>Ga0075160_10000233_pt1 | contig 35403 bp, 24 predicted proteins | sample JI91814C2DNA_FD_70969 | JGI IMG/M metagenome (GOLD analysis project Ga0075160, IMG submission 70969) | Wastewater effluent complex algal communities from Wisconsin, to seasonally profile nutrient transformation and Carbon sequestration -... | ecosystem: Engineered > WWTP > Effluent > Algae... | reverse complement strand
TGCAGCAGCAAATTTGATCACGGGTCATTGGGCAGACGATGTGTATGCTTTACGAGAGCCGGATGGGGCGACCAAGGTCACTCGACCACCTATTTGCCAAGGGAAGTACCTGCAGGCTGGGCCATATCACGGTGAACGGGAATACGCTATCTGGCCTGAAAAGACGCTCGCGAGAATTAATGACCTGCGAATTCGCCTTCGCGGACAAAAATCTGGTATGTTCTTCGTGGATCGAAGAAAGGTCTATGCAGACCAAATCAAAGCTCGTACTGAAAAAGGTGAACCGCACGAGTATCGTTCCAATGTATAGCGCTTCCTCACTTGAGCGGCAACGACGTCCATGTTCGACATCCAAATTCGCAAGCGTATCGACCCTTGGTTAATGCGAATCGCCCGAGTCTGTTTGGCCTGTGGTTTGTCGGCTAACACGCTCACTTGGCTTGGATTTTTCTTGGGCATCGGTGGGTCTGTCGCAATCGCCTTCGGTTGGTTCGGCGTAGCCTTGGCCTTGATCGCCTGCAATCGCTTACTGGATGGACTCGATGGCTGCGTCGCGCGACTTACGCGTCCCAGTGACGTCGGTGGATTCCTTGACATCGCTCTCGACATGCTTTTCTATTCCAGCGTGCCGTTTGCATTTGCGATTTATACGGTAGAAAACCAATTACCTGCCTGCTTTCTCATTTATAGTTTCCTGGGGACCGGCTCGTCGTTTCTCGCATTCGCCATCATTTCGGCAAAACGAGGGATAGCCACGGATAAGGCTGGAAAGAAATCGTTTTTCTACTCCACAGGGCTTATCGAAGGGACCGAAACTGTCATCTTCTTGCTGCTAATCTGCCTGATCCCTCAGCATTTTGCTCTGCTGGCCTGGATCTTTGGTAGCCTCTGCTGGTTAACGACCAGCATTCGAATCGCCGTTGCTTGTCACGCCTTTCGCGAGCCGATGTAAGGTGAATTATTTCTTCCGTATACCGTTCCAAAAATCGATCTCTTGGACCACACCTGTTCGCGAATCGCGCATAAACTCCTCTACTGTCGCAAAGGAATGGAGCATTCCACCTTCCATGTAGCCAAAGGCATCGCCGACCAACAGGGCTTCTTTTACATCATGCGTGACGAAAACGGCTGTAATTCCGAACTCAGCGCATAACGCTTTGTACAATTCTTGCATCATCGTTCGCGTTCGATCATCGAGGCTGCAGAACGGCTCATCCAACAACAAAACTTTCGGTTCCGCCAAAACAGCTCGAGCAAACGCAACACGTTGCTTTTGACCACCCGAAAGCTGATGACTCATTTTTTTGGCGTGTTCGCTCAGTGAGATTCGGTTCAGCATTTGTTGAACACGCGTCTCAACTTCTGCCTCACTTTTCTTCTTCAACCTCAGCGCAAACGCCACATTTTCAAAAACATTGAGATGCTCGAATAACAGAGCTTCTTGATCAAGGTAAATGATACCTCGCTTGGACAACGGGATTTGCGACAAATCCTCACCTTGAAGCAAAACGTGGCCTGCTTGAGGCTGAAGATTTCCAGCTAAAACTTTTAGCAGTGTCGTCTTTCCGCACCCACTGTTACCGAGAATCACAAACGTATGGCCGCTATTGAGCTGCATGTTCACATCATGCAGAACGGACACGTTGCCGTAACCGAGCCGAATACCCGTCGCTTCAATCACTGATGCTGCGTGTGCTTCACGAGGAAGATGGTTCATCTCAAACTTCCTTTCCCCATTTAGAGCGAAGCAAGAAACTGGCAATCACAAAAGAGATCAACGAAGGTAAGAAGAGTATCATCGCTGACTGTGCCGCTTGATTGACGCTCGCTTCCCGCAGGTAAGCAAACATGCTTAACGTTAAAGAAGGAATGACACCGCCACCGATTACGGATACCAAGCCATAATCCAACCATGAAAACAAGGCAGCCTGGGTCCATGCGACCACAATCAATGGCCAAGCTCTGGGCAAAATGGCATGCCGCCACACGTCGATGCTGTTGCCTCCCAGTCCCCTCACCAAGTGCACTCGCTTGTCAATTTGAACATCCCATGTTTCACAGAAGAAGATCGTGACAAAACCATATGCGAAAATCGACTGAGCCCAAATGACCCCGCTATAGGTGCTCGCTAACCCCAATCGAATCGACATATCTAACAAACATAACCCGACGGTCACGGGTGACAACACGAATGGAAGATAAGCGATATAAAGCCAAACTTTGGAACGTGCTCGCCTTAAACCGACGCCGGTCCATAAGCCGAGTATCGTACTTATTGAGGCAACGACGGAACTTATTCCCAAGGAGACCAGACTGCTGCGTAGAATTCCTGAACGCGATTGAAATAAATTCATCCAAGGAGCGCCATCGACTCGGTTCGGCACGAATCGAGGATAACTCCAACCGCTTCCCAGCGATAACAACACCAACATTCCGATATTCAGTAGGAAGATTGCGAAAACGAGAAACAATCCGAGCTTGACGATGCGCATCGACCACGAATAAGGTTGCCAGGACTCGGGACTTCCCTGCGACGTACTAGCGTTCATTCACCCTCCTCCGCTGACGAAGGTAGAGAAGCAATAAGCCACTGCATGCGATGAAGTAGATCGTCGCCAACGCGAAAGCCTGTGGACGATTGAGCAAATTGAATTGTCCCGTTCGCTGCTGCAGCGCTACGGAGAACATCTGAGGTGATTGCCGACCGAGCAACAGCGGAATTTCATAACTCCCCAAAGCCAACAGAAAGATTAATACCAACATGGAGCTACCCCGTTGGATCATCATGGGAATGACAACTTTGAGCGTCGCTTGATAGGATGAACAGCCAAGTTGTTTGGCTAAGCGACAGTACCGTTCGAACCCAATGGCTTCCCACAAATTCATGAAATAAAGAGTGGCCAAAGGTAGAAGGGTGACTGAAATGCCGAGTATGGTACCGAGAGACCAAGTGTCATTAACGATTGCTGGAAATTCGTTGGGCGACTGAACCAAGCCACACTGAAACGCGATGCGCGATAACATGCCGCCACTTGCGAACCAATTCATGGTTTGCGAAGCAACCACGACCGCGGGAGTCCCCGACTGTACCAACAACATAATCAACAATAAGCGACTACGTCGAAGCTCAGCCCCAAAGGCCGCGATGCTGAGTGAAATTCCGGCAACGACACAAGTGACGGCAAACGCCACATAAACGCTATGGAGAATGGTCCGCGCCAGAAAGCCATCCATCAGAGCCCGTTGCCAATGCTCCGTTGTCCAACCTTTCGCCAAACGCCCCGTTAGCCCTAAACTGAAAGCCAACGAATAGAGTAGCGACCAGAGGACAGGGAGGGCAATGAGCCCTAGCAAACCTAGCTTCCAAGAATCTTGAATCACCCCAACCGTGATGTGTCGTCTGATGTTGCTAAACATTCCCACCCGCCACTCACTTGGATTCGATGATACGTTTGCGAAAATCTTCATGCAACCGAATCATAATTTCGGGCGCAGGTTCCAACAGAGCTTTCAACTCCAACTCTGGCCGCGGAGCCACCCGCTCTCTGCCAGGTACCGACTCGAATTTCGATTTCCACTCCGGCTCTAGTTTATCCAACGCTAAAACCGTTCCGTCACCCCAAACTTCAGGTGTGGCTTTTTTGAATTGCGCTTCGGGTGAAATCAAAAAATTGGCGAGAACCAAAGCCGCTTCTTTATTCGGGGCATTGATCGGGATTCCCACATAATGCGAATTGCGAATGGTTCCTGATTCTAACACATAAGCTCGGGCGGTTTCAGGCAAGACTCCCTGTTTGGCTTTGTTATCTACTTCGCCGTCGTTATTGCTCATCGAAAAGTCCACTTCACCATTCATGAGCAGCTGATGCAGCTGGGCCACGCCCTCCGGAAAAGTTTCACCCTTTTTCCAGAGATAGGGTTTCAACTGTTGGATGTAGGCCCACAATTTTTCAGAAGCTGCTTGATACTTTGCTTCATCGAATGGACCGTTGAGCGAATCGCGACCTCCCGCAAATTCGTAGAGCAGTGATTTAAGAAACGTCATTCCCGTAAAACCGTTGTCGAAGGTAAAGCGTCCCGGATTCTGCTTCACCCATTCGAGTAATTCTTCTTTGTTTTTGGGTGGTGTGGTTACTCGTGACGAGTCATAAATCATGGCCATCTGAACGTTGCCCCAAGGACATTCGTAGCCATCCACGGGTTGCTGGAAGTCGGTGTGGATGAATGGATTTTCCCAATCGATATAGCGGTTGTTGGGGAGTTTGTCGGTGAAGGGACCGTAGAGTGCTTTCAGTTGCCTAAGCTGATAAAAGGTTTCGCCATTAATCCAAACCAGATCAATATCTCCTACTTTTCTTCCCGCATCCAGTTCCAACATAAACTTGTTGACCAGAACGTTTCCCTGTCCGCCGATGATCTCCAATTGCAGGTCAAATTGTTCCTTGACTTGCGATGCAACATAGTCCCGCATATAGGCATTGATAAGGGGATCACCATCCCACATCATCATGCGTACTGTCCGACCGCGAGCCGCTGTGGAAATCTGATCCCAGTCAGCCGAATCGAGATTTAACTCGAGTGCAGGTTCAGGCCGTTTGCAGGAAAAACCTAAGCTGACCAACGCCGCACAGAGAAGGAGTTTAAGCAAATTTCGCATCATAACAGCCATGTCCATAAAAGAGTCTAGCGGGTCAGTCTAACACACAAACCAACGTTTGAGTCTTGAACAAAACCGCTCGATGCGTTTCATTTAAGCGGACTACGAGCTCAACGGACAGTCGCCCCACCAAATCGGTGGGGAAATCGCTGAAAAATGGCAGATCGCCCGGCTAAACTGTAAGAATTGGGGTTCGAGCGGTGTTTATCCTTCAGTTATCCAGAGTTTATCTTCGAAATCGCCCCCGCTTTTTGAGCAACCATGCATGGCAGAGGTACAAAAGCCGCCGTTTTCATCCAACGTCAAGTTGATGGAAACGTCAGGCGAACCTTCACCTGAAGTTTCCTCTCATCGTTGGCAAAACGATGAAGAGTTAATGCGCCATGTTGCGACTGGAGACAGAGAGGCGATTGAGAACCTAATCAAGCGTTTTCAACCAGGCATTCGAAATTTGATTGGCCGGCTCACCGCATGGTCGGCGGACGTCGACGACATCACTCAAGAGGTCTTCTTGAAGGCATGGCAACGAGCCCACCAATTTAATCGTCAGAGTTCATTGCAAAATTGGCTCTATACAATCGCCGTGAATCGATGCCGCAATCACCGACGTGGCCTTTCACGCTGGTGGAAGATGCTGGAAGGTTTTTTTGAGCAGAAGCGAACAGAAGGTCTTCCCAATAGTATCGAAACCATCACAACCAATGAAGCGTGGCTCGAAGTGCAAAACGCGCTAACACAACTGCGGCAACCAGACCGTGAACTTTTAGTCTTGACCTACACAGAAGAAAAAACAACCGCGGAAATCGTTCAGATATTAGCCATTACTGAAAACAATTATTACGTTCGCTTGCATCGCGCAAAAGAACGCTTGACACAACAGTTAGAAAGCAATCGCTCGCAGGTGAAGAAATGAGTGCACCTTCTTCGCAGAATCATGATGTAGAAAACGAACTACAAAATTGGGGGCGTGTGATCCCGCCGGAATCGCGAACGACCGCATTAAGCTATTCCCATCTCGCCACTTTGCGAGCGGCAGAACAAATGCGAGTACAACGCAACACTACCGTGAGCCTTGCCCTCGGTGTGGTTCTGCTGCTCTCATGTTTCGTGATATTCGAACCACAGAATGCACCTTTACGGGCTCCACCTGCTTTAGTTGCGACCCAAGACGAACCCAAGCCCATCGATTCGGTCTACACACCGGACGCCCCAAGCTTTTCCTCTGCGTTAAACGAAGTAGAGAATAGCAACACATCAAAGCGTCGACACATACTCACCTCTCATAGTGATAAACAACTCCGCCAACGTTGGCTAGAAGCCAAGCGAGTTACCGCGCAAGCTCAGGTGCTACAGCAATGGCTCGCGGAAAATCGATAAGAACCATTCCCATGTTTGAAAAGGAACGAAATATGAAACGTATTATGACTCTCTTGACTGCACTGGCATTCCTTCTCGGCTTAACCTCCCCGAGCTCGAAGGCTCAGGACATATCGAAGGAAATCCGCGAGAATTGGGGAAGTTTAGGCAAGGCGTTGGAAAAGTTTCAATTGGAACTAGAGGTTTTGAAACGAATCGAATCCAAATTGATGGATCAATACCAACGGCTACTTATGGAAAGTGATTTGGTCGAAAAAGAGTTATTAAGTCGCACTGGCTCACCCGAGTCTCTGTCCGCTCTTCTGCAGAATTGTATGGTCGAATTACAACGAATTCGTTGGGAAGAAGCAACAGAAAAGGCGGTTAGCGAGGAACTAAGCACCAAAGAGGAAGTTGCGGTCCCAACGGAATCGGATCTAGCCAGCCTGGAATTGAAGGTTCGAATAGACACACTTCGCGTGAAATTGGCGCACCAACAAGAATCTTACGCTCAATATAAGCAGCTTTTTGAAAAAGGCTCCGCTCCACGCAGTGAAATGCAAGCGATTGAAGGCAAGCTAGAGCAATTGAAGGCCGAAATGGCGGGCGCCGAGAATGAGTTGAAGATGCAAGAGACTATAGCCGAAGCCGAGAAAAAAATGCCGTTGGTGGAAACAACTCGCAACTTAGCTCGCTTCGTAGCTCGTCGAAAATTGTTAGAAGAGGAGACCGTCGAACTCCGCAAGCAGTTGCAAATGGTCGTTGACGTTCGCCAATTGGAGTTGAAAGCTTCCTTGCTCCGCAAGCAAGTCGAGTTGTTTCAAGAGCAATTGGTTCCCATCCAATCGCGAAAGATGCAAGTGGAAGCGTTGATCGAAGTTTACGAAGAAGAACTCAAGAAGTTATGACGCTCTTGTAGGGCGGGTCTGAGACCCTCGCAATTGTAGAATACGTAGGGCAGGTCGAAGACCCAACCTACGTCGAACTAGCCTCACCATAACTTGCGAAGAAACGGCTAAAGCCATTTCTTCGCCCGGCACTTTGTTCTACCTCCAATCCGATCGAACGCCTCTCAAACCTAAAGAAGAAGGGGGCATTTGATATGCTCCCGCCGCTTAAGTACATTGCGCCGATATTGAAGCGGACATGGCTTGGTCCTCAAGTATGAGCTCGCCGCAATTCGGCAAATGGGAGCCGAGGCGATGCAGACAAAACGCTCGTCAACGACACTTTAGAAAGACTTCAGGGACTCATTGCGTATTCTCTCTCAAGAGCCCATCGAGAACCGTCGTTCGGAGTTCCCTGGCAGTCATGGGATAACGGTCATACTACAGTGTCATTCGAATTGCCGTACGTCCTACTTTCATTTCGCCTTTTTCTTGAGGGATCGGTAGCGACGCTTCTTATCATCGACGCTCTCTTTGAATCCATCGACATAGGTTGGCGGCCGTTTACTTTGGGACTGTTGCTCCAATTCAGTTTTTTGCTGCTCTAATTCTGCTAAGATTTCTTCTTCGATTCGTAGATTTTCTTGCAGCAATATCTTGCGCGACTCCAATCGATGGTACTACACTCGATAAGCAAAATTGGAATCCGATTCGAGCAATTGCCCCCAATACTTCATCAACGCTTCAGCATAAGGGGCCTGATCCGTATAGGGATCAAGTTCAAACTCAGTGGCTTCAAGCCATTTCACCATTCCAAACCAAGTTTTTTTCTCAGCGAAGTTAAAGGTGAATACGGCAACGGGATCTTCCGGGCAACAACCGACAGCCTCGCGATAAACCTCGATCATCACACATGGACAGCTATAGTCTGGGCAGTCGCAAAAGTGTTCGGTGAAAGCGTAAATGCCGGGCAGAATGCCCCCCGGAGTGATTTTTGCGAAATGAACCTGCAATAACTCCGATTCGGATGCCTCAGGAACTAGATCAAAATAGGAAAGCACGGGTCTTCTCCTCCTTGAAACACGTTTATGATGGTTCGGACGATCTTGGCGGTCTTCAAAAGTTCATCTGCATCGCTTAACTCAACTACCCCAGTGCGATCATACATTGCCTGACCACGTTTAAGTGATGCAATTTCAATCTTCTCAGCGAGATCAGCAAAACCCCTTTCCTAAACAAAAAGGCAGGGCTTCAATATCGATGCGTCGCCTATTTCGCGATCTACAACCGCAAACAAAGCGTTAACTCAGCTCTGCTTGCCTGCTCTACTCCGGCTAATTCTCACACGTAGCGCGGGTCGAAGACCCACGCTACGTTTTTTCCGGCAACGCCAATCAGCTCTTGGCTTTCTTCTTAATGAGCTTCACTGGTACTTTGGCCGGCACTTTTTTGGTTGTCTCATTCGGCTCCTTCACAACCTTCTTCTTTCTCGCCAACCTCTCCGCTTCAGCCTTCTTGACCACTTCGAGCAGCTTGGCAGATTTGTCCGCATCTGCGCTGGTTTGTTTTGCAATTACCTTTTTTGGGATGGCTTTCTTCTTGCTTGCTTTTTTCGATGTCGCCCGTTGTTCGGTCGCCTGCTGTTCGGTCGTTTGTTGTTGGTTACTTACCTTCGCACCTGATTTTTTCTTTGGGGTGGGCAACTTCACGGCGGGCGAATCTTTCTTGCGCGATACGGCCTTCTTTTTCGTGGCGACCTTCGCATCAGCTTCGACAACCGCAGTTGATTCGGTTGAGACGTCTAAACTAGCCAATTCGATTCCAAACAACGAACTCAGATCCTCTCCTTCGAGCCCCGACTTCTGATTCAATCCAATGGCATCATCTTGGGTTGTCTTTTGCAGGACCGCAGCCATCAACTCCTTTTGATCTACGCCACGCATCTTGAAGAACAGTTCTGGTTCACGATCCAACAAATGCCCCACACCATATAACGTGGCAGCAACATGCTTACAGACCGTTGCATAATCGGGACAACTACAATCGACCTTCAATTCCTTAGGACTCGGAAACATTCCTTCCTTGCGATCCGTAAAACGCACCAGCACATCTTTAGGCAACTTGCCGCGCATCAAATCCAACAGCGAGCCCACGTGCTTCGCACAATCTCTGCGAATTGCAGCCCATTTCTGCGAATCGAGCTTGGCGATGGTGATCTTGATTTGATAGACGGAAGAACCCGACACCAGAGCCCGGATCTCACCGGTATCAATTTGCAAATCCATGATAGAACCATTCCGCGCATAACTGCGTCCGCGCGGTAAGCGGTTCGCCCAGTCGGCATAATTCTCCAGGTTTTCACACCATGCCTTGCCCCAAAAGCTGGTAGCAATCGCCGACGATTTAATGTAGATAGGGCGGAGGGTCTGGCCTGTCTTGCTCAGTTTTTTTACTTCACGAGCCGCTCTCTCACGGCGTTCACCGACAGACTCGTATCGTTTCCATCCCCAAGATGACATTCTGAACTCCCTTCAAGCACACCCAACCAGTTTAGGATTGATTCGCTCTATTAATGTCTAAAGCAATAAAATTCAACAGCTCGTCATTGGAGAGTTCTGTCAAGTTGATTTCACCTGACGAATCAAAGATCTCGCGACTGAGCTTTCTCTTCGAATGAATCAGATCATCGATACGCTCTTCCAGCGTACCAGCTGTCACGAACTTATGCACCATGACATTCCTCTTTTGACCGATTCGAAACGCACGATCTGTCGCTTGATCTTCGACGGCAGGATTCCACCAACGATCAAAATGAACCACATGACAAGCTTCTGTTAGATTCAACCCGGTCCCACCCGCCTTGACCGATATCACAAAAAACGGTGGGCCAAACGGCTCTTGAAACTCATTAACCAACTGGCTGCGAGCTTTGGCCGAGGTCTTACCCGTAATCACCAATCCCTCACGCCCGAAGACGTCCCCTAACAACTGACTCAACGGCTCGCACATCGATTGAAATTGTGTGAAAACCAAGACCTTCTCCTGGTTCTCTCGAATATCCTCGCACAAACGTTGAATCTCACCATACTTTCCAGATTCAACCGCTTTGAAATGAGTCGACTTAAGAAAGAGGGCAGGGTGGTTACAAATCTGCTTCAACTGCATGAGGGCCGCTAACACCAGTCCATGTCGCTGAATCCCGTCGGCCTTCTTCAACGCATCCTCCAAACCTTGAACCACCTCGCGATAAAGGGCGACCTGCACCGAGGACAAGCTGCAGTCAACACGCATCTCGGTTTTGGCGGGAAGATCTGGAACAATGTCGGGATCGGTCTTCATGCGTCGCAGTACGTACGGCTGCACCAACTTCCTAAGTGCTGCCAACCGTTGCGAGCGTTGGTGATCATCTTTGCTCGAAACAAAGCTTTTGAATTCTTTAGCGTTTCCGAGCAAACCGGGGGCGCAAAAATCAAACAGTGACCATAGATCCCCCAAGTTGTTTTCGATGGGGGTCCCGGTCATGATGATGCGTCGTCGAGTTGGAATCGCTTTAATGGCCTTGCTTTGTTGTGACCCCGAATTTTTGATCGCCTGCGCCTCATCCAAGATAACCATTTTCCAAGTGACTTCGGTGAGCCATTTCGCATTTCGAATCGCGCCGTACGTCACCATAACCACATCCACATCTGCCAGCTTGTTCGCTGGGTCCGCTTCAATAGCTTTGATTTCTTCTTTACTGGAAGTAGAAAGATGAGCTACAAACAATTTTAACTGCGGTGCGAACTTCGCCACTTCTCGCTGCCAATTCCCCAAAAGCGAAGTGGGGACCACAATCAACACGGGCGATTTTTCAGGTCGCTCGACCGCATGCTTTTTCATTAGGGCGATCAACGAAATGATCTGCAGCGTCTTACCTAATCCCATATCATCGGCCAAGCAGACGCCCAAACCGAGTTGGGTTGCAAACCACAGCCATCGAACTCCGTCCAATTGATAATGGCGGAGTGTCGCCCGCACCACTTGACTGGGATCGACAGCACCGATGCCGCTGGGGTCACGAAGTTGTTGAAGCGTGTTGCGCATCCACTCACCAGGCTCCATCCGCACCCATTGATTCACTTCATTATCTTCGGGTGTTTCGCCGATGGTTGCCCCTGAAAGCATGCGCATCGCTTGTAGGAAGTCGACGCCGCCGACTCGTTCTTCTCGCAACATACGCCAATGCTGCAGCACTGATTTTAATTTGCTTTGATCAACCTCCACCCACTTGCCTCGCAACAGCATCAAACCGTCACGCTGGGACAACAATTGATTTAGCTCGGTATCACTAAGAGGCTCACCTTCGACGACCACATTCACGTCGAGATCTAATCCATCCAATCCGAAGCGACTCGGCTCTTTCGAGCCAACTTGAACGGACACTTGTGGACGCGCTGGGCGACTGGCATTCCACCAGTTGGGAACTCGCACGACCAGTCCTGCTTGTTCCATGTTCGGTAAGGCGTTCAAGAATTCGTAGGCTTGGTTGATGCCCCAGGCTTGCGGTGCGAATAACTTCTTGGTCTCAAGCAGTCGGGCGACCAGGGGGATCGACTCTGCAGCACGACTAACCGGAGCAAGCAGTTGATCTAACTTTTCGTTATCTTTGAGAAAGATAGATTCTTTCAGAGCTTCGGCGAGCGGTAAGTGCTGCGGCGATCCCTCCTTAGACTGCCCTTGCGTAAAGGTTGCCATAAACGCAAAAGGGGCATCAGCGTTTTTCTTGTTCTCGGCCAGATGAAATGTAACCCGACCAATGAGATTCCAATTGGGGTCAAGTGATTTGAGAAAGCCGGCCAGCCCATCTTTATGTTTTCGGGAAACGGTTTGGGTGTGCGAGTCAATGTCACCCCACAACTTTTGTAGATGCGGCGGCTTCAGGTACTCCAACCCCAACATCGGTGGCGATTGAGAAATCCAATCAGCCAGCAACGACAAATCGGGTGGCGCAACAGGAACCCAGTGCTTTGAACTCGACGAGTATTGCCGACACGCGGCCGCAAAATAATGCCGAGCGAACTGTCGCCAGAAAGAAAACTCAGGTGCCCAGAACGCGACGGAGAGCTGCCAAACGCTCGACGCCAATTCGGCGAGTCCGTGGCTAAACGATTCGCGAAATGCGTTAACCAAATCCTCAGGAATATCCGAGACTTTTTGGGCGGAGTAGACTTCGCTGGCAGAAGAAACCAACCCCGTAAAACCTTGGGGTGAAACGGCAATTCGATGCAACAAGGCTCCATCCTTACAACAATGACTAAAGCAACCGTAGGGTTCAGTTGCACGCGCTGCGCAACCGAATCAGGTAGTGCGTGAAGTTGGAGGATTTTAGCATAAGTAGCATGGGTCTCCGACCCGTGCTACGAATAGTTTTTGCAATAAAAGACGTAGGGCGGGTCGAAGACCCACCCTACATATTTACTCACTCTTCGATGTGAGCGTCGGAGCCGCTTTCGCGAAGCTGTCGTACTATGTCTTCGGCGATGCCACGAGTCGCCGCGCGACCCAAAATCACCGGAGCACTCTCGACCAACGTTTTCGCGTCCATCAACGGTAAGCTGCGATAGTGCTTGACCAACTTCACCGCTTCAATCTTCTTATTCCCAAACGATACTAAACGAACTTTGATTCCAGGTATCGGGCCCGACGGATCGGCCAACAATGGCTTATTCTCCACCGGATTTGCGCGAAGAATATCGGTCCCGTTGGCGCGACAAAAATCCATGTAATGAAATGCAGCCTGAATGTTTTTGGCGCCACCTTCGCGGAAGGCAGAAACCAATTGATCCAATGTCCCATCACGTTTCTCGACTTCTTCTAAATACCCCAAGATCGTTCTGGGATGATCGCGATTCATATACTCGACCTGACCCCACCAATCCGTGCAGTCCTTGTCGCTGCTACCCCATTTCATTCTCTGCTTGAGCCCATCAATCTTTTTGCGAATCCGTTCAGCGGACCAACCGCGAGTTTGCGTTAAACCGTTGACCTTTCTCTCGGCGCTTTCCATATCCGACAAATCTGCATTCAGCTTTCGACGCCGGCGATCAGGATCTTTGGTTTGTTCGTGGATCTCCTCGATCATCAACGAAATTTGCCCCACTTCATGAGCGGGCATCAAATACGCTTGAAAAGGTGGCGTTCGTCCATCGCCTAGTAGCACAGTCGCTGGTGGGCCTAACATCTTATGATGTTTGGCGGAGTGAATATCCCCCGGCAACAGCAAAGCTCGAGGCGTCAACGTCCACGAATTAGCCACGATTTCATTGTCATTGACTGGATCCGGCTTCTCGATATCCGCTGGAACAGCGAGCGTAGTAATCCCCGAACGGCGACTGAAGTACTCGGCGCTCCCGATGTCTAGCCCTCCCGAGAGCGCAATTTGACTTTGAAATCCAGACAGCACCACGTTGGTATCCTTTTCATAAATCGCAGGGATTTGCGAAATCGACTGTACGCCAGCAATGAAGCAGTATCTGCGTTCTCGACATGTATGCAACGACGTATCGAGTCCATAGATAGGTCCCGACGCCGCTAACTCATCGATCAGGATCACCGTCTTATTTGGCAATTGTCCTGAGGGTGAATCACACGCCTTGCGCTGGATCGTCGCCAAGAGCCGACTCAAAAAGAGAGAGATGACTGGCCGCAGCTTCTTCACCGCATCTTCGTCGATCTCCACAATCAGAATACCACCTTGATTGGCAAACTTATCGAGATCGAGTTCGGGCTTCGATAAAAACGGCGCAATCTCATCGATAAACGATGTCGCTTCGCTGATCGTCGCGGTAATTGTGTCGGCGTTTTTGTTAGCGCTCGCCACATACCGTCCAAACTTGAGCAACACGGGAAAATCAGGATGCTCGTCAGCGAAGGAACCATATTCGCCTGTCAAAACAACTTTGCGAACTTCCCACAACGTTTGCTGAGTTTTTGGATTGTCTTTACAAACAGCCGCGATGGCGTGCTGCAACCACTCTTCCGCTTGGTTGTAAGCCCACGCTCCTTCTCCATATCGCGATGTCGCGGCAGCATTACCCACCAACACCGCTGCCACTTGCCCCGCTTTCGAAAGATCCGCGCAACCTTCGATCGCTGTCCAAGCCAACGTGCGGTCAGGTTTCTGTGGAGCTAAAAGCGTGATCTCTTGGTCACGTTTGTAAGCCTCCGCTATTTTGCGCAGCAGGTGCGTTTGGGCTTTCCCTTTGATGTTGATATACACCATCGCCCAGCCTTCACGAATGGCATGACAGGCGGCTGGGAATATAACTTTCTGAGTTTTACCTGCTCCTGCTCGACCAACCACTAATAAATTGGGCGAGTCTTTTCCGAGAGGAATTGGCAATCCATCAAGCTTGAGTGCGTTCACCTGCGGATCATGGGCCATCGCTCGCGTTTCAAACAATTGCACATATTCTTCCGGGTTCTTATCGGCGGCTTCTTTCAAATCCAACAACTCTTTGCGAGTCGCTAAACGGGCGTTGCCATACGGCCCATTCGGTACGTTTAATGTCCCCGGCGTCGCCATTTCATCGGGCGACTGAAAGTAGATTTGCTCCCAATCTTTGGCCGAAAAATCCTCAGGTTGTCCTTGAAACTGGCTCATACTCTTCTCTCCCTATCATCGATTCGAATGAACCTATACCAATCACCCCGTCACGAGAAGCGCAGGGGCTAACGCGTTTGATTCAACTGCTGTCGAAGACCATTGGTGTCGCGATTTGATTCATGCGTTAAATGCGCACGAACTCACGACTAGATGTTTACAAACAAAAAAGAAGTCGCCCAGAAAAGGCGTAATCGCAATCGCTCCCTAATTGCGTCCGAAGCCTTAGAATTGTGGACCATTTCGCTTGTGAAAAGTTCACGAAAACCGTCCCATTTCAATCGATTTTTGGCAAAAATCGGAGATTTCAGCTCACGATCCAAGTGAGGACTCCCTGTCTGGGTGAACCGCGGAGCATCGTTTAGCCCGTGTGCCGCCAGGCCAGGCATACTACCGTTTGGTATCGCGATCAAGACAACGCTGCCGCCGCGGGTTGGGGGATTCACTCCGATGTTGGACGGGTACCGCTGGACGCCTAGCCTCCGCATGCGCTGCGGCTACGGGCTAAACGAAAAAAGCACAGCGTGGGATCGGTTCGGAAGGGAAACAGGGCCCCCAGTTGTTATCCTCGCATCACAACACCACAGTGAACACATGAACAAATACAGAGTATTCCAACGGAGTTCCAAACATGATTCATGGTTATCACGTGATTTGGGGGACGTATGGCTTCTGGCTTCCAAACGACCCAAGAGGCAGTTGGTCTGATTTCGTTTATAGCTGGGAGCTTCTCCGGTTCGGCGATGCGAAAAAGCAGTATGAGAAATCCAATACCGACAGGGGTGAGCTTGATACATGGAAACTTGTGGCGAGGAACTCTCTGCAGTACCCAGCGGTGTCGCTCTCAGGTATCCAGGCACGGGAAGTTGCACGTGGCATTGGTAAATTCGTACATCGAAATCAACTGGCAATCTGGGCTATGTCGATTCTCCCAGAGCATTTGCATTTAGTGCTAGGTCGACATCGATATAAGATGGAGTACGCCTGCAACTTGCTCAAGGGTGCGGCAACACGAGAGTTGACTCAAGCGGGGCTACATCCTTTATCTGATCATCGTGATGAAAACGGAAAACTACCGTGCATGTGAAATAGCAAACAATGGATTCAGTATTTGGATTCTGAAGAAGCGGTCTACAATGCGATAGCCTACGTCGAAAATAATCCGATCAAAGAGGGAAAGCGAAAGCAAACTTGGTCCTGCGTTTCTCCGTTCGAAGGAGTAAGTAAAGGTGGATGGTATACGTACTATTGAGTCCGACCACTCCGACCGAGCGTCAAACGGTAGTACGCCTAGCCTGGCGGCACACGGGCTAAACGATCGCGGTCGAGGAGGGACCTCGCTACGACTTCAGACCCGCAGTGTTGACTGAGATGATTTTGTAACGATCTGCAGGAACTGGTTCTTCGAGTTTGTCGTCGGTGTAACTCATCTCTTGCAACGGTTGCTGTGGCGTATCGCTATACTGCAAGCCTTGATAGACAGCTCGTCCAAATGGATTCTTGCCATTACTTCCCACGGTCGCAATCAACTCGCCATCGCGATAGATTTCGAAAGCTGCGATTCCGCTTTCTAAATCGCCTTCAGCCTTCCACTGAATCTTCTTGCCATCCACGGTAACGTTCGTCACTTTCGGTGGAGGCGTAGTATCGACCACTTTCGTGTCCGTTACATATTGTTCCCATAACTTGGCAACATGTTCATTGAGATGCCAACTTGCAGTGAGTTTGTCACCTGCTAACTTCTCGGCAGGGACCGCCGAAGTACCGCTGGGTTCGCTATACCACGCGGTATCAGAAACAATCGATCGCAGCATCGCTGAACCATCCGTCGACAAGCGAGCTGCCAAACAAGCATCAAGCCAGGGGATTGCTAAGTAGCGTTGATTTCCACACTCATGGCTCGTTAAGGGATCGATGGCCACGGCAATCAAACCACCTTGGCTGCGAATGGTATTGAAGAATGTTTGGTTCGCGGGCCACACACCAGCAAAGCGGCCTGCTGTATCGGTGACACCTTCTTTCGTACCCAAATTGCACATGATGGGAACTTGCAAAGCCTTATCGGTAAGCGCATGCGCCTTGATAGCAGTGGACTTTTCATTTGCCTTCAACAAAGGAACACCGGATCGCAACCAAGCAGCTGCCACGCGATCGGGATACAGAAGCGTCAGCCCTCCACACCAATGTCCTCCGCCACTGTGTCCCCATAATGCCCAAGGTACATCGGCAAGTTCCGGATGTTGGCTCATCGCCCCCAGATCTTTGAGCGCCTGCTGAAATGCAGCCCCCGATCCATTGCGCGGATCACACCACATTTGACAATCAGCTCCTTCCGGTTGCTCGTATGCGGGAGACAATAAAGCACAAGAATGCTTCGCCGCCAAAGCTTGCCAATGTAAATCGTAAGCTCCTGTCAAACCCGACTTACACGATCCTTCACCGCAACCATGCTGATGCACAATCACACCGCGCAGCGTTTTCACTCCCTCGGGTATCCACAGCGTATAGTTTACGCCAAAAATCAGCTTCCCCGCTTCCTGCGACGCTTCATAGCGGACGCGATAGTAGGGAGGTTTCGCCTCAGGATAGATGTCATACGGAGCCTGTTGAGCTCGAAGCGATGTGAGGGATAAAAGCCCCAAGACCAATGCCAGATAAGTTCGATACAACCACATGCTGTAAAAATCCTGCTACTTGTTGTTCAACCTACGAACCATAAATCAAGGCTGCGATTACGATCCCAAGACTTCAAAGCCTGTCACGCCGCTGCTCGTACTGGTTCCAAAGCGATCCACTTCCATACCCATATGCTGCGAGAGCGACACAAACAAATTCGCCAGGGGCAAATTGTTCTTCTCATCGAAAGCCAAATGCTGACCATGGCGAAATGAACCACCTGCCACCAACGTCGGTACATTGTGCCAGTCATGACTGCTCGCGTTACCCAAATTCGAGCCAAACAAAACCGCAGTCTGATCCAACAAAGGTCGGCCATTTTCTTCGATCGTCCGCATCTTTGTTAAGAACTCGTCGAATGCAGTAAACTCAGCCGCCTCGATCACTTGCAGTTCGGCAATCTTCTCTGGATCTTTCCCATGATGCGAGAGGTTGTGCCAATCGTTCTTCACTCCATCGATCGTCGGCACAGCGTTCATACCGCTCAATTGAAACGTAACATTGCGAGTGGAGTCGCTCTGTAAGGCGAGAACAATCATATCGTACATCATCCGCTGCTTTCCGATGGCATCGTTGCGGTCAGCGATGTCGCGTGGTTCTTTGGCATCGGTTTGTGGTTTCGGTTTGTTGACCCAACCTTCGGATACTTGCAAACGACTTTCTAAATCACGAACAGCAGAGAGATACTCATCCAACTTGTTGCGGTCGCGGGCTCCCACTTCACCCTCTAATTTCTTAGCTTGACCAAGCACCGTATCCAAGATGCTGCGTCCACGTTCCAACTTTCGCATTTCCTGGGCCACTTCCTGTGGCGAGCCCGTCATGAACAGCCCGCGAAACAATCGCAGCGGAGAAGTTTCTCCGGGTATTTCTACGCCACTGGCTGTCCAAGACATCGAGCGGCCGCTGGTCGACAACACCAAACTAGGATAGCGAGTTTCTGCGCCGATCTTCTCAGCAAAGAATTGATCCAACGAAACGGTATTGCGAAAGCCAGCTAAGCCGGGCCTTTGAGCGGAAGTCAACCAAGTCATTTCAGAAGCATGGCCACTATCCCCTTGTTGCTCGGGGTGGGAAAGCCCAGAGAATACGGTGAAATGCTCGCGATGTTTTTCAAGAATTTGCAAATAGGGAGTCAACTCATAATCCGCCCCCGCTTGACTCGGATTCAGAAAGGGTGTGTGAAAACCCAACGTTGCGCAAGCCGCCACAAATCGTTTTGGTGCCAGAACTTCTGGTGCATGGGCCTCTGCGCGACGAACCATCGTGGGACACATCGCCTCCAGCAACGGCAAACCAATAACGGTCGCCCCCACTCCTCTTAAGAAATGCCTGCGCGATAACGCAGGACGCGTCACACGGGGAACCTGGGTTTGATGATTCTTATGACGCATAGGTATCCCCTTTATCCATTCAAACGTCTATCGCAGCACAACGCATCAAGATCATGACTCGACAACAACCAGCAGTTCTACTTGCTGCGGAATATTTCGCTCGTCACAACCAGTTTGACCAAATCGCGAATCCCTTTGCCAGGCTCTGTCGCTTCTTTTGCAATTCGCTCGATTTCTTCGCGATCAGAAAATCCCATCTCGCGGCCGGTAGCAAACGTGAGCAACTTCTTGGCCAACGCGCGAGCCAATTGCTGACGATTTTCGGCCAACAGCTTGCGAAATTCAACATAACTTGCGAATCCCTCACCTGTCATCAACTCACCAGAGGAATCGACTTTCGGGCCTAGCTTGTATTGCACGCGCCGACCCAAAATCTCTTTATTCACTTTCTCTCCCAAGTCGGTCGTGCGAAATTGTTCTCGCCAACCACCGATCACGTCAAAACTTTCGAGAGCAAATCCCGGAGGATCGATCATGCGATGACAACCATTGCAGGTATCGAGACTGCGATGTTTGTCCAACAACTCTCGCAACGTAGACGCACCACGAATATCGGGCTCGACGCCTGGAACACCAGGGGGTGGTGGCGGAACCGAATAGCCTAAGATGCGTTCCGTCACCCAAGCTCCACGCACCACAGGCGAAGTGTTCGTTCCATTGGCGGAAACCTTTAATATGGCTCCTTGCGATAATAGTCCTCCACGCACAGAATCATCGGGCAGTTTGATCGCTCGAACGTCTGGGCCTGAAACATTTTCAATGCCGTAATGCTCAGCGAGCCTCTCATTCAACATAGCATAAGGACTCTCGACCAACTCGCGTACATCGCTATTCGCTTCGACGAGATGTCGCAAATAGGCTCGCGTTTCCGTCAGCATCGACCATTGCAAATAGGGATCATATTCGGGATAGAGCTTTTCATCGGGATTGGTGAAATTGATATCGGCGAGTTGTAACCAACTGTTGCTAAAGTCCGTCACAAATCGCTCGAACTTCTCGCTCGCCAATAATCTCTCAGCTTGTTCTTCCAACTTGGCTTTCTCTCGCAATTGGCCCGCTTTGGCTAACTCTACCAACACCATGTCGGGCGCTGTGCGATTCAAAAAATACGACAGTCGATTCGCGATTTCAAAGTCATTCAATTCACCCTCTTTCTCGCGCAGGTAAAGAAAATCGGGAGAACATAAGATCGCCACCACAGCTGTCCTTAAGGCCTCATCAGCCGTCGCTTTCTCTACCAACTCCTGCTCAAACAACTCCCGATAGGCATCAAGTTCGTTTAACTCTACGGGGCGACGAAAGGCCTTCTCCGCAAACTTTTGCAGTACTGTTCCAACTTCTTGGCGATCAGGACTCAATTTCAAATCATATTTGGGCAGATAGTCGATTCGGTTTCGGTCGCGAGCGTTGCGTGGTGGAATTTCTTGTCGATCCAGACCTGCATAAATCTCGGCTTGAATGTTCCGTTCGGTAGCTCTTGGTAACGGCCCTTCCAATTCGATATCGAGAATGGCTAAGCCCGCTCCTTTGTATTCTGCCACCGGTGTATTCTTAAGCGCGAAGCGATCCGTTATGCCATAAACGGTCAGCTCAATCATATAGCGAGCAGGTATCCAGGTAGTCACTTCGATCGTAGTCGGCTCACCTGGGGGCATGGAGTAAAAGCCGAACGTCGGTTGTTCTAAACCACGCGCGAATGTGGTTGCTCCGATCGAAAAAGTGATCGGCTTTTCACTTTGATAGGCATAGCCGCGAACGCGCACACGATAGTATCCATCTTTCTGTGTCCCGGCTTCACGCAACATACCCGTTGGATAGCCATAGTTCTTAAAGAATACGACTGCTCCATCATCGCGTTTCAACCACACCTTTCCAAGCCATTGCTCCGCGTTCTGTGTATTAGCATAACTAGCCACAATTTTGCTGGGCTCTACCTCGCGACTCACTTGCCGATCAACTTCTTCTAAGGCCAGTGTGGCACAATCGATGTACTGTTGCATTTGCACCATGGAGATGCTGAGCGATTCGCCGATGTTGTTGAACTCATGACGTTCGGTATCTTCTGGTAATCGTTCGGCTAATTTTAGATTTGTTCCCAACAGATCGTTGATGCTGTTTTGGTACTCTTGCCGATTGAGCCGACGAAATACCGTTCCCTTTTGGGATTGATGAGCTGTGTGAAGCGCAGATGCCAACGCTTGCACATAGCTATGCTGTACTAAGCTTCCATCGGACTCAGGTGGCATCTCTCCGGCAACAACGCGATCGTAAATGCGCACCCATTTTTCATAGGTCGCGGGATTATTCAAATCAAATGACAGGGTTTCGAGATTCAGGCCGCCATCAGCGGACTTGCGGCCATGACATTCCAAACAATACTCTTGCAGAAACTTTTCACGTTCATCTGCGGATACCGTCTGGCGAGCAACGGCAAACAGACTCACTATCACTAAGGCGATAGCGCAGCGTTGTACGAAGCACGAGTAAAAGGAAAAGTGTCTCAAGCGTATTCCTCGCCGTCGCAACGAAAACTGTACGTCGATCAGGTCACGATTTCACTGACCACTCGTGCGGCCCTTTGAGCGGTAATGATTTGCTTCTGATTGTTGTAGGGATAAAAAACTTTGTCCCAGTGTAATCCAAACAGATGCATGATGGTGGCTTGAAAATCGTTAGGGGTCACGACATTTTCAACGGCCTTGTGGCCAAATTCGTCCGTAGCTCCATATACCATCCCACCTCGTATGCCGCCGCCCGCTAACCAAATACTAAAGCCTTGACCATTGTGATCGCGCCCGGCTTGATCAGGTGAGCCATGCTCTTGAGTTACGGGCAAACGTCCGATTTCACCTCCCCAATGCACGAGGGTCGAGTCGAGTAAACCGCGTTGCTTCAAATCTTTGACCAATGCTGCTACTGGCTTGTCGGTCTTCTTACAGATAGATGTAAGACCTGGTTTCAAGGCACTGTGATTGTCCCAAGGCTGACCTGCGTGAAACAATTGAACGAAGCGTACACCTCGTTCGACCAACCGCCGCGCGAGCAAACAGCGGGTCCCATATTCGCGAGTCTCCGCCTGATCAATGCCATACATAGCCAATGTCGCTGCAGATTCTTTCGAGATATCGAGGGCGTCGGTCGCCGCCAATTGCATACGAGCAGCGAGTTCATAACTGGCGATTCTCGCTTCCAATTCACTTTCACCTGGATGCGATTGCAAGTGCCGTTGATTTAACGATTGAAGCAAATCGAGGTTTTGACGTTGCGAGGCACCTGCGAGGGCAGGGGGAGGTTGGAGATTAAAGATACGTGGTTCTTTGGGTCGCAATACAGTGCCTTGGAACATGGCAGGCATGAAACCGTTGGACCAATTGGTCACTCCATCAACAGGATGCCCACCCGGATCGGTTAACACCATGTACGCCGGCAGATCTTGCGTTTCTGATCCGAGCGCGTAGGCCATCCAAGATCCCAAAGTGGGGCGTCCTAAGATTCCGGGGATACCGCCATGAAAATAACGAATCGACACTTCATGGCCGTTCGCACCGGTGTGCATGCTGCGAATGAGACAGATGTCGTCCGCGATTTCTCCCGTATGCGGAAGTAACTCCGACAGCTCCATCCCACATTGTCCATGATGGGAAAACTTGAATGGGGTGCCTAACAGTTTCTTGCTGGCTTGATTCACAAACGAGAAGTGAATGTCGCCGGGGTAGTCTGTTCCACTCCTTTTCGTCAATTCCGGTTTAGGATCGGTGAGATCCATGTGCGATGGCCCGCCATGTTGGAAAAGCGAGATCATCGCTTTCGCTGTGGCCGGAAAATGCGTAGGCCGAGGCTTCAGATCGTTGTACGGTTTATCTTTCAGAACAGGTGGCGTTGCCCGCGCGTCTTCGGCTGCCAACATCCAATTCAAAGCGAGCGCACCGACACCCATGCCAGTGTGCGCTAACCACTCTCTACGATTTCCTAATGGTGACGAATCCATTTTCTCTTCCTCAGTCCACATACAAAAATTCGTTCGAGTTCATTAAGGTCTGGCACACGTTGACCAGCACTTGTTGCGATACCGAAGACCCCGCCGGTACTCGATGCGGCTCATCTTGCAATAAGCGAATTTGTTGCTGAGCAAACTGAACCAACAACCCCATTTCTTCTGCGGACGGTTCCCGAAAATAAACCCGCTCCCAAGCATCAAATACCTGTGCTGCTAACTGCGAATAATCTTCGGTAGGCCCACGAAATCCTTCCTGACTTGTAAAGCTCTGGGTGGTACCGTCCGTTGAGGCCAGATTGATCTGAACCGTCCAAGTAAATGAATCTGACGTTTCGTGTTCGCGACAATGAGCAACAAAATCAAGCGTTTCGCCAGCGTTGACCATAACGCCAGCAACAGCCGTTGGAGTATTGGAGTGCTGAGCCACCCAACGCCCTTTCGCATTCCCGTTGTGAATAATGATTCCTTCAACGCCATCGCCGTTTTCGCTTCCATGTCCCAGCGTGCCAGAGATGGAAACCGTTCCGGAAGCTGGTGCGGTCCAACGTCGAATCGTAGGATAATTCTTGTTGCCTGGATGACCACCCTGTGCGTGCAAAAGGACCCAACCGATGGCTGCATCTGGCAAAGCGGTACCACCTTGCCATTGACTACCAGTAAAGTGTGATAATGATTGGAAACTTTCTGTTACTCCTACTTCATAATTCACTTTGCCAGTCCCATAGATCCATATCGGTGGTGGAGGGACAATGGTTCCCAATGACTCTTGCCACTTCGAATCGATGGGCAAGGCTGCAGCTTCTTGTCGAATTCTTTGTGCCAGCTTCTGGGCTTGAGCGATGGCGAAATCACCATTCATCAACATCAAGGCTTGAGTAGGAACCGTCGAAGCGGGACGCACATCGCAATTTACTCCCATCACGGGTGCATCGAATGTTTGCAGCAACGCAACCGGTTGAGTGCGACGCCATTTGGCATAAATGCTTCGCCGCGGTTGACTCGGATCGATGCTCACTTGTCCGGCGTCATCTTCTATGAGCGGCAGTGGGTTACCGAACATCGAGGGATTCAAATCACCCGCAACTTGCAACATCGCATCGCGGACCACTTCGGCATCGAGACGCTTAATCGGCTTTCGCCAATACAATAAGTTATCGGGATCCACCGCATCCCCATTCGCATGACGCATCGAACTCTGTCGATAAACGGTAGAGGTCAAGATGATGCGTTGCAGATCCTTCAAACTCCATTGTTTGTCGATCAGCTCGGTTGCCAGCCATTGCAAAACTTCAGGATGCGATGGTGTGTTTCCCAACCGTCCGAAATCGCCGGGTGTAGCCACAATGCCGCGTCCGAAATGATGCATCCAAACGCGATTCACCAACGAACGTACCAACAGCGGATTCGGTTGGTCGGAGCGTGTAAGCCAACGTGCAAAGGCTAATCTTCGACCTGTGGTTGGAATACTCGTATCATCATCTGGAAATGCTGTCGGTTCTCCTTCAGGAACTAACACCGCTAACTTTCCAGGCTTGACCTCCTCAGAGGGTTGATTGAAATCGCCGCGATGAAAGAGCTTGGTAACCACCGCATGATTTGCAGGTTCAACCAAGGCTTGCAGATAACGCTCGACCGGCTTCTTCGCGCGAACCTCGGCGATGCGCGCATCATATTTCTTGAGATCCTCAGCGGCGTCAGGCAAGTATTGATAGAGAACTCCCGGAGAAATATTCACGCTCGGATATTTGTCTAACAACATCTTTTGTGGATCGTTGCGTTTATCCGCAGGTGTTTCATACGCCAACTTCAACTCGGCTCGCAAAGGCTCTTCATACTTCATCAACTCTTTGGTCAGAGCTTGCTGCATATACTCTTGTTGCTTGACGTTCTTTTCTTGAGCGATCTTTTGAGCTTCTTCTTCCAATACCGCAGCTTGCTGGCGATCAGCCGCTGTGTAGAGCGAAACCAAACGTTCGTTGGGTGTTCTCCATTGTTGCCAATCAATTGCTGGTTCAAACACAGCGCGAATAGCGAAGTAGTCGCGATGTGAAATCGGATCGTAACGATGATCATGACATTGTGCACAATTCAAACTCGAACTGAGTAACGTGCTGCCGATGATCTGCAAGGTATCTGCGATGGTGCGATTGCGAGATTCCGGTGAGTTATCACCACTCCCCGTTCCATCCGCCGCCATTCGTAAGAAACCAGTCGCCGTCAAACATTCGATTTGCGAATCGGTCCAATCCCCTTGTTGCGGTCCAGCCAACTCGTCCCCCGCTAATTGCTCGACAATGAACCGATCGAGTGGCTTATCCGCATTGAATGAGCGAATAACATAGTCGCGATACTGCCAAGCCCAAGGACGTTCCGCATCGGCCAGCGTGACACCATCGCTATCTGCATATCCAGCCGCATCCAACCAATGTCGAGCCCAGCGCTCACCATATGCGGGCGATTGCAACACTTGCTCAACCATTTGTTCGTACCAATGCTCACCCGAATTTTCGCTCCAATAGCGAACTTGTTCAGGCGTCGGCTGAAGTCCCAACAGATCTACATACACACGACGAATCAAAGTTAAGCGATTGGCATCGGGTGAGAACGTTAACTCGCTGGGCATCGAAATCTCGATCAACGCATCGAGTGGCGTTCGCGCGGTGGAATGGGGGCGGACCGAAATGGCAGGACGTTGTATCGGTTGATAAGCCCAATAAGCTCGTTCCTCTTCGGTGAGTGGAACACCGGGACCGATTTGGCCAGGCTCTGGTCTTAAGGTCGGTGCCCCGGCTGCAATCCAACGTTTCAGTATCTCTTTCTTTTCGGGGCTGACCTTGGCCTCACCAGGAGGCATTTCATTCTTGGAGATACGTTGCCACAACAGACTTGCTTCAGCATCGGTCCCTTCTAGTGTCGGACCCGAATCGCCACCAATCTGCATGAAGCGAACGAGACGCAGATCCAAGCCACCTTCCAACTTGTTCGTTGCTCCATGGCAATCGAGACAATATTCTCGCAGGATCGGTCGAATGTCGGCTTCGAAATGCGGAGTGTTGTGGGTTGGAACTTCTGACTGCGCGAATGCTGAAATGCCGCTGAACACAATCAATGAAAAGGCGCCGACCAGGATGTAGATCATCCGTAATCGCCATATTGAAATGCGGTTTTCGAACTCGGGACGTTGCATGCCGAGTTCAGTCCATAACCATAGACTTCGAACCATAAGGGGCCTGTATGAGGTGGGAGCAATTTAGGTGGGAGTTTGGCGAAGCGTCGGCGGTTCGACCGACCTTGTCATTGTACCATGGTGGCGCTGCCACAAATTAGTATACATACAACCATCCGTGCGAAGCTCCTCGTTCCCATGGCTCTGACCTAGTTATACTACACATCTTCTGGCGTATCGAAATGATCTCATGAAACAACGATCGCTTGGTTTGTTTAGCCCGTTGCTGAACGCAGAGGACATGTCAGAGCTCCAGGCTTCCGAGCGATAAATGTTGGAGCTGTTGCAAATGGTCCTTGGTCTTAAGCCCGAAGGGCTGGTACATCCTTTGCCGGTGGTGATAACCACCGGTTTTTGAAGCTGCCGCAACCAAGAGGCCCGGAGGGCCGACACATGAGTCTTATTGGACGGGTTGCGCTCGGGTGTGTCGGCCCTAGTATCTGTCCCATCGACTTGTTGGTCTCCATTTTGGATACTTGACAAAGTAGATGCCAGTGGTCTTGCCTGCGGCAACGAGGTAAATGTGTGCATTCGCGTGGCTTATCGGTTACATTCTGTGGGAATAAATTCCCGCAAATCGTCGAGAGCTTCGTCATGAATATCGCATCCCAAATCGGCCGCATGATCCGTTGGTCGCTTCTGATCGTCGCAACTTTTCACGTCGGCTCGGTCGAGCGCAATGCAACCGCTCAAGAAGCCAATCTACCTGAAAACGCCATTCAGCAAGCGTACCAAAAATTTGAATACATGATCCCGATGCGCGATGGAGTGAAACTGCATACGGCGGTATTCGTCCCTCGCGATACGTCCAAGACGTATCCCTTTCTGATGAAACGCACCCCGTATTCTTGTTCGCCTTATGGTGCCGACAAATACCCAAACTCTTTGGGCCCAAGCAATCTATTTCCTGCTGCTGGTTACATCTTTGTCAACCAAGATGTCCGCGGACGATTTTTGTCGGAAGGGAATTTTGAACAAGTCACACCGCATATCACCAACAAACGCACCGACAAAGATATCGATGAAAGTTCGGATACTTATGACACGATCGAATGGCTACTGAAGAATGTGCCGAACCATAACGGTCGGGTTGGCATGTACGGTATTTCTTATCCGGGCTTTTATTGCTCCGCAGGCATGATCGATGCGCATCCTGCTTTAATCGCCGTCTCGCCTCAAGCTCCTGTAGGCGATTGGTATTTTGATGACTTCTTACATAACGGTGCTTTCTTCTTGGCTCATGCCTATCGCTGGCTCAATAACAATGCGCAAGAACGCCGCACACCCAGCACCGAGCGCGTGCAACCAAAGGTTCTGCCAACTCTCGATGGTTATGAACTCTTCCTGCGAGCAGGCACGATCGAAGAAATCAATCGTCAATTTCTAAATGGTGAAGTTCCCTTTTGGAATGATATGATGGCTCATCCCAATCGCGATGAATTTTGGCAAAAACGTGCCATTCTCCCGCACCTTAAAAAAGTCGCGCCGCATGTGATGGTAGTGACCGGTTGGTATGACGCGGAAGATCTTTATGGTTCTTTCAAGACCTATCAAGCTGTTGAATCACAGAACCCGAATGTCAACAACGTGCTCGTTGTCGGACCTTGGCACCATGGCGGCTGGGCCAGCACGACGGGCGATAAACTCGGCCCAGTATCCTTTAATTCCAAAACAGCAGTCCACTATCGAGAACAAATCGAATTCCCTTTCTTTGAAAAATATCTCAAAGATGCCGAACTCGCTGCACCTGCTGAAGCGACCGTCTTTGAAACAGGCTCCAATACATGGAAAACATTTGATCAATGGCCTCCGCGCGAAACGAAACCGCAAACATGGTATCTCAACGACAAAGGTTCATTGACTACCACCGCCCCCACAACCAAAGATGGTGCCGATACTTATATCAGCGATCCTGCTAAACCTGTCCCTTACACCGAAGTTGTCACTTCACGCATGACGATCGAATACATGGTGGAAGATCAACGCTTCGCGGGTCGACGTCCAGATGTACTCGTTTATCAAACGGAACCGTTTGCGGAAGATGCCGTCATCGCTGGTCCACTCAAAGTGAAATTGTGGGTCACCAATTCCAATACCGATGCGGACTTTGTGGTCAAACTGATCGACGTCAATCCCGATTCCACCAATCCCGCGGATCAACCGAACTTCCAAGGCATGCTCCGCAGCGAAGTGTTGCGCGGTCGTTTTCGTAATTCGTTCGAGAAGCCTGACCCCTTTGTTCCCGGTCAACCTACCGAAGTAGAAATCGAATTGCTCGATGTGTTGCATCGTTTCAAGAAAGGTCATCGTATGATGATCCAAATTCAAAGCACTTGGTTTCCATTGGTCGATCGCAATCCTCAGAAGTTCGTGCCGAACATCTACTTTGCCAAACCTGAAGATTTTGAGAAAGCGACGATCGGTATTCTTCGGTCGCCCGAGTACCGATCCTCGATCGAAGTGGGTGCGTTGTGACAAAGTAGGGTGTGTGGAGCGAATCATTTCTTGACGATTGCGCCGCTGGATTTGTTCTTCCATTTTGCCAAACGTCGACAAGCCGAAAATTTGATTCGCGTAACACACCGCGCGTTGGACGTGTCGCCACGACGGCCCCTCTACGGTGTGTTTTGCAATCTACTGGGTTTTGAACCCCTCCGCGCGACGGATTTTTGGACCTTCGGTAGACGTATTCAGCCCGATTCGCGTCAGGCAGCGCCGAGTCAAATCATCCTCGCCAAACATGCTTTTCGCCGACCCGACGGCCCCTCCTCGGTGTGTTTTGCAATCTACTGGGTTTTGAACCCCTCCGCGCGACGGTTTTTTTGGACCTTCGGTAGACCTATTCAGCCCGATTCGCGTCAGGCAGCACCGAGTCAAATCATCCTCGCCAAACATGCTTTTCGCCGCCCCAACGGCCCCTCCACGGTGTGTTTTGCAAACCATTGGGTTTTGGACCTCTCCGCTCGACGAATTTTTAGGCCTTCGGCGGACGTATTCAGCCCGATTCGCGTCAGGCAACACCCAGTCAAATCTTCTCGCCCAAAAAGCTTTTCGCCGACCCAACGGCCCCTCCTCGGTGTGTTTTGCAAACCGTTCGGTTTTGAACAGCTCCGCTCGACGAATTTTTTGGCCTTCGGTGGACGTATTCAGCCCTATTCGCGTCACACACCCTACAAATACCACCCAAATGGGAGCTTTACTTGCTAGCATGGAGTAATTGGGGAACAGTTTCTGTAACAAATGACTCCAAAAGTTGCCATAAAAGGTCGATATCCAAAAGAAGTAGAACTCGACTTTAACGGTCAAGCAATTTAGTCAACGAGGTAATTCCCTGTGGTTGCTCGCAAACTGAGAATCGAATCCCTCGAAGCCCGTCGACTTTTCGTGGCCGATTTGGATCCCATTCAGACCAACACCAGCGACCAAGATGCCATTGCGCTGGAACTCGCCACACAGATAACCGAGTCCACCTCAACCACGGCTGAACCGGTATTGATGGCCACCAGCGAATTGCTCACTGGCGACGCGCCTATGGGAATGATGGCCCCCATGGCAGTTGGTAGCTTTGATCAAATGGGAAGTCCGTTCCTCATTGAAACCCGTTCGCATCTGATCGCAGCTCGGTTGAATTATCAAACCCGCTCTACCGAACTACATATCCTCTCCAGACAAGAGGATGGGACGGCAACCGAATCCTCAACACTCCAACTTGAGTTCCAAGTGGAAAGAATGTTCCGCTTGGGTAATGAGATTGTGGTTTTCGGAAGCAAATACGACACCGAATCACCACCCGAGATACGCGTTGCCACACCTCCTGAAACTGTAGTCGCCGTTATCGATCCTAGTTCCGGTGAAATCAAATACAAAACGACATTGTCGGGTATCGTCATTCAAGCGGTTGAACTTCCAACCGGCATCGCCTTCGAAACCTCTTCGATTCATTACGCGATTGCCGAAACAATGTCGGGTGAAGTAGTCGATGCTGAAACAGCAGCTCCCCTGGAATTGCCAATTTTCACCAAGTATCCCGATTATCAACTTGGTTATTTGTATTCCACCGCCGATGCTGTTGGAATCAACTGGCAATCTATCGAAACTATGACCACCCTGGGGGTGTTTCAAGGCTCGTTGATTGCGTTTAGTCAAATCGCGACCCCAACCAGTGAAACTTCGAGCGTCTTCATCGCTCAACGTTGGGAAGTGTCCGAACAAACATTGCAACCCCAGGAAAGTGTAGAGATTCCCTGCACTCTGGATAATTGGGAATACATTCAATCCTTTGAAGTTAGCCCCGACGGATCGCGACTTCTTGTGAGCCAACCCTCACAAGAAATTATCGATGACAAAACCTATCTTCAAAAGAACACACTTACTTGGCTCAGCCTGGGCCCCAACGGTTTGATGATCGAGGGATCTCATACACTGCAAAACTTCGTTGGTTCAGTACGCTGGATCAGCGATGAACAAATTGTATTGCTCTCCTACGATGTGTTGGATCAAGTCCAAATTCTTGACATCCGTGATTCAGCCAATGTAACACTCTCCACGCTTCCACTTTCACAGCGATTGCAACTCAATCAAGTGGTCCGCATTGATGAAACTCACGTAGCGCTCATCGGCTTCACTGCAGTCACCCCAATCCCAGTCAATGAAACGGGCGAACGAATTCCTGAAATCGTACCCATGATTGAAACGTATCCTACGCAAGGTGCGATCGTCATCGTTGATTTGACCAACAGTAAAGTCACCGATGAACGTATCTTTGAACCACGAACGATGCTCGACCAGGCGTTTGCGATTACAGAGCTGCCTGGCCACTTCGCTTGGCGTAGCTTTACCACCCGCGAAGACTGGAGCTACGAAGAGGCTATACATGTTGGAACCATTGATGAAGCAGGGAAACTTGTCATCACGGACGAAGCGGTACTCGGATCAAGTTGGTCCAACAGCGTGTCCAATGGAAAATCGCTGACCGTTATATCCACCAACGCTCTAGAAGAAAGAGATTGGAGTGATATCACCCAAACGACTTGGCGTGTTGAATTCAATCCGACCTTCACCGAAGAAATCGCCTATCCATCGGAACCGATCCCAGGCAATATTGACGAGGTTCTGCGGGGTGAGATCAGTGAAGAGATCTTTACCACGACGCTTACCCCACCAGTCGATCTCCCTATGGATACCAATGGCGACGGCGCTATCTCGCCCATCGATATCTTGCAAGTGATCAACTATATCAACCGCGCGTATGCGGATGCAGACTCCGACGAATTGCTGAACGTTGCCTCCGAGACATTGGACCGTTACGACTTCGATGGCGACAGCAAGATCTTGCCTAGCGATGCCCTCATGATGATCGCCTCTTTGAATGTGGTGCACGCTACATTTGAGATGATCGATGACACGGGATCGAATCCTGAATTACCTGAAGAGCCCTGCTTTTGGGATATGGTTACCCTCGAAAGCGATATCCCCACCGCATCGCTAGAAGAGTCACTCAATGAGTTCTTTGGTAACCTGATCGAGATCGAACAAACGCATTTCGAGCAGACCGAAATCGATCCTGGCTTCTGGGCCTGGTTTGCCCCATTGGATCCTTGGGCCAATCGATTGAAGCAGGAACTCTTTACGCTGGACGATCCTGCCACAGAGGAACTTTCCTAGGTAGCTCTGTTCAAGTTGCATGAATTTTTGGTGGTAATTCGCTGAAACAACCGCTGGGGAGCGGCAGCGTCTTGCGAATGCCGCGCGGGGCTTTACAACTACTGGCGTTACAAATGCGCCAGGAGTTGTTTATGCCCCTCTTACCGAAATTCACTTCCGTCCTCGCGATCTGTGTTGGATTAGCTTGCAGCGTTGTATCTTTCGCACAACATCCCGCCACACCGCCCAGTTCCTTCCTCACCAATGGCGTCACCGCCCATCGCGGCAACTCGCACGAATTCCCCGAAAACAGCATAGCGGCTCTCGATAGCGCTATTGCTCTGGGCGTAGATTGGGTTGAACTCGACATCTTTCGTACGGCAGATGGCAAACTGGTCGTTTTGCACGACAAACAAACGGGCAGAGTCGCAGATCGCGATCTCAACGTCTTGGAATCGAACTATCCCGATTTATTGAAGCTCGACTTTGCTCACCACTTTCGGAATGCAAGAGGACTATCGATGGAAGCACTTCCAGCGATGCCGATTCCATTGCTTGAAGATGTACTGACGCGCGTGATGCAGCAATCGAAAACCCGCGTGTCGATTCAACCCAAAATGGCTTGCGTCCCAGAAGCCATCGCACTCATTCGCAAACTGGGTGCAGAACCTTGGTGCGGTTTCAACGATGGCAACTTAGCCTTGATGACAGAGGTAAAACAGCTCGCTCCGAACATTCCCGTTTTTTGGGATCGTCCTCCAGGTGCCAATCTCGATTCCGATATTCCAATCGCCCTCGACCGCGGCTTCGAGTCGTTGGTGTTGCACCAAACCCTTATCAACCAAGAAAACGTTAACAAAGTTCAATCGGCAGGTTTAGAAGTGGGAGCCTGGACTGTCAACGACCTTGCGACACTACATCGTTTCAAACAACTCGGCGTCGACCGCATTTACACCGACCGACCGCGCGATTTATTGGCGCTTCAACATTTCAACCGTTTACAAGGTATCGAGTGCGAAGGGAAGTATCCCAAACATTTGCAGGGCGTATGTCTAGGAAATGACGACTCGGTTTTCTGGAGTTTCACGACCGAGCTGGTCAAGACCGATTTCAATGGCCATGTTCTCAAGAAAATCCCCGTAGTCGATCACCATGGAGATCTCTGTTGTGTGGATGGCCAACTCTATGTGGCAGTCAATCTCGGCAAGTTCAACGATCCAGCGGGAAACGCCGATAATTGGATCTTTCAATATGATGCGGAGACTTTATCAGAGACTCGCCGATTTTCTATTCCCGAAGTAACCCATGGGGCAGGGGGCGTGGCATTTCACACTGGTAAATTCATCGTAGTGGGCGGACTTGCTCCCGGCATCAACGAAAACTACCTCTACGAATATGACTCCGCTTTTCAATTTCAAAAACGTCACACGTTAGCATCCGGCTATACGTTGATGGGCATCCAAACAGTGGCGTTCGCGCACGATCGCTGGTGGTTTGGTTGTTATGGCGAACCCAAATCGCTTATCACGACCGATGCAAACTTTAACGACCTGCAACGTGTCAACTTCGAAGCCTCTTTGGGAATCGTTGGCATTGACTCGGGTCGCTTGCTCATTGCGAGCGGAAGTTGCGCAGCCAATGTTGGCTGCTCTGGAAAACTTCGCATCGTATTAGCCGAAGAGATTTTGTCCGCACCTTCAGCGTTGCCCTCTAAACAATGATTTCGGCTTCGATGAAGTGCGTAGGATCGCTGGCATACATGCTTTTCATGGCGTGCAAGGTTTTCCAACGGATCGAATGATTGGGGCTTTCGAACTGAGGTGGCTCGTCGGCTAATTTGAGCAGCAGATCTTTGCGGATGACCATAGCGCGAATCTTGCGTGTTTTGATTTCGCCGTCGCATTCGTTGGTCAGGCAAATGAGGTATCGAATGGACTCGTGCCCTTGGCCCGCTTCGCGTTTGAATAAACCTCCAGCAAACGTTTCAGAGAGTTCGTTCAATACGGCATTTAGGAAAAACCACCTGTCATCTTTATCGATGGGGATAATCGGTTTATCGACCGTGGTTTTTGCGGCAGCTTGCAACAGGTGATCGACCGCAACTTTGTTAAGAAAAACTTCTTCGCAAGATTTTTCCAAAACCGTGCGAATGAGAAGCTTACCTTGAACAACCGAGTTCAATGAAACATTGATGCGGTTGAAAAACTCACGTCTTTTCCAATCTCGGGCGGCCCGCCAGCCTCCGACAAACCAGCCCAATACCGTGAAGCCCGCCGCCACAACCACCTTGATCCAGTGTTCGGCCAGTTGCGTGCGTAGAATGTTGAAAAACTCTTCCATGGCCGTATCCGCTTGTAATCGTGAGTTGTATCAGAGAGGATGTAACGTAGGTCCAACAGTCATCAACAGTAGAATTCGCAAAACTGCAATGACTTCGGATCATTATCCGGGAATAATGAAGATGACAACAACTCAAATCAAAAATTTTGGTGAGAATGTCGTTTTCACGCCCAAGCATTTCTACCGACCCGAGAGTACAGCAGAACTGCTGGACATTCTAGAAAAACATCCCCAATCCAAAATCCGAGCGATCGGTAGTCTTCATGCATGGTCGCCGGCTGCTCAAAGCGGTGAAATCACGATCAGCCTTGAGAAGCTCAACGATGTCAAGGTCGATTATGACGAGCAAGGTGCCATCGCAACGATTGGCGGTGGGTGCCAAGTCAAACGAATCATAGCTGAGTTGGCCAAACTGGACTTGGCAATGCCTGCGCTGGGCTTGATTTCGGAACAAACGATTGCGGGTGCCACTTCGACGGCAACGCATGGTTCAGGACGACACTGCTTGTCCCATTATTTGACGGCAGTGCATATCGCGCATTACGATCCACTTACCTCCGCTCCTACGATCTCAGCGATCCGCGATCCAGAACTGCTCCGCGCAGCCAAATGTGCGGTGGGATGTATGGGAATCATCGTAGCCGTCGAATTGCGTCCCCGGGCTGCTTTCCGAATCGAAGAGTTCTTGCGATTTTATCCTACGCTTGCGGAGGTAATAGAAAAAGAAGCAGATTATCCGCTGCAACAATTTTACTATTTGCCATGGCTCGATCGATATCTGGGCCAACATCGCCGCGAGAGCGAGCGACCGCGGAGTTGGCTGGCCCCGCTTTATCGTTGGTACTGGTATTTGGTCATCGATATCGGCTTGCACTTAGCCATCAAAGCGATTGTTCAGGGCTTGAAGAATCGGCGTTTGATCAAGACCTTCTTTCGTTCGATTGCACCATTTACGGTAGCTCGACGCTGGCGGGTGGTCGATCGTTCGCAGGATATGCTCATCATGGAGCATGAGCTCTTTCGTCACTTGGAGATCGAGCTTTTTGTACGCCGGTCCGACTTAGGTGAGGCGCTGGAAGTTACGCGTCAACTCTTGGCGTGGGGAGATTCGGGGACCACGCTTCCCCCACAAACGCAGCGTCTGATCGATAACCATGATCTGCAAGGCTGTGCTGAGAAGGCGGCTGGACGCTACACGCATCATTATCCCATTTGTGTCCGACGAGTCTTGCCGGACAACCTGTTGATTTCGATGAGCGGAGGTGGGACGGAAGATTACTATGCGATCAGTTTTATCACCTATGATTTACCCGATCACCGCGACGGTTTCTTTCGCTTTGCCGAACTTCTTGCGATGGTGATGTTCCATCGCTTTAATGCTCGCTGTCACTGGGGCAAATACACTCCCTATCATCATGCCCAGATCGCTGCCAACTATCCGCAGTTGGAATTGTTTATCAAGCGTTGCCAGCAGTTTGATCCTGAAGGGCGCTTTCAGAATGCGTGGATTAGGACGCGAGTTTTCAGTGATTCAGTGATTCAGTGATTCAGTGTTTCAGTGTTTCAGTGTTTCAGTGTTTCAGTG
>Ga0075160_10000227_pt1 | contig 35793 bp, 27 predicted proteins | sample JI91814C2DNA_FD_70969 | JGI IMG/M metagenome (GOLD analysis project Ga0075160, IMG submission 70969) | Wastewater effluent complex algal communities from Wisconsin, to seasonally profile nutrient transformation and Carbon sequestration -... | ecosystem: Engineered > WWTP > Effluent > Algae... | reverse complement strand
CGCGGCTTGGCTGCGCTGTTCGCGGGCGTGGTGACGGCGCGTCAGGCGGTCGGGCTGGGCTGGGCGAGTGGATCGAGCGAAGTGATCGATCTGGCAGCGGCCTTGTTTGCGGGTGGCACGCCCGCGATGACCGATCACTTTTAGGGGTTGGGCTTTGGTGTGCGGCGGGATGGGGGGTGAGGCATGGTGTTCGTTCCAACGGGCGCGATGGGTGGCGGGCAGCCGGTCAAGGATCCGAAGCAGGCGGTGAACGTGTCGCGCGTGATCGTGGGGGCGATGATGCTCGCGGTGGCGGCGTTCGCGGTGGTTGCGGAGTTTGTGCTCAAGGGGAAGGCGACGACCTCGGGACTGTCGCCCGATTTGTTGTTGGGGATTGCGGGGATGCTGCTCTTGAGCGGGGCGGCGGCGGGGACGTTCATTCCCGCGACGATCATGGCGCGGGCCTTGGAGAAGGCGAAGGGCAAAGAGGAGAAAGAAGTCGCGTCGTTGGTGGCGCAGGCATACTTGTCGGGATGCGTGTTGCGGGCGGCGATGCTCGAGGGGCCGGGGTTGTTTGGGGCGGTGGCGGTGCTTATGACCGGCAACTCTCTTGGATTGCTGGTGGCGGGAGCGGCGCTCGCGATCATGCTCGCGACATTTCCATCGCATGATCGGCTGGTACGGCATGTGGAGAAGGCGATGGGGCGGAGCGTGACGGTGTCATAGGGGTCAGGCTAGACTGGTCGCATGAAAGCGATCGTGTGCGCGATTCTCGCGGGATTGTGCTGGGGCGTTGGAGAGATCTTCTCCAAGTGGGCGCTCAACACCGGGCAGGTGGGGCCCATGGCGGTGCAGATGGTGCGGGCTGCGGTGACGCTGCCACTCACGATTGCGGCGCTCGTGGTTGCGACGAAGTTTGCCAATAGCGAGGTGCCGGGCTGGTATCGGCAACTCGATGGCAAGGTGTGGCTGATGCTCATCGGTGGCTCGGGATTGCTCGCGGGGTTCGCGGGCGTGTTCTTCTTCTATCTTGGGCTGAGTTTGCCGGGCGGGGATATCTCGAAGTTGCGGCCGATTGCGTTTGCGCTCGCGCCCGCGACGGCGGTGATTCTGGGGTGGTTGATCCTGCACGAGCCGATGTCGTGGCGCAAGGCGTTCGCGGTGGTGTTGATCGTGGCGGGGATTCTGCTCCTGGCGGGCGGGAAGGCGCCGCCCCATGGCAAAACGGCACGGTCGGCGGAGGGGATGCCGACGAGCGGTGAGGGCTGAGTTGGAGTTGAGTTCATTGGAGAATCACGGATGGCGAAGCAGTTTCTGACTGGGGCACAGAAGTCGATTGTGAATCGGTACTACGCGAACACGGATGCGCGGGTGGCGGGCGCGTTGCAGGAGGTTGTGTCGGACCTGGCGCTCAGCGAGCCGGGGAAGGCCGACAAGTTGTGGAAGAAGGCGGGGGACTTGCTCGTGAAGTGTGGCGTGGGCGGGGCGGACCTCGCGCGGAGCGTGGATAAGAAGGATGTGAGGGCGCTGGCGGAAGTGGTGGGGATGTTGATCAGCAAGCCGGGCGAGTTGGGGCACAAGCCGAAGCCGAAAGTGTGAGCGCGACGATTCGCTCCGAAGACTGCGCTCATCGTGGGCGCGCGTGTCACGCCTGGGCGTATCCCTCGCGGATCGCGTAGCGGACGAGGTCGGCGCGGGACTCGATGCCGAGTTTCTTGAGGATGCGCTCCTGGTGGCCATCGATGGTCTTGGCGCTGCGCGAGAGTTCCTTGGCGATCTCGACGCGTGACAGACCCTTGCCGATGAGGCGGACGATCTCGATCTCGCGAGGGGTGAGTTTGCTGGTGCGCGTGGCGAGAGCGTCGTCGCCGGCGGCGTTGGTCGCGACGGGCGTGATGCCGCAGCGTTCCTTGACTTTGGGGCTCATGATGAACGTGCCACGGGGCGCGCGGGCGAGGTCGTGGATGCCCTTGACGATGTCCTCGACGTTGTCGCTCTTGGCGAAGTAGCCTGACGCTCCGCAGTCGTAGGCCGAGGAGAGGAACGTGTCGCGGATGTGGGCGCTGAGGAAGATGAACTTGGCGTCGGGGCGAGCGTGGCTGAGTCGGTCGGCCATCTCGAAGACGTCGGGCCCGGGCATTTCGATGTCGAGGAGGATGACGTCGGGCTTGAGGCGTGCGACTTCGTCGAGGAGTTTCTCGGCGCTGGAGAGGCTGCCGACGACGGTGGCGGAACCGTCAATTGAGAACTGGGCCTTGAGCCCCTCGATGAGGACGGCGTGGTCATCGACGCAGAGCACGCGCACGGTGCTTGAAGCGTTCGATGGTGGGGGCGAGTTCGTCGGTCGGCGAAGGGTCATGTCGCGGTGCCTCCCAGTTGAGAAAGAACGCGTCCGAGGGCGGCGCGGATGCTCCCGAAGTTACGGGTGTCCGTGATGGTAACAGATTCGAGTGCGTCCCATGCGGGGTTGGTGGAGGCGCCAAACACCAGCAGGCGAGACAGGGGCGAGGTTTCGAGCCAGCGGCGTGCGTCGTTGGGCTTGACGATGCTCGGATCGACGATCCAGAGATCGGTGTTGCCCGGATCGCGTGCATCGGGCGACTCGCTGACTTCAAGCCCGGCGGACTCGAGCATCGATTTCAGGATCGCAGCGGCTCGCCCGTTGTTGAGCGACATCGATGCGACGCGTTTCGTACTGCGGGCGGTGGTTTGCACAACGGCAACTGGGAACTCGAGAACGACGGAGGTGCCCTTGCCGGCCTCGGACTCGACGTCGACCTTGCCTCCGGCCTGATCGACGATGGTGCGGACGAGCGCAAGGCCCAGCCCGGTGCCCAGGCCTCGCGGCTTGGTGGTGAAGAAGATCTCGAAGGCGCGCTGGCGGACTTCGGGGGTCATGCCCGTGCCGTTGTCGGTGACGGCGAGTCGCACGCGCTGGCCTGCGTCGTCCTGCACGAGTTGGGCGCGAAGGCGAACGATTCCTTGGCGGCGCTTGCGCTGGCTGGGAGGCGGGATTGCCTCGCCCGCGTTGACGACGAGATTCAGCATGGCCTGGGTGAGTTGGTGTGTTGGCAACGCCAGGCGGGGCAAGCCTTCGGGGATGGAGGCCTGGACTTGCACGTGCCTCGGCACGGCTTTGGAGAGGAGGCTGCCCACGTGGGACCACCAGTTCTTGAGGTCGGTGGTGGCGCCGCCGCCACGGACGTTGTCCTTCGCTTCGGGATCGAGGGCGAGGAAGTGGAGGCCGTCCGCGAGTTGCTGGAGATAGGCGACGCTCTTGGCGATTTCCTCGACGTGCTTTCCCTCGGCTTCGGAGAGGCGGCCTGCCTGGACGGCGGCTTTGAGGGCGTTGAGGCGTGCGCGGACGGGGAGGAGCACGTTGTTCATGTCGTGCCCGAGGCCGGCGGCGAGGGTGCCGATCGAGGCCATGCGGTCGGCCATTCGAAGGCGAAGGTGGGCGGATTGGAGGGCGGTGGTCTGGTCGGCGAGGAGTTGTTGGTACTGCACGCGTTCCTGCTCGCGCGATCGCTCAGCGTCGGCGACGTCGCTCATGTCGCGGATGATGCCGACGAACAGGGGTGCGGACGCGCCGGGAATGTCAGCACGGGAGACGCACAGTTCGATGGGGACGAGCGATCCATCCTTGCGCTGCGCGTCGAAGCGGCGCGGGCGGTTGAGGATGTTGGTCTGCCCCGTGCGGTGGTAGTTGGCGAGATAGCCATCGTGTCCGGAGCGATGCGGCTCTGGCATGAGGATGGAGACGTTCTTGCCTTGCAGTTCGGCGGGGGTCCAGCCGAGGACGCGCTGAACGGAGTTGCTGGCGGAGTGGATGATGCCGAAGGCGTCGATGGTGACGACCGGATCGAGGGCGGCGGCGAGGGCCGCTTTGTCCCAGGAAGCATCGTCCCGTTTCGACACGGATACGCGGCCGCTCTTTGTGGTCGGCGCCTTTCGCGCGGGGCTTGCAGGCGTGGCTTTGCGTCGGATCGGCATCGGGTGATTGTATCGAAAGGGCAGCGGCCTATCGGGCCGCGGTGTGTGGTTCTCGTTCTTCGGTCGCTGTGGCAGTCGCCCGGGGGATAGGGGAAGTTTCCGGCCTAGTCAGGGGAAGCCCGATCGCCGACGATGGACTCATTAACTGCGCGGCGGGCGGGAGAGCCTGATGCGCCGGGAGTGTCGGTCGTGGCGACGGGCAGTGGCATCGCGGATCGGAACGGGTCGGCCCTTGGCCTTGGAGCAGCGGGTGTGCGCGACGGCGTGGTCAGAACGGAGTTGCTGATCTCGGGCATGCGGGATAACGCCTGCCGCGAGCGCGTCGCCGAGGCTCTGCGGCGGGTCGAGGGGGTCGTTGACGTCAGCGTGAGCCTGCTTCGGGCGAGGGCGATTGTGCTGCACACGGCGTCGTGCGACAAGGAGTGGCTGGTGCGGGCCGTCGGGAACGCGGGGTATCAGGCGACGCGGTGAATCGATGCGGGGTGTGATCGAGGAGGCGAATGTGTCTGGAACAAAAGCACATCTCAAGGCGCGGGACGTCATGAGCGTCGATCCCGTGTGTGTCACGCCCGGCACGACGATCCGCGGGCTCGCGAAGACGCTGGAGGAGAATCAGGTTTCTGGCGCGCCGGTGGTGGATCGTGATGGCCGCGTGATCGGCGTGGTGTCCAAGAGCGATCTGATACGGCGCTGCTCTCAGGGTGCGGAGAACGCGCCGCCCGCGTACCTGTTCGAGGTCCTGATGGGTGGGCGCGAGGACGACGGGACGGAAGTGATCCCCGAGGCGCTGGTGTGTGTTGAGGATTTCATGACTTCGCCCGCGCTGACGGTGGAAGCAGATGCGTCCGTCGCGAGCGTGGCGAGGTTGATGTTCGACAAACGCGTGCACCGCGTGATTGTGACGGATGCGGAGCAGTTTCCGTTGGGAATCATCACGAGTTTGGATGTGTTGGGATGTGTGCAGCCGTAGTGGGGCGTGGGGCCCGCGGCGTGTGAGACAGGAACGGTTTGCAGTAGGAACTTCATTGGAGCCCGAGATGTCATCTCAGACGATTCAATCGAACGCGACCTCGAAGGCGGGGCACGCCGCCGAGGGACCGATGGAACGGTTCATTTATGACGACGCGACGGTGCGCAAGTTTGTGGCGGCCACGGTCCTGTGGGGCGTGGTCGCGATGCTTGTGGGCCTGCTCGTTGCGTTGCAGTTGGTGCTGCCGCCGCTTGTCAACTTCACAACCGAGAGTGGCAGCAAGCCCTTTGCGTTCCTGTCGATCCTGACGGGCTTTGAGTTCCTGACCTTCGGGCGCCTGCGTCCCTTGCACACCAACGCGGCGATCTTCGCATTTGCCGGAAATGCGATCTTTGCGGCGATCTACTACTCGACGCAGCGCCTGTGCAAGGCCCGCATGTGGTCCGACATGCTGAGCAAACTCCACTTTTGGGGATGGCAACTGATCATTGTGTGTGCGGCGCTCACGCTGCCCCTTGGCATTACGACGAGCAAGGAATACGCCGAACTTGAGTGGCCGATCGATCTGATGATCGCAGTCGTGTGGCTTGGTTTCTTTGGCACGAACTTCTTCATGACGCTCAAGAACCGGCGCGAACGGCATATGTACGTCGCGCTGTGGTTCTATATCGCCACGATCGTGACTGTGACGGTCCTGCACGTGTTCAACAGCCTCGCGATTCCTGTCAGCCTCACCAAGAGTTATTCGGTGTATGCGGGCGTGCAGGACGCGATGATGCAGTGGTGGTACGGGCACAACGCCGTCGCGTTCTTCCTGACGACGCCGTTCTTGGGGCTGATGTACTACTTCCTGCCCAAGGCTGCCGATCGCCCGGTGTATTCGTACCGCCTCTCGATCATCCACTTCTGGTCTTTGGTGTTCATCTACATCTGGGCCGGCCCGCACCATTTGCATTACACGGCGTTGCCTTCCTGGGCGAGCACGCTGGGCATGCTCTTCTCGGTGATGCTCTGGATGCCCTCGTGGGGCGGCATGATCAATGGATTGCTTACGCTCCGCGGCGCGTGGAACAAGGTGACGGCGGACCCGATTCTCAAGTTCTTTGTCGTCGGCATCACGTTCTACGGCATGTCAACCTTTGAAGGGCCCATGCTCAGCGTCAAGACGGTCAACGCGCTCAGCCACTACACCGACTGGACCATCGCCCACGTGCACGCGGGCGCCCTGGGCTGGAACGGGTTCATGATCTTCGGCATGCTCTACTGGCTCGCGCCGCGCCTGTACCAGACGCAGTTGTGGAGCAAGAAGTTGATGGCGACGCACTTCTGGCTGTCGACGGTTGGCATTGTGCTGTATGTTCTCTCGATCTACGCCGCGGGCTTGACGCAAGGCCTCATGTGGCGTGCGTTCGACGCGGTGGGGCAGTTGCAGTATCCCGACTTTGTCGAGACGGTGACGACGCTGATCCCGATGTACTGGGTGCGCGTTGTGGGTGGCACGCTCTATCTCACGGGCATGATCCTGTGCGCGTTCAACCTCATCAAGACGTGGCAGACTCGCCCCGCGACGTATGAAGAGCCTGTGCACCAGGCGCCGGCTCTTGCGAAGACGTACCAGGACGCGGCGCAGCCAGCGAGCCGCCTCGAGGCGAACGTGGAGTTCGGGCACAAGGGTGATGTGTGGATGCAGGGTTGGTGGCACCGCCGCTGGGAGCGATTGCCCCTGAAGTTCAGCATCTGGGTCATCATCGCGGTTGCGACGGCGTCCCTGATGGAACTGGTTCCGACGTTCATGATCAAGAGCAATGTGCCAACAATCGCGAGCGTGCAGCCTTACACGCCGCTGGAGTTGGCGGGGCGGGACATCTACATCTCAGAGGGTTGCTACAACTGCCATTCGCAGATGGTTCGCCCGCTCTGGGCCGAGACGCTGCGGTATGGCGAGTACAGCAAGCCGGGCGAGTTTGTGTACGACCATCCGTTCCAGTGGGGCAGCCGACGCATCGGGCCCGACCTTGCGCGTGAGGGTGGGAAGCAGTCGCACGACTGGCACGTCCGCCATCTTGAGAATCCGCAGCAGTTGATCCCGCAGTCGATCATGCCGGGCTATTCGCACCTGCTGAAGGGCGACACGGACTACGCCGGGATCGGGGCGCGGGTGCGCGTCATGGCGATGCTGGGCGTGCCGTACGGGAACATGGTGAACGAGGGCGAGGCCGAGAAGGCCGCCCGCGATCAGGCGGCGTCCCTCGCGGCGGACCTTGAGAAGCAGGGCGGCTATGCGAATCTCAAGGACAAGAAGGTAATCGCACTCGTCGCGTACCTGCAGCGACTGGGCACGGACATCAAGAAGGCAGTGCCCGAAGCCGCTCCGGCGGCGAAGTCGGCGGCGAAGTAGCGCGAATCAAACAAACACCACAGGAACAACAACCATGCGACTCAGCGACATCATGGGACAACTCGACCTGGCAACGTATCCGATCATCGCGCTCGTGATTTTCCTGGCGGTCTTCGCCGGGGTGTGCGTGCGGGTGTTCGGCAAGCGATACGCGGCGGAGATCGATCGCGCCGCAACTCTCCCTCTTGAAGAATCCACTCGCCCCGAAGGAGGCGCCCAATGACCAGTTCTTCGTCTTCAGTTCCTCCGGGATTTCCCGCCGGCTCGCGCGTCATGCCCGAGGGGCAGCACGCGCCGCGCTTCGATGACTTTGTTCCCGAGGATCCGCTCACCAACCACGAGTACGACGGGATCAGGGAGTATGACAACCCCACGCCCGGTTGGTGGCACGCGATCTTCTTCGCGACGATCATCTTCTCGGCGCTGTACATCATGGCGTACTCGTGGAACAAGGCCGCCAATACGCCGCAGGAGGACTTGGCGGACCGCCAGGTCGCCGAGGACACGAAGTTGTTCGGCAAACTGGGCGAACTCAAGGGCGATGAGGCCACCATCCAGCAGATGCGCGCCGACAAGAAGATGATGCAGGTTGCCAAGAGCATGTTCGAGTCGAACTGCGCCGCCTGCCACGCGAAGGACGGCGGCGGGATCAACGGCGTCAACCTGACGGACAACCACTACAAGAACGCCAAGAACATTGTTGACCTCTTCACGGTTATCAACAACGGCGCGAACTCGGGCGCGATGCCCGCGTGGAAAGACCGCATGCAGAATAACCAGCGCATCATCCTCGCGGCGTACGCGGCCAATCTCCGCGGCACCACGCCCGCCAAGGCGAAAGACCCCGAGGGCGAGGTCATTCCGGCTTGGACCGAAGGAACCGTCGGCGGCGACAAGGCCTCCAAGTAAGTATGGACATGACTACCGCGACGACCAAGCCAGTTGACCAATCGCACGACGCGGAGGGGATCCCCGATGATCCCCTCCGTGTGCTTTCCACGCTCAACGAAGATGGGAGCAGGCGGTGGATCAAACCTCGTCCCTCGCCGGGGAGATTTCTGACGCGCCGGCGTGTGGTGGCGTATGTCCTGATCGCGATCTTCACGGTTATTCCCTTTCTCAAGGTTGGTGGCAACCCGCTGATCCTGCTGAACGTGCCCGCGCGTCGGTTTCACATCTTTGGGCACACGTTCCTGCCGACCGACACGCTCCTTCTCGCGCTGCTCATGGTCGGGACGTTTGTCACGATCTTCTTCATCACGGCCATGTTCGGGCGCGTGTGGTGTGGCTGGGCGTGCCCGCAGACGGTGTACATGGAGTTTGTGTTCCGGCCGATCGAACGACTGTTCCGTGGCACGCCCGGGCGTGCGAAGAAGGGGCCGCTCGCGGGACCCATCGGCAGTTTCCTGAAGCCGGTCGTGTACCTCTTGGTATGCCTCTGGCTGTCGCACACGTTTCTGGCGTACTTCGTGGGCGTGGACCAACTCCGCGTGTGGGTCACGCGATCGCCCTTTGACCACCCCGTGTCGTTCCTCATCATCGCCTTTGTCACGGGATTGATGATGTTCGACTTCCTCTATTTCCGCGAGCAGATGTGCCTCGTCGCGTGTCCGTACGGCCGATTCCAGTCGGTCATGCTGGACCGCAACTCGCTGATCGTCGGGTACGACGTGAACCGCGGCGAGCCGAGGGGTAAACCAAAGAAGGCAAAGGATGTCAGCCTCGCCGTGCTGTCTGGCGAACCGGCAAAGGCGGGCGACTGTGTTGACTGCCACATGTGCGTCGCGACGTGCCCGACCGGGATCGACATCCGCAAGGGGCTGCAGATGGAGTGCATCGGCTGTGCGCAGTGCATCGACGCCTGCGACACGGTCATGGACAAACTCCATCGCCCGCGTGGCCTCATTGGGTACACGACCCAGACAAGGCTTGCCAGCGAAAAGCCCAAGTTCATCCGCCCGCGCGTGCTGATTTATCCGTCCATCCTGCTGGTGATCGCCACCGCGTTCTTCACGCTCTTGCTCACGCAGGCGCCCGCGAACGTCTCGGTGCTGCGTGGCTTTGGCAAGCCGTACGACGTCCTTCCCAGCGGCGAGATCTCCAATCACGCGCGCGTCAAGATCTTCAATCGAGAAAACGTTGCGCGGGCGTACACCGTCGCGGTGGACGCCAGGGAGATGTCCGTCGTCGGCGAAGAGAATCCGATCATTGTTCCCGCCGGTCAATACAAGACCGTGCCGATCCAGGTCGTCGCGCCGGCGAACGCGTTCGGCACGGGCAAGGCGAACGCGCAGGTGCTCGTCTCAACGGATGGCTTCTCGACGCGGCGCGTGCTCACGCTCATGGGCCCAAGGCCGACGGGCCACGCGGACGACAAACACGAAGACGCCGGCAAGCATGAGGACCACGAGGACGATCACAAGGAGCATCCATGAAGCAGTTCAGCATTTGGCCAGCCGGCATCTTCGTGCTCCTGGGCCTCAACGTCGCGATCGTCGCGACCACCGTCGCTCTCGCAGTATCGACGGACTCCTCGGTCGTTGAATCGCGGCCTTACGAGAAGAGTCTGCAGTGGGACGCAGAGCAGCGCCACAAGGTCGCGAGCAAGGAACTTGGGTGGGAGTGCAAGGTCGTCGTCAACGCCGTCAATGAGGCGAGCCGAACTGTCACCGTGCGCGCGACGTTCACGGACGCGAGCGGCTCGCCACTCGTGGGCCTCAACGTCTCGGCTCTTGCATTCCATCACGCTCACGCGAGCAAGCGCCAGACCATCGATCTCACGTCGTCGATCGATCACCCTGGCGAATACGTCGGCATCATCTCCACGGACAATCGAGCACCATTGGGTCTGTGGCGCGTCGACGTCACGGCGGACAAGGCCACCGCCACCGAGTCTCGCCGCGCCTTTGAACAGACCACGGACCTCATGCTCTCTTTTGCGTCGGTGCCAGACTCGACCAGCAAGTAACCATGCCATGACGGGGCTCATTCTCACCATTTTCGCCTCGAGCCTCGTCGGCAGTTTCCACTGCGCGGGGATGTGCGGCGTGTTCCTCACGCTCGCGGTCACGCCGGTGGGAGAGGGAGAGGCGAGTTACGCAGGTCCGAAACTCGCGAACCGCCTCGCGATGATCACTCGCTACAACCTCGGGCGCCTCGCGTCGTACATGACGCTCGGCGCGCTCGCAGGCACGCTGGGAAGCGTCGTGGACGTTGGCGCGGCGAGCGTGGGCGTGCAACGCGCTGCGGCGATCGTTGCGGGAACCGTCACGCTGGTGTTTGGTCTGGGGCTCATCGCTCGCGCGACGGGCAGGCAGGTTTGGAAGGCTCGCGTGCCCGCACCGCTCATGCGTGTGGCGCACGCCGCGTTCCTCGCAGCAGATCGCTTGCCGACGAGCGCCCGCCCGCTCGCGATCGGGCTCGCGACGGGACTCCTTCCGTGTGGTTGGCTGTGGGTGTACGTCGCGACAGCGTCCGGCACCGCGAGTCCACTCAACGGCGCGATCGCGATGGGGGCGTTCTGGCTGGGGACGCTCCCGATCATGACCGCCCTGGGCCTCGGCGTGCAGAGGTTCTTTGGTGTCGTGGGAAACAGAATTCCCCTAGCGGCGGCGGTTGCGATCGTCGCCGTGTCATTCTCGACCATCATCGTGCGTGTGGCGGTTCCATGCCACACGCCCACCGGCACTGCTGGAACACTGGAGGTGTGCTCACCCCATGACTAATGCAACGCACAATCTCGGCATCCTGCGCGATCATGAAGCCCATGGCGGATCTGGTGGGCATGGCGGCTCCAAGGGCTGTGGCTGTGGTTGCAGCGGTAAGAAGAAAGAGGTCGCCGTTCCTCTCAACGTCCAGCCCGCCGCCAAGAAGCCCTGCTGTTGCGGCGGCTCGTGCTCCGCCCGCGCGATCGCCCAGGACATGCAAGCCCAGCGCGAGGCGGCGAAGCGCACGGAGGTCGTGGAAGCAGAGAGATCTCAGCAGTCGCAGGCCGTTCCCGCCGAAAGACACGACTTTTCCGAGTTCGATGACGCCGCATTCCAGGAGCGATACGTCCGCGTTGCAGGGGCAGGCACGCGCGAGGTAGACCTGTTCGTCCCGGGCGTGCATTGCGCCTCGTGCCTGCGCGTGATCGAGAGGTTGCCATCTCTATTGCCGGGCGTCGTCAGTGCGTCCCTCGACCTCTCGCGCAAGATCCTGCGCGTGCGCTGGAGCCAGGAGCGTCAGAGCCTCTCCGCGATCGCGGCCTATCTGGGGTCGATGGGCTATCCGCCTTCGCCCGCCTACCGGGCCGCGAGCGAGGATGCACGCGTGCGCGATGATCGCCGCCAACTCGTGCGCCTGGGCGTGGCGGGTCTGTGCGCCGGCAACGTCATGCTCATCTCCTTCGCCCTCTATGGCGGGCAGTTCGAGGGAATGGACGACGTCACCGCCCAACTCATGCGCTACCTCAGCCTGGCGTTCACGCTCGTCTGCCTTGCGTGGCCCGGTGCGATCTTCTTCCGCGGCGCATGGCATGCGCTGCGTGCAAGGACCGTCACCATGGACGTGCCGATCACGCTGGGCCTCTTCGCCGCCTTCGCGTGGAGCACCATCGCCACCATCGCGCGAACGACCGAATCCGGCGTGACAGCGGCCGACATCTACTTCGATTCTCTCTCCATGCTCACGTTCTTCCTTCTGATCGGAAGGTTTGTGCAGCACCGCCAGCAACGCCGCGCGCAGGACAGCATCGAACTGCTCTTCTCTCTCACGCCCGCGTCGGCCCGCGTCGTAGAGTCGCTCTCGACCGGCGAAGAACGCACAAGCAAGCGTCCCACTTCCAGCCTTCGCGTGGGTGAGGTCGTCGAGGTCCTGCCGGGCGACGTCGTTCCCGCGGACGGCGTGCTCTGCCGCGGTTCGTCGCAGTTCAACACCGCGATCCTCACGGGCGAATCCATGCCGACGACCCTTGCCGAAGGGGACACGCTCGCCGCGGGCGTGACCAACCTTTCACGCCCCGTTCGCGTTCGTGTGACGGCGACGGGCATCGACACCCGCGTCGGCCAGTTGATGAAACTGGTGGCGGAGCACTCTTCCCGCCGAGCGCCGATCGTCCTGCTTGCCGACAAACTGGCGCTCTATTTCCTGATCTCGATGCTCTTCCTCGCGGGAGTGACCGTCGCGATCTGGTGGCACGCCGGGCCGGCGCACGCGATCCTCAACGCCATCGCGCTCCTCATCGTCTCGTGCCCGTGCGGTTTGGGGCTCGCAACGCCCATGGCGATGACCGTGGCACTCGGCAAGGCCGCCAAGCAGCGACTGCTCATCAAGGGTGGGAGCGCGATCCAGGTCCTCGCCCACGCCGCCGATGGAAAAGGGACGTTCTGCTTCGACAAGACCGGCACGCTCACGCAAGGCCGCCTGAGGCTCACGGCGTGGACTGGCGATGAGTCGACCAAGCCCTTCCTCGCGGCTCTCGAATCACAGTCACCCCACCCAATCGCGGCGGCGCTCGCGCGTGATCTTGGCGTGTCGAGCGCAAACAAAGGCACGAACGCAAGCGTCAACAGCATCTCCACCATCGGCGGCGGCATCTGTGGCTCGGTGCGATTGGGCGGGGCACAGGCCCAGCCGTCCGCCGACATCGCCGCGGGCACCGAGCGCTTCCTCCTCTCGCAAGGCGTCGCCATTGACGCACGCTGGACGCACGAGGCGCAGCGCCTCGCGACGCAGGGCTGGTCGCCCATCCTCGTCGCGCGCGATGGCAAGGTCGTAGCCGTGGCGGCCTTGGGCGACCCGGTCCGCGAAGAAGCCAAAGACCTCGTGCATCACCTCACCAATCGTGGCGCGAACGTCGTCATTCTGTCTGGCGATCATCCGCATGTCGTGCGTGGCATCGCCCTCCAACTCGGCGTGCCTGAAGAGAACGCCCATGGCCACGTTGCGCCCGAGGCCAAGGCACAGTTCATCGAAGACTCACGCGCGCGCCAGCCCGATCGCAAGTTTGTTATGGTCGGTGATGGCGTGAACGATGCCGCGGCACTCGCCGCCGCCGATGTGGGCATCGCTGTCCATGGCGGCGCTGAAGCAAGCCTCGCCGCGGCGGATGTGTACTGCGCTGACGCCGGGCTCACCCCCCTGCGTCACCTCCTGGATGGGTCCACGCAGACGATGAGAACCGTCCGCCTCGCGCTCGGCGTGTCGCTCTTCTATAACGTTGTGGCATCGGCGCTGTCGATGGCGGGATATGTCTCGCCCCTGCTTGCTGCGGTGCTCATGCCCGTCGCGTCGATCAGCACGGTGGCGGTCGCGATGATGTCCTGGCGACTTCCCGCCGACTCGAACAGGCAAGACAAAGCGAACGAGAACCTTGACCCGGAGGATGGAGCATGTCCGTCATTTTCATCATGATCCCCGTCGCGCTCCTGCTCGCGGGGGCTGCCGCGGTTGCGTTTGGCAGGTCGGTGCTGAGCGGGCAATACGACGATCTCTCGGGACCCGCGGTGCGCATGCTGGACGATGACGTGAGCGATGTGACTCCTCCGAACTGCCCGTGATAGTGGCGCCTACTTCCCCACCCCAGGCACGAACGGCAGCACGATCGACACCGCGATCAGAATAATCACGATCCACTCAAGCACTTCCATGCGCCTTGCCGCCTGTTCGTCGGCCAGTTTCTGATACAGCCCGTCGATCGTGTGGAGTTTTCGCAGGATGCTCTCATCCCAGTCCGCGAGGTGGAATCGCTTTGCCGCCGCAGCGTAGAGGCGTGCGAGGTGCTGGTCACCCACCAACTTGATCGCGTTGTTCACGCCCTCGAACAGGACGACGTTCTCCATCTGGAGCGCGGCCAGTCTTCGGCGTCTGTCTCGATGAGGATCCGTGAGCAATCCCAGCGGCGACCTCCGCCCGAGCCCATCCTCGCCCTTCTTGAGGATCGACGAGTACGTCACGTCCAGTGCGGCATCGAGGCGATCGTCGAGGAAACGCATCTCGAGCAGCTCCACGTTGGCAAACTCAAGGACCGCGAGCGCATCCTCTTCGTCGGGGCCCAGGATGATCGCCGCGTTCCAGTCGATGACCGCGGCGTCCGCCCTTGAGTAAGAAACCATCGTGGCGAGCGTGGAATCGATCGCGGCGGGGGACAACTCAAGGTCCGCCGACGCTCCCTCGCCCAGGAGCAATCGCGCGACGCTCTCGCCACAGGATTGGATCGCCGCCGAGGCGTCCATGCACGCCGAACTCGTGTCGCACGCCCATCGTTTCGCGTGATAGACGGTGTAGTCCTCGATGGTGGAGGCGATGTCGCGCTTGTCGATCGCGGGGGCGAGGCGCTGGATCAACGCCGAGACTCGGCGTGTGGCGTCCTCCCGCAAAGGCGCGTTGTCGAAGAGGGCCTGCGACAGAGGCAGGAGCGCATTGAGCGGCCGCCCACTCTCGTCGCCGATCGGGAATCGATACGCGACGGAGATTGCACCGAACTCAAAGAGCGTGCACTCGACACTCTGGATCGAGTGAAACCCCGCGATCTCGACCGCGGGCTGGTCCGACAGCGACTGCTCGATCCGCAGCGGCGGCGGGCGGAACTGGAATGACGTCGGAATCCGCCTGTGCGGCCCGGGGCGCCCGATCTCCTCGCGGCGTGCCTCCTCCGCCGACGCTCCGCTCGCGCGAACCGAGGCGCCCTTGAGCAGCGACTGCGAACGGTCCAGATCGATCGCGTGCCCGACGTCGAATGAGAAAAACACCCAGCAGTCCCCCTCAAGGATGCGGAGCACGGGCGATGGTGCGCTGGGTTGGGGCATGGGAACTCCTCGCCAGCATATTCCGCCCATGGCTACATTTCGCCATCGCGGCACGCAGCCCGCGTGGGGTGAGGCAGATAGTGCCAGATCCCTCGTATCAACACTCGTGCCGGGACACACTCGTGAACAACAGCAGCCGCTCGCGCGCCGTCGCACTCCTGATCGGGGCCTTCGCTCTCACCGTCACCCCCGTGCTCATCGCCCGGCAACCGGCACAACCCCAACAGCAGGACAAGGCCCCGGCGGCGGAAGCCGTGTCGTTCACGGGCGAGTTCGACGCCAACGGCGTGCGTCTCTCGCTTGAGCAGGCCGGCAGCGATGTCACCGGAACGCTCCTGCTGGGCGACCTGCCCTGCGCCGTCAAGGGCACCGTGAAAGACGGCATGCTCTCCGCGCAAGTCACCATCGACAACGAAGTCGAGCAGATCACCGCCAAGTTCGAGAACGGCAAACTCCTCGTCAGCGACAAGGACGCGACCCTCACCTTCGAACGCGTCAAGACCGACCAGCCCACACGCGTCTCCCATCCCGGTGGCCTCGACTTCATCCTCCCCATCGGCTGGTCCAAGCGCGACATGCAGGGCAAGTGGCAGTTCATGCCACCCAAGGGCATCGTGAAAGGAAACGCCGCCATCGTCGCGGAAGTGCAAGACTGGATCCACGACAAGCCCATCACCGATTCCGTCGGTCTTGGGATGTTCCGCGCGGGCTTCAAAGAATCGCTGCCCACCTTTGATGACATCGTGGATCCGCTGGCAATCGCGCTTGGCAACGACACCGGCATCCTCATGCGCCTCAAGGGCAATACCGAGCAAGTGGAGAAGGTTCACGTCAATGTCTACCTCCGCACGATCGGCAAGAAGATCGCGGTTGTGATGCTGATCGGCGAGGCGGAGGACATCGAGAGCGCCGACAAGCACTGCCGGGCCATCATGACCGACGTCGTCGCGCCGGGGGCCGAGCCGAGCGCCGGTCCAGCGTTGACGCTGGCATGCCCGGAAGGCTGGAAGAAGCAAGAAGCCAAGACGGGGATAACGCTCTTCCCACCCGTCAAGGACGGCGATTCAGCACCCGGAGATTTCGTGGCCGTCGCTGAACAGCCTTGGGCGGACGCCAGTCCTTTCTTTGAGGCGATGAACGCCGATCGCGTGGATGCGGAAGTTCGCATCGCGTTCGCCAACGCCAAACGCGTCGGCGAACTCGAGCGCCTCGGCACCAGCGAGTCCGATGGCGTGCATGCGATCTACCAGCCCATGATCACGCCCGACGATATTCGCATGCTCGATGTCCGCCTCAAGAAACTCGAGGGCAAGATGGTCATCCAGATGTGGATGGGACCCAAGACGATCCTCGAGTCCCGCTCTGCGGCGATCGCTTCCATCTTCAAAAGCGTCGCCCTCGCACCTACAGCCAGCCTCGCGCCGGACCAGAAGCCCGAGTCGAAGTGATCCACGCCCACAAAGCGGGCTTGCATCATCTGATACGATTGTCACCTCGGCCGTCGTCGAGCGTCAAGGGGACTCCATGCACCGAACCAGCCCAGCCGTCATCATCGCACTGTCAATCGCCGCGATCGGCGTCGCGCAGCAACCGGCGCCTGAGGCGCCGCGCCTGGAACGCTCCGCACGCATCGAAGATCCCGCGCCTCTGGGTGTCGGCCGCCTCGTCCCCGACCTCGCTCTCGCGCCGCTCACCGGCAACGCCACCATGCTTTCCAAAGCCCTCGAAGGAAAGAACGGCGTGGTCATCGCGATGACCAGCGTCTCCTGCCCCGCCGCGATGAAGTACATCCCGCGCCTTGCCAGCATCGAGGACGAGTACGCCGCGAAGGGCGTGCCCTTCATCTTTGTCAACACCGTCGATGAAGAGACCGAGCCCGACATGCGCCGCGTTGTGACCGATCAGCGTCTTGCCGGGCTGTATTTGGGTGATCGCGATGCCGCGGTGGCGAAGGCGATGCACGCGCGCAGCACGACCGAGGTTTTCGTGATCGACCCCTCGCGCACGCTGATCTACCGCGGTGCGATCGACGACCAATATGGCGTGGGCACCACCCTCGCCGCCCCGCGCCGTCACTTCCTCAAGGACGCCATCGACGCCATGCTCGCCAAGCGCGTCCCGGACATCCGTGCGACGTGGGCGCCAGGCTGCGTCCTCGACGCGCCGCCCACCAACGACGCCAAGGCTCCACCGACGTATGCGGGTGACATCGCGCGCATCTTCCTCGCCAACTGCGTCTCCTGCCATCGTCCGGGTGGCTCGGCCCCTTTCGCGCTCGACACCTACCAGGCCGTGACTTCCCGCGCGTCCATGGTCGAAGCCGTCATCAACGACAACCTCATGCCCCCATGGCAAGGAGTCACGCGCAAGGGTGGCGAGCCAAGCCCTTGGCGTCACGATCGCTCACTCCTTCCCGCCGATCGCGAGCGTCTCCTCGCGTGGTTGCGTTCCAGTCGCCCGATGGGTGAGCAGTCCGAACTTCCAAGGCAGATTTCGGAAACGACCGGCTCGTGGGAGATCGGCCGTCCCGACGCGGTGTTCATCTCGCCCGCCGTGAAACTCGAGCCCACGGGCCCCATCCGGCACTCCCGCGTTTTCCTGGGCGTGCCCGCGCCCCTCGCCGAAGAGCCAGCGCAGCAGCCGCATGGCGACCGCTGGCTGCACGCGATCGAGTTCAAGCCGATGGAACTCAAGGCCTACCACCACGCGGTCGTGTGGATCGTGGAACCGGGCGACCCGCTGCCCGCGCCCGAGGCGGTCCCGACGAAACTGCAACTCCTGGGCACCTACGCGCCGGGCGACAACGTCCTGCGCTTCGCGCCAGGCTCGGCCCGACTGCTCAAAGCCGGCTCGGTCCTCGTGGTCGATCAGTATCTCCAGCCCATGAACAAGGAGATGAACGTCGCGCTCCGCATCGGCGTGCGCGTCGGGCCGCCGCCCGCGAACAGCACTCGCTCATTCACCATCGCGCAGCAGAGCATTAAGGTGCCGGCGGGTGCCGCGGGCGTGAACTTCACCGCGGAACACGTCCTCGATGCCGAGACCACGGTGTCCGCCCTCCAGCCCATGATGCGTGGCCGGGGACGCGCGGTGGCCATCGAGGCCATCCTGCCCGACTCCACCACACTCGAACTCCTCTCTGCCCCGCGTTTCGAGCATCGCTGGCAGATCCGCTACGAGTTCCTCGAACCCAAGGTCTTTCCCAAAGGCACCCGCCTCGTCGTCCGCGGCACCTTCGACAACACCGATGCGAACGCCAGCAATCCGGCCCCGGGTTCCGACGCCATTGCGGGATTGGGCGCCACCGACGAAATGCTCGTGGTCGTGGTCGAGACGCACGACATTCCGCGCGCCCTAGATAAGCAGTAATACCCAGCTGCGGGTCGATTCCTCCCGATTCGTGTTAAATACTTTCCCCCAATCGTCAGTTTGAGGTTACTCTGACGCCCAACAAGGGGTTGCGACCAACCCCGCCGATCGTCGGCGGTGCGGTCGCTGTGTTCGTGGTGTGGAGCGGGACATGACAAAGCAGCGTGGTTTCCAGAGTGCGTTCGCGTTCCTGTGCGCGGGGTTGGCGGCGTTTTCATTCGGCGCGCGATCGGCCAATGCGGACACGGTGACGCTCAACGCCAACCGAGACGCCACGATCTACGAGAACGATCCCAATACGGGAACCAACGAGACGACGTTTGCAAACGGCGCCGGTAAGTTCATCCACGTGGGAAACAACGGCGGTGCCGTTGCGCGCCGGGCGCTCATTCGCTTCCCACTGACCGGCATTCCGGCCGGCTCCACCATTACCAGCGTTACGCTGACGCTCGTCGTGGACCACACAAACGGCGGTGCTGGCAGCGTGTCCAACTCGATCAGTTTGTATCGCGTCACACAGGATTGGGTCGAAGGCACGCAAGTCGCCGAGGATTCGCCGGGCGGCGGCCAGAGTGGTGGGGGCGGTGTGCCAGCCGCGGCGAACAGCGTTACGTGGTCGCACCGAATCTACAGCACAAACACATGGACCACTGCTGGCGGGACGACCGTCGCCGGCGCAAGCAACACTACGTCCGTCGCCGAGTCGACTGGTGCCAAGAACTTCACCAGCGCCGGGATGGTTACCGACGTGCAAGCCTGGCTCGATGGCACTGCCACGAACTACGGCTGGTTGCTTCGGGGCAATGAGACCACGGCATCCAATGCTCGAAACTTCAAAAGCCGTCAGAACACGACTGTCGCGGACCGCCCCAAACTCGTCGTGGTCTTCACGCCTCCCGCAACCACCGGCCGCTGCTGCTTCCCGGATGGTTCTTGCGAGGTGATGTCCTCGGCAAACTGCTCGAGCCAGGGCGGCACCTACGCTGGCAATGGCACCAACTGCTCCGGCAATCCGTGCCCCCAGCCCACCGGTGCCTGCTGCTTCGGCAATGGTACCTGCAGCGTTCTCACGCCAACCAACTGCGCCAGTGCCGGCGGCACATACCAAGGTAACGGCGTTACGTGTGCGGCCGCCAACTGCCCGATTCTCACGGGCGCCTGCTGCTTCCCCAACGCGACCTGCTCCATCCTCAGCGCGGCGGACTGCAGCACCGCTGGTGGCAGTTACAAGGGCGACAACACCACGTGCGCGACCGCCGGCTGCAACTGGGTCCTCGCACCATTCGTGGATGCCCTTCCCATCCCGCCCGTCGCCCAGCCAATCTCTGGCGTGCCCGGCGGAGCCGCGACCTATGAGATTCCAGCCGAGGAGTTCTATCATCGGTTCCACAGTTCGTTGCCCCTCACCCGCGTCTGGGGCTACGACGGCATCTATCCCGGGCCCACGATCGAGGCTCGCAAGGGACTTCCCGTCTACGTGACGTGGAAGAACGATTTGCGTGACACCAGCCAGCGATTCCTGCCGCTGCTCGCGAACCATCGCCTTGCGGTCAGCACCTGCTTGCATGGCCCCGACGTGACGGGCACCGTTCCGATGCTCGTGACACACCTCCACGGCGCCAAGGTCGCGCCCGAGAGCGATGGCGATCCAGACACCGCCTTCCCGCCCGGCTCACAGTCCACGCTCTACCACTATCCCAACAACCAGGACGCGGCGACCATGTGGTACCACGACCACGCCCTGGGCCTCACTCGCCTCAATGTGTACATGGGCCTCGCCGGGTTCTACCTGTTGCGTGACGCGGTCGAAGAGTCTTTCAACCTGCCATCAGGCGTGAACGAGATCCCGCTCGTCTTCCAGGATCGCTCCTTTAACGCCGACGGGTCGCTCCAGTTCAACCCCACCTTCCAGGACCACTTCTTTGGCAACCACCTCGTCGTCAACGGCAAGGTCATGCCCTACCTCGACGTGAAGCGGGGCAAGTACCGCTTCCGTCTTCTCAACGGCAGCAATACCCGCACCTTCACGCTCGTGTTCAGCAGCGCGGCGGCCGCTTCTCCCGTGGCGCACCTGGTCGGGACCGATCTTGGCTTGCGCGCCGCGCCGCTCTTGATCAACTCGATCACGCTCATGCCCGGCGAACGTGCCGACGTGGTCCTCGACTTTGCCAACATGGCGGCTGGCTCGCAATGGACCGTCCTTAACACCGCGACCGCGCCGTTCCCGGGCGGCACGGTGGACTTGCGCACGGTGATGCAGTTCCGCGTCACAGCCGAGACAGGTCACACCACGGCTTTGCCCGCCTCGCTCGTGACGATTCCCGCGCCGGCCGCCGCGACCCAGACCCGCCAGTTCCAACTCCAGAAGTTCTTCGACGCCCACTGCGGGCACGACATCTGGCAGATCAACTCCCTCTTCTGGGATGACATCGTCGATTTCCCCCTGTATGGCACCACCGAGTCCTGGGAGTTCGTCAACCGCTCCGGACTCACGCACCCCATGCACATCCACCTCGTGCGCTTCCAGATCATCAACCGCGAGAACTTCACCGTTGATATCAACGGCAACATCGTCCCCAGTGGCTCGCCCGTCGCGCCCGCATCGACCGAACTGGGATGGAAGGACACCGTCCAGGCGACCCCCAACCAGATCACGCGCGTGCGTGCCAAGTTCGAAGGCTTTGCGGGCACCTTCCCCTTCCACTGCCACATCCTTGACCACGAAGACCACGAGATGATGCGCCAGTTCACGGTGCTCTGCCCGAGTTGGTCGATCTTCCCGGGAAGCGGCGCCAACGACACGCTCGTCAACTTCAACGAGCCCGCATACTTCGCCTTCAGCGTCATCACGGGCGGCAACCCCGTCGCCAATCCCAAGTACGAGTGGTTCAAGGTCGGTTCCGCCACGCCACTGGTTGACGGGCCGACCGGCACGGGCTCAACCATCGCTGGCTCGACAACTCAGTTCCTGACCATCTTCGGCTGCAAGGACGCGGATGAAGGTACCTACTACTGCACGGTCACCGACGCTTGTGGCGTCGTTCGCACCACGCAGCAGGGCGTCCTCACCGTCGCCTGCCCCGCCGACCTCGACGATGGTCTGGGTCGCGGCACACCCGATGGCGGCGTTGACGTCAACGACCTCCTCTACTTCCTCGCCCAGTTCCAGGCTGGCGAACCCGGCGCCGACCTCGACGACGGCTCGGGCACCGGCAACCCCGACGGCGGCGTCGATATCAACGACCTCCTCTACTTCCTCAACCACTTCGAGGGTGGCTGCTGAACCGGTGAATCGGCCGACAACCTGACCACCAAAGCCCGGCGAAAGCCGGGCTTTTTCTTGGGTACTCCCACACTCCGTGTGGGGTCTTCATGTCGTGGTTGCGACCCGGTGCGAGCCCGTCCAAGACTGACCCGAGCGTGCGGCTGGGTCGGCACGCCCAAAGAACATCCTCACACGCCCAAGATGAGGTCCGCCGAATCGTGGCGCTCGATGACGCCCGATCTCGCATTCGCATCACTTGCCCGCCTTCGCCTCTTCGACGATCGCGGGAAGCAGGTTCTCACTCCCCACGCGCCACTGACGTACCACGCGTCCGTTCACGATGATCCAGGGCAAACTCGTGAGTCCGGTGCTTTGTGCCGCTCGCACGTCACGCTGGATATTTTCCGCGACACCCGCCGAAGTGCTCGCGTCGAGCAGTGCACCCGCGTCCACGCCGACGTGCGATGCCAACTCATTGGTTGCAAGCCCCTGCGCGAGCAATCGCTCGGTGCGTGAGCGGTCCGCAGTGAGCCACGCGTGCGCTTTCCAGAATCCACCGTTTTCCTGCAGCGTTCCCGCCGCCTCGGCGAGTCGTGCCGCCACACACGCGTTGGGATGCTTGGTCATGGGCACGCCCGCGTTGCACGCCTGGTCGAACGGGAAGTGCAGGAACGTGTACGAGACCACGTCCGGCTGGGACGCTGCGATTCCTCGAAGCACCTCGTCGGCCTCGATCGTGTTGGGTTCGAGGTAGTCGCCGAACACCACGATGCGGACGGATGCGTCGGCCTTTCCCAACAGGTGCCGCATCGTGCCCGCGTCCATCGGCACGGTCGTGCTTTCAGCCCAGTCTTGCACGTATTTCTCGCGAGCCTTTGGCGGACGATCATCGCTCGCTGAGCGCGCTAGGGGGTTCGTTTCGAGTACCGCCGCGGTCGCCCGCGCAAACGCGCCGGGCACGTTCCAACCCTTCAGTTCCACGCCATTGATGAAGATCATGGGCGTGTTCCCGCCCTGGATGCCAAGGTCCATGGCTTCCGCGATGTCCGCAGAGATGTTCCTGCCCACGTCCGCGCCCTCGAGCATCGAAACAAACCTGGTTGCGTCAAAGCCCATCGCGGTGGCCTGCGTGCGCAGCGCCGTCTCGTCGAAACTGCCGCCTCGTTCAAACAGCCACTCGCTCATCCGCCAGAAGGCGTCGTTTCCGCCGAGGATTCCCGCGACCTCCGCCGCACGGGCCGCCCAGCAGGCGTCGGGATGGATCTCCTGTTGAAGGTGCGGGTTGCACACTTTGGAGAGCGGGAAGTGTTTGATCGAGAGAGACAGGCGTCCATCGGCCTTGACCATCGCGCTCATCTCGCCTTCGAGCCGCTTGCAGTCCGGGCACTGATAGTCCGTGAAGACCACCACACGCACCATCGCCAGTTCGGGCCCCAGGCGATAGCGCCCCGTGAAGGCGGGGCTTGCGGGTGCTGGCGCGCTGTGGTTTGTGGCGGTCGCAGCCTGCGCGGGCGTGGATGATGCCGCCGCCTTCTTCGCCATTTCCTTCGTTGACTTTTCGAGGGCTCGCTCTGCCTTGCGTTTCTCGCCGCCATGCGCGATGACGAGTGGCACCACCGCCGCCATCGCGAGCAACGCCGCCGCGGGCATCACCCATGCGGCGCGAACCGCCTCTACACCCGCCGACTTCTTCCGTCCCGGCCAATCCACCATTGCCACCAGCGCGATGTTGCAGGCGTGCACGCTGAGGCAGTACACGCACATGATCCCCTCAGCAACGGACACGCTCAGGTACAGCAGCGAGCCAGCCGCTCCGAGGCGCATCAGCCATCGGCCAGCCACGCCAGGCCGCCCTTGATGCCCAATCCACACCACAAGGACCGCCACTTGATACCCCAGCGCAAGAAACGCCACGGGAACTCCGACGCCCGGGATGGTCGCCCAAGGGCTCCGGGCGGCCTTGTCACAGTCGCTCATCCCGCCACACCCGGGCAGGGCGATCGCATCGAGGTGCTTGAGGGACAAAAGCACCGCCAAGGCGATGGCCGCCGCGAGTAGAACAATCCCAGCCATGAACCACCCCCAATGGACGGTCGCGGCCGGCGGAGTTTGGGTGGCTTTGGCGGGGTGTGCTGGTTTCTTGTGGGCTTTGGGCATGGGGTGGGCTGGAGGTCGGGGTGTCGTCCGTCCAGAAGATACCAGCCCGTGTGCACGACGTCCTGCGATTCTCAATGAGACTGACCCAAAGCCCAGTGAAACCCACGGGTCGAAAATTCGACGGCTGCCACGTTCAATTCTGGTGCAATAGGTCCGGGAAGTCTTGCGTTTTTGAGGCTGAGGGGCGACACTTATGGGGAATCGACTCGTTGGATCGGGGCTGGGCGTGCTGACCTTGCCTCGATGGGGTGTGAAAAGGAGATCGACATGTTGCAGGGATTGACGTTGAGAGCGCGCCAGGCCGCGCTCGTGTGCGTGGCGATGCTGGGCATCGTTGGCACGAGTGCGCAGGCACAGCCGGGAACGACGAACGGCGCGTGCTGTATCCGCCCCAACACCGCGACGGCTGAGTGCATTGTCACATCGGCGGCGGACTGCCTCGCGAGGCAGGGCCTCTTCCGCGGGCCGGGGACTGTGTGTGGACCGACCACCTGTTCGCCTGCAGTTCAGACTGGCGCGTGCTGCGTGCCCGTCCCCGGGACGACCGTCCGCACGTGCGTGATCACCACCGAAGCCGTGTGCGTCCAACAGCAAGGGCAGTGGCGTGGCGCCGGCTCGGTCTGCGGCAACGACACCTGCCAGCCCGTCGTTCAGACCGGTGCGTGCTGTGTGCAGAGTGCGCTCGGCGTCGAGTGTTTGCAACTGACTCAGGCCGGCTGCGCAGAGCGTCAAGGTCTGTGGCGTGGCCCGGGGACGCAGTGTGGCCCGACCACCTGTCCCGCACCGACGCCCACTGGAGCATGCTGTGTGCCGACCACGGCGGGCACGACCGGTTGCATCATCCTGACCCAGGCGCAGTGTACCGAACGTCAGGGAACATGGCGAGGCGCGGGCACCATTTGTGGCAATGACACTTGCCCGACCCCGACGATCACCGGTGCGTGCTGCGTTCAGACGACGCTCGGCGGCACGGAGTGCATCATCGTCACCCAAGCGGGTTGCGCCGAACGCAACGGCTTGTGGCGCGGACCGGGCAGCGTGTGCACCAACAACTCGTGCCCCACGAATACCACGACGGGCGCATGCTGCGTTCGGACGGCGGCGGGCGGGTCTGAGTGCGTGATCACGACCGCGTTCGATTGCTTCGCGCGACAGGGCATCTTCCGCGGGCCGGGGACGACCTGTGGCAAGGACACCTGCGCACCCGCGCCGACCACCGGTGCGTGCTGCTTCCGTCCGGCGGGCACTGCCAACATCGTCTGTGAAGTCATCACGCCAGCGCAGTGCCTTGAGCGTCAGGGTCAGTTCCGTGGCCTCGGCTCGGCATGTGGCGCTGCCACTTGCCCGACCTCGAATCCGACCGGTGCGTGCTGCGTCCGCGTGGCGGGCACTGTGGGCAACTTTGAATGCGTAATCCTGACGAGTGCCCAGTGCGTCGCGCGCCAAGGTCTGTGGCGCGGGCCGGGCAGCGTTTGCGGCGATCGCACGTGCCCCGCCGCACCGCCAACCGGCGCGTGCTGCGTCACGACGCCCAATGGTACATCATGCTCGATCACGACCGCGCGGGCGTGCGCCGAGTTGCACGGCCGTTGGCGCGGGGCCAACTCCAACTGCGAGACCGCCTGCGTTCGTTCGCCCAACTGCGACTGGAACGACGACGGGTCGATCGACGTCCGCGATCTCATCGCGTTCATCGAAGACTATCGCAACGGCGACGCCGACTTCAATGGCGACGGTTCAACCAACCAACTCGACGTGATGGCGATGGTGGACTGCGTTCGCTGATCGCAAGCCGAGAGTACTCGGAACGAAAAGGCCCGTCGAAGGACGGGCCTTTTTCATTCTCAGTGACGTTGTGGTACTCAGCACCCGCCCTCAAACCGCACGAGGAAGAACAGAAGATCGTCGATGGTGACCGCTCCATCGGGCGTGCCGACGCTGGGCTCGCCGTCATTGTCGAGGTCGGCGGCGACGTCGCCACTCTCAAACGCGACAAGGAAGTAGAGGAGGTCGTCGATGGTGATGGCGCCGTCGGGCGTGCCGCCGTCTTCGACGCTTCCATTGTCATCCAGGTCTGCGGGGCAGGTCGGAGCAGTTGGTACTTCGATGATGGCATAGCGAGTGGGAAAGTGAGCGAGGGGCGCGTCGTTCCAGCGGCCCTGGAAGTTCTCTTCGTTTACCATCTCGACCCAGTATTCCGCGCCGTCGAGGTTGTTGGGCTCGCCAGGAATCCAGTTGCGATAGGCCGAGGTGTCGCCACTGACCCACGAGAAGTTCCCGTCCTGCTGGGGCGAACGAAGCCCAATCCAGCCGCGGCGTTGCTGCCCGTCGAAGCCGAGCACGCTGTCGCGGATGAAAAGATCTTCTTGAGCGGAGGTGATGGTTGCGAGGTGGCCACCGAGCGTCACCGCCATGGATTCGCCCTGATCCCACGACGACGCGTAGACGAGGTAGTACTGGCTGGCGTTGTCGGGCGATGCGATCGGGCCGGTGACGACGCCGTTGGCGACGATGAGTTGTCCGGGACCGGTCACGCCTGACGCAGCGCTGCCGAGACGGATGAGGTACGAGGTCCCCTGCTGAGCGTTGAACCCGATGCCGCTCTGGCGGATGCAGGTGTCGTCGTTGCAGAGGATTGGAGTGGCGTTCTCGCAGGATCCGGCCGGGTAGATGGCAAGACGCGTGTCGAGGTCGGTCCCGCCACATGTGGTGACGATCGCGGGCCCATTGGCGTTCGCCGTCCAGAGGAACCAGATGTCGTGGTGGAACTGGCCATCGCCGCCCGGGAGGCAGGGTTCGGCCTGGCCGTCGGTCAGTGCGAGCGCGAGGTCCCAGGGCGTCGATACAAAGCCGTTGATGGTGGTGGGGGCCCCGCAGGAGTCGTTGACAGGCTGGGCGAGGGCGAGACTGGCGATGACACCCAATCCGGCGGCCGCGATTCGGTGAGTGGTTCGCGTCATTGCAACCTCCATGTCGCCATCGGTGCCGGGGCTACGTCAAGCAATCGTCACAAGAGTCTACGCGGTTGACGCGCCCGACTCGGCTGATGTGTGCGATAGGCGCGCCGTTGCCGCGCAGGAAACGTGGGCGCTCTGCCCACGGCGGGTCAAACGCCCGAAACGTCCCAGAATCACGAAATCGAGACGCACAACCCATCTGCTCGCCCTTTGTTCGTGGGTATGAGTGAGGGAGATGCAGGAAAGGTGCGTCCAAAGGCACTGAGGACAGCCGAAATACGTTGGTCTTTCACCCCCACTCGTGGGTTGTGCAGACGGAGGCGGTCTTGATGCTGTGGCGCATGATTGGCGTGCTCGCGATGGTGGCAGTGTCGACGGAGGTCGCTCGCGCCCAGGCCGACGCCTGCGCGGGTGCGGTCCCCGTCACGAACGGGGTGTACACGGGCAGCACGGCGGGCATGACCTCCGATGGCAGTTCCGCATGCCAATCCACCTCCCCCGATGTCTGGTTCAAGTACGTCGCCGACGCGCAGCCGAAACTTGTTGAGATCACGACGTGTGGCAGTTCGTTCGACACGGTGCTCTCCACGCACACCGGGTGCCCGGGCATGAATCAGAACGTTCTTGATTGCAACGACGACTGGGACGCGTGCGGGAGTGCGTCGCGCCTGCGCTTCATGCCCAATCCGGGTCAGACGATCTACATCCGCCTCTGCGGCTATCAGCAGACCGCGGGAGACTACGTCTTCAACGTGCAGGAACTGACCGGCCCGGCGGATGTGTACGTGGGCAACATGACCGAGAGTCTGCAAGGCAGTCGTTGGGACGACCTCGTGTCCGTCCTGACCGATTCGCCCATTTGCAACGCCGGTGAATCTCCTATTGATTGGTACGGTGCGCCGATCGGCATCGCGCCGATGTTCGTGTTCAACATGTACCGCCTGAAGGACGGCCGACTGGAGCAGATCGGCGCGTCATGGGCCAAGCATTCGCAGGGGACATCGCAGGAAGACTGGTGCGGGTTTGGTTGCGCTGCACTGCCCACGATCCAGCGGCTGGGGCCGGGCTGTTCCGATACGTACAACTCGAACATCAACGGGCGTCAGTTGACGTATGCCCCGCGCTCCGAAGTCAACGCGTGGAACGGCGCGTTCACGTACGCGACGTCCATGCTTGCCAATCCTGTGAACCCATCGACCGAGACGGAGCGGCTGTGCGAGGTTCGGGATCAGGACCTTGATCCGGCGCTGAACGCCGGTGCGACGTATTTCCTCGAGTGCTACGCCGTCGCGCACGACGACTCGAACCACATGAACAGTCTGTCGCATCGGCGCGTGGCGGTGACGGGCGGCAGTTCGGGTGCGACGTGGGCGTTTGAGTTGCAGGGGCCCGCGGTCAATGGGCCGATCATGCAGTCGTACACGGGCGCGACCGCCGTGCAGATTCCGGCACTGCCCTTCGATGACGGTCGCTGCTTCGTCGCGTGCAAGACCAGCGAGGTGAGTGCTGGCGTGCATCGCTTCGAGTACGCGGTCTACAACCACGACAAGCACCGCGGCGTCCGTCGATTCTCGGTGCCCGTTGGCTCAGCGACGACGATTGCCAATGTCGGCTTCTCCGCACCGCCGCGCTCTGGTGACCCCGGAACGAGCGACGCATGGGAGCACGGACGTTCCGGCGCAATGCTTGTCTGGGAGGCACCCGCGTACGAACCGACGCTCTCGAGCAATCCGATCGGCTGGGGCATGACGTACAACTTCTGGTTCGAGGCAACGTTGCCCGAGGGCGTCAAGACGGACAGCGTGCGCGTGGGTATGTACCTGCCCGGAAGCGACGAAGAGCAGCGTGGGCGGCTTTCGACGCCGACGCAGATCTGTGCCGCGGACCTTGACGATGGTTCGGGCACGGGCATCCCCGACGATGCGGTCGAGATCAATGATCTCTTGTATTTCCTCAGCGGCTTCGAGGCCGGGAGCACGACGGTGGACCTGGACGATGGAACTGGTCTGGGCAACAGCGACGGGGCGGTGACGATCGACGACCTGCTCTTTTTCCTGGTGCGGTTCGAGAACGGCTGCTGATCGCCGGGGCGGGCGCGTGTTGCCCTTGGTTCCCATGGGCACGATTTCCTTAATTGAGTGACGGAGAACGCAAGCCAAACCATCTGGGTTCGCCCGGAAGCGGCATGTTCCGCGCGATCCCTGCGCGGTCGAGTCGCGGTACACTCGCTTCCCCGGGGTGGTCACCCCGGCCCGTTCTTTGAGGAGAATCGTTCATGTCCAGAATCGTGTTTGTCTCGGTCGCGGCGTCCCTCGTGGCGACTTGTGGTTTGGCAGTGGGGCAGTCGCCCGCGAAGCCCGCCGGCATCGAAAAGACCTCGGCCGGCATTCGCCCAGACGCCACCATGCTCCAGTTTCCCGACGTCTGGGGTGATCGCATCGTCTTCTGCTACGCCAACGACCTGTGGACTGCGCCCAAGGCGGGCGGAACAGCGACGCGTCTGGCGTCGCCTCCTGGGGCCGAGTCGTTCCCCAAGTTCAGCCCCGATGGACAGACCATCGCCTTCGTCGGCAGTTACGACGGCGGCAAGGACCTCTACACCATCCCCGCGAACGGTGCCGGCGTCGCGACGCGCGTGACGCACCATCCCGGAGCAGAGACCCTCTGCGACTGGACGCCCGATGGCTCGTCGCTCGTGTTCTACACGACCGGGCTTGGCGGTTTGGCTCGCCAGCAGCAGATCTTCACGGTGCCCGCGGCGGGTGGCATGCCCACGCAGTTGCCCGTCCCCTATGGCACCTTCGCGTCGATCAGTGGCGATGGAACATGGCTCGCCTACACGCCACACACGACCGATTTCCGCACGTGGAAGCGCTACCGCGGCGGCATGGCGACGGACCTGTGGCTGTTCAACCTCAAGGACAAGTCCTCCGTCAAGGCAACGACCTGGGAAGGTACCGACACCAGCCCCATGTGGACGACCGACGCGAGCGGCGTGCTCTATTACCTGAGCGACCAGAGCGACAACCACCTCATGAACATCTGGTCGTTTGATCCCAAGACGGGCAAGCGCGAGCAGGTCTCGAAGTTCAACGAGTTCGACGCGAAGTTCCCCTCGATCGGCCCAGCCGCGGATGGAAAGACGCCCGAGATCGTGTGCCAAAACGGCTCCAAGTTGTACCTCCTCAACGCGAAGAACGGCTCGGCGAAAGAGATCGACGTGGTGATCCCGGGTGATCGCCCCGGCCTGCGCGCGAAGAGCGTGGACTACGCGAACTACGTGACGGGCGCGGACGTCTCCAAGACGGGCAAGCGCGTGATCGTCAGCGCGCGAGGCGATCTGTGGTCACTCCCAGCGCAGCAGGGTGCGGCTCGCCCGCTTACGCAGACCGATGGCGTCGCCGAGCGTGACCCGGTCTATTCGCCAGACGGCAAGACGATCGCGTTTCTGTCCGATGCGTCGGGCGAGTACGAGGTGTACACGATGCCCGCCGACGGCTCGGCGGAGGCGACGCGCCTGACGACCTGCGGCGAGAAGGGCGTCCCCGCCGCGTTGTGGCGATACCTGGGCATCTTCTCGCCCGACTCAACCATGCTCACGTGGAACGACAAGTCGGGCTCCTTGTTCCTGACGACGGTCGCGACTGGCGAGACGGTGCTGGTGGCAAAGGACATGGGTGGCGAGAACGCGTCGCACTCCTTCTCGAGCGATTCGCAGTGGATCGCGCTGACGCTCACGGAGGAGAATCAGCACCACGCCGTGCATCTGTACAACATCCCCGATAAAAAACTGACCCGCGTGACGGATCCGATCTTCAACGCCGGGATGGCGACGTTTGATCGCAAGGGTGATTACCTGTATTTCGTCGCGGATCGCAAGTTCCAGGCGACGTACGCCTCGATCGATGGCTCGTTCATCTACAAGGATTCTGGCACGATCCTGTGCGTGCCCCTGCGGGCGGACATGGACTCGCCCTTTGCGCCAAAGAACGACGTCGAAGGTGCAGACAAGAAGAAGGACGACGACAAAAAGGAAGAAGGCAAGAAGGACGAGGCAAAGAAGGATGATACCAAGGGTGATGACAAGCCCGCCGACAAGTCAGAACCCGCGAAGGACGCCGAAAAGAAGGACGACTCTAAGTCCGACGAGAAGAAGTCGGATGACACGAAGTCCGAAGACAAGAAGAAGGACGACGCCAAGAAGCCCAAGCCCGTGAAGATCGATATCGACGGGTTCGAGCGTCGCGCAATCGAGTTGCCCCTGCCGCCGGGCTCGTATGGCGGGCTTGCGGTCAGCGACTCGGGCAAGTTGTTCTTTGTTACGCGTGAGGCCGCGGACCCGGACTCGGACGATCGTCCCGAGGGCGTCATCAAGATGTTCGACGTCGCCGATGAGGGCAAGGATGGCAAGCGCGCCGCAAAGACCGTCCTCGCCGGCGTGGGCGGCTTCACGATGAGCGGCGATGGAAAGAAACTGCTCGTAATGAAGGGGCGTGATATGGCCGTCATCGACGCCGCCCCGGATCAGAAGATGGACAAGAAAGTGCCCACGGGCACGATGAAGGGACAGATCGACCCGGGCGTCGAGTGGGAGCAGATCATAACCGATGTGGGACGCCTGCACCGCGACTTCTTTTATGTCGCGAACATGCACGGCGTGGATTGGCCCGCGCAGGTCAATCGCTACAAGGCGATGCTCGCCGACTGCGTCACGCGTGATGACGTGAACTTCCTCATCCGCGAACTGATCAGCGAGTTGAATGTTGGTCACGCGTACCTCACCAGCCCGGGCGACGTGGACAACACCCCCGGTGCCGCGATCTCAACCCTCGGCTGCGACTTCGAACTCGTGAAGTCGGGTGACGGCACGGCGTACAAGATCGCGAACATCTGGGAAGGTGCGCCGTGGGATTCTGACGCGCGCGGGCCGCTCAGCCAGCCGGGCGTGAAGGTGAAGGCCGGTGACTATCTCCTCGCCGTCAACGGCGTGGCGGTGGACACCGCGAAGGACCCGTGGGCCGCGTTCGTCGGCATTGCTCCGGGGAGCACGATCACGATCTCGGTGGCCGACGTGCCACACATGAAGGGTGCGAAGGCCGAGAAGGAAGGGGACGCGGATCATTCTCCCCGCGAGGTCGTCGTGAAGGCAATCGGGCTGGGTGAAGAGATGCGTCTGCGCTATCGCGCGTGGATCGAGCGGAACCGTGCGTACGTTGCTGAGAAGTCGGGCGGCAAGGTCGCGTACGTCTACGTGCCCAACACGGGCGTTGATGGGCAGACGGACCTGTTCCGCCAGTTCTATGGGCAGCGTGATCGGGCGGCGATGATCATCGATGAACGCTGGAACGGCGGTGGTCAGATCCCCAACCGCTTCATCGAACTGCTCAACCGTCCGACGCTCAACTACTGGGCCGTCCGAGATGGACATGATTGGGAGTGGCCCACGGATTCGCACCAGGGCCCCAAGTGCATGCTCGTCAACGGGCTCGCGGGCTCGGGTGGAGACTGCTTCCCGTGGTACTTCCAGAAGACGGGGCTGGGCAAGGTCATCGGCACGCGCACGTGGGGCGGGCTCGTTGGCATCTCGGGCAACCCGGGCCTGATCGATGGCGGAGGGATTTCCGTGCCGACCTTTGGCTTCTATGAAAAGGACGGCACGTGGGGCGTCGAAGGGCACGGCATCGATCCGGACATGGTCGTCGAGGATGATCCGGCGCTTATGCAGAATGGCGGTGACCCGCAACTCGATGCGGCGATCGCCCAAATGCTCAAGGAGATCGAGGCGAGGCCACACGTTCGTCCGAAGCGCCCCGAAGCGCCCAACCGCAAGGGCATGGGCATCCCCCCGGCGGATCGCTGATCGACGTGTGATCCGAGTGGCGTGACATCTTGACAACGAACCAAGGGCGTGTCCATCATGGGCACGCCCTTGTTCACAAGGGAGAGTGGATTGTCACCGAGGCGTGTTCAGCAACCGCCCTCGAAGTGAACGAGGAAGAAGAGCAGATCGTCGATCGTGACGGCCTGATCGGGCGTGCCGTTCATTGAGCCGTTGTCGAGGTCCGCGGCGACGTTCCCGAGTTCAAACTTGTTGATGAAGTAGAGCAGGTCGTTGATCTCGACGGCTCCGTCGTCGACGCCAGTGCCCGATCCATTGTCGAGGTCCGCGGGGCAGGAAGGCGTGGGGATGGTCTGGTTGCCGACGAAGAGGCCGACGTGGTCGATCTGGAGCGTGACGGGTTGCTCGATCACGCCGCCGGGCAGGCTGGCGCGGGTCTCAAAGGTGATCGCGAATCCAAGGTGTGGCGTGGTTCCAAGTTGCATTATCCCGTTGCCAGCACCGGGGTTGGCGTGCGTAAAGGATGTGATCGGGATGTTGTAGACACTCGTCGAGGTCCCGAGCACGATCGGGCTGGTCTCCCAGCGGTCGTCGTTTTCGGCGTCGAAGATGCCGTCGCCGTCATCATCTTCGCTCAGCGTGACAATCATCTGCAAGCGTCCGATGCTCGGCGGGCGAACGGCTATGCTGAAGGTGTTCGCATTCGCGGGGAACGTGAGAGCCGAGCGCGGCAGATCGAGCGCCCCGACCTGCACGCCCGCGATGTTGAAGAACGCGTCTGGCTGGAAGTTGGCCCAGACCTCGAGCGAGTTGCCGCTGTAGACACTAGCGGTGGAAGGACGCACGCCGAAGGCACCCACTCCGCCGAAGTAAGACGAGAGAGGGCTCAGCGTGGGCGAGCCGGGCTCGAAGTCGTTGGGCAGCGCGGCCTGTGCCAGGCTCGGTGAGGCAATCGCAAGCAGAGGAAGGGCACAGAGCGTCCGTGTGATGGCGGTTTTCATAGCAGTCTCCGAATGGTCGAGGGCGCGAATCGAGCGACGTCGGTCGATCTTCCGACGCTCGATCCTGAAATCTCGCCCGTCCCCTGTTGGGAGGCGGGCGAAGAGATCGGCGGGCGGCCGCCGATCGGGGGGGGGCTTAGCGAAGACGGAAGGTCGCGCTCAGCGTGCCGACGGTGGCGGTCATCCCGGCGGAGAGGCGCGGGAAGTCGGTGGGGAGCGGGGGCTCTTCGTCGTGTGGGTTGTCATCGACGACGAAGGTGCGGAACTCGAGTTCGGCGCGGCCGAGGGCGTTGGGAACGATGTTGCCGAAGGTCGAGCCGTTGATGGTGATCGCGACAGCGACGCCAGGCGTGAAGCGCTCGACCTCAACGCTGAACTTCTGGATCAGCAGGTTGCCGACCATGCGTTCACGATACACGACCTTGGCCTTCGCTTGGTCGTTGCCGCCCATGCGTGCCTCGACGCGGTAGTCATTGCCACCCTGGGCGAGCGCGACCTTGGGAGTCGCCACGGCGAAGATCGCCAGTACTGCAAGAATCAGACCCTTGAACTTGTTCATAAAACACTTCCTTTTCAAAGCGACCGGAGGGGGTTGGACACGCCTTGCCGTCGCCGGTCGCGATCGGGTTGGCCACAGTTCCGCGTGCCGTCCGTCCCTTCCTGCCGGACCAATCGACCGATCCGGAGAGCCCCCCCAACCGGATCGATGCAAGGCAGGAATGGCACGCACGCGGGTGCCACAAACCCATGCGGCATCCGGTGGCGGGCCCTGTCACCTTGGATCAGAAATCTCTCGGAATGTGCAAAGTGTGCAGGGGGCACGAACTGCGCTCTATCGGTGCAATGTCCTATGGTTTGGGAACGCTGCGTCGATCCCGCACGCCTTGGATCCGCCATGCCCGATACGAACCACCCAAAGTCCGCCGAAGTCACGCGACTGCTGTCGCGCGCCCAGGCGGGTGACCAGCAGGCGACCAACGACCTCTTCCCGGTCGTCTACGACGAACTGCGCGAGTTGGCGGGGCGTTTCCTCTCATCTGAACGCGCGGGGCACACGCTCCAGCCTACCGCCCTGGTCAACGAGGCGTACATGCGACTGCTCGGCCCCGGCGGGCCTCAGTGGGACAGCCGGGCGCACTTCTTCGGTGCGGCGGCCCGCGCCATCAGACGCATCCTCACCGACCACGCCCGCGGTAAACAGAGTCTCAAGCGTGGCGGCGAGGCCAGACGCGAGTCCCTCGACTCGATCGCGGAGACCTTGCCCGACGGCGCGATGCGCTTTGATGGCGAAGGCCCGGACTTTGTCGCGATCGATCGCGCCCTCGAGAAGTTGGCAGGCATCGACGAGCACAAGGCCCGCGTCGTAGAACTGCGGTTCTTTGGCGGGCTGACGGTCGAGCAGACCGCCGCCGCACTCGGCGTCTCCGCGAGCACCGTCGCACGCGATTGGCAGTTCGCGCGCCTGTGGCTGCACCGCGAACTCTCGGGCGAGGCATCTTCGTGAACGCGGAGCGTTTGCGCCAGATCGAGACGATCCTCTTCCAGGTCATCGACCTTCCCAAGGACCAGCAGGGCGCGCGCATCACGGAACTGTGCGCGGGAGATGGCGAACTCACACGCGAGGTCACGTCCCTGCTCGCTCAGGTCGACACGGCTTCTGGCGTGCTCGACGCACCGGCGCTGGGCACAAGTCTCGCCGACCTCGAGCCCGAGTTTGCCGCCGCGGGCGACAGCGAAGACCTCTCCGGCAAAGAGATCGGCCCGTATCGCGTGGAGCGAAAGATCGCCTCGGGCGGGATGGGATCTGTCTACGCCGCGCTGCGAGCCGATGGCGAGTACACGCAGCGCGTTGCGATCAAACTCGTGAAGCGCGGCATGGATTCCGAAGAGGTCCTCCGCCGCTTCCGGGTGGAGAAGCAGGCGCTCGCTGCACTCTCGCACCCCAACATCGCGCATCTCGTCGATGGGGGCGTGACCACCGATGGGCGCCCCTACCTCGTGATGGAGTACGTCGATGGCGTGACGCTCGACGACTATTGCGATCAGCGCCATCTGAGCGTGCGTGAGCGAGTGGTCTT
>Ga0075160_10000221_pt1 | contig 36369 bp, 28 predicted proteins | sample JI91814C2DNA_FD_70969 | JGI IMG/M metagenome (GOLD analysis project Ga0075160, IMG submission 70969) | Wastewater effluent complex algal communities from Wisconsin, to seasonally profile nutrient transformation and Carbon sequestration -... | ecosystem: Engineered > WWTP > Effluent > Algae... | reverse complement strand
ACCCTGTGGGACCACCTCTGGATCATGAGCAACATGAAGCTGGATGTGGATGCGCCCTACCCCATGCCCACCGCAGCCGAGCTGGAGAGCAAGCCCGAACGGGTACCCTACCCGCAGACCACGATCAAGTATGGCCACTATGGCAAGATGGTACAGCGCATGATCGACCAATGCGCCACGATGGCTGATGGCGAACAGAGGGAGGCCTATACCGCGGTCATTGCCAACCACATGAAGAAGCAGTTCCTCACTTGGAACCGCGACACGGTGCCCGACCCGGTGATCCTGAAGGACCTGGCGGACCTGAGCAAGGGTAAGCTCCGGATGAAGCCGGACGCCCAACTGGCCTCCACGGCCGATCTCCTGCGGGCCCAACAGAACGGCCCACGCAACGAAGTGGACCTACGCCGCCGTCCCAACAATGGGGGTGGTGGTGGCGGCAAGAAGCGCAATCGTAACCGCAAGAAGCGTTACTGACCGGCGCCGCGCCCGTTCACAGGCGACCGTGCATAGTCCGCTGCGCGACACGCGTTCATACTCCCCCGCACTTCGTTGCTTTGGAAGGTCCGACCAAGCGTTCCGGACCAACGAACAAGCATGGGAAGTTTCCGCATTGAAGGAGGTCGTCGCCTGAAAGGCACCCTCACCCCGCAGGGCGCCAAGAACGAGGCCTTGCAGATCCTATGTGCCGTGCTGCTCACCAGCGAACCGGTGGTGATCCGCAATGTGCCGGACATCGTGGATGTGAACAAGCTCATCGACCTGCTCCGGCACATGGGCGTGGCCGTGGAACGGCTCAATGACAACGATTACCGGTTCGAGGCCAAGGACATCGACATCGAGTTCTTCCTACGTCCCGAGTTCAAACAGATGGGTGGCGGCTTGCGCGGAAGCGTGATGATCGTAGGCCCACTGTTGGCGCGTTTCGGTCGCGGATACATCCCCACCCCGGGCGGCGACAAGATCGGACGGCGTCGCCTTGACACCCACTTCATCGGTTTCCAACACCTGGGGGCAGAGTTCAACTACGATAGCAAGGAGGGATTCTACCGTGTGGAGGCGCCCAAGCTCAAAGGCGCCTACATGTTGCTCGATGAACCCAGCGTGACCGGCACGGCCAACATCGTGATGGCCGCCGTGATGGCCGAAGGGCGCACCACCATCTACAACGCGGCCTGCGAACCCTACCTCCAGCAGCTCTGCCACATGCTCAATCGCATGGGCGCCAAGATCACCGGCATCGGCAGTAATCTGCTCCTCATCGACGGGGTCCAGGAGCTCGGAGGTACGGAGCACCGCATGCTGCCGGACATGATCGAGATCGGCAGTTTCATCGGGCTGGCCGCTATGACGCGGAGCGAGATCCTGATCAAGGACACCGGCTACGACCACCTCGGCTGCATACCCGATGTCTTCCGCCGCTTGGGTATCACGGTGATCCGACAGGGCGACGATATCCTGGTGCCAGCCCACGATCACTACAAGATCAAGACCTTCATCGATGGTAGCATCATGACCATCAGCGATCATCCATGGCCGGGTCTCACTCCCGACCTGCTGAGCATCGTATTGGTGGTGGCCACCCAGGCCAAAGGCAGCGTGCTCGTCCACCAGAAGATGTTCGAGAGCCGCCTGTTCTTCACGGACAAATTGATCGACATGGGCGCGCAGATCATCCTGTGCGACCCGCACCGGGTGGTGGTGAACGGCCACGATTTCCAGCAACCACTTCGGGCGATCCGCATGACGAGCCCGGATATCCGTGCGGGGGTTGCACTACTGATCGCAGCGCTCAGTGCGGAGGGAACGAGCACCATCGAGAACATCGAACAGATCCAGCGCGGATACCAGCACATCGACACCCGCTTGAACGCCTTGGGGGCCCGGATCGAGAAGATCGCCTGACGGGATCACGAGCGCGGCACGCATTTGGCAAGAGCCCTCCACACCTTCACCCTACTTTTGCACCATGACCCTCCGCACCCTCATGTCCAAAATGCGCATCCTGACCGTGGCCGCTGTCGCTCTGCTCGCCATCTACGGCTTCACCTCCCGCTTGGAAAGATCGGCAGCGGATGTCACCGTCGCTGAAGGCGACACGAAGGTGGGCACGGGCATCGGCGACAAGGCACCCGAACTGGCCTTCATGAATGCCGATAGCTCCAAGGTGTTGAAACTATCCGAATTGCGTGGCAAATTCGTGCTCATCGACTTCTGGGCCAGTTGGTGCGGTCCTTGCCGCAAGGAGAACCCCAATGTGGTGGCCGCATATGACAAATACAGCCAAGCCAAATTCAAGAGCGGCAAAGGGTTCGAGGTGTACAGCGTAAGCTTGGACAAGAGCCGCGATGCCTGGCAGAAGGCCATTGCTCAGGATGGTCTGAAGTGGAAATGGCACGTGAGCGACCTCGCATTCTGGAATTCCAAAGGGGCGCAGTTGTATGGTGTCAATAGCATTCCCATGAGCTTCTTGATCAACCCCGAAGGTGTCATCATCGCCAAGAACCTGCGGGGTATGGCCCTGCACCAGGAGCTGGACAAGCACGTGAAGAGCCTTTGACCTTCGCAAGTCTACCGGAAGAGCCCTCGGAAACCCCGAGGGCTCTTTGCATTTCAGGGGATGGTGGACAAGGTGTTGAAAAATGGCGCTTGGCTTCACGGTGTGAAATGGATCCTCGATCGGTCCGTCGGCTACTTTCACCGTGACGACCACCCCGGCATTGCCGGAACCACCAACACCAACCAACCCATGACCGAACGTTCACGCTTTTGGAAGATGCTCCGCTGGGGCTCATTGATGCTTACGCTGCCCGGCGCCCTCGTGGCCCAAGGCCAGCGCAACTGCGGATCGATGGAATACCTGCAGCAGCAAGTGATGGCCGACCCCACCCGTGGCACGCGACTCGACCAGATCGACTCGCATACCGCCCTGTTCGAACACCTCCATGGTGATGAGGAACGCGCCGTGGTGACCATCCCGGTCGTGTTCCATGTGATCTATAACTCGACCGCCCAGAACATCAGCGATGCCAAACTGCTGGCACAACTCCAGCAGTTGAACGATGACTTCGCCCGCTTGAACAGCGATGCCGGTCAAACCCCAAGTGTATTCACGGGCCTGGCTGCGAACACCGAAGTGCAGTTCTGTCTGGCCCAGCGCGACCCCAGCGGCAATGCCACCACGGGTATCGTTCGTCGCCAGACCACCGTGGCCAGCTTCAGCAGCAACGATGCGGTGAAGTTCACGGCCCAGGGAGGAAGTGATGCCTGGCCACGTGACAGTTACCTGAACATCTGGGTGGCCAACCTGAGCGGCGGTCTGCTCGGATACGCCCAGTTCCCCGGTGGTGCAGCTGCCACGGACGGGGTCGTCGTCCTTTCCAGTTCCGTGGGAAGCATCGCCTCTCCGGGAACGGGTTCGCCGTTCAATCTGGGCCGCACCGCCACCCACGAGGTGGGCCACTGGCTCAACCTGCGCCACATCTGGGGTGATGCCAACTGCGGAAGCGACCTGGTCAGCGACACGCCGACACACAACACCTCCAACGGTGGCTGCCCCAGTTATCCTCATCTCAGCACCTGCTCCGGCACACCGGTGGAGATGACCATGAACTACATGGACTACACCGATGACAACTGCATGAACATCTTCACCCTCGGGCAAAAGACCCGCATGCAAGCCCTGTTCGGAACGGGGGGCTCTCGCGTGGCGCTGTTGAACAGCTTGGGATGCACCCCACCCAGCGGTGGAGGAACCTGCACTGCCCCCCTGGGTACCGCGGCCGGCTCCATCACCACCAGTGGCGCCACCATCAGTTGGGCAACCGCAAGCGGCGCCCTGAGCTACGATGTGCAGTACAAGTTGGCCAGCGCAAGCACTTGGACGACCGTGAACACCACTGCGACCAGCACTGCGATCAGTGGACTGTCCGCCAATACCGCTTACAACGCACAGGTGCGCACCAATTGCAGCGGAGCCTCTTCTGCTTACGCTGCGGCGATCACCTTCACCACACAGGCAGTGGGAGGCTGTCCGGATGTGCTGGAACCCAACAACAGCACGAGCGCTCCGGGTGATGTGACCCTTCCGATCAACTTGAACGCATTGATCGCGAGCGGTACGGATGCGGACTACTACCGTTTCACGTTGGGAACCACCAGTAACCTGAGCATCGGATTGAGCAACCTGGCCGGTGACTACGACCTGCGCCTGCTGAATAGTACCGGCACCCAGTTGGCCATCAGCGAGAACGGAAGCACCACGGCGGAGAACATCTTTTATGCCAACGCCGCTGCAGGCACGTACTTGATCCACGTGTTCGGCTACAACGGTGCCTTCAGTGCTACCCAGTGCTACGCGCTCACCGCCTCGGCTGCAACGGTTGCCACTTGCGGCGTGCCCACTGGCCTCGCGGCATCGGCGATCACCACCAGCGGTTCCACCCTCAGCTGGGGCGCTGTGAGCGGTGCCACCACCTACAACTTGCAGTACAAGCTGGCCACCGCCACCACGTGGACCACCGTGAGCGGGGCCGCAACGAGCCAAGTGCTCAGTGGCCTGGCTGCCGGTAGTGCATACAACGCACAAGTGCAGGCCGTTTGTGCCAGTGGCAGCTCGGCGTACAGCGGCGCCATCACCTTCACCACCACCTCGACCGGCGGAGGATGCACCGATACCTGGGAGAGCAACAACACAAGCGGAACTGCCAAGCTCATTGCGGTCAACACCAACATCCAAGGAACTATCGGCACGAGCACGGACAGTGATTGGTACCGCTTCAGCAATACCACCTCGGCACGGCGCATCCGCATCGACCTCACCAACCTTCCTGCCGACTATGATGTACGACTCTACCGAGGTACCAGCACGCAGGTAGGCATCGGCCAGAACGGGGGTACGACCAGTGAGGCCATCATCCTGAACACGACCACCGTCGCCACCTATTACATCCGTGTCTACGGCTACAATGGCGCGTTCAATGCCAGCAGTTGCTACACCTTGCGTGCAAGCATCAGCGGAACCAACTTCCGTGAGGATGTCAGTGCCGTGGAGGAGGAGATCACATTGGAACCTGCCACAGGGCTCATGAACCTCTACCCCAATCCCGCCAACGACAAGGTGATGCTCGACTACCTGGCCACACAAGCCGGGCAGGTGGAAGTGACCGTTTTCGATGGTATGGGCCGTGCTGTGCTACGCACCCAACTTGCCGTGAGCCCGGGCGCCACGACTTTAGGACTACCGCTCTCAGGCCTTTCCAAAGGCGTGTACGTGTTGAATCTGGTCGACGGTGACCAACAGTACCAACAGCGCTTCGTTATCGAACCCTGACCCACTGCACCGCATCGAAAAAAGCCCTCGGAGCCCGAGGGCTTTTTTCATGTCCATCATCGGCCATCCACTGCCAAAAAGTCCCCGACCTTCGCGCCGCCGTCCGAGGAAATGGCTTGGCACTCTACTTGACCTATACCCCATGTTCTTCAAAAAGCGACCAAAGACCATGTCCGAGCGACCCAACGTCAGTACGGAGACAGCCGCCGCTGACAAAGCGACCGAAAATGCCACTTCAGCCAGTGACGCGAACCCATTGGCAGCTGCAAGTGAGGCTGCCGCTGAGCATGTGATGCACGATGCCGAGTCCGATGGCCGGGAGGATGTGAGCGACCTGGACGCTCAATTGATGGCTGCCAAAGCGGAAGTTGCCGAATTGCATGACCGCTGGCTTCGCTTGAATGCCGACTTCGACAATTTCCGCAAACGCACTGCCAAGGAGAAGTTGGAATTGCTCCATTTCGCTGGGGAGAACAGCTTGAAGAACTTCATCCCCGTGGTGGACGATATGGAGCGCGCGATCGTCAATAACGCCAACACCGATGACCTTGCCGTGGTGAAGGAGGGCTTCCACCTGATCCATACCAAGTTGATGCATATCCTGGGCAGCCAAGGTGTGAAACCCATGGAACATGCAATGGGCAAGGCCTTCGACACGGACCGCCACGAAGCGATCACCAAAGCCCCTGCGCCAAGCCCGGACCTGAAAGGAAAGGTGATCGACGTGATCGAGAACGGCTACACCCTGCACGACAAGGTCATCCGCTACGCCAAGGTGGTGGTGGGCGAATAAGCACCATGTCCGCACCGAACGCTTCTTGGCAGTAGATCAGCCCTTATGAGCAAACGAGATCCATACGAGGTTCTGGGAGTGGCCCGCAACGCGTCGCCCGAGGAGATCAAGAAGGCCTACCGCAAATTGGCCATCAAGTTCCACCCGGACAAGAACCCCGGGGACAAAGCGGCCGAGGAGAAATTCAAGGAAGCGGCCAGTGCTTATGAGATCCTGAGCGATACTGACAAGAAGGCCCGATACGACCGCTTCGGCCATGCCGGACAAGGCATGGGGGGAGGTGGAGGATTCCAGGGTGGAGGCATGAACATGGAGGACATCTTCTCCCAATTCGGCGACATTTTCGGCGGGGGGGGCTTCGGGGGGGCCTTCGGTGGCGGCTTCGGCAGCCAACGCGGTGGACGGAACGTCAAAGGAAGCAACCTGCGCGTGCGGCTCAAGCTGACCCTTGAGGAGATCGCCCAAGGGGTCGAGCGCAAGATCAAGGTGACCAAGCTGGTGCGTGCCAAAGGCAGCGAATACGGGACCTGTGGCACCTGCGGCGGCAACGGTCAAGTGCGCAGGGTGCAGAGCACATTCCTGGGCCAAATGCAAACGGTGACCACGTGCCCCACGTGTAGCGGTGTGGGCCAGACCGTGAGCAAGCGCGGAGCGGGTAGCGATGAGAACGGACTAACGCGCGAAGAGGTCGTGGTGCCGATCCGTATCCCGGCAGGCGTGGAAGAGGGTATGCAATTGAATATCAGTGGCATGGGCAACGAGGCTCCTGCCGGAGGTGTCCCTGGGGACTTGCTTGTGGTGATCGAAGAAGAGCAGCATCCTGAACTGCGCCGTGACGGACAGAACCTGCACCATGAGGTGTTCATCAGCATGGTCGATGCGGCGCTCGGTGCCCAGGTGGAGGTTCCCATTGTAGGTGGTAAGGCCAAGGTGAAGGTGGAGCCCGGCACCCAGAGCAACCACGTGCTGCGCCTCAAGGGGAAGGGATTACCCAGCCTCAATCACCACGGCCATGGCGACCTTTTCGTGCACGTTGCCGTTTGGACCCCCACCGACCTCAGCAAGGAGGAACGCACCACATTGGAACGCCTGCGCGAAAGCCCTGGCTTCCATCCTCGCCCGACCGCCAAGGACAAGGGGTTCTTCGAGCGTGTCAAGGACATGTTCGGGCACTAGGTCGGTCCGTTCTCATTCGTTCAGCACCCCTGCGTCGGCAGCGTTCAAGCGCACCGAAAGGATACCATTCTCCATGGACCGGGCATCGGCGTACATCTGGCTGGTACCGATCACCTCGCCGTTGGCGGCCTTCAGGTTGAAGTGGTATCGGCCATCCGCAGCAATGGTGCGCTCGAAGAAGCGGTCCTCCGCACAGTGACGCTGCACACTCGCGATGCCCTTGAGGCAATTGTCCCGGCGTACATAACCCTCGCTGCTCAGGATCACCTGTCCATTGGAGGCTACGAGGTTGAACCGGAATTCCCCGGCCTTGTCGATCTTGATGTGGAAGTTCGCCATGGCCATCATCCCGTATCGGGACGTGAAGATGCAATGAGCGCCCGGGATCCGAACTGACAGTGGTCAGCCCCGTCCTTCTGCGTTGTCCCGAGCCCGGCTACCTTCGGCCCGCATGTCGGAACAGCACATCGTCGGGAACCTGGTCGATATCGATGCGCGCCGCATCCTTCCTGCGGAAGTGACGATCCAGGAAGGTCGGATCACGTCCATACGTGAAATCGACCATGCCGTGGATGGGTTCCTGTTACCAGGATTCATCGACGCTCACGTTCACGTAGAGAGCTCCATGCTCATTCCGAGCGAGTTCGCCCGCTTGGCAGTGACCCATGGTACCGTGGCCACCATCAGTGACCCCCACGAGATCGCCAATGTGCTGGGTGTTGAAGGGGTGGAATTCATGATCGCCAACGGGCGGCAAGTTCCCTTCCACTTCTTTTTCGGTGCACCCAGTTGCGTACCTGCCACGCTCTTCGAAACGGCAGGGGCCAGGATCGATGATGAGGCCGTCGGTCGACTATTGGAACGCCCTGAGATCGTGTACTTGAGCGAAGTGATGGACTTCCCCGGCGTGATCAATCGCGACCCGGGATTGATGGCCAAGCTCGCCCACGCACAGCGGTTGGGCAAGGTCATCGATGGACATGCTCCGGGGCTGCGCGGGGAAGCCGCAACGCGATACATCCGGGGTGGGATATCCGAGGGGCCGGTGGTGATCTCCACAGACCATGAGTGCTTCACGTTGGACGAAGCGTTGGACAAACTCCAGGCAGGCATGATGATCAGCATCCGTGAAGGCAGTGCTGCGCGAAATCTGGATGCCTTGATGCCCTTGCTGAGCTCCCATCCTGATCGCGTGATGCTGTGTTGCGATGACACCCACCCGGACAGCTTGGTGAATGGCCACATCAACCTCCTGTGCGCCAGGGCGGTATCTTCCGGGGCAGAACTCTTTGATGTGTTACAAGCCGCCTGTCTGAACCCGATCCGACACTACCGGCTTCCAGTTGGCCGACTCCATGTTGGAGACCCTGCGGACCTGATCCAGGTGAAGGACCTGCGCGGTTTTGAGGTGACCCGGACCTGGATAGGGGGAGAATTGGTGGCGGAACACGGCCGTGCGTGCTTTCCCAGCGTGACCTCAGCCAGGCCCAACCACTTTGCATGTACCTCGAAGACCCCCGACCAGTTCCAGGTGATGGCCTCTTCCGACCTGATCGCGGTCATCGAAGCCATCGACGGTCAATTGATCACGCACAAACGCTGGATGCTTGGAAAGGTGGAAGGCGACCACCTTGTGCCCGATATCGAGCAGGACATCCTGAAGATCGCCGTGGTGAACCGCTATCGGGATGCCCCGGTAGCGGTTGGCTGGATCCGGAACATCGGGTTGGTACGTGGTGCAATTGCCAGTTGTGTTGCCCACGACAGCCATAACATCGTTGCCGTAGGCACGAACGACACCGACCTTTGCAGGGCCATCAACCTCATCATCGCCCATTCGGGTGGGATCAGTGTGGTGGAGGGGTCCAAGGAGGAGATCCTCCCCCTACCTGTGGCCGGGATCATGTCCGACAGGGACGCATACGAAGTTGCTGGGGCATATGCGGAACTCGACCGCGCAGCCAAAGCATTGGGAAGTCCCTTGCGCGCCCCGTTCATGACTCTCAGCTTCATGGCACTCTTGGTCATCCCTCATCTTAAAATGAGCGATCTTGGCTTGTTCGATGGAGATGAGGGTCGATTGATGGACCTTTCAATGGGCCGTTCCGGGCCGGGACAAGGCGTATGACCCTTCGGGGTCTACCTTGTGCAAGAAGTAGCATAACGTGATCCGCTTCTCGACCATCGTTGTCATTGCGCTCATCGTGGGCGGTTGCAAAGGCCCTGGTGCTTCATTGGCCCATGGTCGATGGATGACGCGCGACCTCCAAGACCCCGCTCCACCGCAAAACGAACGGCGGGAAGTGAACGCCTCTGCCGGTCACATTCCAAGTGCCCAGCGGTCGTCCGTGGAACCCAGCCTGTCCAGCATCCCGCTCGGAACGGCATCGTTCTCACGCACGACGCCAGTCCTTCCTTCCCCTGTCACGCGCCAACGCTCCATCCCGGTCGAGTGCTCCATTGCTTCCCCTATCACGGCACAACCACGGGACGAACCGGAGAACCTGATGCCACGCAAGCGATGGAATTGGCTCGCCATACCCGCCTTTCTGCTGGCAGGTGCCACCCTGTTCATTGCACTGACCACCGTACAAACCGCATTGGTCCTCCTGTTGGCCGGATCGACCCTGATCGTGGCGGGCATCTCCTTGAAACGTATCCGGAAACGCGAGCAAGCCGGGAAAGGGTTCGCCCTGATCGCATTGGTGGTGGGTATCATCGCCTTGTTATTGACAGGTGTGGCCATCGCCGTTTACGGGCTTGTTTGAAGGCAAAGACAGTGGACGGAAATACGGACACGATCCATGACATGCTTCGGAACACATCGCTGGACACGACGGTCGACATCCTCCTGTTCACATCCTCTTGTTCTTCAATAACGATGGGCGATCCGTAACGACGGACCTTTGGACATCCATGAGGACGTATGACGAGACACACACCTGGCTAAGGTTCAGGTCGGAATTGAGGCAGGCGCCTCCTTCCTTCTGGCTCTTGGTGGGTGAGGTGGTCGCCTTGTATCGGCAGCTACGCAATGCCCCTGTACCCCGGAATGAAGCCCGTGCATTGGAACGTTCCGTGGTGATCGAAGGACTGGCCGCACGATTGGCGCTGGATGGCCACGCCCTGACCACCGATCATGTTCGTTCGCACCTGGAAGGACATAGGATCGACCCGAACGAAGAGCCGTTGGTACACGAAGTGGATGACCTTTTCCTTCTTGGACAGACCTTGCAAGCGGAGGACCCAACGACATTGGCCGCGCTTTCCCCGGAACTCCTCTTGACCCTCCATCGGGCCATCGCGGAACACGCCGATCCGATCCATATGGCCGGCCGATGGCGCACTTCGGATCCCGGACAACGTGATCAAGGTGTGCCTTGCACGCTGATCGCGACCTTCATGGACGACCTCTGCGACTGGTTGAACGGGTCGGAGTTGCTCGCACCTGCTGGGGATGAAGAACTGCACCATGCCTTGCTCAAGGGCCTGCTCCTTGAACTTCATGTCGCTTGGATCGTACCGTTCGAAAGTGCCAATGCGCGCTTGGCCGGTGTGGCGATGCAACGGTTGTTGCTTGCCGCAGGCGGCGATGACCTACTGGCCCATTTACTCGCCACCCATTTCCATCGCACACGACCCGAATACCTGCGGCAGGTCAAGCACGGTGCACAAGGTCAAGGTGACCCGATCCCGTTCATGGCCTACGGGCTGCGTGGCCTGCGCAACGCCTTGGACCAGCTTCTCCATCGCATGAGGGTCGCACAATTATCCGGTCTTTGGCGCGATCATGTACGAAGCGCCTTGGATGGGGTACCCGGTGCCCAAGCGGAGCGCCAAGCGCTATTGCTCATTCGTTTGGGCGAACTTTCCGAACCGGTATCGCCTTCGGCAATTCCGTCGTCGAGCCCCGAGTTGGCGAAGGCGTATGCAGAGGTGTCCGCCAAGACGTTACAACGAGACCTTGAGGCCCTGGCCGCAACCGGGATCCTTTGGCGCAATACCTCAGGTGTCCAAGTCCGCAAGGCACCCATATTGGCATTCAAAGGACGCTCGCACTAAGCCTTTCCGCTTCCAGAAAGAGTGCTTCCGGTCCCTCGTTCCGTTCGCGAACGGCTTTCAACGAGGCCGAGCCGGCCGACTTCGACAACTTCCCACCTTGGGGGTCGAGGATCAACTCGTGGTGCACGAAGCGTATACCAAGGAACCCACCCATTCCCAACATCCCGGCGATATGCAGTTGACATGCTGTGGAAGGCAGCAGGTCCACCCCTCTAACGATATGTGTGATGCCCATGTCGATATCGTCCGCCAATGACGCGATCTGGTAGGATGGTCTGCCAAGGACCGATGGTCCAGGCCGTTGACGGATAACGGGTTCACCCATGGCAGCATGGAGGTCAACCACCCTATCCTCCCCCCTCCATGTTGGAATGCGGACCATGCATGCCGGAGGAACGCGAAGGCGTAAGCTGGCAGACAGCCGAACACCTTCCAGCTCGTTGGCTTCGCACCCCCTTATGCAGATCGAACCCGTTCCCATCGGTCGGGTTTGCGGGCGGGTGCAGGTGCAAGCGAACACCGCCTGATGCCGGATCAGGTCCTCCACCACAGCGTTGTAGCGCGCCAGCCGAAGGGACTGGCTGAAATTCAGAAAATGGTCCGAAGCACAGGTCGGCCCTCGTTGCCAGTCTATGCCCAGCCAATGGAGTCCCTCGAAGATGTCCTCCACAAAGGCTGGCCGCGTTCGTTCCTGGTCCAGGTCATCGATCCGGAGGACCATGGTGGCCCCGATCCGTGATGCAAGGAAATGGGTGAGCAGGAAGGAGATCGCATTCCCGGCATGAAGGAACCCACTGGGAGTGGGGGCCAATCGCGTGGCCGGACCTTTTCCAGTGTGGGTTTGGACCATGGTGGTCGAGATCGGTCGATGTCGAAGCGGTGTGCCCGGGGCGGGACTCGAACCCGCACAGCCCTTACGGACCAAGGGATTTTAAGTCCCTCGTGTCTACCATTTCACCACCCGGGCCCGTCCCCATGAACGGTTTCGTCACCGCCACCAGCACGGCCGAAAATAACGATGCCTCCCGGGAGGGAGGCATCTGAGCGAGAAACGGGACTCGAACCCGCGACCCCGACCTTGGCAAGGTCGTGCTCTACCAACTGAGCTACTCTCGCGTAGGGGGTGCAAATATAGAAAGTGGTTGCGATCCGCAAACAGATCTTCCATCATTCCATCGCATCGGTCACGATCACCGACCAATCCCGCAGTTGTACCGTATCGCCGGATGAATGCCAGAAATACACCCCCCATTCCGCCCCTGGCACCGTTCCGGCCAGGGGGCGCACCACGGTCGAACTGTTCCACGTGAGACCAGGTGCAGGTGGTTCCAGTGGCACTGCCTCATAGGTGAGCACCTCCTCTCCGCTCCGTTGTTCGATCACCATTCGGCATTGGAAGGGCCCGTCCGATCGGAAACCGGCGTTGATGACCAGTTCGGAACCTCGGATCCGGGATAGTGTATCAGGCACGAAGCGGAACGCGGGCGTGAACGGGGATCTGGAATGGAGCGCGCTTGATCCCGAAGAACGGTGCAACGTATCCGATCCAGGGGACCGCGGAGGCCGCACAAGGGCCCAAACACCGGCATGTTCACCTTCCCAGCACACCTGGGGCGGGCCATACGTACCTGCCAACCAGGCTCGCATCGAAGTGGTCATCGGTACGCCATGCCATGCCACGATCAAACTGTCCGGCAACGTTTCACCCACTGCTCCAGCAAGTGCGTTCACACGATCGGGAGCATCGATCCGGATGTTCCGCTGGTCCGGACCAAGCCCGTTCACCGGGCGATCGGTGTTCACCACGGTACGCACGTTCGACCAATTCACGACCCGATCCGTCACATGGGACCACTCGGTGACCAATCGTTCAGCCTTGGGAACCTGTCCAAATACGGACCAGCACCATGCTCCGAACAGCACGCCCGAGAACGTGAGGTGCACTAACCGCCGATCACTGGTCATGCTAAGGGCGAACAGCGCCAAGAACCACGTGCCTTGGGACAACGCGAACAGCCCTGTGAGGAATGGCCTGGCATATACCACCTCCACCAGGTGTTCGCCAGCCGGGACCCAGGTGCCGAAGGCGGCTAGGTTCGCTGGAATGACCGGACGATCGTCCCCATCCACGGTGATGCACCAACCAGGATACCGGCTTTGTTGGACCAACAGAAAGGTCTCAGCAGTACTTCTGGTACGCAGGGTCCAACCGTGGTGATCACCGTTCAGCAATTCCACACGCGCAGCACACGGCCCCAGCGCCCGCTCGCCGATCGTCGCTGGGTGGACGAGTACGAGGTCCTTGTCCGCAATGAGGTCGATCCGCCCGTCCGGGATGGTGCCCATCGCCTTCACGTGTGTGCTCAGCGACATCAGTGGCCGTTCCAACATCGTTGCATGGAGGCGTGGCCATTCCGCAGTGAGCCGCTGGTGATGGGCCAACCAGAAGGAGTTGAACCCATCGTGCGAGGGGCCGCCTTGGAACACGCGGGTGTTCCGCCAAAGTGGTTGCACCGGCCCTTGTCCGTCCTTATTGGCCCCCATGGCTACCAACTCGGGCACGACCGGCCCGGGAGGATATTCAGCCAACCTGGCAATGAGCACGCGAGGATCCATGGCGTGGAGCGCCGTGGATGCTCGGGAGGTATGCACGGCGACCATGCCCTCCAACGCCACCAGGATGAGCATCCGATCACCACGTAGGTCTACAAGTGCCAGTACCACGGCCATGGCCAACACCAGCGCCCCTCCCAGAACCATGGGTAGTCCGCCATCCAGAACAGGTGCGTACGGGATCGAACCCGAGAACAGCAACCGGGTCATCGGATCCCGGCCGAACGGGGTCGTCATTCCTTGGAGCATCATGCCTGAACCCAACAGCACGAACAGCCCCATGGCGATCCGACGTGCACCGATGCCCTCCATCCGCTGCCATCCCCACGCTGCAAGTGGTAACAGTCCGATCATCGTGAGGAACCAGAAGTAACCCGGGAATCGGAACAGGTCCATACCGGGCAAGTAGGCCCAACACCAGCGGTGCACGGGAGTGACCGGTCCCAGAGCGGCCAGGGCGGCCAACACGCCCACACCAGCCAGTATCCCGGTCCTACCGCGAAAGGCCACCCCGGCGCCCAGTACGCTGAATACCAAAGCGATCACTCCCATGTAGGTGTTCGCCATCGTGGGGTCGGTCCCCAATACCTCAGCCCCGAGGGATGCCGTAGCAGGTTGTAAGAGTGAAGCCATGGCTCGTACGGTCAATGGGTTCACCTGGGCTTGTTCGAGGCTAAGCCCCCCTAAACGGGTCACTTGGTCCTTCACTTCCCAGACGGCGTGCAGCGTGCCTGCCGTCATAAGAGCGGTCATCAGGATCGCGCCACCTCCATAGCCAAGCAGCTGGAACAACCTCCATCGATCATCACGGATCCTCCAGATGGCCAACAACACCAAGAAGGTCATCGGATAGGCGCTGAGTATCGATGAACCGTGGTTGCCACCAGTGACCATCAAGGCCAAGAAAAGCGAGGTGCGTAGCGCCGTCCGCCAACCCGGTCGATCGAGCAAGGCGAGCAATGCAGCAAAGGCCCAAGGCGTCCATGCCGCGCTGATGACCGCGTAGAAGTGCATGGCGTGCCCGGTGAAATAACCGGAAAGCGCATAACACAGGCCTGCCATGATGCTTCCACTCGATCCAACCCCAAGATGCGTCACCATGCGTCGCATACCCCAACCTCCGATCATCACATAGGCCAGGAACAGGTATTGCAGTACGATGGGTCCGTGACCGACCGTTCCGGCCAAGGCGATCGCCTCCACGTACCAAGCCGGTCCTTGGAGATCGGCATGGACGGGATAGCCCATCTGTTGCAGGGAGTTCCACCATGGAAGGGCGCCATCCTGGATGGAAGAGGCGACGAACCACCGCCAAGGAAGCCAACAGTCCATGGTATCCCCCAAGGGAAGCGTGGCATGAAGGGTCACCAACGGCCAATAGGCCACCAGTACGGCCATACCGATGAGCACATCCCCTACATGTGCCGAGAGCCAGCTCCGCACCGGAACGTGCCACTGCTTCGCCATCAGGCCTTGTTCAAGTGGGCCTTGGTCCCTTTCGTCAGTCGCTTGATCTCGTTCAACTTGAACAAGGCCTCAACGGGCGTCAGGGTATCGATATCAATGGCCTCGATCTCCTGTCGGATACGCTCCAAAGCAGGATCATCGAGCTGAAAAAAGCTGAGTTGAAGGTCTTGCGATAAGCTACCCATTCGGTTACCGTTGTTCACAACGCCCGGAAGGCCTGTGACCGGAGCACCCAGGTCGCCGCCGTGGCTCTGTTCCAAATGCGAAAGCACCTTTCGGGCTCGGGACAACACTGCTGGCGGCATGCCGGCCATTTGTGCCACATGGATACCGAAGCTACGGTCGCTACCGCCGGGTACCAGCTTCCGAAGGAAGTGGATGCGGCCGTCCACCTCGCGTACGGCCACATTCGCGTTACGGATCCGCAGGAAGGTGGCGGCCATCTCGTTCAGTTCATGGTAATGGGTGGCGAAAAGGGTTCGCGGGCGCGTGGGATGTTCATGCAGGAATTCCGCGATCGCCCATGCAATGGAGATACCATCGTACGTGCTGGTACCCCGGCCGATCTCATCGAGCAGCACCAGGCTGCGATCACTCAGGTTGTTGAGGATGCTTGCCGTCTCGTTCATCTCCACCATGAAGGTGCTCTCCCCGGTGGAAAGGTTATCGGATGCTCCCACACGGGTGAAGATCCGGTCGACGATACCCAGCCGCGCCGCTCGCGCAGGCACGAAGCTGCCGACCTGGGCCATCACTGCGATGAGCGCCGTTTGGCGAAGCAGCGCGGATTTCCCGCTCATGTTCGGCCCGGTGACCATCACCACCTGCCGGTCATCGGGGTCGAGCAGGAGGTCGTTGGCCACGTAGGGCACTCCTGGTGGAAGCTGCTGTTCGATCACGGGATGACGACCATCCTCTATGGAAAGGCTGTGGTGATCTCCGATGATGGGCCTGCAATAGTTCCAAGCCCGCGCGTTGAGCGCGAAGCCCCGCAGTACATCCACTGCCGCCAATGCCTGCGCTGTGGTGCCGATCGCTGCGATATGGCGCACCACTTCCTCCACCAGGTCTCCGAAGCAGGCTGCTTCCAAGGTCTGGATGCGTTCCTCAGCGCCGATGATGCGTTCCTCCAGATGCTTCAGTTCATCGGTCACATAGCGTTCAGCGTTCACCAACGTCTGCTTGCGCACCCACTCGGCCGGTACCCGTTCCTTGTGGGTATTGCGCACCTCCAAGTAGTAGCCGAACACGTTATTGAACCCCACCTTGAGCGAAGTGATGCCTGTTCGTACGCTTTCGCGCTGTTGAATGTCGAGCAGAAGCTCCTTGGCATTGGCGGAAACGTGCCGGACCTCATCCAATTCCGGGATGACGCCGGGGCGAATGACGCCTCCCTTCTGCACGGAAACCGGCGGCGCTGGCTCGATGGTGGTGGCGATCCGGGCCGCCAGGCCCATGGGTGGTGAGAGCTCAAGGGCCACCGAGGCGAGCACTCCAGGGCATGCGGACAACGCATCCTTCACCCGCTGCGCGGCTTCCAACGCTCGTTGGACGTGCACCATTTCACGCGGCGAGATCCGTCCGGCGGCCGCCTTCGCGGATACCCGTTCCAGGTCGTGAATACCCTGAAGCTCCTCACCGAGAAGTGCGGTCATCGCATCGTTCAATAACAAGGCTTGGACCCTGTCCGCGCGCAGCGCGATGCGCTGGATGTCGAGCAGCGGCATCAGTAGCCACCTTCTGAGCATGCGCGAACCCATGGGCGTTACACAGCGGTCCATCGCGCCCAAGAGCGTGCGACCTCCCTCGTTCACGGGTTGCACCAATTCCAGGTTGCGTATGGTGAACCTGTCCAGGCCGACATGCTCGGCGGGTCGGATCAAGGCGATCGAGCGAATGTGGGCGATGCGGTCGTGGCAGGTCTCTCCCAAATAGTGCAATACCGCGCCAGCTGCGCGTTGACCAAGCTTCAGGTCCTCCACACCGAACCCTTTCATGGACAACGTGCCGAACTGGCGAAGCAGACGCTCCCGAGCGAACTCCTCGGTGAAGGCCCACTCCTCGAGTGCGAAGGCTGTTGAACGGGCCAATTGCTCTGCCAGGAACACATCCTTGGAACCTCTGGGCAATAGGACCTCCTTCGGCCCATGGCCATCCATCAACTTGACCACTTGTTCCTGGTCGTCCTCCGCCACTAGGAGGTCACCCGTGGTCACATCGAGGAAAGCAATGCCATAGCGCCCACCCTGGCCACAGATAGCGGCCAGCCAATTGTTCTCGCGCTGGTCCAGAACGTGATCACTGAAATTGACCCCTGGGGTCACCACTTCGGTCACCCCTCGTTTCACCACCGTCCTGGTGCTCTTGGGGTCCTCCAACTGGTCGCAAATGGCCACCCGGTGGCCAGCACGCACCAACTTGGGCAGGTAGTTGTCCAGCGCGTGGTAAGGGAAACCTGCCAATTCGGTATCCTGACCTCCGTTGTTCCTTCGGGTCAACGTGATCCCGAGCACCTTGGAGGCCGTAATTGCATCGGTACTGAACGTCTCATAGAAATCGCCCACTCGGAACAGCAGGATGGCGTCGGGATACTGGGCCTTGATGCGACCGTACTGTTGCATCAACGGTGTTTCGGGCGATGAGGACTTGGCCATTTCCGAGTGCTCCCCTGCTACTTTTACAGCGGTGAGGCGCTGCGCGAGGGAAGCCCGAAAGGTACACCACACCGATCGAGAACCGAACCTTGAACCATCGCCGGACGACCCCACACACGTTCATGATAGACCGAAGATCGACCATCGAGGAGCTGGGGCGTGTGACCGCCGAGGACCACCTGCTCGCGCCAAAGTTGCCCGTCCGTGTGGTGCTGGACGATGTCCGGAGCAGACACAATGTGGGTTCGGTGTTCCGTTCGGCTGATGCGTTCGGCATCGAGGGGATCATACTCGGCGGGTTCACTCCCCTACCACCACATCGGGAGATCGAAAAGACCGCGTTGGGAGCGACCCGCTCGGTGCCTTGGGAGCATGCACCTGATGTTGTGAGCTCCATCAGATCGTTGAAGGCCGCTGGATATACCGTCTGGGCCGTGGAACAAACCGTGAACGCCATTCCACTGGATGCCCTTCGTCATCCTTTGCCTGAACGTCTTGCGATTGTGCTGGGTAATGAATTGAACGGCGTGTCGGACCCGGTCATTGCGGAATGTGATGCTTGCGTCGTGATACCACAACGCGGGAGCAAGCACTCGCTGAACGTGTCGGTCTGTGCAGGCATCGTATTGTGGGCATGTTGCGGGTCCGTAACCTGTGCGTCGGGCCCACGGATCGATCTTTCAGCGCACCGTTGAAGGTTACTCGATGCGACCGGTATGGTTGACAACTGGAAACCGTCTATATTTGGCTGCGACCGGATTCGGTGAAGATGCATAGAACCCTTACCCGCTGTGTAGTACTGCTCGGCACGTTGACGGCACTGACCGTCACTGACCTGTCAGCACAGTATTTCCGGCAATCATCGTATTGGAAGACCCAACGGAACGAACTCTCCTTCGGTTTCGGGATCTCCAACTTTTTGGGGGAACTCGGCGGGCGGAACCAGATCGGTGCTCCTTTCGTTTGGGACCTCGAGTTCAGCCAGACCCGCCCCGCGGCCAGCTTTTCGTACCGGTACCATGTGGCCAAGAACGTGGCATTGCGGTTGGGTCTGACCTATGGCGTGTTGGCCGGTAACGACAACCTGACCACCGAGACTTATCGCAAGCTGCGCAACCTCAGCTTCAAATCGGATGTGTATGAACTCCAAATGGTGTTCGAGTTCCATTTGTACAAGGAGGAGTTGGGCCACGTGTATGACCTACGGGGTGTGAAGGGCACGAAATCGTCACGGGTTGGATTGTACTTCTTCGGAGGTGTAGGTGCGTTCAATTTCAACCCCAAGGCCCAGTTGAACAATGCATGGGTGGAACTTCAACCCTTGGGCACGGAAGGACAAGGTCTGGAAGGTGGCCCCGAGCCCTATTCGCTCACCCAGATCTGTATCCCCATGGGTCTAGGCTTGCGCAAGGCCTTGAACAAGCAATGGAGTGTCGGATTGGAATTGCAGTACACCAAGACGTTCACGGACTATATCGACGACGTCAGCACGAACTACTTTGATAACGATGCCATCGCCGATCGCAGTGGCGCACAGGGAGCGTTCTTGGCCGATCCCAGTGTTTACGACGCTCGATTCCCCGAATTCGGTTCAGCAGGCCAACAGCGTGGTGATCCGGACGATCTGGATGCGTACTTGTTCCTCAAAGCCCAGTTGCACTACAAGATCGTCAAGTACCGCAGCGGTTCCAAGAAGTACCGCTCACGTATCCGCCGCCAGAAGATCATCTTCTGATCGCTCGACATCGGTAGTTGCGGGGCGGTTGCATTTTCCTTTGTTGTTCTTCGATACGCGCTGGGCTTGTCCCCTGGACCAGGTTCAAGGCATCTCTAGGTCACGTGATCCGGGCCAATGCAAATGGTCCATTCGTGCGCATTCGAATAGGCGAAGCGATGGTCCGCATAGTCTCCTATGAACAAGATCCCTTGGTTGTGGTAGGACTACTTTGGGGACGACCTTAGCCACCTCGGCAGGACGGATGTGATGATGGTCTCGATGATCGGAACACCGCTCGGAGGATCGATGCACCACGACCCGACCATGGGTATCGGGCTTGGCCGAAGCGTGCCGGCGATGCCAGTCTTCCACATCCATGGATGCGTCCTGGATGCGATGGCGCGAGAACCACGTAAGGTCCATCCCGATGGGATGCCAGTGATCGATATCCCACTGGACCGACACGTGGGGGTGGGAAAGAAGAAGCCCCGGCGGTCGGCCGGGGCTTCCAAGGGATCACTTTTCGATCACTGACCGAGTTGGCCCTTGAAGTTACGGAACTCCAGGTCCTTCATGGCCTTATCACGCAGACTTGCGTCCTTTTGTACAGCGAGCGCGAGGTTGTTACGTACTCCGTCCACATTATTCGCACGGGCCGCGATCACAGCAGCCAGGTAGGCCCCCGTCGCACTGTCCTTGTCGCTCGCCTTGTCCAGAATGGCTTGAGCACCGCTCACATCACCGCCAAGCATCTTGGCGAGGGCTGCATTCACCGTGTTCATACCCGCCATGTTGCTGCTGGCACTCGCATAGTCACCATTCTGGATGTTCACCAGACCCATGTTGTACTTCACTTCCGGGCCAGCGCTCATCGCCTTGGCAAAATGCTCAGCAGCCTTCTTACGGTCACCTTTCAGTCGAGCGATGACACCCAGGTTGTTGGTGCTTTCAGCGTTGTCCTTGATGGTGATGGCCTTCTGGAATTGCGCTTCGGCTTCAGCCATCTTGTTCTGCATCATGTGGATGTAACCCACATTGTTCGCACCACGGTGGTCGTTCGGGAAGATGCGTTCCACTTCCTTATAGATACGCAACTGCTCGTTCATATCGTTCGTGAGGGTGGCCGCGAACATCAACTCCTCCACGTTCAACGAGTCCGGCATGGTGCGGCTCATCGCCGTCAACTGCTCATCGGTCTTGCCCACGATCTCATAATTCATGCGCATCTCGCTGCGACGCAACTGGGGAAGGATGCTCTCACGGATCTCCGTGTAGGTGGCCGCCATGTTCTTGATCTCGGCCTCGCGCTTGCTCACGTCAGGGTACATCTCCAGCACACGGAGCACCAGCTCCTTGTCGCCTACGCTACTGGACTGCATCGCCTTCTTGAACCCTTCCCAATCCTCGCCGCGAGCGGTGAGGGTGTAGAAACCTTCCGCCTTGGCTGCTTCACTCTTCGCGCGACCGAGTTCGCCCTTGGCCCAGCCCATGGCACTCTTGGCGCGGTCATCGGCAAGGTTCTCGTTCAAGGTGAGCTCCCCTTCCGGACTTGCCCATGCATCGATGGCCAACCCTTTGAGGTTGATGTTCCCTTTCTTCACGAAACCCTTGATGAAGGCCGCCATGTCCTTGATATCCTGCTCCTTCATCTCGCCTGGACGCACGCTGCTCGAGTTCACTGCGTAGTTCATGACAGCATCCTGGCTATGGTTGGTCACCCGTACGAACGCGTCCTTGCTCATCAACACCTTGTCATCGCTGACCATCAAATAGGGCGTCGTAATGACGCCATCGGCGATCTTGATGGCATCGAATGGCATTTCCTTCTTGCCTTGTTTGCCGAGGATCTTCACCATCAATTCACTCTCGGACATGGACGGTGTGTAGGCCACCTTACCGGTGTAGGAGAACGACTTGCCGCTCTCGTATGGGATCACGGTGTAGTTGCCGACCGCCTTATCACCTTGGAAACCCACCATCTTGTATGGGGTCTCGCCGCCCGTGTAGGTCAACGTTGGGGTCAACTCGACCAAGGCCTTGCGATAGAAATACTTCCCAGGGAAGTTACCGTTGATGCTAACGGCGACGGAGTCACCTTGAACGATCAGGGGATTGGGATCGACCGTGTACTTGATGTTCTCAACGTACTTGTTCATCTTTCCCAGACCTCCGCATGCGCTCAACAGGAGCGCGGTGCCGATGGTCAGTGTCATTCCCTTGAGGTGACGCGTTTCCATGAATGCTGGCGTGTTTCGTGATTTCGGCTGCAAGTATAATCACTACCACGGATGCATTGGCCATCCATCGTCGGGTTAGTTCTCCACACGGACCGGTGCGCATCACAGTACGACGGACCGGTATCCCGGCTCCATCGGTTCGTCGATCAGGTCAAGGATCGCCTGGTATGACCGCTTATCCTGCAACAGGTCGTGTAGTCCGATATCCACGACCAACACCCGAGAACCCGAGGTCTTCTGCAAATGGTCCAAATAACGTTCTTGCAACTGCTCCAAGTAGTCGGTCTGGATCGCGCTTTCATAACTCCGGCCGCGCTGGGCGATCCGTTGTAATACGCGCTCCATGGGAAGGTGGAGGTAGACGATGAGCTCTGGACGGGGCAGGTCGGCATACATGATCCGGTACAGGTCCAGGAAAAGAGCGTACTCGTCCGCGTTGAGCGTGACGCTTGCGAAGACCAAGGATTTCCCGAGGGAATAATCGGCGACAGTGCGGGGCACGAACAGGTCCTGCTCCGTGATACGCTTGAGCTGGTGGTATCGCTGGGCAAGGAAGGATAGCTCCACCGAGAACCCGTATCGCTCCGGCTCCGCATAGAAGCGGGGTAGGAACGGGTTCTCCTCGAACTCCTCCAATACCTGACGCGCGCCACGTTCGTTGGCCAACCGCTTGCAAAGCGTGGTCTTTCCAGCCCCTATGAGGCCCTCCACAGCGATGTAATCGTAACGAAAGGGCCGCTCCGGGACCGATGCGGGGATGTTCATGTTCGACCTTGAAGTTCGTTCAAGAGCTGCAACACGGTCAGGCCCAGGACCGGGTGCAACTGATCAGGACATAGGTCGGCCGCTGGAGCGAGGGCGAACGCCCGTTCGTGCATGCGCGGATGAGGCAGGTCGATGTGTTCACTACGCAGCACCAGGCCCTCCACCATGAGCACGTCGATGTCAATGGTCCGTGGAGCGTAACGATCAGCTCCGGCTCGCACCCGACCCAGTTCCCGTTCAATGGCCAAGGCAGTGGCCATGATCCCATCAGGGGTGTTGTTCGTCCTGATGAGCACGGCCCGGTTCAGGAACAAGCGGTGGTCCTGGAAGCCCCACGGTTCGGTCCAATGATCACGACTGGCCCGAGGGGTCTGACCGAATGCTTCACCCAATCGCTGGGTGGCCCGGTCCACGAACCAGCGAGGATCCTCCAGATCGCCACCCAGTAGGAACAACACCCAACGACCCTCGCTCATGGTGGCCAAAGCTATCGTTGAAGACCTTTCTTCCTGCTCCCGACCCGCTCATGTGATCGCAACGACCATACAACTTGCTCAGCCTCTAGTTTTGACGCTGCCCTACCATGGGCACCACACATGCGTCAGTTCCTGAAATTCATGCTCGCCTCCATGCTCGGCACGTTGCTGGTCGGGGTCGTGCTCATCTTCCTGTTCATCGGCATGATCGCCGCATTGGGTGCTAGCGTGGCCATGCAAGGCAAGCCCGCACCCATCTCCGAACGTTCCGTGCTCCACATCAAATTGGACAAGCCCGTGGTGGACCGTGGTAGCAAGGACCAGTTCGACCTGGACATGGGTCCCTTCAGTTCCGTCAGCCAACTGGGGCTGAACCAGATCCTGGCGAGTTTGGAGCACGCCAAGACCGATGATCGCATAGCGGGCATCTTCCTTGACCTCACCTATGTGGATGCGGGATATGCCACGATGCGCGAGATCCGGGAGAAGCTTGTCGAATTCAAGAAGGAGAGCGGCAAACCCGTGATCGCGTTCAGCGACACGTATACACAAGGCACGTATTACCTGGCAACTGCCGCGGACTCCATCTACTTGCAACCCAAGGGCGACCTGGACCACCGTGGGCTCCGCAGCGAATACATGTTCTTCAAGGGCATGTTCGAGAAGCTCGACATCGATGTGCAGTTCATCCGGGGGCGCAACAACAAGTTCAAGAGCTTCGGGGAGATGTACACCGAAGACCATATGAGCCCTGCGAACCGGGAGCAGAACCGGATGATCCTGGCCGGTCTTTGGAAGGAACATCTGGACGCCATCGGCCAACACACGGGCCTGAGCCACGCCGATCTGGACCGGATGGCTGAACAATTGGATGTCCGCAATGCGGAAGATGCCGCGGAGCGTGGCCTCGTGACCGGGCTGAAATACCGTGATGAGGTGCTGGACGTGCTGAAGCGCAGTATGGACATGCCCACCGACGAGGATGTGGAGGTGGCCGAATTGCAGAAGTATGCCCGGACGGTCCCGGATGAACGCACTGGCAAATTGAACTCCAAGTTGGCCGTGATCTATGCCGAAGGCAGTATCATGACCGGCAAGAGCGAGGATGGCACCATCGGGAGCACCTCCTTGGCCGCCACCATCCGTGAAGCACGTGAGGACTCCTCCATCAAGGCGATCGTGCTCAGGGTGAACAGCCCGGGTGGAAGTGGATTGGCCAGCGATGTGATCTGGAGGGAGGTGGACCTGGCCAAGCGTGTGAAGCCCGTGGTGGTGAGCATGGGTGACGTGGCAGCCAGCGGCGGCTACTACATCAGCGCCCCGGCCACGCGCATCTTCGCAGAACCCACCACCATCACCGGCTCCATCGGCGTATTCGGTATGATACCCAACATGAAGGGGTTCTTCAATAACAAGCTCGGCATCACGTTCGATGGCGAGAAGACCCATAAGTACGCTGATATGATGACCGTGTCACGCCCCCTTTCCGAGGAGGAACTGGCGATCGTCCAGGACTATGTGGATGAGTTCTACGACGGGTTCAAGGAGCGCGTGGCCGAGGGACGAAAAATGACCGTGGCCCAAGTGGACAGTATCGGGCAGGGTCGGGTCTGGACCGGAGGGGATGCCTTGCGCCTGGGCCTTGTGGATGAACTGGGAGGGTTGGAAGCGGCCAAGACCAGTGCGGCAGAACTTGCTGGTATGAGCGACTATCGCGTGGTGGAACTACCGAAGCAGAAGGAGCTGATCGAGCAGTTGCTGGAGGACTTGAACATGCAGGCCAGCATGTGGGTGGCCAGCACTTGGATGGGCGAGGATGTCGAGCTGCTCAAGCAGTTCAAACGTGCCAAGGACGCCAAGGAGCACTTTGGCATACAGGCCCGAATGCCATACGACATCGTCATCCACTGAGGGTACATTGTATATGCAGAACGCCCCGATACCCGTTGCCGGGATCGGGGCGTTCCGTTGCCCTAACGATCATTTCACTGACCAAAACCTACCTGTACAACGGCAGTTGTTCCGGATAGGTTACACACGAGCGACATTTTCGCGAACCACGTGCACACCACTGTGCGATCGAACGTTCAGCACGCGCCCATCCTCCCACATGAGGTACTGCCCTTTCAGCCCGACCAATCTTCCGGTGAGTAAGGGGTCCTTCGTCAAGTTCACACTGGTGACCTTGGCCGGATGATCCACTACCGGATAGTGCAGGTGTTGCGCTGTGGCGTCGGTCACCAGGTGTTCCCGCAGGTCACCGGACACCTGCTCGAAGGCCCGATCGCGCGCCAGTAGCAACAGTTCATCCGACGGATCGACCTTCTTCAACATGGCGCGCCAATTGGTCCGGTCGGCCATGACGTTCTTGATGGCCACTTCCAACGCACCGGCCAATTGCCGGTAGGGCACGCGTGCAATGATCAGCGCCGCGACGGCACCTTGATCGACCCATCGGGTGGGCACCTGGGTGCTGCGGGTGACCCCGACCTTCACATCCCCCGTGTAGCTCAGGTAGACCACATGTTCGGTGGCATGGTGCGCACGCTCCCACTCCGGATCACGACCACCGCCCAGATGTGCTTGACAGAGTTCCGGGCGCACGATGCACTCGGAAGCCTCGGGCGCGCTCTGCAAACAGGGGAAGCAGAACCCTTGGCCATAGTGCTTCTTCACGCGGCGCCCACACACGATGCAGCTCAATACTCCGGTGGCACGCAAACCGAACGGCATGCTCACCAGTTCGTTCATCGCTATCCGCTCACCCTCCACGACGAGGGTGTATCGCACCCGATCATCCTCCACCTCCACAGGCATCTTGTTCAGGGCCGTTCCGTCGTTCATACCGAAGTGTGCTTATATTTTGGGCTGAAGGTAACCGCGGCCCCATCTTCGCAACCTCCCATGCCCGTCAACGCCCTGTTCTCCTTCCTGATCAAAAAAAGGCTCCAGCAGATCGAGCTCTTTCGCGACCATCCGCGACTGACGCAATTGGAGATGTTCCACTCGTTGATCCAACAGGCGAAGTACACCGAGTGGGGGCGCAAGTACGATTACAGCAAGATCAGCGATCCCGATCAGTATCGGGAGCGACTACCGCTGCAGGACTATGAAGGGGTGAAGCCCTATGTACAGCGCATGCGGAAAGGGGAACAGAACCTCATCTGGCCCACGGACATCCGTTGGTTCGCCAAGAGCAGCGGCACCACGAGCGATCGTAGCAAGTTCATCCCGGTGAGCCGTGAAGCGTTGGAGGACTGTCACTACAAGGGCGGCAAGGACCTGATCGCATTGCACTATCAGCAATTCCCGGAGAGCAAGCTGTACCAAGGAATGAGCCTGGTGGTGGGTGGCAGCAGCAACATCGAGCAACTGCGCACCGATGCGTACAGCGGTGACCTTTCCGCCATCATCATCCGGAACCTGCCCTTGTGGGTGGAGGTGCGACGGACCCCGGTGATCGAAACGGCGTTGTTGGACAACTGGGAGGTGAAGATCGAGAAGATGGCACGGGAGACCATGCGCGAGGATGTCAGGTGCATCGCGGGTGTGCCCAGTTGGACCTTGGTGCTGCTCAAGCGCATCTTGGAGATCACTGGCAAACGGAACATCCTTGAGGTATGGCCCGGGCTGGAGCTGTTCATGCATGGCGGCGTCAGCTTCCGTCCGTATCGTGCCCAGTTCGAGCAACTCATCCCTTCGGCGAGTATGAACTACCTGGAGAGCTACAATGCCTCCGAAGGGCATTTTGCCGTGCAGGACCGGCGTGGCGCCGATGATATGCTCCTGATGCTGGACTACGGCATCTTCTACGAATTCCTTCCGCTCGACCGAATGGGGTCCCCATCGCCCAGTACCCTGCTTCTCCATGAGGTGGAGGTCGGTGTCCAGTACGCGTTGGTGATCAGCACCAACAGTGGCCTGTGGCGCTATATGCCCGGGGATACCGTGCGGTTCACCAGTGTGAAACCCTATCGCATCCAGGTCAGCGGTCGCACGAAGAGCTTCATCAACGCGTTCGGCGAGGAATTGATCGTGGACAATGCGGACCGTGGCATGGAAGCCGCTTGCGCAGCCACGGGGGCGGTCATCAGTGAATACACTGCCGGTCCGGTGTACATGGATGAAGCGGCGCGAGGGGGACATGAATGGGTCGTTGAGTTCGCCACGCCACCCGATGATCTGGCGCGGTTCGTGCACGTGATGGATGCCACCATGCGTGCCCACAACTCCGACTACGATGCCAAGCGCAAGGGCGACATGGCCTTGAGGCCCCCCGTGGTGCATCATGTGGCACCCGGAACGTTCCATGTCTGGCTGAAACAACGGGGGAAGCTCGGCGGACAGAACAAGGTGCCCCGGCTGAGCAACGATCGGGTCATCGTGGAATCCATTCTGAAGCTGGAGGCCGTATGACCATACGGTACGGCATATCCCTCCTGGCATTGGTACTCGGTGGACAGGGCGTCCGGTCACAGGAACTCCATTCCATCCCCGGCACCTTCGATACCTTCACGACGGATGAACTGGGTAACGTCTATGCCATCTCCGGGGATGTGCTCACGTTGTATGACACCCAAGGCCATGAGGTGGCTCGGAACAGTGTCAAGACGATGGGGCGCATCACCCAGATGGATGCGTTCTACTCCTTGAAGCCCATGCTCTTCTCCGCGGAGCAAGGACAGCTGGCGGTGCTGGACAATACGCTCAGCGTGCAGACCGTGCTGAACCTGGCCCGGAGTGGTTTTCAGCAAGTCTCGTTGGCTTGCATGAGCGTTCAGAACGCGTTCTGGTTCTTCAATGACCGTGAGATGGAACTGGTGCGGGTGGATGCCCAGCTACGCCCGCTCGCCAACACGGGTCGTCTTGACCAATTGTTGGGATTCGCGGTGCGACCCACCGGCATGCAGGAACACGATAACCGACTGTATGTGAACGTACCCTCGGAAGGCATCCTGGTCTTCGACCTCTTCGGCACCTATGACCGTACCATTCCATTGAAGGAGGTGAGCAGTTTCGAGGTACGCGGAGGATCCATCCATCACCTTGTGGCAGGAATGCACCGTACCTATGACCGAAGGTCCTTCGATATCCACAACGTGGATATCGAAGGCACGCTTACCACGTTGCGTGACGTGCGGGTGGAACGGGGCCGGACCTATGTCCTGCTTGATGATCGCATCGCGGTCCTCCAGCGTTGAGGTCAACGACTTTTCCACATCATGGCCCGCGCGTCACGTGGCGGATATCTTCGCGGTCCGCTCACAGTCAACGTCCCACTCCATGCATATCGCGATCGCAGGCAACATCGGTTCAGGCAAGACCACCCTCACCCAGTTGTTGGCCAAGCACTACAAATGGGACCAATTGCAAGAGGCGGTGGACAACAACCCGTACTTGTTCGACTTCTACAAGGACATGCAGCGGTGGAGCTTCAACCTGCAGATCTTCTTCCTCAACAGTCGTTTCGAACAGTTGTTGGAGATCCGTCGGAGTGGCCGCAACGTGATCCAGGACCGTACCATCTACGAGGACGCGTTCATCTTCGCCCCGAACCTGCATGCCATGGGACTGATGACCACGCGCGACTTCGAGAACTACTTCCGGCTGTTCCAGAACATGGACAACGCGATCACCCCGCCCGACCTGTTGATCTACCTGCAGGCACCAGTGGACAAGTTGGTGAAGCAGATCGCCGAGCGTGGACGCGATTATGAGAACAGCATCAGCATCGACTACCTGATGCGCTTGAACGAGCGTTACGAGGCCTGGATCCAGACCTATGACAAAGGCAAGCTGCTCGTGATCGATGTGGAGGACAACCGGTTCCATACCGACCAGGAGGACCTCGGCAAGATCATTTCACGCATCGACGCGGAGATCCACGGTCTGTTCCCGATGGAAACAACGCCTGTGAAAGTGCTGAAGGCCAAGGCCACTGCACTGCCACCCGCCAAGTCCGCAGCCAAGACGACCGGGAAGGGTGTGACGAAGAAGCGCTGAGCAGTGCGTGGATGCGAAGCATCCAAAAGCGTGTGGCGGCCTCCGCTCCCTGACGATCCGATCATTCCTTCGGCACGTTCCTCTTCTTGCCGTCTTCACTACCATGCGCATTGCAGTTCGGTGTCCATGACCGGTGCCGGTCCCACCCTTGCGGTCCGTGTATGAAATGACGAAGGGGCCGTCCTTTCGGCCAGCCCCTTCGGTGAGGATCCACAACGGTTCAACGGCGGCTCACCCGCAGCGCAGCCCCCTTGGTGGCCGGGCGTCCGAGGTAGAGCGGCTTGCTCGCGAACGGAGCGTCAGCGCCATAGCCTTTTGCCACAAGGCGCGCAGGAGCCACGCCCTTGACGACCAATCCGGCCATGATCGCATCGGCACGCTGCTGACCGAGCACATCGGCCTGTGCACCGATCTCCAACTCCAGCGTGGGGAACGCACGGAGGATCTCGGCGATGTTCACGATCTGTTGCTTCGAACCTGTGTTGAGCGCGGCAGCACCATCAGCGAAGGCCACCTGATCGAATGCCATCCACGTGGTCTTATCGGTCGGAATGGCGCGCTGGATGAAGAGCATGAGGTCATGTTCCAATCCCAGGCTATCACCCACAACTTCGAATCCGGTGATCAGCTTGGTGGTGAAGCCTTTGCGGACGTTCAGCTGGTCAAGGCTGTCGCGCTCAGCAGCACCATCTCCGGTGGAACCGGCGCCGGTCCCGGGTCCGGAATGATCACCGTGACCATGTCCATGTCCGTCACCATGGCCGGTGGCGTCCACGCCTTGCTCGGTGACATCGGTATTCATGGTAGGAACCGTATGCCCACCTTCATTGATGTGCGGTGCGATCACCAAGGCCACAATGGAGGTCAACTTGATCAGGATGTTCATCGAGGGACCCGACGTGTCCTTGAACGGATCACCCACGGTATCACCGGTCACTGCTGCCTTGTGGGGCTCACTGCCCTTCTTGAACTCCTTGCCATCGATGATCACCCCTTTCTCGAAGCTCTTCTTGGCATTGTCCCATGCACCACCTGCGTTGTTCTGGAACATACCCATGAGCACACCGCTCACCGTGATACCGGCCAGCAATCCCCCCAATGCTTCAGGGCCTGCCAGGAAACCCACGATGATCGGCGACAACAATGCGAGGGCACCCGGTGCGATCATCTCGCGGATGGAGGCCTTGGTGCTGATGGCCACGCACTTCTCATACTCCGGCTTGGCCTTACCCTCCATGATCCCAGGGATCTCGCGGAACTGGCGACGCACCTCGTACACCATATCCATGGCGGCCTTGCCCACGGCGCTGATGGCCAATGAACTGAAGAAGAAGGGGATCATTCCACCGACGAACAGCATGGCCAACACATCGGCCTTGTAGATGTCGATGCCGGTGATGCCGGACATACCTACGTACGCTGCGAACAAGGCGAGCGCGGTAAGCGCTGCAGAAGCGATCGCGAAGCCCTTGCCGGTAGCCGCGGTGGTATTACCCACAGCGTCCAGGTTGTCCGTACGCTCACGCACTTCCTTCGGCAGACCACTCATCTCGGCGATACCACCCGCGTTGTCGGCGATGGGGCCGAAGGCGTCGATGGCCAACTGCATGGCCGTGGTGGCCATCATGCCGGCCGCGGCGATCGCCACACCGTACATGCCCGCCAAGGTGAACGAACCCCAGATGCCCGCAGCGAGGATCAGAATGGGGAGCACGGTGCTCTCCATACCCATGGCCAATCCACCGATCACGTTCGTGCCGTGACCCGTTCCGCTCTTCTGCACGATGCTGTCCACCGGACGACGACCCATGCTGGTGTAGTACTCGGTCACCATGCTCATCAACGTACCCACCACCAGGCCGAGGATGATGGCATAGAACACCCGGATGCTCGTCACTTCCACGGAGATACCGTTGCGCACGAACTGCATGGTCTCGGGCAACATCCAGTCCACAACGAAATAACTGCTGATCGCCACCAACAGCATGGAGCTCCAGTTGCCCAGGTTGAGCGCGTTCATCACGCTGTCGCTGTCCTTGTTGATCTTCACGAAGAAGGTGCCGATGATGCTGAAGAGCACACCGAGACCTGCGATCACCATCGGAAGCAGGATCGGGGCCATGCCGCCGAAGTTGTCGGCGCTCACCACTTCACGGCCCAGCACCATCGTGGCCAACATGGTGGCCACATAGCTACCGAAGAGGTCGGCACCCATACCGGCCACATCGCCCACGTTGTCGCCCACGTTGTCGGCGATGGTGGCGGGGTTGCGTGCGTCATCCTCTGGGATGCCGGCTTCCACCTTTCCCACAAGGTCGGCGCCCACATCGGCAGCCTTGGTGTAGATACCACCACCCACACGGGCGAAGAGCGCGATGGACTCGGCACCGAGGCTGAAGCCTGCGAGCACCTCCAGGCACTTCATCATCTCCAAGCCATTGGCACCCGCATCGCCCACGTACATCTTCAGGAACACGATGAACAAGGTGCTGAGGCCCACCACAGCGAGACCTGCCACACCAAGGCCCATGACGGTACCCCCGTTGAAGCTCACTTTCAATCCTTGCGCGAGGCTGGTGCGCGCGGCCTGCGTGGTGCGCACGTTGGCCTTGGTGGCGATGCTCATGCCGATCCAACCGGCGAAAGCGCTGAAGAAGGCACCGATCACGAAGGCGATGGCGATGACCCAGTCGCTATTGGGGTGCAGGGTACCGCTCCAAGCGAGCAACACGGCTGCGATCGCTGCGAACACGCCAAGCACCTTCCACTCCGCCTTCAGGAAGGCGCTTGCACCGCGGGCGATGTAGCCCGCCAGCTCCTGCATGTTGGCATCGCCTGCGTCCTGCTTGTTCACCCACATGGCCTTGGCGATCATCACCACCAGGCCCACCACACCCATCAGGGGGATGTAGTACATCAGTTCACTTCCCATGTTCGGTTGAATCGTTCGTTAACATCCTGTTATTCAGCGGAAAAGCACTACCCTTTGCAGTGCAGGGGCGCAAAAATAGGGGAATGCTTGGAATATGGTGCCTCGTCCGCGCCGGGCACAAGCTCTCCGGAGTCCTATGGCTTGGTCTCGCCGCCTACTTCACTAGGTACATCACCTCTTTCACCGCACGCACCGTGCGCTCCACACTCGGTAGGCTTGCGTCGATGAGCGTGGGGGTGAAGGGCAAGGGCGTGTCGGCTTGGCACACGCGCAGCACTGGTGCATCCAAGGCATCGAACGCATCCTTCTGCACCCGATAGGCCACTTCACTGCTGATGCTGGCCACAGGCCAGTTCTCGTCCACCACCACCAAGCGGTTGGTCTTGCGCACACTGGACAGGATGGTGGCATGGTCCATCGGGCGGATGGTCCGCAGGTCGATGACCTCGGCATCGATGCCTTCCTTGGCCAATTCCTCCGCAGCGCCCAAGGCCACCTTCATCATCTTGCCGAAGCTGACGATGGTGACGTCCTTACCGGCGCGCTTGATATCGGCCTTGCCGATGGGCAACAGGTATTCGCCATCGGGGATCTCGCCCTTGTCCCCGTACATCCGCTCACTCTCCATAAAGAGCACCGGATCGTTGTCGCGGATGGCGGCCTTCAGAAGACCCTTGGCATCATACGGGGTATACGGTGTGATGACCTTCAGGCCGGGCACGTTCGCGTACATGGCCTCGAAGCTCTGGCTGTGGGTGGCGGCCAGTTGTCCGGCGCTGCCGTTGCCGCCCCGGAACACGATGGGCACATGGAACTGGCCACCGCTCATCTGTAGCATCTTGGCCGCGTGGTTGATGATCTGGTCGCTGGCGAGCACCGCGAAATTCCAGGTCATGAACTCCACGATGGGGCGAAGGCCGTTCATGGCCGCACCCACGGCGATAGCGGTGAAGCCCAGTTCAGCGATGGGCGTATCGATGATCCGCTTGGGGCCGAATTCGGCCAGCATGCCCTTGCTCACCTTGTAGGCACCGTCGTACTCGGCCACCTCCTCGCCCATGAGAAGGACGTTCGGGTCACGGCGCATCTCTTCGCTCATGGCCTCGTTGATGGCTTCGCGGAACTGGACGGTACGCATGGTCGTTTGCTTGGGGGGGCGAAGTTAGCGGCGACCGGTGACGGGAACACCACCGATCCGGCCGTGAGCGGTACCGTTCGCTCCACACGACCTAAATTCGCGGCCCGGTGTTGCGATCCACGCGTGAACAAGTGGTCGCCTTCCCCGTTCATCCGATACCATGAAGATCCTCGTCCTTCTCAGCCAGGTGCCCGATACCACGGCCCGGATCGCCTTCACGAACAACAACACCCAGTACGACGGCAATGGCGTCACCTTCATCGTGAACCCCTACGATGAATGGTATGCCTTGGTGCGCGCCCTTGAACTGAAGGAGGCCGCTGGAGCCGGTTCGGTCACCACCATCACCGTGGGTGGTGCGGATACCGATGCTACCATCCGCAAGGGTCTGGCCATCGGTGCGGACGATGCCGTTCGGGTGGACGCCCAGCCCACGGAAGCGCTGCAAGTGGCGGAACTGATCGCCGCCTATGCCACCGACAAGGGCTTCGACCTGATCATCGCCGGCAAGGAGACCATCGACCACAACGGTGGCCAGGTGGGTGCCATGGTGGCCGAATTGCTCGACCTGCCCTATGTGCCCATGGCCAGCAAGCTTGAGGTGGCGGGTGGGGTCGCTACGCTGGAGCGTGACATACCCGGCGGGGTGGAAGTGCTGAACGCCCCGCTACCACTGGTATTGAGTGCCGCCAAAGGCATGGCCGAGCAACGCATCCCCAACATGCGCGGCATCATGGCCGCACGCACCAAACCCCTCACCGTGGTGCCCGCCACCGCCGTGGACAACGTGGGTGGAACGATCCGCTTCGAACTGCCGCCTGCCAAGGGCGCGGTGAAGATGATCCCCGCAGAGGAGGCGGGCAAGTTGATCGAGCTGTTGCACACCGAAGCCAAGGTGATCTGAACAAGAACCATCGCTACGGGCGGGAAATTTCCCGCCCCGACAACCTTTCCAAATGAGCACGATCGTATTCATCGATACCCGGGGCAACAAGATCCCCAAGGCCGCGCAAGAGGCCGTGACCTACGCCAGCCAATTGGCGGGTGGACCCGTGACCGCCGTGACCTTCGGTGACGGCAAGGACCTGGAGACCTTGGGCGCCAATGGTGCCGGCAAGGTGATCGTAGCACGCCAGGTGACCACCCTGGATAGCCAGCAACTGACCCGTCTGGTGGTCGATGTGGCCACCAAGGAGGGTGCCACCACCATCGTCTGTGTGAGCGATGCCACCGGCAAGGCCGTAGCCCCCCGTGTGGCCGCGCGCTTGAAGGCGGGTCATGTGGCCGGCGCATTGGGACTGCCCGTGGACGGCAAGTTCCTGCGCAACGTGTTCAGCGGTAAGGCCAAGGCAGCCGTGGAGGTGACCAGTGCTTCACGGGTCATCAGCCTCATGCCCAACTCGGTGCCCATCGCCAACACCGGCGGCAGCGCTGTTGTGGAGGAATTCCAAGGCGACCTGGGTCCCGTACGTATCATGTTGAAGGAAGTGCGGAAGGCCGGTACCGGCATCCCCCTGCCCGAAGCGGAACTGGTGGTGAGTGCTGGCCGGGGCATGAAAGGACCGGAGCATTGGGGTCCGGTGGAGGAGCTGGCCACCCTATTGGGAGCCGCCACCGCCTGCAGCCGCCCGGTGGCCGACATGCACTGGCGCCCACACCACGAGCACGTGGGACAGACCGGCGTGGCCATCCGACCCAACCTGTACATCGCCATCGGAATCAGTGGTGCCATCCAGCACCTGGCCGGTGTGAACCAGAGCAAGGTCATCTGTGTGATCAACAAGGACCCCGAAGCGCCCTTCTTCAAAGCAGCCGACTACGGGATCGTGGGCGATGCCTTCGAGGTGCTGCCCAAACTGATCGAAGCCGCCAAGAAACTGAACGCGGAGCGGTAGTGGGGGTAGTTGTCCGTTCTCAGTTGTCAGGGTGGAAGCCGAGAGCTTGGTGCGTCTTGTGCGGCCTTGTACACGCCCCATGGCTGGTCGGCTTTTCCTCGAGTTCTCCAATGAGGCTGTCTGACAACTGACAACTCCTCCTCGGACAACTCCTCCGCGAACCCCTATCTTCACGGCCCGTTCGCGAGTTGCATGGAGAAGGTCGAGCTGCGCTTCCTCAGGATCACTTACAGCCACACCCACGCGGGGGCTTACGCGCTCATCCTCTCCGAGGTGCATGGCGACCGTCGCCTGCCGATCATCATCGGTGGTGTCGAGGCCCAGGCCATCGCCATCCAGGTGGAGAATATCAAGCCGGCTCGCCCACTCACCCACGACCTGTTCAAGAACGTGAGCGATACCCTCGGGTTCACGTTGAAGGAGGTCATCATCAACGACCTGGTGGAAGGGATCTTCCATGCGCAGTTGGTGGTGGAGCAGAATGGCCTGGAAGTGGCCATCGATGCGCGGAGCAGCGATGCCATCGCCTTGGCGTTGCGCTTCGATTGCCCCATCCACACCTATGAATTCATCCTGAGCGCTGCCGGCCTGAAGGTGGAGGAAGGTGAAGAGGAGGAGGAGGCTGCGGAAGCCTCCGAGAAGAAGTCCTCGACCAAGGGGGATAAGCGGGCCGCCACCGTGGAGGAACTCCGGGAACTGCTGGAGGAGGCGCTCAACGATGAGGATTACGAGCGGGCCTCCAAACTGCGCGACGAGATCAAGAAGCGCGAGGGTTCGAACTGACCCATGTACGTAAGGGTGTTGCGCGGTTCACGTGCAAACAGCATCTTCGCCATTCCCTTAGCCCTTAACACGATGCGATCCCCTTTCCGAGCCCTGCTCACTCTGCTGCTGTTGCTTCCGATCCCGGTGCTCGCTCAACACACAGCCGCGCCGCTCACCGGTGCCTCCGCTATGACCATCGGGCGCGGCATTCTGGGCATGCTGGCGATCATCGGTATCGCTTGGGCGTTCAGTGCCAAACGCAAACAGGTGGACTGGAAGGTGGTGGGCATCGGGCTCGCGTTCCAATTGGTCATGGCGCTGCTGATCCTGTACGTACCGCCCGT
>Ga0075160_10000220_pt1 | contig 36531 bp, 23 predicted proteins | sample JI91814C2DNA_FD_70969 | JGI IMG/M metagenome (GOLD analysis project Ga0075160, IMG submission 70969) | Wastewater effluent complex algal communities from Wisconsin, to seasonally profile nutrient transformation and Carbon sequestration -... | ecosystem: Engineered > WWTP > Effluent > Algae... | reverse complement strand
CCTGCGATTGCTCGCAGCGAATCGGTGCGGGCGCAGAACTGGGAAGCGCGTTTGTCCGAGATTGAGTCTCACGTCGCTCAGGTCGCTCAGCGGAAGATCGAGTGCCACCCGGCGTCGTCGACGGTTGGCCTGCAGGCGGCGTGAGCGGTAGGGGCCCTCACAAGGCAGGTGCAACGTGCGTTCGCTCATCAGCACACTACGTGAGGACATTCGTGCGAAGGCTCGTTGGTGCTATGAGTCGGATCGCCCCCGCGACGTGCTGCGCGCACTCCTGACCGATGGCACGCTAGCCATGATCTTCTATCGCCTGATGCAGTGGTCGAGGCGGTATCGCCTGTGGCCGCTGGAGATGCTCTTCAACAAGGCAAACGCGGTCCTGTGCCGGTGTGTCATCGGGCGCGGGGCGGAGTTTGGCCCCGGCTTTGTGCTCATCCACGCCGACGGCATCGTGATCAACGGCTCGGTCCGTGGCGGGCGAGGCGTGATGCTGGAGCACCAGGTGACCGTCGGTGCTGAGCGGCGTCAGTCGCCGGTGCTCGGTGACTACGTTTTCATCGGTGCCGGCGCTCGGGTGCTGGGGAATGTGCGAATCGGGAGTCACGCGAAGATCGGCGCCAACGCGGTGGTGCTGTCCCACGTTCCTGCGGGTCACACCGCCGTCGGCGTTCCCGCGCGTGTGCTTCCGACACGAACCAAGGAGAACGTCCAGGCCGCGTGAGGCCGACGCGACTCAACATGACATTCGCCGAGAGAATCATCGCGGTCTTCTGTGCGGCGTGCGCCTTGGGCGTGGTGTACGCGTACGCGCTGTATCCGTTGGTGGTCTGGACGCTTGCTCGCCTGTTCGGCAGGAAGCCGGTCGCAAGGATGGCCGAGGACGCGCACGGTCTTCCCACGGTTGACCTGCTCATCGCGGCGCACAACGAAGAAGCGGTCATCGCGGATCGTGTGCGCAATGCGCTCTCGCTTGACTACCCGGCGGACAAGTGCCGAGTGGTGATTGCTTCCGACGCGAGCACCGATACAACCAATCGGTTGTGCGCGAGGTTCGACCAACGCGTTCACCTGCTGGCGTTCGAGGAGCGCCGTGGGAAGGCCGGCACGCTCAACGCCGCGATGGAGCACTTGAAGGCGGACATCGTCGTGTTGTCCGATGCTAACACGTTCATGGACCCCGATGCGCTTCGGAAACTTGTTCGCTGGTTCAACAATGAGCGTGTCGGGGTCGTGTGCGGGAGCCTTGTGCTGACCGACCCGACCACGGGCAAGAACGTTGACGGGCTCTATTGGAAGTACGAGACGTTTCTCAAAGTATGCGAGGCGCGGCTCGGCGCGCTGCTTGGGTCCAACGGCGCGATCTACGCGATTCGTCGTTCTCTGCTCAAGCCGATACCGGCCAACACGATCGTGGACGACTTCGTCATCCCGCTGCGCGCAAGGCTCGAGAGTGGTTGCGAGATCGTGTACGACGACGAGGCGGTTGCACGCGAGGAGTCTGCGCCGGATGTTGCCAGTGAGTTCCGCAGGCGGATCCGTATTGGCACGGGCGGTCTTCAGGCGATGGCATTCCTGTCGCCCCTGTTGCATCCGCGTTGGGGATGGACGGCGTTTGCGCTCTGGTCGCACAAGGTGATGCGATGGGTCGGGCCGTTCTTCCTGCTGGGCATGCTTGTGTCGTCGATCTCGCTGTCGAGGCACTCCGGCTTTTTCTGGTCCAGCATGATTCAGGTCGCCGCGTACGTGGTGGGGGGGATCGTGTGGTTCGTGCCGACTTCCGTGCGTGCGGTGCGTCCGGCGCGCGTGCTGCCGATGTTCATGAGCATGAACGCGGCGTTGATGGTCGGTTGCCTGCGCTGGTGGACCGGGCGTGCGACCGGTGTGTGGTCGCGCACGCCGCGCAGTGCAACGCAAGCGGCTGTTGGGCGCTGAGCCACAGAACGAGTCGACCTGCACGAGTGCGAGTCTTCAAAAAAAGGGCGAACCCGCGGCACAGAGCGCGCCGCGGGTTCGCAAAGGGGGGCTGGTTGTCGAATCTGCACCGAGTCGTTCTCTCGGTGTTGTTTTCAGCGATTAGCAGCCTGCTTCGAAGCGAGAGAGGTAGAAGAGAAGGTCGTTGATGTCGACCCCCCCGTCGGGGACGCCAGCGGCGGGGTCGCCGTCGTTGTCCAGGTCCACTGCCACGTTACCAGCCTCGAACCCTGCCAGGAAGTAGAGGAGGTCGTTGATATCAACGCCACCGTCAGACGTTCCGCCCGGGAAGACGCCGTCGTTGTCCAGGTCGGCGAAGCACGTCAGCCCAACGGTGAGAATGCCCTGCCCGTGCGTGGAGGCGTTGTTGCCCGAGACGCGGAAGTAGACGGTCTGTCCGCTGCTCATGTTGAAGTTGCTGAAAGAACTGAGGTTCGTACCGCAGCCCGAGGGCACCGGAGTGTGGTTGTCGTTGCAGACAAGGACGTTGCCACAGGCGGCGTCATGAAGGGTGAGCACCGTGTTGGTCATGAGCGAGTAGCCGCCCGAAGCGGTTCCTTGGGGGCACGTGGATGCGGAGAGTTTGCCGCCCGAGGGAGCGTTGAAGGAGAACCACACATCGCGCGAGAGGTTGGCGCTGGCCGCACAGGCCTCAGCAGCAATTCCGTCAGGTGAGGCCTCGGTTGTGTTGAAGGGGTTGGCACCCTCGATCGCCGCAGTGGCCGATCCGCACGAGTCGTTGGCGGGCAGGACCGGCGCGGGGTTGATGGAGAGGTTGACCGTCGAGAAGCCCGCGGTAAGGAAGGCGTTGTCCTTTGCCGCAACGCGGATCTTGTAGGTCTGTCCACCGACGAGCGAGACGGGGCTCACGCGGCTGCGGTTGGCCGAACCACATGAGGGGCCGGTGTTGGGGTCAGCGTCGTTGTTGCAGTTGATTTCGGGCCCGCCGCAGCCGTCGTAGATGCTGAGGACGGTGTCGAAGTTCGCGCCGCATGTCTCGATGCGGAAGTCGCCGGAAGCGGCGGGAGTGAAGGAGTACCACAGATCGGCCTTCGTCAGAGCGCACGACGCGCTGCTCAGCGGATCCATGACGTAAGCGCCACAAGGCGTCTGCGCCGGGGCGATGACGTTGGTGCCTTGCGTCACGACGGTCGCCGTGGAGCAGGTGTCGTTCGCCGCGACTGGGTAGGTCGGATCGAGTTGGACCACCGCGGTGCTGCTCGTCGCGGGCGTGCCGCAAGGCCCGGTCACGACGCAGTAGTAGTTACCAGCCTCGCTGGAGGAGAGCGTGAAGCCTGCGGGCGGCGTGATGCGGAACTGGAAGGAGTCCGCGCCGGTGATGTCAGAGCCGAAGCCGCTGGGGCCGTTCGAAAGCGGGCTGCCGTTCTTGTGCCACTGATAGGTGAACGGCCCGGTGCCGGACGCCGACACGTTAAGGATGATCGAGGAAGAGCACGCAGAAAAGTTGGTGGTCGCGTTGGGGTTGAGTCCAATCGCAGGAGCGACGCATGCCGGGCCGTTGTCCTTCCACACCCAGGTCGGTGCACCGGGAATGCGCTGCGTTCCACCTTGGAAGCCGACGATCGCCGTCCCGTCGGGAGAGATCGCGATGGGGTGCCCGAGCACCGGGAGGCCCTTGGTGAAGTCACCGGCGTCGCCGATGGGCCCGTAAAGGAGGTTGGGACCGACGTTGGGCGTGCCCTGGGCGACGTTGTAGTCGTACCAGTCTTGGATCAGGTTGTCAGATTCGTGCCAGATGAACCCGCCCGACATGAAACTGCCGCAGGTGCTGTACACGGCCGTGCCGACGATGACACTGCCGTCCTCGTTCATGGCGAGCGACCCGCCGACATTCGGAGGCTGGCCGCAGCTGGTCACGGCAGCGGGGAGCCACGAGGCGGGATTCGAGAGGTTGCTGCCGATGACGATCGGCGCACCCCACGACGAACCGTTCCATTCCCACTTCGTGATGCCATCGGGCCCGCGGGCGGCGATGATGGTGCCAGTGGAGTTCATCGCGGCAGCGCTGGGCGTGGACGAAATCCCCTTGGGGAAGCCGTTCGCATCAACGCCGGTGTCCAAGTAGGTCATGCCCCACTGATTGGAGCCGGTGTCGAAGCGCCAGACGACGAATCGCCCGCCATCGGGATCAGCCGTCGCTGTCGCACCAATGCTGTGCTCGGTGGCGCCAAGCACCACAAGGCCGTCATTGCTCACCGCGTAGGGATTGCCCGTGCGGCGACGCGTGTTCACGCCGGTGCCCGTGCCCGTGCGGTAAGGCGTGGGGAGCACCGCGAGACTGCCCGCCCCGGCATTCCCCTGCGCATCCCAGATGACCGGCCGCCAGTAGAACGACGAACCGCTGATCGACGTGCCCGCGGCGTTGAAGGCGCACACGTAGTTCAGCCCGACGATGAAGCGACCGTTGCCCGAGATTGCGTTGGGCGTAAGGAAGGGGGCGGTGTCAGGAGCGGCACCGTTGGCGGAACCCGTGCCGTAGATGCCCGATGTGCCAATCTCGATCGGACGCAGTTGTCCGCCCGTGCCCGCCGCGCCGCACGTTGCGAGATAGAGGTATTGGAACTCGGTGGGGCTGACGACGGCGGTTACGCGGAACGCACCGTTGAAGTTCGCGACCGAGTTGCCCGAGATGATCGCCGTGTCATTCACCGAAAGGCCGTGCGGGGCCGTGGTAATGACGGTCGCTGCGGAACCCGAGCAGGAGATCGAGGTGATGGTGGAGGTGACGGGATTGTCGGTGCGGGCAATGATGGGCAGTTGACCCATGTTGGTGTGAGTGCTGCTGCCGAAACTCCAGCGCGCACCGCCCGGAGCGGTTGCGGGCGGCAGCGTGGTCGAAACGATGAGCGAGGCGGGCATGGGCGTGTATGCGGGCGTCACCGTGGCTGCGGTGTTGCCCACGGCCCAGCGAGTCGGCCCGTTCAACACCATCGACGTAATGAACGCGCCGTTATCGAGCGAGACCTCACCGCCGCCCATGGAATCGGGAACGGTGAACGACGTAAGCGCTGCCCCGGTGAGGCTCCACCGAGCGGCACCAGCGCTGGACGCGCTCGAACCACCGATGTAGTTGGTACCGGAGATTTCGTTGGTGACACTCAGGGGCGTTCCGCCGCCGAGGGTCGTCAACGTCGGGACGGCCAGCGCGCTCGACGCGGCACCCGCTACCAGTGTCAGACACGCCGCCACGCTCAATCGCATCTTTGCCTGCATCATGACCTATCTCCGAAGTTGGCCCAATCCGATTAGCAAACCGTTCAAAATCCAAACGCCACTTCCGGCGTGCCCCAGCGCCTCCAAGGCACCGATTGCCAATCGCAGTATAACGCCTGATCGAGTTTCCACAACTGCGTCTTTGTGATTTTCTTTAAAGAAAGTTTCGCGAGAGGCGTGCAAAATCGAGAAACTCGGATATACTGGGGAGGACTCCTCGGCCGAAGAAGGTGTTCGTTCGTATGACTTCCATTGCCTCCACCCTTTCAACCGACGCGGCGTTCATTGAGAGCGCACAGGTGGTTGTGCGCGGTGTCCGAAGAGCGCTCGCCGAACTTCTTGCTTCGGTGGGGGCAGATCCGAACCAGCCCCAGGAGATTTCACGCACCTTTGGGTTGGACAAGACGTTGGCCTGGAAGGTGGCAAGGGTCGTTCGCGAGCACGACCCGTCCGATGCGATCGGCCATATTCCGCGTCGACCCAGTTTTCAGATTTTGGTCGCGGCATTGTCCAAGCATGGAGCACCGGCCGAGAAGGTGACGACGCTCTGGGCGGCGGTTGATGCGTTTGAGCGATTCGTAGAACTGCATTCCGACGACCGCGAGACCCTTGAAGTGATGGTGGGTACGACTAGGGCGCGTGCCGGTGCCAAGCGGCTTGAGGCGTTCCGCAAGTCGGCGTTCCAGGCCAACAGCGCGATCTGGGGCGTGCGTGCCAAGTTGCAGGTCAGCCTTCACCTTATTGCACCATCGCAGATCGGTGAGAATCGTCTGAGCATGGCGACGATCGCCGGTTTCCACGATTTCAAACGACTCCGACCGGACGTTCCATGGACGATCGCGAAGTTTGCTCAGTGGAACATGGCCGGACACGTCATCGAGCGGCCTCAGAGTTTCGTGCCGATGGATCCCGCTTTGCATCCGGATGATCCGCCGATTCTTCGCGAGTTTTCGTCGGAGCCTTTGCCACCGATGCGCAACGTCACCGCGCCGGGCGGTGGCGTTCGATTCGAGATGACACAGGGCTCGGTGGGGAATACCGCGGCCGCGACCGTGATTCTGGGCTGGGTCGATCGCTCGGTTGTTTCGTGCATTGAGGCTTTCCCTGGCGAGTGTGGCGAGCACGGCGTGTTCCTGAGCACGCCCGTCGAGAGCGTCGCTCATGACCTGCTCATCCACAAGTCGATGGCGTTCGCGACCAATCCAACGGCGCATTTGTTCAGTGAGTTGCCGGGCGGGCCGAAGTATCCAAGCGATGGCGACGACCTGGGTCAGTTGCCATTCCACGAGGCCGTGCAGGATCTTGGGGTCGGGCCACCCGAACTGATCACGCCAGAGATTCCACGATACAGCGAACTCGCCGAGAAGGCGGCCGCCTCCCTGGGCTATCCACTCAGCGATTTCCGCGGCTATCGGCTGAGGCTGAACTATCCGCCGATTCCGTCACTGGCGATCCTGCGTCACACGCTTGCGAAGACCAAGTCTTGAGTGATCAGCGACTCACGCCTGCTTCACGCCACGAATCGCGAGGAACATGGGGATCTCGCGCCGGATGCGATTCTCCTCGGCCGCCTTCGGGCCCGGCTCGCTGGAACGGGCGCTTGGCCATTCTTCGAGTGCGCTCACAAACAGTCCTGCCTTTGCAAACGCGTTGATGTACGCCTGGATGGGGCGATGGAAGGTCTGCGTTACGACGGCGTCTTTGCCCTTCGCAGTTGCGCCCGGGTTCATCACGATGTCGCGCACGCCCGGCGAGAGGTAGCCGTCGACGCGGCGGTACTGACGGAACTTGCCAGCCGACTTGCGCTTCGCTTCGTCGTGCCCGTCTCGTTTCTTGTCTTTGAACGTGTTGCCCGAAGAGGATTCTTCGAACCCCCAACTGGTCTGACCCGGCGCACGAAACGCCGGATGCAGCACGACGACGACCACGCGGCCGCCGGCGCGCAGCGATGACGCGATGCCCGACATCACGGGCTCGAGCGGGTTGATGTTCATGAGGGCCATGATGCAGGTCGCGCCGTCGAGGTCCTTGAATCCAAGGCCTTGGAGCGATCGTGCGTCGCCGACGTGGAACTGCATGGATGCACTGCTCGCCTGCTTCTCGGCAAGTCGCTGTGCCGCGGCTATGAGGGACGGCGCGGCGTCGACGCCGATTGTCGGCACGCCCAGCCCCGCCAACTTTCGGCACAGGATCCCTTGGCCACACGCGACATCGAGGACGTTCTCACCCTCGCGAGGCGCGAGCAAACGCAAGGTGTTGGGCAGGATGACGTTCTCGTGGTGATCGCTGCCACGCTCTTCGAGAAGGTCGTCGTACCACTCGGCGACGTGCTCCCATGATGAACTGGTTGTGGCTGCGTCGGCCTTGTTCGAGGCAGGCTTCTTTTTGTCAATCACCGGCTCGAGGTAGTCGCTCATCTTGCTTGGCGACGCTGGCAGCGTCCCAGTGGAGGAGTTCGCTGCGCTCGTCTTGGGCGCGTGCGGTGGAGCAGGCGGGAGTGGTTCGGCGGCGGCGTGTGGTGGACTGCTGGAAGTCGCAAGTTCTGCTTCGCCGCTGTCGCTTGGCTGCCCTTGCGTCTCTTCACCCTTCTTGCCGATCAACTTCAAGAACGCGACGGGAGCAGCACTGAAGAATCGACGCTCCTTCCCATCGCCCGGATGCGTGAACCCAAGTTCCGAGGCGTGCAGGCAGACGCGCCCGATCGGATCGGTGGCGGCGCCGTAGCGGCGATCGCCCACGATCGGATGCTTGATTTCCTGCATGTGTACGCGGATCTGGTTCTTGCGGCCGGTCTCCAGGCGCACGTTCACGAGCGCTTTGCCGTACGCCGACTCCATGACGCGGTAATGCGTGACCGCGAGTTTCGCGTCCTGGTCGGTGTCGTCGTCATCGCTGCGACCTTTGCCCAGTTTTGTGGGTTGTTGCGTGCTGCGCATGAGCCCGTGTTGGTCCTCGTACAGGTAACTCTGGATCGTGCCCATCGGCATCTGGCGGCTTGAAATGCCCGCGCTCTCGAACTCGCCCTCGACGATTGCGACATACGACCGATTGAGCCGCTTGGCACGCAACTCTTCCTTCAGCCAGCCATACGCCCGCTCACTTTTGGCGAAGATGATGAGGCCCGACGTTTCCTTGTCGAGACGATGTATGATCCAGGTGCGCTTCTTGATCTTTGAGCGCGCGCTGACGTAGCGCTTGACGAGGTCGAAGAGTGTCGGGTCTTTGACCTTTTGTCCCGGGAGAGAGGCCGAGAGCATCCCGCTGGGCTTGTCCACGACGAGGAAATCAGAATCCTCGAACACGATGCGCACGTCGCGTGCGATGTAGCGGTCTCGATCTGCCTTGCCCATTGGCGCGGCGTCGCGATCGTCACGCGTCCGTGGAGCATCATCGCGAGGTGTGGGCCTCGTGAACGGGCCGCGTGGCGGCAATTTGCGTGCGTGGGAGGGTGCACCGCTCGGTCGGCGTTCATCGCGCGGCGAGCCATCTCGCGGGCCGCCGGATTTCGGACGGCCGCCAAACTTGTGAGGACGAGGCATGGATTACTTTCCCGCCGCGACGGCGTTCAAACGCTTGGAGAGTTCGCCGAGCAGCCAGCCAACGAAGGCCTTCTTGGACATCTTCACGCCCTCGCCGCCCGGGGAGTGGGTCATGGAGCCGTCCTTTGCAACGAGGATCGCTTCGATGTCGTCGCTGTCCATGGTCTCGAGCGGGTTGGCGACGACGAGGTCCACGCCCTTGCGTTCGAGTTTGGACTTGGCCGAAGTGATGAGGTCGGCGCGAGGTTCGAGGGCGAAGCCGACGAGGTATTGACCGGGCCGACGGCGCGAAGAGACGCCAGCCAAAAGGTCGGGCGTCGGCTCGAGTTCGAGCGTGAGAGGGGTGTTGGTGCGGCGGAACTTGCCGCCCGACATCGCGGGGTTGGGTTTGGGGCGATAGTCGGCGACCGCAGCGGCCATGATAAGGACGTCCGCGCTGGGTGCTTCCACTGTGAGTAGTGCATTGAGGTCGTCGCATGTGCGGAAGCGCTTGACCGTGACTCTGGGGTTCACCACGCTGGTAGAAACGGGACCAAGCAAAAGCCGAACTTCCCAGCCAGCGTCGGCGGCGGCTTCGGCAAGCGCGACTCCGAGGCGTCCGGACGAGCGATTTCCGAGGAAACGGACCGCGTCGATCGGTTCTTGGGTTGGTCCGGCCGTGATGAGGAGTCGTTTGCCGCCCATCGAGGGCTCGGAGGCGGCGACGCTCACTGGTCTCGCGGGGGTGGTTGGACCGGCCGAGGTGGGGGTGTTCACGAGGAGTGCCTTTGCGAATCGACCAACGGATGGATGGGCCTTGCGGTCGCGCGAGACCGCCATGACCCATCCTTATTGTTGGCGCGGTTCGGCAGCGGAAGCAGACGCGAAGGGATCCAACCGGGCGATCGATCCGGATCTATCTGGCGGTGTTTCGTTCGGCCCCGTTTGATACCGGGGGCGAGGTACTGCATAATCACCGCCCCGGCGGGTTGGTGGAGTCGTGGTTCGTGGGGTTGATTCCTCGCGTGGCGCGTGCCACAAACTTTGGTGGGCCAAGGACTAACGGCTTTTGAGGGCGGGGCCAATGCCCCTGCCTACAGGAAATAGCATGGCTCGATCACGCAAGAAAATTGGTGAGATCCTCGTCGGCTGGGGTGTCGTTTCCCAGGATCAGGTCGAGAAGGCCATGGCGGTCGCCAAGGCTGGCGGGAAGCGCCTGGGCGAGGTTTTGGTCGAACAGGGCGCCTGCAAGGAAGACCAAGTCGCCAAGGCGCTCGCGAACCAGTTCGGCATGGAGTATGTCGATCTGGGTGCGCCGGGCATCGCGGACAAGATCAACCTCAAACTCATTCCTGATGACCTTGTCAAGAAGCACCTGGTCATCCCGATGAGCAAGAACGGCAACCGCCTCACGCTCATCATCCACGACCCGCTCGATCTCGACACGCTCGACCAGTTGCGATTCCGCCTTTCGGTCGACATTGATCCGAGGCTCGCGGCGAAGAGCGCGATCAAGAAGTATGTCGAGGGTGCGGCGGCGGGGACGCAGCGGACGTTTGCGGCAAACCAATCGCTGGTGACGGACTCGATCGATAAGTCGGTGGACCGCTCGGTCGATCGCTCCGTTGACAAGTCGATGGACAAGTCGATCGACCAGGCCGCGGAAGACGCGCCGGTCGTGAAACTGGTGAACCGCATTTTGTCCGAGGCGGTGCGCATGCGAGCGTCGGACGTGCATGTGGAGCCGATGGCCGATCGCGTCCGACTGCGGTATCGCATCGACGGCGTGTGCATGGAGCGCGACAACCTGCCCAAGCGCATGCAGAACGCCGTGCTGTCACGCTTCAAACTGATGGCGGGCGTGAACATCGCCGAGAAGCGCGTCCCGCAGGACGGGCGTATCAAACTGAACGTGGATGATGTGTTCATCGACTTCCGTGTGTCGGCGTGCCCGGCGTATCACGGGGAGTCGATCGTCTGCCGTGTTCTGAGGCCTGACAGCGTGCGCATCGGTCTTGTGAATCTGGGCTTTGAGGCCGACAGCCTCGACGCGTTCAACAAGATCATCCGCAGGCCCAACGGTATTTTCCTCGTGACGGGCCCGACCGGTTCGGGCAAGACGACGACGCTGTACTCGGCGCTGGACATTCTCAACCGTCCCGACAAGAAGATCATCACGGCCGAGGATCCGATCGAATACTCGTTCGGCGGGATCAACCAGTGCCAGGTACGCGACACGATCGGGATGTCGTTCTCGGCGATTCTGCGTTCGATGCTGCGTCAGGCGCCGAACATCATTCTGGTCGGTGAAATTCGCGACAAGGAAGTGGCCGAGATCGCGATCCAGGCTGCGTTGACGGGGCACCTGGTGTTCAGCACGCTGCACACCAACGACGCCCCCAGCGCGATTACGCGATTGATCGACATGGGCGTGAAGCCGTTCCTGGTTGCCAGTTCGATCCAGGCGATCATGGCGCAGCGACTTGTGCGCGTGCTGTGCAAGGAGTGCAAGCGCCTGGCGGAGCCCAGAGACCTTGATCCCAAGATCCTGCGGCTGGTCGGCTTGAACATGGATACCGCGATCGGCAAGGCGCACGCGAACGCCGGCTGTGATGCGTGCAATCGCACGGGGTATCGCGGGCGCAAGGCGATCTTTGAGATGATGCGCATGAACGCGCAGATTCGCGAGTTGGCGTTCAATCTCGCGCCGGTGTCGGAGTTGCGCAAGGCAGCGATCCAGTCGGGCATGCGCACGCTCGTCGAGGACGGCAGGTTGAAGGTCCTCAACGCCGTGACCACGGCGGACGAGATCGCACGCTCGACGCAGGTCGACCTCGACAACGCGACGGGCGCGACGGAAGAGGAAGCAAAGGTCTGAATCAAACCCCGGCCCTTCGAGCGGAGATGCTCGGATGGGCCTGATTGCGAGAGGTTCTTCGTATGTCCAGCATGCAGATCGATCGTCTTCTTGACACCGTCGTCAAACTCGGCGCGTCCGACTTGCACCTGACGGTCGGGCGTCGTCCCACCATCCGCCACCACGGCGGGCTCAAGGACCTCCAGACCAAGGTCCTGGATTCCGACGACATGGTCTCGCTCATGAAGGCGATCACGCCCGAGCGCAACCAGCAGGAACTTCAGGAAGAAGGCGGCTCGGACTTTGGCTTCGCGTATGGCGACGCCGCCCGCTTCCGCGTGTCGGTCTTCCGCCAGCGTGGCGATCTGGCGATCGTTCTCCGCCAAATTCCCAGCCGACTGCTGACGTTCGAGCAGATCGGCCTCCCTGAAGTGGTGCGCGATTTGATTCGTCGTCCGCGTGGAATGTTCTTGGTGACCGGTCCCACCGGCTCGGGCAAGACGACGTCGCTCGCCACGATGATCGACTACATCAACCAGACGATGGACCGGCACATCGTGACGATGGAAGACCCGATTGAGTATTACCACTATCACAAGAAGTCGATCGTCAACCAGCGTGAAGTGGGCAACGACGTCCCGAGTTTCTCGGAGTCTCTCCGCCGCGTGCTGCGTCAGGACCCTGACGTGATCCTGGTCGGCGAAATGCGCGACCTTGAGACGATCGAGTCGGCCGTGCGTGCCGCCGAAACGGGGCACTTGGTGTTTGGTACCCTCCACACAACGGGTGCCGCCAAGACGATCGACCGTATCGTCGACGCCTTCCCGGTGAATCAGCAGAACCAGATTCGCGTCCAGTTGTCCACGGCGTTGCTCTGCGTGCTGAGCCAGGTGCTCCTGACCCGGGCGGATACATCCGGCATGGTCGCTGGGTATGAGTTCTTGGTGGTGACGCCCGCGATCGCCAACCTCATCCGCGAAGCGAAGACCTTCCGCATCGACTCCGCCATCCAGACGGGCAAGAAGTTCGGCATGCAGTTGCTGGACGACCACCTCTGGTCGCTGTATATGAAGGGCATGATCCACGCGGAAGAGATGATTGACTTGGGCAAAAACCCACAAGACCTGTCCGATAAGGTGCATCGACTGGGCCGAACGGTCGGGCGAGTGGAGTGGGATGAGGAAGACGAGACGCCGAAGCAGTGACTTTGGCGCGGCTCGTTGGTTGATTCATGGTAAAAAACACAAGAGTCTTGTTGCATTGACCAGCGGATTCGACTTGGATTGTTCCAACCGCGGTGGTATGGTGGCCGAATGGTGTGATGGTCCGCGTAACGCGCGGGACATCGGCTGGCTGTTCGGACATTGCGGCGTCCTGATTGCGAGTGCTTGGCCTGCCCAGTGGGGTTGCCAAGCGGCTTGAGAAGGATCGGGATGGTTCGAGCGAGGTGCTGGCCGGAGGAACCCCATGGCGATAGCGATTGATCCAGCAGAACTGAAGGGACGCAAACTTGGTCGCGTTTTAACCAAGTTGGGGAAGGTCTCGCGCGAGCAGGTCCACGAGGCTCTGGAGATTCAGAAAACCCGCAAGGCCCGGATCGGTGAGATTCTGGTCGAGTTGGGGTATGTCACGGCGACCGACGTTTCGGAAGCGTTGGCTGGTCAGGCCGGCATGGCGTATGAACGCTTGCCGAGCGGGTACGAAGTGCCCGAGGCGATCCGCGAGGTGATTCCGTCCGAGAACGTTCGGTCGTATGAGATCATTCCGCTCGAGTTCAATCCGACGAGCAAGCGGCTCAAGATCGCGATGAAGACGCCGGACAACTTCCGGGCTGTTGATGACCTTCGTTTGTTGATGGGGTTCAACGTCTCGGCGGTGGTGGCGGACCCGGCGGTCATCGACGCGGTTATTAAGAAGCACTTCAGCAAGACCGAGTCCTTGTCCGAGGTCGTCAGCACGCTTGCGGTGGACGAGAAGTTCAAGGGGCTGGCGGGCGGCAAGGGTGACCAGTCGATTGACCTTGACGCGCTGCAGGAGGCGGCGAGCAGCAACGAGGTGATCAAACTGCTCAACTTGGTGTTGATGCAGGCGATCAAGGACAAGGCGAGCGACATCCACTTTGAGCCGTTCGAGAACGAGTTCAAGATGCGGTATCGCATCGACGGCGTGCTGTATGAGATGGTGCCGCCCCCGAAGCAGTTGGGACCAGCGATCACGAGCCGCGTAAAGGTCATGGCGAACCTGGACATCGCGGAGCGTCGGTTGCCTCAGGACGGACGTATTGAGTTGACGGTGGGGGGGACGCCGATCGACCTGCGTGTGGCGGTTCTTCCGACCATGTGGGGCGAGAGCGTCGTGATGCGTGTCTTGGACCGGAGCACGGTGGAGTTGGCGCTCGACCGCATCGGTCTGCGGACGGACGACATGGAGACGGTGACTCGTCTCATCAACAAGCCCAACGGGATCGTGATCGTGACCGGGCCGACGGGCTCGGGCAAGACGACGACGCTGTACGCGGCGTTGGCGAAACTGAATGACATCGAGACGAAGATCCTGACGGCGGAGGACCCGGTCGAATACGACATCGATGGTCTGTGCCAGTGCCAAGTGAACAATGAGGCGGGCAACACGTTCGGCAAGTTGCTGCGAAGTTTCCTTCGTCAGGACCCGGACATCATCCTGGTTGGAGAGATTCGCGACCTTGAAACGGCGCAGATCGCGGTGCAGGCGTCGCTGACGGGGCACTTGGTGCTGAGCACGCTGCACACGAACGACGCGCCGAGCAGCATCATCCGAATGGTGGACCTTGGGTTGGAGCCGTTCCTTTTGACGGCGACGGTTGAGGGGATCGTGGCGCAGCGTCTGGTGCGCACGATCTGCAAGCAGTGCAAGGAGCCTTACACGCCCAAGGAAGAGGAGTTGATGGAGTTGGCGTTGACTCCCGACGACGTGCGTGGACGTCAGTTCATGCGTGGGCGCGGGTGCGATCATTGCCACAAGTCGGGGTACAAGGGGCGTGCGGCGATCTTCGAGATCATGACGCTCGACGACGAGATGCGCGAGTTGATCATGAAGAACGCGAGCACGGCGATCCTGCGGAACCACGCGAGGAAGCGCGGGATGCGGACGCTGCGCGAGTGCGGGATCCTGACCATCTATGAAGGGATCACGACGATCGACGAGGTCGTGCGCGAGACGGTGATGGACGAGTAAGAAGGCAATGGGCAATGGGCGGAGAAGGAAGACACAGGCTGGAAGCCGGTGCCACGAAGGCAAGGGCGGACGAACAGAGCATTGACCGGGCGGCGAGTCTTGTGGGCCTGGTTGGAGAATTGCGATGGCGACGTTTGCATACGAGGCGTTGAAGGCGGATGGCAAGACCCAGAAGGGCACAATCGACGCGGCATCGTCCAATGAGGCGATCGCGAAGATCAAGGCCATGGGGTACTTCCCCAAGGAGATCAAGGAGTCCAAGGCCAAGAAGGACTCGGCAGATCCCAATGCTGCGAAGAAGACAGCGAAGAAGAAGGGTGGGGGCGGCATCACCATCGGCGGCGTGAGCGCCAAGGTGATGACGACGTTCACGCGTCAGTTGTCGACGTTGCAGGACGCGGGCCTGCCGCTGCTTCGCTCGCTTCAGATTCTTGAGAGCCAGCAGAAGCCGGGCCTCTTGAAGAACACGCTGATCGGCGTGTGCGAAGAGGTCGAGGGCGGCAGTTCGCTCTCGGAGGCGATGGCGAAGCACCCGAAGGCGTTCAATCGTCTGTACACCAAGATGGTTGCGGCGGGCGAGGTCGGCGGCGTGCTGGACATCATCCTGCAGCGTCTCGCCGAGTTCATGGAAAAAGCCGAACGCCTGAAGCGCAAGATTAAGGGCGCGATGGTGTATCCGATCGTGGTCGTTGTGATCGCGATCATCATCCTGTCGGCGATCATGGTGTTCATCATCCCGAAGTTCGAGGCGATCTTCCTTGACTTCGGCGTGGAACTTCCCGCGCTGACGCGCTGGCTGATCAACACGAGCCGCTGGTTTGTGGGCAAGATGACGGGTCAGGCGATCCCAGGTTGGCCGTTCGTGCTCGGCTTCCCGATCCTGGCGTGGGTGTGCTGGAAGTTGGTGCGCATGGCCGGCCCAGGTCGGGCGGCGACGGACTGGACGATCGTGCACCTGCCGATCTTCGGCAATCTTGTTCGCAAGACGACGGTCGCGCGGTTCACCCGAACCCTGGGCACCTTGATCTCGGCGGGTGTTCCGATTCTCGAAGCGGTGAAGATCACCGGCGAAACTTCGGGCAACTACGTCTACGAGCAGGCGCTCGTGAAGGTGCACGACTCGATTCGTGAGGGCGAAGGGTTTGCCGGGCCTTTGCGCGAGAGCAAGACGTGCGACGCGATCGTGGTAAACATGATCGACGTGGGCGAGGAGACGGGCGAACTGGACGCGATGCTCCTGAAGATCGCGGACAACTACGACGAGGAAGTGGACGTTGCTGTCGCGTCGCTCGTGAGTTTGCTCGAGCCCCTGATGGTCGTGATGCTGGGTGGCGTCGTCGGCACGATCGTCGTGGCGCTCTTCCTCCCGCTGGTCGCGATGATCGAATCGCTGCAGAAGGGCGTGTGATGCGTCGGGCGAGCAGCGCCCGGTGCTGGAGAAGTATTGAAGCGTTGGTTTGCTTGGATTGCCTTTCGATTGGGGAACTCGATGCACGGCACGCGTCACAACTTGAATCACCGGCGAGGCTCGCGAGGCTTCACCATCGTTGAGTTGCTCAGTTCGCTCTTCGTGATCGGGCTGATCCTCGCGATCCTGATCGTGGGGCTGCGTTACTTCTTCGCGGCGGGGCAAGCGACCAAGCAACGCGCCGCGGTCACGCAGATGAAGCAAGCGGTGGCGGACTTCCGCGCCAAGTTTGGGTACCTGCCGCCCCTGGTGACGGATCAGTATGTGCAGCCCACGCCCTTGCCTCCTGTGATGGCTGGGCTTGCACGTCAGAGCGTGGTGGCGATCGCCGCGACGGGATTGAACCGCATCGCGGTGGTGGATGAGACGCAGATCACGCCCTGGATTCCTGACGCGGTGGCGAACAATGAGTACAAGGATCCGCGGTTCAGCGTGCGGACGCTGCCGTATTACCTGATGGGTGCGCTCGATGTGGATATCACGGGTTCGGCGAACGTGGTGCTTCCGATCGACGGCGTGCTCGGCCCGGGCTCGCATCGGCCGAATAGCGACGGTTCGTTTGCCGTGCCCAGCGAGGTGATTCGCTCATACCAGGCGAATCCATCGCAGCCCCTTCGGAAGTTCACGGCGGAGACGTATCTCGCGTTTATCGACTCGGGCTCGACCGATCCCAAACTGTCCCGGGTCGCCGACGCAGCGTACGACGCGCCGAGCGACACGGCTGGCATGCAGTTGACGCTGCGTGATGGCAAGAACGTGGTGTATCGATATTACCGCTGGGATGTGAAGGATCCGGCGACTGTGCCCCCGGTTGTGAATCAGAACATCCCGCTGCTCGTGGGCAACGCGAGCGATGCGGCGGTGCGTGGCTCAAAGTACGCAATCGTCGGAGCCGGACCCAACCAGGTCTTTGGTGACGAGGACGTGACCGAACTTCGGACGAAGTTGGGGCGGCCTTTGAACTATCCAGAGGCGACTGCTCGCAAGGAAGCGGCGTCGGACAACATCGTGGAGGTGGGACAATGAGCCAGCGTACTCAGGGTCTCGCGAGCCGCAGGGCGTTCACGCTGATCGAACTGGTCACGGTGATCGCGGTGATGGGCATCCTCGTGGCGATCGGGGTTCCGGCGTTCCGGGCGGCGCTCGCGTCGTCGGACAAGGCGCTGTCGGAAAGCCAGTTCCGCATCGGGATGGAGACGGCGCGTCAGTTGGCGATCCAGAACTCGTCGCGCGATGCGGCGGCGGTTTTCTTCTATGAGCCGGGTGGGCGGCTCACGATCGTGCCGTGCTTGTATGTGGGGACGCTTCTTGATTGGAAGGATCCGGCGATGACGAGCGCCGGCGATGATGTAATAGAGCGTGACGTGTTCGTCCCAGTGCCCGAGATCGCGCCGGTGCAACTGCCCCGAGGCTGGGTCGTGCGCGGGTACGCGGCGGCCGGCACGCTGCACGACGACGATACGGTGCGTGACAATGAGAACGGCTGGTACGAACCATCAACGGCGCGTGATTTCCAGGCTGCGACTGGCAACTCGCCGGTCGGGAATTGGGTTTTTCCTGAGACTGGGTTCTATCCGAACGCGAGCAATGTCGCGTCGCTCACGCCGGCAGAGGCTCCGGTTCAGGGGGCCAAGCGGCAGACGTTCCTTGTGCGGTACCGCGCCGGGTCGGGAAACGTCGATCCTTCCGAGTCGCGGCAGTGCATCGTGATCGACCCTGCGATCAGCCAGAGCGTGGACAACGCGGGCACGGTGACGGATTGGCGGGCGAACCTCACCGGAATGCAGGCGACCTACAAGAAGATCGCGGATGCCGAGGACCGCCAGCGCGTCGTGAAACAGTTGCTTGCAATACAGAACTTCAACGCGGACGCCACGGTTGACGCGGCGGATGATGAGGATCGCCGGTTTTTCCTGGGCAATGTCTCGAGCGACACGGTCCTTTGCCACCCTGTGACGGAGTTGTCTCTGTATCGCGAGCAGAGTCTTGCGAGGGCGATCGGTGCGAGTGGCGTGAACACGAAGACGGGCTGCCTTTACAAGGACATCCAGAACGCGAACGACAGGCCTGAGATTGATACGGCGCTGTGGGGTGGGTCCGCTCCTTCGACGGACATCATTGCGCGTGACATCAACTTATGGCTGACGGGTAAGTTGCAGGTCGGCGGGCCCGGCCCCACCAACGAGTTCATCGAGAGCGACGCGAAGTTGTTCTCGATCGATCGATACCTGGGGCAGGGGCGGAAACTCGGCGACGATCGGGAGGTGACGCCATGAGCAGAGCGCGCAATCGGGTTCGTGGCGGCTTCAGTTTGATCGAGGTGCTGATCGGAATCCTGGTCCTCGCGCTGGGTCTGGTTGGCCTTGCGGCGGTCTTCCCGACGGTCGTGCGTCAACAGCAGGTTGCGGCGGATCAATCGCAGGGCGTGTCGGTCGCGCGGTCGGCTGTTGCGATGATGAAGAAGCACGCCGAGTTGAATCGAACTTTGTCGGACGCGAACTATCTGGAAACAACAAACAGTCCGCCATTGACGACGGACACGCTTGATGACACGATCGACCTCCAACGGCTCGTGGGCTGGTCGGTGCTCACGTGGAACGACCAATGGTCGCTCGATGGTTCGTGGGACTTGCCGTACGAGGGTGTCGCCCCGACGGCGAGCGATCCGATCAGCATCGATCCTGCCACAGGAAACTGCATCATCGGCAGTGCGGCCGGGTTTTATGTGCAACAGGTGATCAACGGCGCGTTTCAGGATGATCCCCGCAAGATCAGGACGGGCGGCATCGCGATTCGGACGGCGGATCGCCTGATCCCCAACGCGGAGACGCCGCGGTTTGTGTGGGACTTTGTCGTGCGGCGCGAAGACCTGGGCGAGCGGCACAGCGGTGCGCCAGGCGTCGTCAATCTGAGCAATATGAGAACGTACCGCGATGACGGCGTGCAAGTCGTGGTGTTTGTGCGGCGCATTGATCCGGGAATTCGCGTGCCGGTCAATGGCTTTCTCAGGAACGTGATTGTCGGTGCGGGGGCGAACCGAGTGCCTGTTGCGGCAACAACGACGAACGTTCCCTCGCTGGATGGCCTTGGCGGCAACGGCGGAGTGCCGAGATACTCAATCGTACAGCCTTTGGAGTTCGTGTTCGGGACGGACCCAGTCAGTGCGCAAGTTCGCTATGACCTGCTTGATCTGAATGGTCCGGAAGCAGCGATGCTGCCATACGCCGCACAGATTGGTCAGAGGTTCGTGGATCACCTGGGCGGGGTGCACAAGGTGGTCGAGGTGCTGGATTCGGGCAATGCCGCGACGCGTCGCGTGCGTTTGGAGAGCCCGATGCGTGCGGACTATTCGGTCGTTGCGCCGCAGCCAAACGGCGCGATGGAGTTGATTTTCACTCCGCAGATTCCGGCGAGTGTGGAAGTGTTCAGCACGTCGCCCGGCGACCCGTCGTGAGAGCGGTGGTGGAGTGTGCCAAAGTGCGAAGCGAGTTGTTTCGCGGAGAATCGGCCATGAAGAATCGTTGTGCGACATCACCTGCTGCTTTGATCGCGGCGACCGGCTTGCCCGTGCGTCGCGCGTTCACGGTGATCGAGTTGCTGGTGGCGATCGGTGCGGTGGCGATCGTGACCGTTGGCCTCGCAGCGATCTTCGACGCCGTGGGCAAGACGGTGCAGGGTGGCAAGCGTGCGAGCGCGCTGTCGCAGTACGCAACCATGGTCGAGAACGAGTTGCGCAGGGACATTTCGGCGATCGATCCGAACTCGTTCATGGTGATCCGCCAGCAGTTTGTCGACGTCAACAACGATCAGTTGGTTGACGGCAATGACGCGGTTGTGCAGTTGTATCCCAATCAGACGAGCGGCCTGCGCACGCGTCGCATCGACGAGTTGATGTTCTTCGCCCGGGGCGACTTTGCGTCGGTCCGGACGCCGATCGTGCCCGACCTGGTGGCCCGCTCGCGCGAGGCGCGTGTGTACTACGGGCATGGTCAGAAGATGACGCCCGTATACAACGGCGGCGTGGGCGAGTTGGACTACACGAAGCCCGAGCCGCGTTTCCGGGATGTGGCCGCGGCCGCGACTGCTATGACGCCACTGGGCGGTGGCACTGCGAGCGATCCGAATCGCTATGCCAAGGATTGGATGCTCCTGCGCCATGTGACGGTCTTGCAGCAGCCCAGCGCGACCGGAACCGGCTTTGCGGATGTGCAGAACGAACTGAAAGCGCTCGGCGTGCTCCCCGCAGCGGCGCCGGTGCCGATCATCGTGGACAAGGATGCACAGATCGCGCTGCAGCCCGCGGCGCCGACGATTTTCCGCACCACGCTTTTCCCGAGATTGCCCGCGGGTGGCATCGGCGACTGCTTGTGGGCTGCCGCCAACGATGACTTGCACCCCAACTTCGCGACTGGCGCGGTTGATGTCGCAACCATGGATCTATCGGAGGTGCGTTCGTGGATCCTGGGTTCGAGTTCGTCTCCTTGGTCGTGGACGTTTGACCTGAGCCAATCGGAGGTCATCCTTCGCCAAATGAAGTTCAGCCCGATTGGCAGCATTCCAGGCGGAAATCCCGCGAGCATCAACTCGCTCGACATCATGCATCTCTGGATGAGCGATGCGATGCCCACGCAGTCTCTCTCGCGTCCTCCGGAGAGCACGGGCACGTTCGAGGCACCATCCAACTTTGATCCGATCGGGCACCGCATTCGCTACGAGGTCCAACCGCCGGATCTTCGCACGACGCTCGAGTCGTCGGGCAATCCGCCCGCAGGAAGTTACGCGACCCGCGCTCTTCAGGACGCGTACGAGCGTTCGGCGCAGACAATGCTGAGCGCCCACAACTTCGCACCGCGATGCAGCGAGTTCATCGTCGAGTGGTCGTTCGGAAGGACGCACCCGACAACGGGTGAAGTAATCTGGCATGGGCCGCCACGCGCAGGCTTCACGACGACCGAACTGAACTATTACCCGATCCAACTCCCGACCAATGAGTTGCTTGAAGAGGGCAGCGAGTTCACGCTTCGCTATGCACCCAATCCGGCGACCCCTCTCAACCTGATTGAAGAGCCTCGCGTCCACACGTTCACCGATCGCGTGATCTATGGCGAGACGCCCGACCCCGCCAACCGGCCGGCCGCCATTACCAGTTACTTTGGCTACATCGATCCCACGTTTGATCCGCAGAAGCCGATGGTGGGGCGTCCGGGTGCGAACGCGCAGGAGGCGGCGGGCGTTGCGGTGGACAACAAGTTGATGGAATGGCCTCGTCCCAGGATGCTGCGGATCACCATGTCCCTCGCCGACCCGCAGAATCCGGCGGTCGAGGAGACGTTCCAGTTTGTGCTGGAAGTTCCGCAGATGAAATCGAAGTGATCGGCATGTAGCGAGGTAGGGCACGTTCCGGGGCGGTGAGTCGGGATTGTGATTTGTTGAGGAGCACGACCATGTGCGACGAGTTGAAGACGACATCCAGTGCGGCAGAGTCCAAGGCCGCGAACTCTTGCTCTTCTGTGACGGGCCCCTCGTTCGTTGGCGTGGCGCACACGTCGCGCGCCAAGGTCCTGCGCACCATCAGCGGGCAGACGGCTGGTGTTGATCAGCGTCGCGGCTCGTTCCTGGTGCTGGTGGTGGGGGTGCTCGCGCTCCTGTCTGTGATCGCCGTGCTGTACGCGACGCTGGGCACCAGCGATCGATCTCGGGCAAACTCGGTCGTGCGCAAGCAGATCCTCGATGACTATCCCGCAAAGGTCGCGGATTACATCAGCGGGGTGATCGCGGCGGATGCGCTCGACATCATCCTCGAACGCATCGCGGCACCGGGACAGCCACGGTACGTGGCCGCTCGAGAGTCGTTTGACTATCCATTCACCGATTGGCGTTCGACGAATCAGAACGTCGGGTTGACGGCCGACAAGCCGCTGTTCACGCCGACCGGTGGTCCGGCGCGTGCTGCCAACGGCAACTTCATCGGACCGATGCCGACCTCGTGGACCCCAAGCGATCCGTACCTCGCGGCGACGGAGCCCACGTTCATGGATGTTCAGGGTCTCAGCCCCGCGTTGGCGGATGTGTTCCGTGAGCGACGCGACTGGGCGCACATCACCAATGTGGGCCCGGACGGGCGGTCTGTGAATCTTGCCCTCTTGCGCGGTGCCTTTGACTTGCCTTCGCGCCTGTTGACCGCGCAACTGTCGATCCCCGGCCCCGACCAGAGCGGGCAAGTAAACGTGCCGCTTGGCGCGCTCTCTCACGTCCCAGCGATCTGTGATTCGCGCCAGATTGGCGCGTTCCGTCCGATGTTCGACTCGCTCAATCCGGCGGACTTCAACCACATCCACAACCAGTGGGCCGACGCCGACGGCGATGGCTTTGCAGATTCCCGCTGGTTCGAGATGGTCGATGCACGCAACAACCCCGCGGGCAACTTGCCGCTGAACGAGATCGCGATCATCCCCGGCGATTCGAGCATCCGCTACTTCGTCGCGGCTCGCATCATCGACCTCAGCGGGCTTGTGAACGTCAACACCGCGACCGACCAGATGTCGCCGCCAGACCTTTCGCGCCTCATCGGCAGTTCGCCGGCGGATATCAATCTTCGTGATTTGCTCACGCTTGCGTACCAGAAGGACGTTCAGCCCGCGGGCGGCGCGTCGTATGACGCCCTGTTCGTCACGCCCGATCGCGCGCAGCAAGGCGTTCAGACGTACACGGCATACGACTTCGCTCAGGCCCACGCATCGGGTCACTTTGCGTATCAGGCGATCAAGTTGAGCCTCGCGGCCAACGCGCCGGTGCCGCCGGTGAATGACCTTCCCGTGGACGCGGCAGTCGGCACGCCATGGGCCGGCGTCTCGCTGGGCGGACCCGATCCGACGGTCAGTAACGACCCGGCATCGTTCGCCCGCCAGCGTGGCGTGTTCGCCGTCGGGAATCGCCAGAGTTGGGACTTTGACGTCGCGATCACCGGGTCCGCGGTGACCGGCGCGCAGGCTCGCTTCCAGTCTTACTTCCTCCGCAACAACGCGACGCGTGCGACGGGACTTGCGCAGAATCCCACGACGCCGGGCGCGTTCATCGCCAGCAACATCGGCCTGTTTGCCGAGGCTGACCTCCTCGAACTGCTCACCTACTTCGGCGCGAACGACTCGACGATCCGCTCGTCACTCGAAATGGTTGCGGGTGGACGCGCCGACACAGGCTATGACTACAGCCCCCTCCGCGACAATCGCGAGTTGTTCAACGAGCGGCCCGAGAGGCTCTTCTCTCTCGCGGCCGACGCCAACCAGTACGACCGCTTCATGCTCGCTCGCTTTCTCGACGTGCGTCAGCGCATCACCACGACGTCGTTCGCTCGCGAGATTCGCATGAGCGCCGACGTCGCGCCCGATCGTCTGGGCGATGGCGAGGCTCGCATCAATCCGATCACGCTCCTGAGCGACATCGAGTTGCGGGCAAGGCTGTCCGCGCCCGACGCGAACGGGCGTCGCGCCGATCTTGAGTTCAATAAACTCCTCCGCGCGTACTACACGTCGCTCGCGCCGTACGTGGGCGAGGGGAACAACGCCAACAACGCGAACGTCGCGTGGAACGATCCGGACTTCGACAACGGCGGTTCGTATCTGTCCTATGGGCACCAGGGTGCGGAGTTCGCGCTGATCACCTCGGCGTTCATGGCCGCCAATATGGTGGACAAGTTCGATCTCGACGGCATCCCTACGGCCAAGACGCTGATCCTCGAGCACGATGCCCGCTTCGGCGGCGGTGTGCTCGACAACGATCGTCAGCAGCCTCCCGAGGCGCAGGTTTTCCCATACTGGCACGGCCTCGGTGGGGATGCGGACCCGAATGACGTCGTCGCAGCCGCAGACAGCGATGCGGTCCTGAACAACCCGGCCAACGCCAACAAGCATTTGCTGAAGGCGACGACAGGCCGCACGGACAACGTCAACTCGCCAGCGGTCAACATCTATGGCGTGGAGGCGCAGCCATTCGTGACGGCCGTGACGATGTTCACGGTGTACACGGATGCGCCGGTGTCGGCGGGGCAGGGCGCGGACCAGGAGGCAGGTTCGGGCCCGCTGCCGGGCAGTGCAGAGCCGGTGACGATCAATGGTGACATTGACGTAGCGAAGTCAGACTTCGTGATGCGCTGCGTGGCTTTCCAGTTGACAAATCCGTTCAACACGGACATTCAACTTGGGGCGAATGAGTTCACCAAGCACGATGCCACGAACAATCCAACGGGCTTGAACCTGCAATGGTTGGATGTGGGTGATCCGGCCTTCCCCGGTTTCACGCGGATGCGTGATTATTTCTATCTTGAGTTTGGCGGACGCCAGTACGCGTTGGTGCGGTTGGAAGAGCAGCGCGTGAGGGCACAGGGTTCTCCACTTGAGTCGGGTGGGCCGAACAAGTATCAAGGCAACATCGGCGAATACACGATCATCGCGCCGTCCGCTGACGGGATCGACGTCATTGCACGCCCCATCGTAATCCCAGCAGGCGAGACCGTAGTGGTCTATGCACTCAGCCAGATTCCCCGATCGATTCTGCAGCGCATGAAGGCCGTCGATAACACGTTCATGACCGAAGTCCGCCCTGATCGGACGGTGTTGGGCGAGACCATTAGCGTTCCCCGGGATCAGTCGCCGGGGCAGTTCCACCAGTTGATTCGGAAGCACATCGCGGATCAGGGCTTGGGCATCGGTCGCCCGACGACGGTCAACCCTCAGGTGCCAAACGACGGCGTGTACGATCAGGATGGCGTCTACTGGATTCCGGAGTTTTTCAGCCCGCTGGACTCAACTTCCCTGACGAACACAGTCCGCGAAGACAAACTCGGCAAGCCCGGCCTGACCGTCGGAGATCACGACGCGACCGGTGGGAGTTTCGAGACGTTCGCGTCGTACGACGGTGATGATGCCAACCTCAGCAGCTCGGTTCACCAATGGTCGACTCCGATCGGAAGACTACTCGACGCGCCCACGGGGACCACCATTCCGCCAGAGAATCAGGTTGTGACGCTCTGGCGTGCCCTGCGCACCGGGCCGGATGATCCGAATGCACCGCAAGCGGGCGATGGCGTTCGGTACGATGCGAACTCGCTCACGCCTCCACTCCCCGACAAGGGCTGGGACGGGAGAGCGGGGAGTTACCTGCCTGGCGATGCAGTCTTGTACGAGCACAACCTCCGCAACAACGATCTCTTGGTCGATCGGTTGCGTCTGCCTTCTGGCGTGGACTTCAATCGCTCGACGCTCCTTGCTCCGATCAACAACCAGATTTCAGGAAGTGACGCGAACACCGGCGATGACATCGGGTACACGATCACACTGTGGGACTCCGTACATCGTCCGCACGATCCATCGGCTGCCACAAACTCCATTCGCAGCGGCTCTTTGCCCGCGTACTGCATCGAGCGCAAGCGGCGGGATAACCCCGCCTTCGCGTCGAACTTGGCGTGGAACTTCCATGAACCAGACGAGATCGCGGATCCTCCGTCGCTGGCAAACTCATACTTCAACGACGGAAGTGAAGCCGCGGGCGCACAGCGCGAGTTCGACGAGTGGTTCATCAAGCCGGTTGATACGCGTGCCGTGCTCGTGGAAGCCACGGGTATCGCTCCATGGAAATGGCCGTTTGTCGACGGTCGTTCGATCAGGTCAGATGCTCGAAGAAACAATGGCGTGTTCAAGCCAGTGTTCGTCGAAGACCGCCCGGAACTCATCCTCAACAACGCTCGCTACGGCCTGCCTTTGAGCCTCAAGCCAGATCTCTCTCGCTGCACGCTCCGCACGGCGGACATGCTCGCGCCGCTCGCGGTTGGTGCGTTGCACGACCCGATGGCACCGACGCCGACGAATTGGGTTGCGGCTGGAATGAACGCGGAGGACGTTCGGTGGACGCCCCTCTCCGAGTCTTTCTGCCTCGCACTTGGGTATGAAACGGCACCTGTGCCTGATGTTCCGTGCGCGCTGATTTCGCTCTATCCACGTCGCCCTGACGCGCAGGATCCCTCGGGCACCGGTCTTGCCCGCCTCTTTGACAAGGCCCAGTTGAAGTTGGATCAGTACGCCGCGTTCTTTGATGAGGACAACGACGGCGTGTTCACGCCGCCGGCGAATGCGGCGTCGGACCTGGAGTACCTGCGCGGGCCCCAGACGCCCGTGGCGTGGAACATCCTCGACACGTTCTCGACGCGTGCGGGTGCGTCGATCAATGATGTGACGCAGGGGGCGGTGAACATCAACACGGCGTCGCAGGCCGTCGTCGCGACGCTGCCGCTGGTCGCGCCGCCGACGCCCGTGGGGCCGCCTTCGCCTCCCAACAACAACGAAGACCCCTTCGTTCGCGGCACCGATCGGAAGACGTGGTGGTGGCAGCCGATCCCGAACGCGACGCGCTTGTCCGAGACGACCGATCTCTCGGCGACGATCGTGTCGGCGCGTGACAAGATCAAGGCGTATTTCCGTGCACCGAGCGTGACGGGGATTGGGCCTTGGGTTTCGTTCGATGAGTCGGCCACTGTTGCGCCGGGCGACTACTCCACGCAGGTGGCGCGGACGTTCATGGGCAACTTTGCGGAGATGGGCGAAGTGCCCGGCTTCCGCACGCCGGGCTCGGTCCTGATGGCCCGGGCGCAGACGCCAGACCCGGCGACTCCCGTGAGTCCGGTGATCGCGGCGATGCCCCACAACATCGACTTCCTCGGGCGCGATGTGGATGCGTCGAACGCACCAGCGGACAGCAGTGTCCTGGGCGTCACGCCGGGCCTGACGAAGAACTGGGACACGGGGAGCAACCAGTCGGTCCTCTCGACGAATCTGGCCGCCAACGATTATCAGGAGCAACTGGCTATCGCAGGCGCGGTCGTCGGCAGCACCACGAATCGCAGCGACGTCTTTGCGGTGTGGTTCATCGTGCAGGGGTACACCAAGGAGGACGTCGCGGGCCTCAACGCCCCGGCGATGGCGAACGTCCCGATGGTCCCCAGCGTGAAGCGCCGCTTCGTGATGGTGGTGGACCGGTCCAACGTCCGCCAGACTGGCGACAAGCCCAAGATCCTTCTCATGAAGGAAGTGCCGGTGGACTGAGCCCAAGCAAAGGAGTGGGGGGCTCGAAAGCCCGACAAACGCCTTCGAAATCCCAAGCCCGTCGGCGTACACTTGGCCGACGGGTTTTTCGTTTGGTTGGGTTTGGGATTGGTGTTTGGGGTTGGTATTTTGCAGGGTGTAGCTCAGTTTGGTAGAGCGCGTGGTTTGGGTCCACGAGGCCGCAGGTTCAAATCCTGTCACCCTGATTATCAGCGGAAGGTTAACGGTGCAGGTTTCACAGCTCGCGCGTGCTCCGTGGCGACGGCCGCCATTGGCCGAACCCGGATAGAGTTTTTTCATGAGCATTCCCGTGCACTCGTGGATTCCGGCCGTGGCTCTCGAAGGGCGCGTGGTTCGGCTGGAACTGCTGGAGGCGAGGCACGCACCGGACTTGCTGGCGGCATTCGACGCGGAACTCTACCGGCACATGGTCGGGGCCGCTCCCGAAATGACGCTCGCGGGATTCGAGCGAGACATCGAGCGGATGCGGGCGCTTCCGACGGACATTCCGTACGCGATCGTGCTGAGGTCCACAGGGCGGGCGATCGGACGGACTGCGTTTCGGGAGGTTTCGCCTCTGCGGCGCGGGCTGGAGATCGGACGGACATGGGTCGGGCGGGCCTGGCACGGGAAAGGCGTGAATCCTGAAGCGAAGTACCTGATGTTGCGCCACGCCTTCGAGAGCGCTTCGCCGCCGGCGCATCGCGTGGCGTTCTGGACGAACGTGACCAATCAGCACAGCCAGGGGGCGATGACAAAACTGGGGGCGACGCGTGAGGGCCTGTTGAGGCGGTTTGCTGTGGATCCGCAGCGGCCGGAGATGATCCCCAAGGACATCGTCGTCTACAGCATCATCGCCGAGGAGTGGCCGGGGGTGAAGGCGAGGCTTGAGGCTCGAATCGCGACGGTTGCATAGCGGCGTTGCCTCGCCACACTTTGCGGCTGTGCAATCTGCAATCACGAGATCCGGATCGGTCGCACCGACGTCCAGGGTTTTACAGCAAACAAAACCCGGATTTTGGCCTCCCAGACCTGAATTCCCTGTACGAAGAGTTCTATTGGCGTCCTGTCACCCTGATTTCTGGACAGGCCAAGGTTTCGGATAGCACGTCGAAGGGCTTTTTCGGCATCGCGCCGTAGTTTGCGATTGCTTGTGTGGTGCAAGCAATTGCTATCTGGCGCCGCAAAGCCGTGCAGGTTCGCGTGGGCGTTGGTGCAATTTGAACCACGCCTGGTCGCGGGGATCGACTCAGGCGTTGGGAGTACGATTCCTGCTCTGGATGCCTATTGCGGCCGGGTGCTCGACACTTCGCCCGAACGCGGCGGCGCTGCGGCGTCAGTGTGGGGTCCGAGTCGGCGATCGACGAGTGCCTCAATCCTCACCTCACGTACCCGGAAAGGAGATTTTCCATGAACCTGCGCCTGACCTCGGCCTTCGCAATGCTCGCATTCTCAGCATGCATTGGTGCGGCACAGCCCGCGGCAGCCCCAAGCACGCCTCCTGCTCAGGCCCCAGTTCAGGCCAAGCCCGAAGGTATCCGCACGCTGGGCGGGGAGTGGATCTACGTTGAGGATCGCACCGAGGGCCAACCCATCGAGCGGCTGGGTCCGCCCATGGCATCAAAGTTCTCGATGCGCGTGGATGAAGCCGGGGACGCTGTCATCCTGGACGGCCACGGCTCCGGTCACCGCGACGTGCGCATCGCATTGAACGGCTCGGTCACGGAAGTCGTCGAGCAGAACAAACGGGTCGTGCGGTACCGCGGCTCGTGGAAGGACGGCGTGTTCGAGTACGAAGTCGATTTCGGCCGCGAACCCGGCAAGCCCGGGATCGGAAAGATCCGGCGGCGCTTCCAGGTCACGTCCGATGGTCTGATCGTGCGCGTCGCGGTGGATCCGCCGGCGGGGGGCGGGGGGTCCGAATCGGTTGGGCTCTACCGGCATGCCGAAGACATCCCGCTGCCGACGCCCGCCAAGGCCGCGATCTCCGATGTGGCTTGGATCGCTGGCGCGTGGGTCGGGACTCGGTCCTCGGGGTCGTCGATAGAGGAACGTTGGAGTCCGCCGTTGGGCGGGGCGATGCTCGCCGTCACGCGCACGGTCAACACGAGCGGCAAGATGGTTGCGTTCGAGTACCTGCGGATCGTCGAGCGCGAAGGCGGGCTGGTCTATGCCGCGCAGCCGGGCGGCGCGCCAAAGACTGACTTTGTGCTCACGGAGTTTGGCCCGACCGAGGCCGGCGGCAAGCGCGCGGTCTTTGACAACCCACGCCACGATTACCCGAAGCGCATCGTGTACGAACTCTCGGCCGACGGCAAGCTCTCCGCCACCACTGGCTATATGAAGGGCGGCACGCCGCGCCGCTACGAGTTTACACGCGAAAGCCCGGGAGTTTCGACCTCTCCCTGAAGCCCAGGAGCACCGATGGACGGCGCTGCCGTGCGTGAAGAGCAGCCGTGACCTGTCCGCTTGGCACCACGCCTAGATAGAAGCCTCTGATCCTATCAGAGCACTGACTCTGGAGTCCCAAGAGTGGACGCCAGCCACACAACGTTCAAATGGCGTACTGCCACCCAGATTTTGGCTGTTTTGCTTGCCCGGCGGCACGCCCGCGAACGCGACGTCAAGTGCCTGCGGAAAGCGTTTGGCTCCTTGTTCTATGAGAACATCAGGCATCTCGCGGCTCGTTCTCCGGTGGCGCCTCGCCGTTACCGTCGCGTTACCAGTTCGTCGATTGGATTGGCCGAAGAACGATTAAGCTTGCCATCGATTCGCGCCGGATCCCATTGCAGATCGCGGCGTGACGGGGTGCTGTGAATCGGGAGATCGTCATGAGGTGTGTTCAGTCGCTGACGTGGATCGCGTGTCTGGCAGGGGTCGCAACCGCCGCTCAACCTGCGGCTCCGGCGCCGATGTATCGCCTCCCGGTGAACATCGTGGATTGCGCGGGGCATCAGGGCGGGCGTGCGCCGGTGGCGCTGGTCGGCGCGCTGTTCACGGGCGGGTATTGCTATCGCGAGTATGACGCGGATCGATTGTCGCTGACGCCCGCGGACCAACTGGTGCTGCCTTGCCCGTGCGTGGGAAACAAGCACTCGCCAGCGATGCAGGAGTATCTCCTTGGCAACGTGCGCCCGAGGCCTTCGGCGAAGGATGAGGACACGTGCGTGTTCCTGACGAGCCCACCCCTGAGCAACGGGTTTGACGGCGGCATCGGCGTGGGCGGGTTTGATTTCACCGTTGATGCGCTCACACTGCAGGGAAGCGTGTACACCGTGACGACGACGTATTGGCACGACGACAGCAAGCACGAGTGGGGGCCCGGGCCGCTCGTGAAGGGGCAGATGCTGCGGCTCAGCAGCCCGGGGTATGGCGTTGGCGGGTGGTTGAGGCCCGGCGAGTACACGCTGAAACTGATCTCGCGCGATCTGTTCATGCCGGTGACGGCGGGCGGACGTCCCTTATATCAACTCGCGTCGACGAAGACGGGCTCGACACAGTTCACGGTCGTGAATGGCGAGCCTTGGGATGTGCACACGTGGGATCAGGAGCCATCGAAGGCGGTGATCGAGGAGAAGAGTCTCTCGCTGGTTGAGAAGGCGGGCGAGAAGGGTGGCGAGGATGCGAAGGTTGGCGACGCGGGGACCTGGCCTCGCTGGCAGCCGCCGGTGTTCGCGGTTCGGCGGCAGGATGGGAAGGGCCTGCGTCCTGAGAATGCGCCGAAGCACAAGGACGGCTCGCGCGAGGTGCGATTGACGTTCTCGGCCCAGACGCCGGGGTCGTGGAAGAACCATGCGCCCGCGTCCAAGCCCCTGTGGGAGAGTGATGAGCAGTCGGACCCGGCGGCACTGGACGCGACGAAGGGGCTGATCGTGGCGAAGGTGTCGGGCGTCGAGTGGGATCACCGGATCGCGACGACGGATATCGCGGAAGTGATGAGCGTGGAGTGGACGGCGACGGAAGCCGTGACGATTCGAGTCGGGTTGTGGCGTCGCTCGGCGGCGGACCAGCGCACGCAGATTCCGGAGTTTGTGGTGCCATTGGAGACGCGCGGGCTGAATGGGACGCTCAAGGAAATCGCGGAGCGGCTGAAGGTGACCATCGCGTGGGAAGATCTGTGAATGGGACGCCCATCCTTGGTGGAGTCCTGCCGCCGGGCAAGCCGCCCTTGGACGAAATGACCGGGGATAGACTTGCCATATGAATCGGTTTGTTGAAGTGTTTGAGAGTGTTACGAGCGACCGGCACTATCTACGAAACTTGGACTGGGGTGAACCAAGACCAGGGCATCCCGAGGGAACGATTCGAGCCCACATCCAGGAACTCGAGCGAAATCTGGAACGCCTTCGTACGAGAGTATCGGAAGTTGACCTGTGGCGGTTGAGGATCCTGGTGCATGTCCACGACACGTTCAAGCCCGACGCCGCTGAAAACGTTGCGATATCGCATCCACGGAGCCACGCTTCAATCGCGGCGGCGTTCCTTCGCGAGAAGTGCGATGACGATGGATTGCAGGCAATGGTGCAGTTTCACGACGAGCCGTTCGCCCTGTGGCGGCAGGCACGATTGAAGGGAGCATGTGACACGAATCGCTTTGAGGCTCTGCTCACCAACATCACGGACTGGAACCTCTTCCTTACGTTCTGCATTGTCGACGGATGCACCGCAGGCAAGAGTCGTGAGCCTCTGGCGTGGCTGTTCCGTGAGATACAGGGCCGAGTGCAAGTCACGATCACGGAACGGGACATTCTTTAAGCGTGTGAACCGTCAGTTGAACGGCGTTCGCTCGAACATGAGATAGCCGTAGTCGATGTCTGCGATTGGTTTCACGCCCTCGCCCATCTGGCGGAGCATGGCCATGAGTTGGGCGCGGTGGTGGACCTCGTGCAGCGAGAGTTGGGCGATGAGGTCGCCCGTGGTCATCGAAACGTGGAAGCGTTTGCCTTGCTCGTTGGGGAACGAGTCAAAGGCGAGTCGGCGCGACCAATCGGTCTCGGCGGCGATTGTTTCGCGGATGCTCGCCATCTGTTCGCGCCATTGAGATTCGACGAGCGTGAACGCGGGCGGCTTCTCGTAGTGGATCGGCCACTGGTCGTAGGGGGGCACGGTGCGCGACTGGAACCGCTGCATGTAGTACCACTCGGAGATCATGAGGTGCGTGAGGGTGGAGGCGATGGTGGAGAGGCCGATGGGAAAGGGCCTCGTGTATTGCTCGGGGGTGAGGGGGCGGATCGCGTCCAGGACGATGCCACGCGTGCGGATGAGGTAGTCGTAGACGTTGAGCGGGTTCATGCGGAATCGTAGTGGGGGGCGTGTGAGACGTGATGTGCTGATTGCGTGAATGACATGGCGGCGTGGGCGTACGATCGAGGCAACCGCGAGGCGCACGCCATGACGTTTACCAATCCGCCGAGCAATCCGCCCATCCATCCAGCAGCCCGCATCGGGCACGTGCATCTCAAGGTTGCGGACATCGAGCGGGCGCTTGGGTTTTATCGCGATGTGCTGGGTTTTGAGGTGACGCAGCGGTATGGGCGTCAGGCGGCGTTCCTGTCGGCGGGCGGCTATCACCACCACATCGGGCTGAACACGTGGGAGAGCGCGGGCGGATCGCCGCCGGCGCGTGGGACGACGGGGCTGTACCACGTCGCGATTGTGTACCCCACTCGGGCGGCACTGGGCGATGCGCTACGACGGCTGGTTGCGGCGAAGATCGAACTGACGGGCGCGGCAGACCACGGCGTGAGCGAGGCGTTGTATCTGAATGATCCCGATGGCAATGGCGTTGAACTCTACTGGGATCGCCCGGAGGCAGAGTGGCCTCGTGCGAAGGATGGTTCGCTCGCGATGGGCACCGGGTCGCTGGACCTGCAAAGTTTGCTGCGTCAAGGGCAGGCGAGTACATGATGTGTGACGGCCGGACTTGAAATGAGGGCGATGCGCTTCCCAGATAGGCATGTGGCGCACCAGATCTTGGAGGTTCAACATGTTCGAGGACATCCTGCAGTCGCTCAAGGACCCGTCGTCGCGGCATGCGATGATGGTGCACTTTCCGATCGTGTTGGGCACGTTGTCGTTCCTGCCGATTCTCGCGGCACTGGTCTTTCGACTGAAGCACAAGGCGTTGCTCTGGGTCGCGCTCGCGATGCTCGTGATGATGTCGGTGTCGGTGTTCGTCGCGATCCAGGCGGGCGAGGCGGCGGACGAGAACATCAACGTGTTCGACATGACTCCTGCCGAGAGCAACGCGATCGAGAAGCACGAGGAACTCGCGGAGAATGGGTGGGTGTGGCCGTTGATTCCCGCGGTGCTGGTCGGCATCGCGCTCGTCCCGGGCCAGAAACTTGGAAAGGTCCGCGGCGTGTCCGCGTCGCTGGCGGTGGTGGGGGCGTTGGGCGTGGCGGGCTGGGTTGGGCTCACGGCACACGCGGGCGGGCAGGTGGTGTACGTGTATGGCATCGGTCCGCCGGAGCGTGGGACGAAGGTCCCGGCGAGCGAGAAGGGGAACACAGTCATGCCGTCGCCCTTTGAGCAGCGCGGGCGGGACGACGAGTGAGCGCGCGGAAGTGAATCGGCGTGGCGCGTCGGGGCTCTAAGGTGGCGCGTGCCTGGGTGTGGCATCTTCGGGTGGTGGGGCAGAAATGAAAACCCCACGCGTTGGCGTGGGGCTGTGTGAGCGGTGGGATGGTTTGTCGGTTTACCGCTTCGCGATCGGGACGTACGTCTGCCCGTGCGGGCCGACGTATGCGGCGGTCGGGCGGAAGAGGCGGTTGTCGGACAACTGCTCGATGACGTGCCCGGCCCAGCCCGAGATGCGGCTGAGGGCGAACATCGGCGTGAACAGGTCCAGTTGAAGCCCGATGCAGTGGTACGTTGTCGCGGAGTAGAAATCGACGTTGGGATAGATGCCCTTGGCGGCCTTTTCGCGGAGCATGACCTGCTCGATCGCCTGGCTCTTCTCGTAGAGGTCGAGGTTGCCCGTGTCGGTCGCGAGTTGCTTGGCGAGGGTCTTGAGGTACGTCGCGCGGGGGTCGTAGGCCTTGTAGACGCGGTGCCCGAACCCGGCGATGAGGGCCTTGTTCGCGAGTTTGTCCTGGATGAACTTCTCGGCGTCAGAGACCTTGGGGATCTGCCCGAGCATCTTCATCACGTCCTCGTTCGCGCCACCATGGAGGGGCCCGCGGAGGCTGCCGACGGCGGCGGTGAGGGCGGAGTACATGTCGCTCTTGGTGCTCGCGACGACGCGGGCGGAGAAGGTGCTGTTGTTGAGCCCATGGTCAGCGTGGAGGATCATGCACGTGTCGAACGCGCGCTCCATCGTGGGCGTCGCTTCCTTGCCATTGAGCATGTACATGAAGTTCGCGGCGAAGGAGAGGTTCTTGTTGGGCTTGACGAAGGGGAGGCCACGACGATGGCGGTCGAAGGCGGCGACGATCGCGGGCGCCTGCGCGAGAACGTTCAAGGCCTTGGAGCGCAAGGCGGGGATGTCGATCGCGTTGGGGTCATTGTCGTGGAGGGCGAGTGCGGAGAGGACGGTCCGCAGCATGTGCATGGGCTGGGCGGTCTTGGGTAGGCTCGCGATCAACTGCTCGATGCCCTTGGGCAACTCGTAACGTGAGCGGAGGTCGGCGCTGAAGGCGTCGAGTTCGCTCTTATTGGGCAGGCGGCAGTTCCACAGGAGGAACGTCGTCTCTTCAAAGGAACTGTTGCGTGCGAGGTCGTCGATCGCGTACCCGACGTACTCGAGGACGCCCTTCTCGCCATCGATGAAGGACATCTTCGTCTCGGCGGCGGTCACACCCTCGAGGCCCTTGGAAAACGTGGTCATGGTGCTCATGTTCCTGGTCCTGCGTTCGATCGACGTGTTCGTACCAAACTACTCACTGGACGCATCGGCGAGGCGGGCGCAGGACTTCAGCCCACCCGTCGCCCACCACCACGGTTTCGCGTCCACTGGGGCCCAGACTATAGAAGTCCGGATCGCACCGGCAACCACCCGGAGCATGGTGCTTGCCCCATCTTTCGAATGGCCCGGCGAGGTGCCGGTCATCGACCTCGCCCCGTACTATCACCGGTGATCATCCCCCTCGGGACCGAGCGTCCCCCCTCCCACCGGCCCATCGTCACCCTGGCCCTCATCGGGCTCAATGTGGCGGCGTTTATCGCCTTTGTGGGCTTTGCCAAGTCCCAGGCAACCAACATCGAGGAAGGGGCACAGGGCGTCATTGCACGCTTTGCCTTTGAGTCTGGCAAGCAAGGGGAGTGGTGGCGGACGATCACCTGCGCGTTCCTCCACAGCCCGACCGATTGGCTGCACATCGCCGGGAACATGCTCTTCCTGTGGGTATTCGGACCTAGCGTCGAGGGACGCCTCGGACACATCGGGTTCTCGGTCCTGTACCTCCTGGGTGCTGCGGGCGCGTCGCTCTCGCATGGCATGATGTCGTCGGCACCGGTGATCGGGGCGTCGGGGGCGGTCGCTGCGGTGTCGGGGGCGTTCATCATCCTCTACCCGCGAGTGCCGTTCCGCATCCTCCTTTTCTTCTTCATGGTCGGCGTCTACACGATCCCCGCGTACTGGTTCATCCTTGCGGCGATCGCGCGGGACTTCTGGGACATGCGGGGCGAGAGCGGCGTCTCGCACGCGGCGCACCTTGGCGGATACGCCGTGGGCATGGTGGGCATGACGCTCCTGCTCGCGACGGGGATCTTGAAGCGCGAGCCGCAGTACGACCTGGTCTCGATCTTCAAGCACAAGCAAAGGCTTCGCGATTTCAAGACCGCCACGGAGATCAATGGCGAACGCGAGAAGAAGGTTTTTGCGAAGCCGAATGCGAAAGGCAAGTCCAAGCCCGATCCTTCGGCGGCGGAGTCCGACGCGATCGCGAAGGCGCGGGCGGCTGTGTCATCTGAACTGTCGAAGCACGATCTGCCCGCCGCGATCAACGCGTATAAAGCGTTGCTCAGCGCCTTCCCCGCGGGCGGGACGGCGATCATCCTCTCGCGCCAGAACCAACTCGCGATCGCCAACGCGCTCTTTGAAGCGGGCGAGCACGCGACGGCTCTTCCCGCGTATCGCCACTTCCTCGTGATGTACGCGAAGGACCCGCAGGCGGCCCACGTGCGCCTCATCATCGGGCTGATCCGCACGCGGTACGTGCCAGAGGCCAGCGAGGCACG
>Ga0075160_10000219_pt1 | contig 36561 bp, 28 predicted proteins | sample JI91814C2DNA_FD_70969 | JGI IMG/M metagenome (GOLD analysis project Ga0075160, IMG submission 70969) | Wastewater effluent complex algal communities from Wisconsin, to seasonally profile nutrient transformation and Carbon sequestration -... | ecosystem: Engineered > WWTP > Effluent > Algae... | reverse complement strand
GCTCGTCGCGCACCACGAACTTCAGTTGACGTTCCTGATGCTCGTCGATCAGTTGCTGGAGCACGGGGATGTTCAGGCGGCGGGACTCGTGGCGCTTGGCCCAGATGCCATCGGGATCGCGCGGGTCGGGCGTGCCGCCGGCGCCTGGCGTCGAGTTTGCCAGTTTGGGGCTGATGCTGATGAGATTGCAGGCGACCGTCCCATCGGCAGGCAGGATCGTACCCGCGGTCTCGATCGTGATGTGCAGGCCCGCGTCTTGGAGCGCGTGCGTGAGGGGAACGGCGGCGGGGAACATCATGGGCTCGCCGCCCGTGAGCACGACGTACTTCACACCACTGTCGATCGCGCCGCGCACGAGCGCGTCGAGTTGAATCGCGGATCCATCAGGGTTCCAACTCGCGTAGGGCGTGTCGCACCAAGTGCAGCGGAGGTTGCAGCCACTCAGGCGAATGAAGTGGCTGGGCACGCCCGCGAGTTTCCCTTCGCCCTGGATGGACGTGAAGGTCTCCGACGTCGGGGCCGCGAGTTGTGCGAGCGGCACGGTCATGTCGAACGCTTCACTCCTGCAACGTACCGCGTCGGATCTGGCACTCCGGCGTCTGCAAAGCCCCGCGCGCGGATGAGGCAACTGTCGCAATGCCCGCACGCGAGAGCCGACCCATTGACGATCTGCGGGTCGTAGCAACTGTGCGTGAGCGTGAAATCAACGCCGAGCGAAGTGCCCAGTCGGACGATCTCAACCTTGGAGAGCGTGACGAGCGGCGTGCGCACTTGGAACCACGGGCCGTCGCCCTTGGCCATGTGTTCGACGCCCAGGCGAGTGCCAAGGTTGGCGACGTGCTCGAACGCTCGCACGAACTCCGCACGACAGTCCGGGTACCCCGAGTAATCCACCGCGTTCACGCCGATCCACAGTTCGCGTGCGTCGAGCACTTCGGCATACCCAAGCGCCAGGGAGAGGAACGTGAGGTTCCGTGCGGGGACGTACGTCACTGGGATTGAATCAAGCCCTTCGCGGTCCTTGGGGACGTCGACGTCCGCCGTCAGGGCCGAACCACCCACCGCGCGCAGATCGAGACGGATGACCTTGTGCGTCACACCCGCCGACGTCGCGAGAAGTCGAGCGGCGTCGAGTTCCACGCGGTGGCGCTGCCCATAGTCAAAGGACAGCGCAAAGCACTCGCGTCCCTCGGCTCGTGCCGCCGCGAGGCAGACGGCACTGTCCAGCCCGCCCGAAAGGAGCACGACGGCTCTGATGCCGGTCTTGGTTGATGGCTTTCCTTCACTCACGCCCAATGATAGAGGGCGCCAGTCACGCGGCCTTAGTCGCACGCGAGTCGAGCATGGCGGCAATTCTCGGGAGGAACGTCGCGCGGTCGATTGGCTTGACGATGTAATCGTCGCACCCAACCTCGAGGCACTGGGCCGACTGCTCGCCCAGTGAGTGTGCCGAGAGTGCGCTGATCTTCCCTCCAAACCCAGCGACTCGCAACGCCCTGACGAGATCCAGCCCGTTCAATCCCGGAAGATCCAAGTCCGTCAGCACGAGATCGAATGGCACACGCCGGCGCATCGCGTCGAGGGCCATGTCGAGCGCCACTTTCCCGTCGGCGGCGGTTTCGACGGTGGCTCCCGCACGCCCGAGGACAAAGGCGATGAGACGCTGTATGTCCGGGCTGTCTTCCACGAGCAGCACGCGGCCTGACAGCGACACGTTTGAAACTGGTGATGCCGCGTGCGTCATCTTTGGAGCCGGTGCCCCATCCAGCATCGCAACGTTGTTGTCGATCGGCAGCGTCACACGCATGGTTGTGCCTTGGCCGAGAGTGCTCTCGACGTTGACCTTGCCTCCCATGAGTTCGACCAACTGCTTGGAGATGACCAGGCCAAGCCCGGTCCCGCCATACTTCGAGGCCGTGGACGCTGAGGCCTGCACAAAGGACTGGAAGAGGCGAGACAACAGCTCGGGCGTCATCCCGATGCCGGTGTCTCTCACTTCGATCACGAGTTGCGATCGGTCGGGCGAGCAGGCAGCGCGAATCGTGACGCTTCCCTCGCTCGTGAACTTCACCGCGTTGCTCGCAAGGTTGAGGAGGACCTGGCGCAGACGCATCCTGTGGAACGGCACTACTTCTGGCACGGGGTAACACACGTCCAGCACAAGCCCGATCCCCTTTTGCTTCGCCTTGAGTGCCAGCGACTGGATCGTGGCCTCTCCGACTTCCACAATCGAGCACTCGCCCGCCTCGATCTCCATCCGCCCGGCCTCGATCTTGGACACGTCGAGAACGTCCCCGATCAGCGAAAGAAGGTGCTCGCACTGCGCGCGGATGGTCTGGAGCGCTGTCGATCGTTCGGTCGTCGGGTATGACTCGTCTGCGAGCAGTTCCGCATATCCCTGGATCGCGGACATGGGCGTGCGCAACTCGTGGGTCATGTGCGCGAGGAAGTCACCCTTGGCCTTGCTCTTCGCCTCGGCGTCCGCCTGCAGCCGCTGGGCTCGCTCGGCTTCCTCGCGCTCCTGAGCGATGCTGGCGCGCCAGAATGTGTGCCCGCCCGACACCACAAGAGTCGCGATGATCCCCATGCCCACCTGCGCCACCGCGCCCCACACGGCGTTGATCATCGCCTGCTCCCACCGGGCGGCGGGGAAGTCGATCCCCAGCACGCCGATGACACGTCCGTCGTCGGTGCGGATCGGCTCGTACGCGCTGATCCATGAACCCCAACGATCGTGAACGACTTCCGTCGTGAACACGCTCTCGCCCCCGAACGCCCTTTCAAGCATCTCTTGGTCTTCGTCGTATTCCTCACCGATCGCGGTGCGCTGTTCGCGGTCACCCTCGAAGACGTTGTTGTGGTCATAGTCGGTCTCAGAATCAACCAGCAAGACAATCTTCCCATCGTCGCGCTTGCCCATGACGTAGACATCCGCGATCGCGGGGTTGTACACCAGCCATCGCTTCTGCGCCTCGATGAGATCGAGATAGACCGCGTCATCCGCGGGCGTGTCCGCGCTCACCGTCTCAATACCGCGATCCCGCATCCCCATCGCGTACGTTGGCGCCATTCCCATCACGGTCTGCATGATCGTGTTGTGTGCCTCGCGCGAGCGCGACTCGGCGAGGCGCCAGCCCAGCAACATCAGCAAGGCGACGGCAATGCAGGGCAGCACTCCAATGCTCGCACCGTGCGCATGCCTTCGGAGCGCGCCGTGCAGGAGCAGCAGGAGCAAGGCCGACAGGCCTGCCATGATCCAGAATGGGTGTGCAGGGAAGTTCATCGTTCGGAGCGGGCACGAATAGACCTCAGAACATCGACGCGCCGCACCGCGGTGATTTCCCTCATGTACCAAGGTCGGACCAAACCATGCCACTACGTTGAGCCGGCACGGGCGATAACCGCGCGTTACGTCTCGTTCGCCCCGATTGGAAAGTGTTAGCCGCTGGTCACGTGCTTCACCAGCACCGCAGAGTGTGGCGGCCTCTCCCGGCACATCTTCCGCTCGTAGTTCGTCCCCACTACCTCGTCCTCGTCAACCCACTCCGGCGGCACAAACGTCCGCAACTCAAAGGGTGGCGCCGGCGCCACCGACGGCCACTCCTTGTCCGATCCGACAACGGCCTTGGTCCACCGATCAAAGTGCTCCACGTCCCACGCCCACAACTCGTCGTGATCGGTGACGACGCGCAACTCTCCCCCCGGCACGAGACACCGCCACGCCTCACGCAGGAAACTGTGCTGTATCACGCGGTTCTTGTGGTGCTTGCGCTTGGGCCAGGGATCTGAAAAATACAGGTGAATGACCGAGAAGATCCCGATGGGGCAGCGCCACTTCAAGAACTCCGTCGCGTCCGCGCGCAGCATCCGCACGTTGGTCAGCCCGCGACGCCTGACGCGATCCGCCGCGTACGCGTAGTACTCGCCGGCCCACTCCATCCCCAGAAAGTTCACGCCTGGTTTTGCGCCCCCCTCGCCCAGAATGAACGATCCCTTGCCGCACCCGATCTCCAGTTCCATCCGCCGCGACGGTTCGGGGAACCACCGCCGCGGGTCCACCCGCCCCGCCTCCGGATTGACCATCACCTCATCGGGCATGGGTGGCAGCTCCTGCGCAGTCACCCCCACCACGCCCGGAGCGTCATCCAGCACACCTTTACGCGACAAGTCGGCCATGGGGCACTCTATGACGCGTTCCAACGCCCCGCCTGATGCGCGGTGTTCGGGCGCGAATTGCCGCACCGCACCCGCACGATCTCCGTATAACCACGGACGGGTCTGTTCCGGAAACTCTCGCTACACCCGGGGCGACCCATGGCCGATATCTCCAAGAACCTGCGCTCCGCGCTGGGCGAATGGATGAGAGGACGCGATGCCAAGCACGGCACGCGAGCGACACCCAAAGGCCTGACCGCCTTTGAGGGGTGTTCCAAGGACGGACCCAACCGTGGGCCCGTGCTGGTACGCCTCTCTGGTCAGTCCGTTGGAGGAGCCGCACCATGTCACACGATTCCGGATCCCTGCTCTCCATCATCGAGTCACGCCTCGACCGCCGCCGCTTCCAGGACCAGCACTGGACCGGCTCGTTCATGGACTACCTCGCCCTGTGCGAGCACAACCCCGCCATCCTGCGCAACGCCTACCAGCGCCTCTACGACGCGATCCTCGCGCACGGGAGCGAGAAGTACAAGGTCTTCAAGAAAGAGTGCGTTCGCTACCACTTCTTCAGCGACCCCTTCGACAAGGGCGCCGACGCGATCTTCGGCCTCGATTTCGCGATCATGCAACTCGTCGACTTCCTCCGCTCCGCCGCCGAGGGATATGGCACCGACAAACGCATCTTGCTGTTGCATGGCCCGGTCGGCTCCTCCAAGTCCACGATCGCACGCCTCCTCAAGAAAGGCGTCGAGCACTACAGCCGCACGCCCGAGGGTGCGCTCTATTCCTTCTCGTGGCTGCTTGACGAGCGCTGCGAAGTCTCGCCCAGCGCCGCGGGGCACGCCGAGGCCGCCAAGACCCACGAGTTCCGCTGCCCCATGCACGAGGAACCTCTCGTCCTTGTCCCGCGTGAAGCGCGTGAGGCCCTGCTCGCGAAACTCAACGCGACGTTCAAGTTCCAGAACCACCACGGCAAACTCAAGGTGACCGGCGACCCAGACCCATTCTGCCGCAAGATCCTCGAAGACCTGATGGCCTTCTACGACGGCGACTGGAAGAAAGTCATGGAGCACGTTCGCGTCCGGCGCATCGTCCTCTCAGAGAAAGACCGCGTCGGCATCGGCACCTTCCAACCGAAGGACGAGAAGAACCAGGACTCCACCGAACTCACGGGCGACATCAACTACCGCAAGATCGCGATGTATGGCAGCGATTCCGATCCGCGCGCCTTCAACTTCGACGGCGAACTCAACATCGCCAACCGGGGCGTCTGCGAGTTCATCGAAGTCCTGAAACTCGACGTCGCGTTCCTTTATGACCTCCTGGGTGCGAGCCAGGAGCACTCGATCAAGCCCAAGAAGTTCGCCCAGACGCACATCGATGAGGTGATCCTCGGGCACACCAACGAACCGGAGTACAAGCGCCTCCAGAGCAACGAGATGATGGAGGCCTTCCGCGACCGCACGATCAAGATCGACGTGCCGTACAACATCCGCCTCGACGACGAGATCAAGATCTACCAGAAGGACTATGGCCCCGAACGCATCAAGACCATCCACATCGCCCCGCACACGCTCGAAGTTGCCGCGATGTGGGCCGTGCTGACGCGCCTCGATGAGCCGAAGAAAGCCGGGCTGGGCCTCTTGCAGAAACTCAAGTTGTATAACGGCAAGTCGATCCCGGGCTTCACAGAGGACAGCGTGCGCGAACTCAAGGAAGAAGCGCCCCGCGAAGGGATGAATGGCATCAGCCCGCGCTACATCCAGGACAAGATCAGCAACACGCTCGTCAGCCGTCAGGCCGTCGAGGAAAAGAGCATCAACCCCTTCATGGTCATCAACGAACTCGAGGGCGGCCTCAGCCACCACTCACTGATCAGCGACGAGAACACGAAGAAGAGATACCGCGAACTGCTCGCGATCGTGAAGGAAGAGTACGAGGACATCATCAAGGGTGAGGTGCAGCGCGCGATCTCCGCCGACGAGGACGCGATTCGTCGCCTGTGCGCCAACTACATCGAGAGCGTGCGAGCCTACACGCAGAAGGAACGCGTCAAGAACCGCTACACCGGGCGCGATGACGAGCCGGATGAACGCCTCATGCGCTCGATCGAGGAAAAGATCGACATCCCCGACAGCCGCAAGGAGGATTTCCGTCAGGAGATCATGAACTACATCGGCGCACTGTCCCTCGACGGCAAGAAGTTCGAGTACAACACCAACGCCCGCCTCTACCGCGCCCTCGAACTCAAACTCTTCGAAGACCAGCGCGACACGATCAAACTCAAGAACCTCGTCTCCAGCATCGTCGACGACGAGACGCAGGCCAAGATCGACGTCGTCAAGCAGCGGCTCATAAAGAACTTCGGCTACAACGACACGAGCGCCACCGACGTTCTCAACTACGTCGCGAGCATCTTCGCGAGAGGGGATACGAAAAGCAAGTAGGGTTCGGCTGGCGACGATTGAGCTGGAGGCAGCGATTGATCCGATACTTCAGGAGAGCTATCTCGCCTGGAGTATCCGTCATGAGTTGCCTTGGATCAGTCTTGCTCGCGTGCACCCTCGCCTTGCTCTCCTCAACGTTCGAAGCCGATGCTCAATCACAACTACCCGAAACTCGAGGGGGCGATTTCTCTTACGATCGTAACGCCGCCCTCGTCTCGCGGACGGTTCATCGGGTCAATGCCCAACTCCCCCCGGCTTACCACGCCCTCGATCGTGCCGCGGCATTCGAAGTCCGGACGTTGATCATCATGGCAATCACTGGCGCGAGCGACGCGGAGATCCTTGCGTACAACGAGGGCACGCCCCTTCGGCTGGTCGCTGCGGCATCGCCGTTCGTCGATCGCGCACACCTTGCCGTTGATACTGCCTTTGCCATCCTTCATCACCGCAATGGGGCCGTGCCGGCACCATTTGGCGAGACGCTGGGTGTCGCGATCCTTTTGTTCGACAGCAACGCGTCTGTTCGGTTGCGGCAGCGTTGGGCGGAGATCAACTCGCTCGTCGCATGGTTGACAAGGTAGAGGTTAGCCGAAGGGGACAACTGCACCATCCTCAAACAAACACCCGCGCCGGTCTCCCAGCGCGGGCGTCTCGTTCACTTGGTTGCTTCAAGCCACACGCGATCGAAACGCGCGTGGTCAAGACCATTTACTTCTTGTCCGCAGGCTTCGCCGGCGTCATGGTCGTCGCCGGAGCGGTCTTCCCGCCGTGGGCCGCGCCATGTCCCTCGGCCGCGGGCTTCGCCGTGGTCTTGGTGTAGGTGATCGTCATCATCTTCATTTCGTGGCCGTCGTGCGTGCCGAACATCTCAAACGTCATGACGTCACCCTTGAAGGTGGTGATCTGCTTGCTCATCATGCTCTGGCCTGACTCCGGGTCATCCATCATGCCGGAGGTGGTGATGACCTTGCCGGCGGAGTCGGCCGTGCCCGTGAACATGAAGACCTGCGTGGACCAACTGTCGATCCAAGTGCCTTCGAACTTCTTCTGGTTCTTGTTGTAGCCGATGAGCATGGAGCCCGTGAACTTCTGGCCCATCATCTCGCCCTGGAACTGGCTCTGGACGTAGCGCCCGCCATAGACCTCGGTAAAGGTCGCGGTGCCCGCACTCTTGAGTTCCTGATCGCCCATGTGCACGACTGTCTCGGTCGTCCACGAGCCGAGGTACTGCTTGAGGTACGCGTGCTCGGGAGCGAGGGCCAACATCGCCTGCATGTCCGGTTCGGCGGGGGCCGCGGCGGGCTTCTCATTCGACTTGGCGTCCTTCTTGAGGCCGCCACGCTCGACGGTCGAGTCTTCCTTCTTCGGCTCGGCCATGGGCTTGGGCTTGGCCCCTTCACGGGTTGCGGGATGCTCCTTGGTGGGCTGCGCGGGAGGCTGCTTCTCCTGCGCGATCGCCACGCCCGTCAACGCCAACAACGCCACCACCACGCCGAACTTCGTCGCCTTCATGCCATACTCCTTGATGTGCTTTTCGTATCCAGGCCGCGTGCATGCCCTTCGGCATGCCTCCGCACGTTCCGCCCCACGTCGGTGAGGCCATCCTGTTTGCCCTTCAGTATAGGCGCCGCCACCCAGACTTTCGATCAAAAGCCGAACGGTTTTCACAAAGCCAATAGTCACAGGCGCTTACGCGAGGCGGGACGCTCGCGAGGTGCCGCCGCGACGACTATGAATCCTCGATATGTGGTGTTTGCGATTGCGCGGCGTGTTTGGATGGCGCGCCGGTCCGCGGCGCGACCTTTGATCACAACGTCTTGCTGAGGATCGCGCTGCGGTAGTTCGTGTAAGGCCACTGCCAGAACTCGATGTCCCGATACCCGCGCTTCTTGTAGAACGCCATCAACTCGACATCGGGCTCAGCCATCGACAAAGCCAACTCCCGCGCGCCCGTCTCTCTCGCACGCTCTTCCACCAATCCGAGCAGCATCTGGCCGATGCCCATTCCTTGGTAGTCGGGATCGACCGCGAACTGCGAGAAACTCGCGACATCGGGCTCACCAAACCAGGGCGGGCCCTTCGCCTCTTCCATCTCGTGAAACAGGATCGACCCGACCAACTTCTGGCGGACGCTGCCGTCTGCGTTCGTGACGTGGTGCACCGACACGTAGCACTCGCCATTGAACACGCGCTGGCGCGTCACCGTGTCGTCCTGCCGACCGGCCAGCGGCTTCAAACCCATCGCGACCTGCTTTGCGTAGGCCTTGTGCAGCAAACTGGTCAGTTCGCTGATCGAGTCGCTGGGCGCGAGGCGACGCACCGTGATGATCGGGATGTTCGACGCCTTCTCCGGCACGCCACGCTGCGGCTTGCTCTGCCCGGGGAACATTGCCTCGGGGTGGGGCGAGCCGGGAAGACGCGAAGGTTCGTTTTCAGAGTTGGGCATGGACGGTTACTCTAGGATTGAACTTCTGGCCCGCGTTAGACTTGCTCGGGCCAGATTTCACCGGAGGTTTGCGCCATGACGCCACCACGTCGCCTCACCTACGAAGAGACATGCAAGACACTGGCAGATTTGGGGTTGGTCGAGCCCAACGCCAACCTTCGCGTCGGCGACACAATGCCGACGCCCGACGACGATCCACAAACGGGAATCAGCCTGTTTCGAACCGTCTTGGAAGGCGAGACTCTTGAGGGTCTATCCCTGTCGCGCACATTCATCTGCCGTAGTTCCATTCGCAAATCATCTTTCAATGTATCCAACCTCTCTGAGTCATGGCTTTGCTGGAACGATTTCACAGAAGCCACTTTCTTGGCGTGCGACCTCCGCAAATGCGACTTCCGAAGCTCGATTCTCGAAAGTGTGAACTTCTCTGATTCGATACTGAGCGGTGCAGACTTTCGCCACGCGACGTTGCGAGACTGCAACTTCGCAAACTCCACTATGGACGGCACGGTCATTCCCCGTTCCCTACGCAAGTCAGTTCAACTGAGCGACTCCCAACAAAAGCAGGTTCGTTGGGTTTGGTTCAATGGGAAAGAACCTGTTGGCGGCTAACGCCGCGTGACCTCGACCTTGCCATCCTTCGCATCCTTGATTGCGTACCCCATCGCCGCGAGTTGATCGCGGATCGCGTCGGACGCCTTGAAGTCCTTGGCGGCTCGTGCGTCGCGTCGCTGATTCAGTAGTTTCTGAATAATCGGAGCATGGTCCGAGTCGACCGGCCCGAACACTTGGTAGTCCACTGACACCATTGTTGCAATCTGTGGAGTTCGCTCGCCGAGCACTCCAAGCACTCGATCGACCATAGCAAACGGCGTGACGTCCGAAGGGACCACTGACTTGAGTCCGTCATTCCATTCAAATCCCTCGGGTGCCGGAGGAAGCGTGTCAATCAACGCTGGCAGCGTCTCGTTCAATACTGCAACCGCCTTGGCGATGTTCAAATCTTCGTGCATTGCGGCAGCAAACGCGAGTTCGGTCGACTTGACACCCGCATACAACGGATTTACGTCGACCTTGGTAGCCCATGCCGCGTACCGCTTCTTGATCTCGTCGGTTCCACGTGTCCATCGCTCCACCTGCCGCTGGCTATCCGCTACCCCCCGCATCGTGAAGTCCGCATTCGAGCGATAGTGCGTGTTGATGAGCGCGAGCCTCAGCGCCGCCGGCTCGATCCCCTTCGCAAACAGATCCCGCGCCGTGAAGAAGTTTCCCTTACTCTTGCTCATCTTCGTCCCTTCGACGAGTAGGAACCTGGGGTGGAACCACATCGCGGCGAACGAGCCGGCCATCGGCTCGGTGTTGAATGCGCAGCAACTCTGCGCGATCTCGCACTCATGATGCGGGAAGATGTTGTCCTCGCCGCCCGAGTGCAGATCAATGAGTGCGTTGCCATTCGCGATGTCCGCGAGTGATGAGAGGTCCTTGATGACACCCGTGACGCCCGGGCTTGCGGCTGGGCTTGCCGCGGGGCCTCTGACGGAGAGGAGACGAGACACGCTCATCGCCGTGCACTCGATGTGCCAGCCCGGGTAGCCTTTGCCCCAGGGGCTCTCCCACTTCATCACGTGGCTCGCGTCTTCCTTCCACAGAAGGAAGTCGGCGGGGTGCTTCTTGCTTGCCTGATTGTCGGCATTCACGCGGCCACCCTCGCCCTCCTTGAGCCTGTCCAGCGTGTTGCCGCTGAGTTGGCCATAGGGCTCGAACGAGCGCACATCGAAATACACGACGCGCGAGCCCGGCGCACCCGTGACGTAGGCGTTGCCTCGAGCGATGAGTCGCGAGATCACCGCGATCATCCCAGCGATGTTCTCGGTTGCCCGGGGCATGAGCGTCGGATCCTTCTCCGCCTCAAGCGCAAGTTTTAGCCCCAGTTTTCGCGCATCATCCTTGAACCGATCCTCATAGAACCGCGCGATCTGGTACGGATCCTTGGGATCGATCGTCGCGCCGGCGGGTAACTTGCCGCTCTTCTTGGCCTCTTCGAGGCGACGCCCCGCGACTGACATCCGGTCTTCGCCGTTCTCGCCGCCCTCCGCATCATCGGTCATGTGCCCGACGTCGGTGATGTTCATGACGTGCGTGACCTTGCGTGGCCCCTTGTGCACGCCGCCCTTGCCATTGAACAACTCGCACAGCGGGCTCTCGACAAATCGACGCAGAACATCGGCCGCGAGAAAACTGCGAAAGTTCCCGATGTGCGCATCGTCGTACACCGTCGGGCCGCATGAGTAGAACGTCACATGCTCCGGATTCCCCGGCACGAACGCCTCGATCTTCTTCGTCCGCGTGTTGTACAGGTTCAGGGGCATGCGTTCCAATCGTAGAGAGGTCGCTCTGACTCCCCTTCCTTCCAGGAAGGGGCTGGGGGAAGGTTCTTCTGGGCGACCAGAACCGTCACGATTCGAAGACTCATCGTGGGCGTGCAAATCACGACGTTCTGCATGCCGCCCCGTTCACCCCTTGATGACCTTGTCCGCCAGATCCAAAATCGCGTTCGCGTCCTTCACCGTCGGTGCCTCCGCAATCAGGCGCATGATCGGCTCGGTGTTGCTCGCTCGCACGTGCAGCCACGCCTTGCCAGCAAGCGGCCCGGTCGTCATGTCCACGCGGACGCCGTCCTGCGTGTCCAGTCGCTCTCCCGCGAAGTGCTTGGAGATCGCCGCGATCGCCGGAGCCGCATCTTCCTTCCTCGCGAGATCAACCTTCCGCTTCTCAATCGCGTATGACGGCATCGCCTTGATGATGTCGCTCAACTTCCGCTTCTTCCCCTTGCCGCCACCCGCCGGGCTCATGAGCCACAGTGTGAGCGCCATCGCGGACAAACTGTCGCGCACGTACGTCACGCGGGGCCAGATCACGCCGCCATTGCCCTCGCCGCCGGCGACGCTGTTCTCTTTCTTCATCACCTCAACGACGTTCGCCTCGCCCACGGCCGTGCGGATCACTCGCGCGCCGAACGACGCGGCCACATCCTCGACCATGCGGCTCGTGGACAGGTTCGTCACGATCGTCATCCCATTCGTCGTCGCGCCTCGCAGCCGCTCCGCCTCGAGAATCGCCTGCACGCCCAGCGCGAGCGTGTATTCCTCGCCAATGTAGTTCCCGCGCTCGTCAATGATCGCGAGGCGATCCGCGTCCGGGTCCTGCGCGAAGCCGACATCGCTCTCATTCTCACGCACGCCATCGCACAAGCCGCCCGGCTGCGACAGATTCTCCTTCGTTGGCTCGGGAGAGTGCGGAAAAATGCCAGAGTCCTCGGCACCCAGGTGCAGAATCTCCTCGACGCCCAGCGACTCGAGCAGGTCGCGAGCGCCCGCCGAGCCCGAGGCGTTCACCGAATCGACCGCGACCGAGAGACCCTGCCCGATCAGCCCCGCGTCGGGCGTGAACCCAGCCTCTTCCATCGCCCACAGCACGCGTTCGACGTGTTCGTGCGCGCCCGCATGATCCTCGCCCGCGCTCCCGGCGTGCTCCCAGCCGGCGTTCGTCACCTGACCATTCTGGAATCGCTTGATCACCTCGTTTGCCGCGATCGCCGGCGGCGCGCACGCCGCACTCCCAAATCCGCCGCCCGCTTCGTCTGCGAACAGGCACTTGAGCCCGATCCACTTCTGCGGATTGTGGCTCGCCGTGATCACCATTCCCGCGACGTACTCGCCGCTCGACGTGCCGCGCTGGAAATACGTGTCCGTCATCACCGCGACCGTCGGCGTCATGGCAACACCGAGGTTCACCACGCGGCAGCCCGCGCCCATCAACCCCGCCATCGCCGCAAACTCAATGACCTCGCTCCCCTTGCGCCCGTCGCGCCCAAGGACCACGACGATCTGCTTGCCCTTGGCGCGATCGCGAAGCACGCTGGCGAACGCCGCCGCGAACCGTGCGGCAGACTCCGCCGTCAGCGTCGTGCCCAGCACGCCCCTGCACCCGCTCACGCTCAGCATCAACGCGTCCGCCATCCGTACATCCTCCAAACCACCATCGCAATCGCTGGAAAAACCGCCGCGGTCGTGCGCGGGCAGGAGGGTAGGTCTGAACAATCCAACGGGCCTTACTCGCTACAGTCCGCCCGTGTTTGAACTGACCATCCAAGCCGAGTTTTGCGCAGCGCACGCCCTCATCATTTCGGGGGTCCGCGAGACAACCCATGGGCACAACTGGCGCGTCGAGGTCGGCATCGTCGGCTCCACGCTGGACAACGACGGCCTGCTCTGCGACTTCCACACGGTCGAAGCCATGCTCGAACAGGTGATCGAGCCGTTCCAGAATGCCGATCTCAACAAAGTCCAGCCTTTCACCACCCTTAACCCCTCGGCCGAGAACGTCGCGTGGCACATCGCCCAACGGCTCAGCGAGTTATTGGACGAGTCGCTCGCCCCGCACGCCCGCGTGGGCTGGACGAGCGTGACCGAAGCTCCCGGCTGCAAGGCCAAGTACTTGGCGCCGCAGCGATCTTGATCCAGAACCAGTTGTGCGCGAAACCGATACACCACTCGCACAGATGAGCGCACGACAGGCAACTACAAGCCATGAGCACCGCACCCAAACAGACTGATCTCGAATCGAAGGGCGCCGCTCCCACGAGAGCGCCACACATCGAGACGCCCAAACTCGTCTACGCCGATGGTGATGATGCGTCGATCCGTTTCTTCAATCGCGACATCTCGTGGCTCGAGTTCAACCGCCGCGTCCTCGCCCAAGCCGCCGACGAAGCACTCCCACTGCTCGAACGCCTTCGCTTCCTCCAGATCTTCTCGTCGAACCTCGACGAGTTCTTCATGAAGCGCGTCGGCCTGGTCAAGCGTCAGATGCACGCGGGCGTCACGCTGAGCACCACCGCCGATGGCCTCTCCCCTCGACAGCAACTCGCCGCCATCCGCGCCCTCGTCAACGAGATGGAAGCCGAGCAGTCACGCATCTATCGCGATCTGCTCCTCCCAAGACTCGCCGAACAGGACTTCCACATCCTCAAACTCGCGCAACTCTCCACCAAGGAGCGTGCCTGGGTCGACGAGTGGTATCGCAGCAACGTCTTCCCGGCGCTCACGCCCCTCGCCGTCGACCCTACGCACCGCTTCCCCTTCATCTCCAACCTCTCCGACAACTTCGCGGTCGTCACGAGTTTCCCCGACGCGACCGACGAAGAGGTCCAGTACGCTCGCCTCAAGATCCCGCCCAACATCCGCCGCTTTGTGCAACTGCCCATCAAGGGCCTCAAGGGCGGCCTGCGCTTCGTCCTCCTGCAGGACATCATCCGCGCCAACATGCAAGGCCTCTTCCAGGGGATGAAGATCCACCAGATGGCCTACTTCCGCGTGACTCGCATGGCGGGCATCCAGAAGGACGACCTCGAAACCGCAAACCTCCTGCAATCCGTCGAGGCCGACCTAAAGCAACGCCGCTTCGCGCGTGCCGTGCGCCTCGAGATCGAGCCAGAGCCGCCGCCCGCACTCTCGCGATGGCTCCTCGACAAACTGCGCCTTGATCCGCAGGACGTCTACGAGCAGACCGGTGACGCCGAGTATCCCGCGCTCTCCGAAATCGTGGACGTTGATCGTCCGGACCTGAAGTTCTCGAAGTACAAGGCCGCGATCCCGCCGCGTCTGGCCGACCGCGCCATCAGCGAGCGCACGCCCGCAAACTTCTTCGCGACCATTCGCAAGCAGGACATCCTCGTCCACCACCCTTACGAGAGTTTCCACGACAGCGTCGAGCGTTTCATCGCGAGCGCCGCCAACGATCCAGACGTCGTCACGATCAAGCAGACGCTCTACCGCACGAGCCCCGACTCGCCCTTCATCGAATCGCTGATCCGAGCCGCGGAAAACGGCAAGCAGGTCGCCTGCCTCGTCGAACTCCGCGCGCGCTTCGATGAAGGCCGCAACGTCACCTTCGCACGCCAACTCGAGCGTGCGGGCGTGCACGTCGCGTATGGCGTCATGGGCCTGAAGACCCACTGCAAAACCAGCCTCGTGGTCCGCCGCGAGAAGCAAGGCCTGCGCTGCTACGCGCACCTGGGCACGGGCAACTACCACCCCAAGACCGCGCAGTTATACACCGACCTGGGCCTGCTCACATGCGACCCCGGCATCACCGCCGACCTCGTGCAACTCTTCAACTACCTCACCGGGCTCGCGGCGACGCAGTCGTACAGCCATCTCCTCGTCGCGCCTTTCAATATGCGTCAGAAGTTCTACCAGATGATCGATCGCGAGATCGAGAACGCCAAGAAGAAAAGACCCGCTCGCATCCTCGCGAAGTTCAACTCGATGGAAGACCGCGAGATGGCGGACAAGTTGTACGCGGCGAGCCAGGCGGGCGTGCCGATCACCCTCATCGTGCGTGGCTTCTGCTGCCTGCGCCCGGGAGTGAAGGGACTCAGCGAGAACATCAAGGTCATCTCGGTCGTCGGGCGCTTCCTCGAGCACTCACGCATCTTCCACTTCGCCGCGGGTCAGGACGATCCAGCCGATGGCGATTGGTTCATGTCGAGCGCAGACTGGATGTACCGCAACCTCTCGAATCGCGTCGAGGTCGCGACACCCGTCCGCGACGACGACGCCCGCAAGCGCCTCAAGCACATCTTCGATGTGATGCTCGCAGACCATCGCAACGCGTGGGACCTGCTGCCCGACGGCACGTACACGCGACGCAGCACGCCCGCCGAAGCCAATCCCACAAGCCCCGAAGCACTGGGCACGTTCGAGAGCCTCATGCTCGACGCCAACCTGCCACGCGACTAAGACGCAGAATGCGACGTCCTTGAGTTGCACGCTTCTCCGCTGCAAGTGTTGAACTCGCAAACCTGCGTTCGGTCACGATTCGCTCGCGACCCTGTCCGCGCGGGCCGCCTCGATGCTTGCGGGCGACTCCACTACCGCCATCTTCACCCGCGTCACACGCGTCGGCTCACCTTCGAGCACCGTGATCGCCACGTCCCCATGCCGGAACCCCTCGCCCACGCGGGGGATCCGCCCCATGTTTACCGTGACAAATCCCGCGACGGTGTCATAGTCCTCGCTCTCGGGAATCTCGACGCCGATCTTCTTCAACTGGTTGTTCGCGTCCTCGATGTACGCCCGTGCGTCAACTTCCGCGCTCTTGTTCGTCTCGTCGAGGCGGACTTCCTGCTCGCCGGGAATCACCTGCTCGTACTCGTCCTGGATATCGCCGAAGATCTCCTCGAAGATATCCTCGAGCGTCACGAGCCCCGCAACGCCTCCAAACTCGTCGGCCACCATCGCGATGTGCACGCGCTTGTGCAGCATCTCTTCCAGCAACTCGCGCACCGTCTTGCTCTCGGGCACAAACATCGCCGGGCGGATCATCGTGCGGATGTCGAATCCGGTTCCCGTGCGGCCGCGCTCGCCCGCGAGCCACTTCATCAGGTCCTTGATGTAGAAAATGCCCAGCGTCTTGTCGAGCACGCCCTCATACACCGGCAGGCGGCTGCGCCCGCCCTTCCTGATGAACGCCACCACCTGACCCAGATTCGCCGTCACGGGCAGCGCGTCGATCTCCGTCCGTGGCGTCATGATCTGCGCCACGCTCGTGTCGCGGAAACGCACCACGGCGCGAATCATGTCGCGCTCGAACTTGTCGAACTGCCCATCCTGGCTCGCCTCTTCCACGACATGCAGGATCTCCTCCTGCAACTCCGTCTTCTGGTCAAGGCCACTCCGCCCCGCAAGACGGCGGATCACATGGTCCATCAACTCTGAGAATGCCAGAATTGGCTTCGCGAGAACGTACGAAAGGCGGATCATGCCCGACCACGTCGCGACCGTCGCCTCCGCCGCATGCCGGGCAATCGCGACGGGAATCACCACGCCCGCAATCCAGATCAGGACGCTCGTCCCTGCGACGCCGATCAGCATCTCAACCCAAGTGGGAAACTGGTGCCCGCGCACGCGCGAAAGCCACATCACCATCGCCACGACCGCGATCAGATTAAACACGACGCGCGGCAGCGCCACCGCCGTCGCGTGCCCCTCGAGATCCTCGATGATCCGCGTGACGCGCGAACGCACCGGCACATCACCCCGGGCCGCCATCAACTCCTGCATCTTCGGGATCGCCACGTCACGCAGCGACTGCGTCAGCGCGCTGAACAACCCCCCCACCAGCACGGCGAGGACCCACGTCCCCAAATGGGCCATCTCGATCCAGTCCATCACGCCACCCCGCCATCCCGGGGAGCCCGCCCATCGCGGCGGAAGACCACGCCCACCCCAAGCCGCGTCAGGACCGCATCCTCAAGGTCATGCATCGCCGCAAATGCTCCCTCATCATGGTCATCGTGCCCGAGGCAATGCAGCACGCCATGCACGGAGTACAAGAGCAACTCATGGAACAACTCATGCCCGCGGGCTTTGGCCTGCCTTTGCCCTTCGTCCACGCAGACCATGATGTCCGTATCCACCCTTCGAGCCTTGGCGACCTTGATCTGACCGCCCGCCAGCGCGACCGTCGGCTGCGATATTGGGTCCTCTTCCGGGTCCGTCAGGTCAAAGGTCAAGACGTCCGTCGTCCCCGGCACCCCGGCGAACTCTTCATGGGCCTGGGCCATTTCCGCGTCCAGCACCAACCTCACCCGAACCTCACCAAAGGCCCCCAGCACCTTCCCAGCCTCGGCCAGTGAATCGCCCAGCCGCCGGATCAGATCCGCAGGGACGTCCGTCCCGCCGTTAGTGATGGATATCGCCAGCGACCGGCCGTGCATGCTCGCACCGCCAGGTTCGTCCGTGGATGAGTTGGTAGTTCGTGTGGCCATAGACCCCGCCCGGTGGCGTGGGGGATAATAGATCGTCGCAACCACACGCCTGATGCAATCTGGCCCGCTACTAAGTCCCAATAACTCACGAAATGCAATCGCAATGCGAACGCGATGCGATCAAACTACGAATACCCTAAGTGTGCCAACCACCGACGTTGCGCAAGAGTGAGGGGTTGGTTCAGGGGTTTCAACCCAAGGTGTAGCGCACGCTACGGCTTCTCCATCGGCCTGCATCGGCATTCGTCCGCTCGACTCGACCTGAATAACCCGCCCACGCCCGCCCACGGCTTCGCTTCGCCCGCCCAGCCGCCATGCGCTCAGTGCGAGCGCAATCGACGGCAGGCTCCGACCCGGAATGAACACCACGTCCAAGAGGCCGTCGGCGGGGTCTGCGGCTGGGGCGGGGTCGAGTCGTAGGGCGTATTGCCTCAGGTTTGCGATCACCACCATGCCCGGACGTTCGCCGACCATGCGCCGGCCGTCGATGCTCACGCTGACCACAGGAACGCGCGGCGACACCAGTTCGCGAAGTATCGGCCCCACATAGGACGCGTGGCGGATCGGGCCCGATCTGGTGCCGCACAAGCGATGGATGATGCTCGCGTCGGGGCCGAACGACGCCATGATCGCGAACAATACTCGGGACTTACTGGCGCCCGTTGCCGAGAGCGAGGCGATGTCGATGGTGCGTGTCCTCCCACCTGACACGATCTCGGCCACGCGTTCGGCATTGGGCACATGCCCAAACTCGCGGGCGAAGAGATTCTCCGTCCCCATCGCGGCGTGGTACACGGGCCTGGGCCTGCTCACCAGGGCCGGAAGAGTGTGATGCAACGTGCCATCTCCGCCCACGATGACGACGGCTTGCGCCCAATCCAGCAGCGATGGGACCTCGCTCGTGGCGGCTGTCACGTCAACCTCACGCGCGTCGTGACCGGCCACGCCTAGAGCGTGAACCACCTCAGGCACGAAGGCCGCCCCACGACCCTTGCCAGCGCGCGGGTTGTAAAGAACCGCAACGCGCACACTACTTCTTCACGGCTGGTCGGGCCGCGGGCGTTGTTTTCGCGTCCGCGTTCGCGGCTGGCTTTTCTTCTGCCTTGGGCCTCTGCAGGATCGTGTACCACGCGAAGAGGTCCTTTTCGATGTCCATCGGACTCTCACCCACGTTCCAGCCTAGCGCTTTGGCCAGGGCCTTGACTCCGTCCTGGTCTTCCTTGTCGAACGCGACAACGCTGAACCCCGCCTTTTCCCACTGCGCCTTTGTGAACGGGCTGGTGCCGTCGGCCCAGGGGATGTACTTCTCTGGGTTCTGCGCGGGGCAGATGTTGTAGATGATCATGAACCCGCCTGGTTTGAGCGCGTCGAAGAGTTCCTTGATGAACACCTCGTTGCTCACGCCCAACTTCACGAGCATGCGCTCATCGACGGGCTTCGCCGGTTGGATGTAGCCCTTCTTGAGCGTGTTCTTGGAGATGATGAAGTCAAAGTTGGCGCCCACGGCGTTCTTGATCTTTGCATCGCCGGGCCACGAGCCATACTCCACTTGTGCAGATCCCGTGATGCTCTCTTCCGCTCCGTTCACCACGCCGACGTCTTCTGGATTTCGGAAGAACGCCCTGAGGAGCGGATCCACATCGACACCCACGGCGTGCATGCCCGACGATGCGAGCAGGCGCAACTGCACGATCCCGCCACAACCGAAGTCGAAGACGCGCTTGCCCGGGCCAAAGCACGTGCCGTCGGTGCTCGCGGCCTGGCACACGAGGTCGAGCGCCCGCGCGTAGGCATGGGGCGAGCCATACCGAGTGTGGTAGTAGAACTTCTGGTCGAGATTGACCAGTTCAAATCCCTCACGCTGCTCCTTGGCGAGGGCGTTGAACTCGTCGGGCGTCTTGGCGTCGCGCGTCGCTTTGTTGTAGTAGACGGCTCGCGTCTCTTCCATGTACGTCAGCCAGTTGGTGTTGAAAAGAAACTGGCGCACGCTGGGTGATTGGATCGTCGGCATGACCAGAGCCGCATCGCGCCGAAGGTGCTCGATCGGATGGATATTCGGATCCGTGATCATCGTGGACGGAATGGGCGCTTTGGGCTGATCGGCGTCCTTCGCCGCAGTGTCGGGGGCCTTCTGAGACTCGCCTCCCGTGGCCTTGCCGTGGTCGTGCCCGTCGTGCTGGGCGAGCGCTGTGCTGGACAACGCAGCGAGTGAAGCGAGGACGAGCGTGTGACGCAAAGAGAGGCTGAGCATTGCTTGGGCTCCGAAAGGCAAATAGCGACAATCCACCCCGACACAATGGTATGAACGACCTGTACGCCACGCACCCGCGCCGGTTCAGGGCTGCGGAGCGTTGCTTTCGTCCGCTTTGGTATCTTCCAGCACACCCACGCGAGCGATCCCCAGCCTCTGGCAGTACTCGTGGACGAGAACGACGCTCTCGTACGAAGCGTCGGGCTCGGGAATGATGACGACGGTCAGTTTCGACGCGGGACGTTCCTTGGCTTCGGTGGCGAGCCGCGTGTTGAGCGCCTCGAGCGTCATTCCGTCTCCCTTGTCCACCGTCGCCCGGTCACTCTCGCCATCGCGCGAGAGGTGCACGCGCAGAGTCTTCTCCTCCGCGTTCGCGCTCGCGGCTTGCTCGCCCTTGCGCACCTCGGGAATCGCCGTCTTGAGATACCACTCAGGCCCGAGGAAGACCGCGCTCGCCATGAAGAACACGAGGATCACCATGACGACGTCCACCATGGGCGTCATGTTGGGCCCATAGTGCAGGTCGTGCTGCGCCAACGCGTTGCGCTTGCGGAATGGGTGGTGGCTCATGGCGTTCCCTCAGGACGCTGGGCCGTCAGGAGCACGTTGCGCAACTTCACCTCACGGCACGCGGCCAGAATCGGCGACACGCTCGCATAGTTGAGGCGACGATCCGCTCGAATCTGCACCAGCGGCGCCTTCTCAGGCTCTGCGCCCGCGTGCAGACGTAACCTCTCTCGTAGTGTCGCGGCATCGGTCGTGCGCCCGTCGATCATCACGCCCGCGGGGTTGTCGCCATCACCCTTGACGATGTTGATGATGAGAGGCGAAGACGCCGAGTCCTCGAGACCAGCGGAGGCCTTGGGCAACTGCACCCCCGCCTGCCGATCCGTCGCGAGCCGCCCCACCAGCAGATAGAAAATGATGAGGCACATCACCACGTCGATCAACGGCGTGACGTTGATCTTGCCTGCGTTGCTCGTGGGAATGGCGAATCGACGACGCACGCGAAACTCCGATTACTTCTTGCCGACGGGCAGGATCTCGACAATCTCGCTCGCGACCATCATGCCCCGCGTGCAGATGCGATCCACGATCGAGCGGTACAAGCCGAAAACAAACAGGCACGGGATTGCCAGGCACAATCCAAGCAGCGTGTGGAAGAGTGCCTTGGAGATGCCCAGCGAGAGGTTGGCGGCCTGCGTCTGCCCGCCCGCCTCACCCAAACTCGTGAACGCGAGGATCATGCCCCACACCGTGCCCGCAAGGCCGATCAGGGGCCCCAAGTTGCCGATGACGTTCAGGATCTCGATCTTGCGAAACCACTTCGCGGACTCCTCGGAAGCCGCCAGTTCCGCGGCCTCGCGCAACGCGACGCGATCGCTCTCAAGATGCACCAGCGCTGGTCGAAGCGCGTTGCTGACATAACTGGTGTCCTTGAGAACGAACTCTTTGAGTTCGTCGATGCGCTGCGTGCGAGCGAGTTCGCGCACGCGCCTGACCGATGCCTCGGGCATGATCTTGTTCTCGCGAATCTCGATGGCGCACACGAAGACGACGGTCATTCCAACGAGAGAACCAAGGATCAGCAGGATCGTGAAAAAGTCGAACGAGTCCTTGAACAGCCCCCACAGGCGGCCGGACTGCGGCGCCTCCGCGGCTTGCGCCAACGCCTCGCTCGCCATCACGCCGACGATTGCGACGCCCGCCAACATCCATCCAAAGAACGCTCGACGATTCTGTGCCATGGGTCGATGATAAGCGAGCGCTACGAGCGAAGCCCGCCCGGCCCATCCTCATCAAGGTCGCGCTCTTCGATACCCCGGCTGACCTTGAACCCCTCGCCGAACCACTTGCCGAGGTCAGCCATTCGTGCGCGGGCGTCCGCGAAGGGATACGCCGGGTTCGTCGGCGAGACCCACACGCCCGTCACGCGGCAGCGGGTCGGATCGCGCTCCAGCAACTCGGGCACCCCGGGGCGATCCCGCCACGAACTGGGAAGGTCGAGTGTCACTTCGCGAGACTCTTCGCCAACGGCACGCAGACTCACGCGGGCGTGGTGTGCTGGCAACGCGTCCGCGATCCGCTCCGCCCATTCGATGAGAACAATCGCGTCAGGACGTGCGCCGCGGGCTCGCCCTTGAGCGTCCGCCGAGTGCATTTCCATGAACGTGTCCCAACCGAGCGAGTCGAGGTCCTCAGCGCTGCTCAGGCGATAGGCATCAATGTGCACCAGCCGAGCCGCGCCCGCTCGCGACGCCACCTCTCCCTGCAGCCGGTACTCATTGACGAGCACAAACGTGGGGCTGTGTGCGTGCCCGCCGCCCAGTGCTTGCGTCAGTTCACGCACCAGCGTCGTCTTCCCCGCGCCAAGATCGCCCGCGAGTGCGATGACGTCCCCGCCACGCAGCACGCTCGCGAGTCCCTTCGCGAAGGCAGCCGTTGCTTCCGGGGATTCGAGATGTCGTGTAGCGTGGAGAGTCATGCGTTGCTCATGCCATCTGTGTCCCTTGCCCCTCGATCGGCATCATCCGCACGAACTCCATGAACCTCTGGAAGTTCGATCGGAACTCCACCATCGTGTCCGCGCCGAACTTGTCGCACACGACACGGGCGATCTCGAACGCGACGACGTTCTCGACCACCACGCTCGCCGCGGACACGGCACACACGTCAGACCGCTCATACTGGCTCGTCTCCGCTGCGCGAGTGCGAAGATCCAGCGAGGGCAATCCTCGCAGCAATGTCGAGATCGGCTTCATCGCAGCACGCACCACCACCGGTTCGCCATTGGTCATGCCGCCTTCGGTGCCTCCCGCGTTGTTCGTATCACGGCGAAAACCGATCGCCGGGTGCGAGTCTCGCTTCGATTCGTCGTAGCGAATCGGGTCGTGGACCTTGCTCCCCGGGCGTGATGCCGCCTCGAATCCCAGACCGATCTCCACCCCCTTGATCGCCTGGATTCCCATGACCGCCGCCGCGAGCCGTGCATCGAGCCGATCGCGCCAGTCCATGCACGATCCAAGCCCCGGCGGGCAACCAAACACATGACACTCGATCACGCCACCAACCGTGTCCTGATCGATCTTCGCCTGGCGGATGATCGCTTTCTGAGCCGCGCTCGCGGCTTCGTCGGGGCAATACGTCTCGGACGCATCGCGAGCCGAACGCATCGCGTGCCAGTTCGATTCCGTCACACTGGCATCCGTCCTCGCCGTCCCGATTGATCGCACGAACGCGAACGCCTCGATCCCGACTTCGCGCAGCAGCAGTTTCGCCAATGCCCCTGCCGCCGTGCGTGCCACGGTCTCCCGCGCGCTCGCACGCTCGAGAGTCTCTCGACAGTCCGTCGTCAGGTACTTCACCGATCCCGCAAGGTCCGCATGCCCGGGCCTGGGCCGATGCACTGGCGGCGTCTTGGTCGCGTCATCGAGGCGAGAGTCCTTGTTTGCGATCTTCATCGTGATCGGGCTGCCGATGGCGTGTCCATTCCGCACCCCCGTGAGCACTTCGGCGTTGTCGTCCTCGATGTTCTGGCGCCCGCCGCGGCCGTATCCGCCCTGTCGACGCGACAGTTCGGCGTTGATCGCGCGTATGTCGATCGCGAGCCCATTCGGCACGCCGCTCACGACCACGACCTGTGCCGGCCCGTGCGATTCCCCGGCAGTGATGTACTCCAGTCGTCCCATGCCCAAGGGTACGCGCGGAACGTCCGATCACTCTCGCGCCCTCAGAGCACCGCGGCACCTTACGACTTTTCCAACCTTCCCCCGCCTCGCACACCGGGGCAGGCTCTACGCTTCAATGTGCCGCTTGCCGACCAGACACTCCGCCGCCTCGTCCCCGCCGTCCCCGCGCTCTCCCGCGTGAGGCCGCTGATGTGGCCCCTCGATCTGCTCGATCGCGTGCTGTGCCTGCCCTATCGCGAGTTCCGCGACCTGCCCCCCAATCACCTCCGCATCCGCGTGGGCGTGGGCAATCGCATCCTCTTCAACGCCGCCCAGTTCAAGACCTTCCCTGTTGCATTCTGGCTCGACGCCCTCGAACGAGGCCTGGTCCGCCTGGATTCCACGATCATCGACCTGGGCTGTGGCTGCGGGCGCTTCGCCCTCACACTCCGCGACCTCTTCTTCCACGATCGCCGCTTCACGGGCAAATACGTCGGCGTGGACGTGGACGATGAAATGCTCGACTGGTGCCGTGCCCATTTCCCGCGCGATCACTTCTTCTTCCACAAGGTCAACACCTTCAGCCGCACGTACAACCCCAGGCCCGGCAACGCAAGGCCCGTGCCCGCACCAACAACCAACGGCTTGAACAGCGATGCCTCCATCATCGAGCCCAAACCCGCCGCCGCGCCGCTGCCAGATTGCCTCGACCTCCCCCTCGAAGCGTCTTCGGCGGACTTTGTCTTCGCCAACTCCCTCTTCTCGCACCTGCTCGAAGCCGAGTTCCGCGCGTACCTCAAAGAGGCCCGCCGCGTCCTGCGCGTGGGTGGCTACATGCAGTTCTCCGTTTTCTGCCTCCAGCACGTCGAACAAGGCAATGGCAGCCGATGGAGTTTCAGATACCGCCGAGGCGCGGCCCACATCGAGAGCGAGCGCTACCCCGAGGCCGCCGTCGCCTACGACCTCGAATGGCTCAAAGAATCACCGCTCGACGCGGGCTTTTCGCACGTCGAGGTCATGCCGAGCAATATGCAGACGATGATCCGGTGCAGGAAGTAGTGCTTCTTTCAGAGCCGAGCGGCGCAAGCCGCCGGTGGATTGTCCCAAGCACACCGCCAATTAACCACTCGATTAGCCCGAAGACCGGGTGCTTGCGCACCTCGGCTCTGTTCGAGCCTCACATCACGCCAACCAGATGTGCAGAGCCTTAGTTCGCCCGCACCAGCAGCAGGACGGTGTCGCGCGAAACCCACACATCGTCATAGACCGGCGCGACGCCCGCACCCACAAACCTCTCCACGCGCACGCACGCCCATGAATCGTCCGCGCTGAGCAGGAACCCGGTCAGGTTCGTGTTCTGCGGATCCTGTCGCGCGCCGCGCTTGGGAGACACGGGGCCGACCCCCGCGATGTCGCGCTTGAACACAATCGTGATCTCTTCGCCCAAAGGCAGCGGCGTGCCCGGCGCCTTTGCCATGCCCAACGCCAACCCGAGCGTCAGCACCGACGCCCCAGCCGCCAAAGCCCCGATCGCAAGCCCGTTCCATCGCCGCATGGTGCACCTCCGTCACGTTCAACACGCCCGGCCGCACTGCGGTTGCAACGTCAGCATCAGTGCAGCACGCGGAAGACTTCTTCCGCCGTCGTCAACCCCGCGCGAACCTTCTCCGCCGCGTCTTCACGCATCGACTTGAACCCCGACGCCACCGCGGCCTCCATCAGACTCACCGCGTCCGCGCGCGTCGCCGTCAGCCGACGCAACTCGTCGTTCATGGTCATGATCTCGTAGACGGCAAGCCGGCCCTTGAACCCCGTCCCCGCGCACGTATCACACCGGTGCGAGACCTGCCCAGGCGCTGTACCCGTCCCGCCGCACACCTTGCACGTGCGGCGAACCAGCCGCTGCGCCAAGACCGCGAGCAGCGAACTCGTCACAAGATACGGCTCGATACCAATATCCACAAGCCTCGGCACTGCGCTGGGCGCGTCATTGGTGTGCAGCGTCGCCAACACCAAGTGTCCCGTGAGCGACGCCTGGATCGCCAACTGAGCCGTCTCGCCATCGCGGATCTCGCCGACGAGGATCACATCGGGGTCCTGACGCAGCAAACTGCGCAGGCCCGCCGCGAACGTCACGCCCCGCTTCACGTTCACCTGCATCTGGCTGATGCCATCGAGGTGGTACTCAACCGGATCCTCGATCGTCATCACGTTGCGCGTGCCGCGATCGATCTTCTGAAGAGCCGCATACAACGTCGTCGTCTTGCCCGAGCCCGTGGGTCCCGTGACAAGGATGATCCCTGTAGGCCGCTCGACCAGGTCCATCAGCGAGCGCTGCATCGGCTTGGCCATCCCGATCTGGTCCAGCGACAACTCCACCGACGTCTGATCGAGCAGGCGCAAGACCAATCGCTCTCCATACACCGTCGGGATGCACGAAAACCGGATATCCACCTTGCGGCTGCCGATGCGCACCGTCGTGTGCCCGTCCTGCGGCGTATTCCGATTGGCAATGTCCAGTTCCGTCATCACCTTCATGCGCGAACTGATCGCCGGCGCGAGGGACAGAGGCGGGCTGTACACATCGTGCAAGATGCCGTCGATGCGGAAGCGGATGACGAGTTTCGTCTCCATCGGATGAACGTGGATATCGCTCGCACGCCGACGCAGCGCCTCGAAGAGGATCATGTTCACGAGGCGGATGACCGGGGTCTGCCTTGCGAGTTGCAACAGGTCCGTCGATTGCCCCGCCGCACCCGCCGCCGAGGCGATCGCCCGCTCGTCCAGCGGCATCTCTTCCACGATCTCGGTGACGAGGTCCTGGCGGCGTTCGTACCCGCGGTTGATCAGGTTCGCGACGCTGCCGCGTGAACTGAGCACGAGCCGAATCGGTCCACCCAGCATCTCCTCGATCATCGTGAACGCCGCAGGGGACAGGGGCTGCGCCGTCGCCACCACCATCACCGCGCCCGAACCAGCGCCGATGCTCTCGATCCCCGCGACATGATGCTGCCTCGCGACATCCGGCGGCACCGCTTCATAGAACCGCGACGCGTTTTCGTGCACCCGCGGCTCGTTCACGTACTCCAAACCCGTCCGCTGCGCCAGCAACTCAAGAGCCTTGTGCTCATCGATCGCGAGCATCGTCAGCAGCGTGTCCCACGGCTCGGCGTCGCTTCCCTCGGTCTGCGCGAAACGCTTCAACTGATCCGCCGACATTTTCAGCGGACCCATCAGCGTTGACACGTTCGCCCAGTCGCCGGGTGTTTCAACGCGCACGGGCACCGCCGCCCCCTTGGGCGAGCGGACCAAGCCATTCTTTTCGTCACGACCCTTTGCCATACGACTCCGTCGTGCTTCCACTGATCCTTGGTACCCCCACTCTCCGAGCGGGGTCTTCTCTTCTCTTTCAGAGCCCAGGTGCGCGAGCACCCGGTCTTCTCTTTGCCTCTACGAGCCCGAAGCGCAAGCGAGGGTCTTCCTATTTCATACTCTCGGGCATCGAACTCTCGATCATCGTGGGCTTCAACTCAAACCCATCATCTGGGATCCCCACATCTACCTTTGGTTGCAGCGACAGCAGCCGAATATCCGCCGGATCACGCATCACGCGGGGCGTCAGGAACACGTAGAGGGTCGTCTTCTGCTCGCCTGTGCTGCGATTCTGGAAGAAAAGACCGATCCCGGGAAGGTCGCCCAGGAAAGGCACCTTGACCACCGTCTTGTTCTTGCTGTCCACAGTCAAGCCGCCGACGACCACCGTGAAATCGCTCGGCACCGTCACGCTGTCCGACGAAACCGTGTTCGTCAACTTGGGTGGTGGAAGAGGCACGGCCCCAGTCGACGCCGCACCCGTGAAACTTGACAACTCAACGTTGTACTGCAATCGCAGGTACCCGCCGCCTGATATCTGCGGCGTCACGCTCAGCGTGGTTCCGGCCTGTACGTACCCGCCGAATCCGCTCTGCGTGGCATTCCCTACTGAGGTCGACGATGTCACCGTCGCCTGCTCCTGCAGACTCACGATCTCCGCGAACTCGTTGTCGTCCACCAGTAACTGGGGCTTGCTCAGGACCTTCGCGTCTGCCTCGGTCTGCAGCGCATTGATCGCGATCGGCACATAGTCACTGCGCAGCAGCGCCGACGTCAATCCCGACAAGCCCGGACTGATCGTCTTGGGATCCACGATGCTCGCCGTGTCGCTCAGCGCTGACAGGCCAAAGTTCGTCTGGATCAAGCCGCCTTTGCCCGCGGCGTTGATCAACTGCGTTTCAAACGCGAGCCGCATCGTGTCATCCCACGTCACCGAGACGATCGTCGCCTCGATGTACACGCTGGGGCGGCGCAGGTCCAACTTCGAGATCAGGCGCTCAAAGTCCTTCTGTTGCTTCAGTGGCGCCTTCACCATGATCTGATTGTTCTTGATGTCCGCAACGACGAACGCGTCTTCAGCGTTGATTGACAGTTCGCCAGAACTGCTGGACCCCGTGGACCTCGGGTTGTTGCCCGTTGCCCCGCCACCGCCGGCCGCGTTGCGATTGCTATTTCCGGTTCGATTCGCACCAAACCCGTCGCTCCGTCCTCGGGACCCCGACTGCGGCAAGAGCGAACTCGTCGGAGAACTTGGCGACTCATTCCGCAGCACCGCCAGGATCAACTCCGCGACCTCGTCGGCCTTGCTGTGACGGACCTTGTACGTCCTGATCACGATCTCCTCGGCCTGGATGTCCAATTCCTTGATCAAGCCATCCATCAAGGTGTGCTGCGAATCCGTCGCGTAGTACAGAATCTGTCCGCGCGAGTCGTCCACGATCATCGTGGGCCCGCCGCTCATGGAGGTCGTCTGCTGCGATATCTGTGGCGTCGTCTGATTCAGCGAGAGGGAACGACCAACCGCTCCGCTCTGGCTCGTGGACTGGATCGTCGTCACCTCACCCAAGCCGCGGTTCCGTGCAAGGTCTGCGACCTGCTGCGCCGCCCCGCCCACCTCGTAGCGCTTGAACTGCAGCATGCTCCTGGTATCAATGATCGCGATGACGCGCTTGATCTGGTCGATCTCCGACGCCACGCCCTTGAAGATCAGCGCGTTGCCCTGCGGATCGATCGACAAGCGTTCGCCCAGATTGTCGAGCCCGCCACCAGCCGGGGCCGCCGGTGCGTTCTGCTGCGCTCCCTGAGGCACCGCGCCGCCTCCCCCGCCGCCACGCGCACCAACAAGATCGAGCGCCCGCTGCCGAGCGACCGGTGCCGAGACGTGGTTCAACTCGATTCGCAAGTAATCCTGCTTGGCGTACTCCGCGAGGATCTGCTTCACGAGCGAATCAACGATCTCCAACTTGCGCTGCGTACCCGTCACCACGATCACGCCGAGGTCGTCGAGATAGGTGATGCCTCCAGCCGAGTTCGCGGCTTGCCCCGCCAACTGCGCCGTGATCGCCGCCTGCAACGCCGTGGGCTTGAGGTTGGGAGTGGCGATCACTTTGGTTGCCGGCCTGCTGCCGTTGAAGGTGGGCGAAATCTCCGAGACGGGCACCACATTGTAAAACCCTGCTGCGCCTTGGGTTATGGTGTAACCCTGCTGCTCCAACAGTGCGTCCACCAGGCCCAGAAACTCGCTCTTCTTGATGGTCACCGGCGCGTTGAACACCACCGTACCCGGCACGTCACCTTTGATCGCGATGTTGATCCCCAGCGAGTCCGCCAGCATCGACACGAGCGCCGACAACTGCACCGGCTCGCTGAACGCCGACAGGTTCACGTCGTTCTCATCCACCACGAGGTTTGCGGCCTGATCCGCACCCGCTGCCGGGCCGTCCTTGGTGGTTGGCGATGCCCCGGCGGGCTTTGCCGCCGTGCGATCCTTGGCAATGCGTTCCGGCGCAGGCACGCCCGTCGGCGGCGGATTCGGCTGCCCCTTCTTGTCCTGAGCCGAGGCCGACCCAAGCCCAAGGCCCACCAGCGCCCCAACCACCACGCCCGCACGGGCCAAGCCGGCTCGCGTCAACAGGCATGCGATCGACGTCCCCCGCCCACAGCCCACAGGGGCACGGCGGCCGAGCGGCCAACTCTTGCTGCTCATGTCAAACCTCTCCAACTCGCACCCCTGACAGATCCGTCTACCGCCGTACGCTCCGCTCGGCTGCGTCCGCGGGCTCCAACCCACGGGATTCAGAGGATATCCGACCCATCCCCCATTCCATGCCCCAAACATCACCCAACTCAGGCCATTCGCGAAACCCCAACACCCCGCCGCGGGTGGTAAGCCTCCTGCCGGCCGCGACAGAGATCCTCTGTTCTATCGGCGGTCGGGCCCTTCTCGTCGCACGTTCTCACGAATGCGACTTCCCCGCCGGGCTCGACGACCTTCCCGTCCTGACCGCCCAGCGCATCCATTCGACCGACTCGGCCGCGATCGACCAAGCCGTCCGAGACCAGCTCCACGCCGGCGAATCCCTCTACACCCTCGACGAAACGCGCCTTCGGGCGCTTGCGCCTGACGTGATCCTGACCCAAGACCTCTGCGACGTTTGCTCGATCGACCTCAAAACCGTCGAACGCCTCTCCCAGACCATGACCCCCCGCCCCAAGGTCGTCAGCCTCAACCCGCAGGGCATCGAAGACGTCCTCGACGACCTCCTCCGGGTCGGGCAAGCCGTGGGCCTCGAAAGCCAGGCCCAAGCCGCCATGGTCGAACTGCGTGGCAGGTTTCACCGTGCAGTCGATTTCACCAATCCCTACGCCGATCCGATCCCCGTTGCATTCCTTGAATGGACCGACCCGCTGTTCGTCGCGGGGCATTGGACGGTGCAAATGCTGGAACGTGCCGGGGCTTCCCACCCGCTCAACCCCACCCGCATCCAGGAGAACGCCGGTGCCGCCGCGGGCCCGCAGGTCGCGCAACGCGTCGCGGGGAAGTCCTTCCGCGTGACCCCCGACCAACTTATGGAGTCCGCCCCCGAGTTCATCTTCATCGCACCCTGTGGCCTTGACCTCGCCGCCACCCGTTCCGCCGCGGCCGCCCTTGCCAGCCAGCGCTGGTGGCGCCTCCTTCCCGCCGTCCGCAACCACACCGCCGCCAACCCGCGCGTCTTCCTCATCGACGGCAACCAGATGTTCAACCGCCCCGGCCCGCGCCTCGCCGACGCCTTCGAATGGCTGGTTTCCATTCTGCAAGGCCGCCCGGACCTCGCGCCACAAGGCTTCCCCGCCGAGCCGTATCCTCCCGCATGACGCTCCACTTCCCTGACCCCGTCTTTGCCAATGAGTCCGACTACGCCGCGATGCGAGACCTCTTCCGCGCCTCCCACTTCACGCGCAAGGACATTCCGATCGCGCTGGGCATTCCGACGGTCGAGAGTTTCCGCCAGTTCCCGCGCCCGACGATGGCCGCCATGACCGCCGGCGGGCGCCCAATCGACGCCTTCGCCCGCCTCTTCCTCATGCACGAGCCCATCCCTACGGGGCAAGCCTCCAAAGCCGTCGCGCCGATGTCCCTGGACAGTTGGCTCAAAGCGGGCATCCTCCGCCAGGAGGGGGACAACGTCTTCCCCAACATGGGAATCGCCTTCTTCGACGATCTGTGGCTGTTGCACGACACGCGCATGGAAGTCGGCAACACCTACGTGATGGGCGTCGCGGGCACCACCGCCGCCCTAGCCAACCAGTCCATCTTCGCACCAGGCTCCCTCGCGCTCGACCTGGGCACCGGCTGCGGCGTGCTCGCGTTCCTCGCCGCCAAGAACTGCAAGCGCGTCCTCGCGACGGACAAAAACCCCCGCGCGATCGCCGTCGCTCGGTTCAACGCGAAACTGAACAACCTCTCCAACGTCGACTTCGCCATGGGCGACCTGTACGAGCCCGTGCACTCGTACCTCGCCAAGCAACCCACGCCGACGCGCTTCGACTTCATCTACTGCAATCCGCCCTTCGTCATCGCGCCCTCTCCCACATACATGTACCGCGATAGTGGCATGGTGGGCGACGCGATCGTCGAGGCCGTTGCGCGCGGCGCGGGCCCGCTCCTGAACGAAGGCGGCATCGCCCAACTCGTCTGCAACTGGATGCACGTGGGCGAGCAGCCCTGGCAAGACCGCCTGAAGTCGTGGTTCCATGGGTCAGGGTGCGACGCCCTCATCTTCCAAACCCGCGCCATGGGCCCCCTCGATTACGCCTCCATCTGGATCGAAGAGACCGAAAAGTCCGCCACGCCCGAAGCACGCTGGAAGATGCTCAACGAGTGGATGGCCGCCTACCAGCAGATGCAACTCAAGGGCGTCAGTTTCGGCCTCTTCACGCTCCGCAAACGCACCAACCGCGCCAACTTCGTCTCCTTCGACGACGCGCCGGAGAATCTCGTCTCTCCCGCGGGCCCGCACATCGCCGAGATGCTCGCGTGCCGTGATTACCTCGCCGCCCTTGACGCGACCGGCAACGCGGACGAAGTGCTCGCGAACGCGAACCTGTGGTTCAGCCCGCACCTGCGCGTGGACCAGCACCTGCGCCCCGCCGCCAACACGCCGGGCAGTTCGTGGAAGCACGAGCGCGACGACATCCGCCTCGCGCACGGCTATGGCTTCGGCAAGGTCATCGACCAGCGCCACATGGACGTCCTCATGGCCCTCGACGGCTCGCGCAGCGTGAATCACGTCGTCGAAACCATCGCCGCCACAACCAAAGCGCCCGCCAGCGCGCTGCTGCCGCTCATCGTCCGCCTCTGCCGCGGCTGGCTCGAGCGCGCGTACGTCCTTCCACCGGGCTATCCGCGCGGGTGACTTCTTGCTCATAGCCAACGAAAAACCCCCGCTCATCGCGGGGGTTCCTCGGTCCTGCTTGGTGCTTTATCTCACTTCTTTTCGGCCGCTGGCGCGGTCGGCATTTTCTCGTCGGGCTGCACACCGGTCACGTAACTGGGCGTCACGCTGCCGTCGGCCTGTTTCTTCATCTCCACGATCACCAGCGCCTTCTTGGCGTTGCGCTGCGCATCGATCGTGATCGCGCCCGTCACGCCCTGGAATCCGCTCGTGGCGGCGAGCGCGTCGCGAATCTCCTTGGGCGTCTGCGCCGTGGTCTTCTTCATCGCCTCAAAGACGATGTTCGCCGCGTCATAGCCCAGCCCGGCGAGCGCGTCGGGAACTTGGCTGTTGTGCTCCGCCTTGTACTTCCCGATGAACTCCTGCATGCTGGGCTGGTCGGGCGCGGAGTGGTTCGAGTAATACGAGCCCACGATCGCCTCCTTGGCGATCTTGCCGAGTTGTTCGCTGTCCCAGCCGTCACCACCGATCAGTGGCACCGCAATCCCGGCCTTGCGTGCCTGGATCGCAACGTTCGCGCCGTCAGTGTAATACCCGGGCACAAACACGATCTCAGCGCCCGACGCGCGGATCGCGTTCAACTGCGCGGAATAGTCGCTGTCCCCGCCGTTGTACGCCTGATCGAGCACGATCGAGCCGCCCATGTCCTTGAAGGCGGCCGTGAAGAAGTCGCGCAGGCCCTTGCTGTACGCCTGCTTCTGGTCGTACAGGATCGCGACCTTGGTCATCTTGAGATTCTCGTGCACGAACTTCGCGATGCCATACGCCTGGAAGTCATCCGTGAAACACACGCGAAAGACGTAATCACGACCCTGCGTGACGCCGGGGTTGGTCGAACTGGGCGTCACCATCGGCACCTTGTACTGCTGGCACACCGCGCCGCCCGCGAGCGAGAGGCTGCTCGCGACCTCGCCCAACACCGCCGACACCTTGTCGCTGGTCACGAGTCGCGTGACGGCCTTGCCCGCCTCGCCCGAATCGCCCTTGGTGTCGTAGGTAATCAACTCCACCTGCTTGCCATTGATCCCGCCCTTGGCGTTGATCTCCTTCACCGCGAGGCGAATGCCGCGATCGGTGCTCTGCCCGAACGTCGCTTCCGAGCCTGTCAGCGAGCCATAGTGCCCGATCTTGATGGTGTTGCTCGTCTTCGTGTCGGTGCTGGTGCCTGCCTTTTTCTCGCAGCCAACGAGCGCCAGCCCCACGATTGTCACCACAGAAACCGCCACCACAACCCGACCCAGCACCGCGCGACGATTGAGCATCGAGCATCTCCTCAAAGGGGCAAGTGCCCCGCATGTGTCTGTCCAAGGCGACCAACACTGCCGCCTTGAACACTCCCTGAACGGTACCCGGTTGTCGCCTTGGGGTGGGAGCCTGCCTTCTTTTCCGTAGTCGAACCCGTATCACCTTTGGAACGATGGCCCGGAAAGGGATAATTCGCACGGGATGTGTTCGGCATGCACCACGCCCAAACGGTGCACGGTTTCACGAGCAATCGAACTTCCTTTGCAGCCATCGCGGGCTCACGCGTGGCCTATGTTGGCAGGCAACAAAAACCCCCGACCGCTTGGCCGGGGTTTTTTCTTCATGCACTCGAATGGACCTTGCAGTCGGCCCCTCGCCTATTTCCCCGAGCCTTCGGGCTGCTTGAAGAACAACCCTCCAAAGCCGCCGCCGAAATCGCCGGCGTTGTAGGTGTACTGCGCGTCGAGCGCCTTCTGGATCCGCGCCTTGGCCTCGGTCAGATGGGCGAAGGAGTATGGATCGAGCCCGTCGGCTCCCTTGTCCACGCGCTTGCCGATTTTCTCCTGCAACTTGCGCAACTGCACGACCGCGAGGTTCGAGATCGGCTTGGTTGCTTCGCCACGGATCGAACTGGGGAACGTGAGGTCGATCATGCGCTTGAGGTGCTCGGCTTGCAGTCCGCGGCGCAGGCTCGAGATGTAGGGCTTGCGAGCCGTGACCTTGCCGCCAGGACCATCTTCCAACTCGCTCCAGATCGAGTCGCTGATCGTGCCGATCAGTTCCGGGAGCGTGAGCGCGTCCTCGTTCGCGGGCGTGCGGAACTCGTTGTCGTACACGCGGCGGAGCGTGGACGGATTGAGGAGCATGGTGAGCGTCGAGGACTGGATCCCCGCGATCTGATCGTGCACCGGGTAGGGCGCGTCGGCCATCGTGTCCTGCCAACCACCCTCATCGGACCACTTGTCGACCGTCATCTTGTCGAGCATCTCGGGTGTGAGGCCGAACGCTTCGTCGAAAAACGCGTTGTCGATGCACCACTTGAGCCCCGCGCGCTGCTGGACCGGCGCGACGACCTGGATGGGCGAGCGAGCGTTGGGATCACCCTTGCGATCGCGATTGACGTACGTTCCGCCGACCCAGCGGGCGGTCATGGAGAGCGAACGCATCTGAAGGCCCAGCGTGATGTTGTATCCCTTGCGGACGCGGGACCAACTCTGCCCGTCCTGGACGAACTTGTCGAGCAGGCGGCCGCGGTGGTATTTGGCCAGGTCCATCTGCGCGTTGGCGTAATCAATGGAGTTGGCGGCCATGTCGTAGCGGCGCGCGAGCGGGTCAGGCCCGCTGGTATCTTCGTCGGTCGCGTAGACGAGTTCGGGTTCGGCAACGCGCTTCAGGATCTCCTTTGTGTCGCCGCCGGTGTAGCCAAACTCGATCGCCCAGTAGTCATATGGGCCAAGGCCTTCGGAGTGGAAGTCGCCCTGGGGCTTGCCGTCTTTGATGTAGAAGTTGGTGGGGCAATAGTCCATGACGGACGACGACCAGGGCTTCTTGCCCTTGACCTCGTCGCTGTTGAGTTGGCTCCAGGTGTAGATGCTCGAGGCCTTGAAGTTGTGGCGCAGGCCAAGCGTGTGCCCGACTTCGTGGGCGGTGAGTTCGATGAGCGCGGGGCCGACGAACCAGTCGGGCACGCCGTCGATGAGTTCCCACTTCTGCTCTTTCTTCTCGGCCTTCTTGCCTTCCTTCTGGTCTTCCTTCTTGCCGCCCTCGTCGCCATCGTCGGGCGCCATCTCGGCGAGGTCTTCGGCGGAGAGCATGTCGAGCGCGAGGCGCATGAGGCCCATGTCGAGGGCCTTGCCCTGCGAGAGGCGGCACATGCCCTGCACCTGGCTGGTGCGCCCGGCCATGCCGTCGAAGTCCTTGGTGCCGATGAGGCGGGAATCGCCTGCCCGCTGCTTGACCTCGGGGTCGAGGAGCGCGATCGGATGCCCGCCATACGCCGCGACGCCTCTTCCTGCACGCTGCGCAAGAAGGAAGTCACGCTTGGCGGGATCGGCCAGACGGATGCGTGGGTCCCACTGCGGGTTCTGGTCGAGCCACGCCATGGTTTCGGGGGAGAAGCCTTCCATCGCGAGTTCGGGCATGACTTCGCCGAACTCGTACCAGAAGTGGCGGATCCAGCCGTCGGTCAGAACGACGTCGGCGTCGAGGATCTGCCCGGTGAGCGGGTGGACGCGCGACGGCCCGATGGCTGTGCCCATGTCATTGGCGAGCCAGCGGACGAAGTTGTACCGCACGTCCTCGGGGTCGATGTCCATGTACGCGCCGGACTCGGCGTCCTGCTGGCGCACCTCGATCGCGTCCAAGATGCCCACCTTCTCGAACGCCTTGTTCCACGAGAGAATGCCATCGCGAACATAGCGACGGTAACGCACGGGCGTCGTCGCCTCGATGTAGTAGATGATGGGTTCCTTTGGAGGCGAGAGTTTGCGATCCGGGTCGCGCTTCTCGAGACGCCAGCGGTTGATGTAGCGCACCCACTTTTCATCATCGCGGAACTTGCCCAGGTCGCGGTACACCGTCGTGAAATACCCGACGCGTTCGTCGGCGACGCGGGGCTTGTAACCGGTGGACTCGGGGATGAGGCTGATCGAGTAGTGGAACTGTTGCAGACGGCTTTGAGCCGCGGGCATTTCCCATGTGATC
>Ga0075160_10000202_pt1 | contig 37586 bp, 26 predicted proteins | sample JI91814C2DNA_FD_70969 | JGI IMG/M metagenome (GOLD analysis project Ga0075160, IMG submission 70969) | Wastewater effluent complex algal communities from Wisconsin, to seasonally profile nutrient transformation and Carbon sequestration -... | ecosystem: Engineered > WWTP > Effluent > Algae... | reverse complement strand
GCGCGGCCCCGGCGCGTTCACCGGCGTGCGCCTGGCCATCGCCCTGGTGCAGGGCCTGGCGCTGGCGCTGGATCGCCCGGTGCTGCCGGTGTCCACGCTGGCCGTGCTGGCGCGGCAGGGCCGCGGCGATCGCGTGCTGGCGGCCATTGATGCGCGCATGGGCGAGGTCTACCTCGGGCAATTCACCCGCGCCGGCGACGGCCGCGTGCTGGCCGCCGGCCCGGAGATCATCATCGCGCCCGCGTCGGCGCCGCTTCCCGCGCTGCCCGCGCTGCCCGCGTTCGGCGTGGGCACGGGCTTCTCCGCCGAATCGGGTGCGCTGGTGCAGCGCCTGGGCGACACGCTGGCGGGCTTCGACGCCGCGGCGCTGCCGCACGCCGCCGACCTGGCCTGGCTGGCCGCCGAGGCCTTCGCCCGCGGCGAAGCCGTGCCGCCCGACCAGCTCGAACCCGCCTACCTGCGCGACAAGGTCGCACTCACGCTGGTCGAACAGGGCAAGGCCTGAGGCCCGCGCGACCACGCGGCGGTAGGCGGCCGCCGCAAGGCCCCGCATAATACGGCGGCATTCCCGGGAGCCGCCTGATGGCCGAAGCCGTCCGCCACGACAAGACCGCGCGCCAGCTGCGCATGCTGTCGGACGCGCTCGACGCCGGCCGCCTGGGCCCGGTGCGCCGCCTGGTGAACACGCTTTCCCCGGCCGAGATCGGCAACCTGCTCGAATCCCTGCCTGCGGCCAAGCGCGGCATCGTCTGGGGCCTGGTGGATCCGGAGGACGACGGCGAGGTGCTGGTGCACGTCGGCGACGACGTGCGCGAGAGCCTGCTGGCCGAGATGGACCCCGACGAAATCATCGCCGCGGTCGAAGACCTGGACATCGACGACCTGGCCGAACTGGCCGAAGACCTCCCCGACACCGTCATCGAGGAAGTCCTGAAGTCGATGGACCGCGAGAACCGCGAGCGCCTCGAACAGGTCCTGAGCTATGGCGAAGACACCGCCGGCCGCCTGATGAACCCCGACGTCATCACGGTGCGCACCGACGTCACCGTGGACGTGGTGCTGCGCTACCTGCGCCTGCGCGGCGAAATCCCCGAACACACCGACCACCTGTTCGTGGTCAGCCGCCGCCACCAGTACCTGGGCCGCGTGGCCATCGCCTCGCTGCTGATCCACGACGCGTCCACGCCCATCAACGAACTGATCGACGACGAGCAGCCGGCCATCCCGGTGGACACGCCCGACACCGAGGTGGCCACGCAGTTCTCCGACCACGACTGGATCTCGGCGCCCGTGGTGGACGGCAACAACATCCTGCTGGGCCGCATCACCATTGACGACGTGGTGGACATCATCCGCGCCCAGGCCGAGCACCAGGCGCTCAGCGCCGCCGGCGTGGACGAGGACGAAGACCTGTTCAGCCCCGTGGTGCGCGCGTTCCGGCGCCGCGTGGTGTGGCTGGCCATCAACCTGGGCACGGCCTTCCTGGCCTCCAGCGTGGTGGGCCAGTTCCAGGGCACCATCGACCAGCTGGTGGCGCTGGCCGTGCTGATGCCCATCGTGGCCGGCATGGGCGGCAACGCCGGCACCCAGGTGCTGGCGCTGATGGTGCGCGGCCTGGCCCTGGGCCAGGTGGGCGCCTCGAACGCCAATGCGCTGCTGTGGAAGGAAGCGCGCGTGGCGCTGATGAACGGCCTGCTGATCGGCGGCACCGTGGGCCTGGCCACCTGGCTGTGGTTCGGCGACTGGCAGCTGGCGCTGGTCATCTTCGCCGCGCTGGTGATCAACCTGCTGTCGGCCGCCATGGCCGGCGTGCTGGTGCCGCTGACGCTCAAGCGCATGCGCATGGACCCGGCCCTGGCCGGCGGCGTCATCCTCACCACGGTTACCGACGTGATGGGCTTCTTCTCGTTCCTGGGCCTGGCCACGATGGTGCTGCTGCGCTGACATGCCGCCGGCCATCCTCCACCGGATCGCCCGGCTGCCCAATGCCTGGCTGCTGTTTTCGCTGATCGTGCTGGTGGTGCTGTACCCGTTCCTGCAGCCCTACCCGGGTGGTCGCGCGGCCATCGCCGTGTTCGACCTGGTGGTGCTGCTGCTGGCCCTGCGCGCCGCGCGCGCCAGCGGCCCCGAGGCGCGCATCGGCTACGTGCTGGTGTGGCCGGCCATCGTGCTGCACATCGGCGCGGCGTTCTTCCCCAGCGCCTGGCTGGTGCCGGCCAACCTGGCCACGCAGGCCATGTTCCATGCCTTCGTGGTGGTGTGCCTGCTGCGCTACATGCTCAGCGACGACGTGATGACGCTCGACGAACTGTTCGCCGCCGCGGGCCTGTACGTGCTGATGGCGTTCGTGTTCGCCTACCTGTACGCGCTGGTGGAGACGTTCGCGCCGGGCTCGTTCTTCATCAACGCCCCGAACAATCCCGACGGGGCCACGGGCTGGTGGGAGCTGCTGTACTTCAGTTTCACCTGCCTGAGCAGCGTGGGCTTCGGCGAAATCACGCCGGTCAGCGACCACGCCCGTTCGCTGGTGATGATCCAGCAGATGATGGGCGTGCTGTACATCGCCCTGGTGATCTCGCGCCTGGTCGCCCTTCAGGCCTCGCGCCGCCGCTGAAAGGAAAATGTACCAGGTACATTTTCATGTAGCGTCCGGGCTTGGCCAGGCGTCCCATGAAAATGTACCTGGTACATTTTCCTTTCAGTGGTTGCGGGCGGTGGAGTAGTGGGCCAGGCCGCGCAGCGCCTGCAGCCAGGGGCTGTCGGGCAGGCCGTCCAGGGCGGATTCGGCCAGGGCCGCGTAGTGCGCGGCGCGCTGCTGGCTGTAGCCGATGCCGCCGGTGTGGCCGATGGCGGCCAGCACTTCGGGCATGGCGGAGGCGTCGCCGGCTTCGACGATTTCGCGCAGGCGCTGGCGCACCGCGTCGCTGCTGTGGGCCATGGCGTGGATCAGGGGCAGGGTGGCCTTGCCCTCGGCCAGGTCGTCGCCCAGGTTCTTGCCCAGCGTGGCGGCGTCGGCGGTGTAGTCCAGCACGTCGTCGGCGATCTGGAAGGCCAGGCCCAGGTTCATGCCGTAGTCGTGCAGGCGCTGCTGCATCGCTTCGCTGGCGCCGGCCTGCAGCGCGCCCAGGCGCGTGGCGGCGGCGAACAGCACGGCGGTCTTGCGCTCGATCACGCGCAGGTACGTGGCTTCGTCGGTGTCGGGGTTGTGCACGTGCAGCAGCTGCAGCACCTCGCCTTCGGCGATCTGGTTGGTGGTGTCGGCCAGCACGCGCATCACCGGCATCGAGTCCAGCTCCACCATCAGTTGGAAGCTGCGCGAGTAAAGGAAGTCGCCCACCAGCACGCTGGGCGCGTTGCCCCACAGCGCGTTGGCGGTCTTGCGGCCGCGGCGAAGGTCGGATTCGTCCACCACGTCGTCGTGCAGCAGGGTGGAGGTGTGGATGAACTCGACGATGGCCGCCAGCTGGTGCGGCGCCGTGCCGCTGTTGCCCAGTGCGCGCGCCGCCAGCACCACCAGCATGGGCCGCAGGCGCTTGCCGCCGGCGGCGATGATGTGGTCGGAAATCTGGTTGATCAGCACCACGTCCGAGGCCAGGCGGCTGCGGATGAGCCGGTTCACGGCCTCCATTTCACCGGCGGCGAGGGACTGGATCTCGGCGATGCCGGGCAGGGTGGCGGCTTGGGGCTGGGCTGACATGCGGTGATTATAGCGGGCCGTCCCCGCGGCGGGCCGCCCATGCGCCCGCAGGGGCCGGCAGGGCGGGGCCCGGGGGCGGCGACCGGCGCGGGACGGGCAGGGGGCTGAGCCCCGCGGCCCGGATTCTCCGACACCCCGGGCCGGACTCGCCCCGGCCGGGGTGGCTATAATCGGAGCCTCGCGAAACATCCAGCAAAGTGTCTTGCGGCAAAAGTTAGTGGGAATGCAAGGCTTTGTTTTCGAACTAAAGTGACGGTTCCGCCTCGCCAGGGGATAGTGGTAGCCGAGCGGGCTGCGAAGGGTGGCCACGCAAAAGTTATTGGTGGAAGCGGGTGGTTTGGGTGCAGGTCGGCTTCAACTCTTGTGCCGGATTGAGCTAGCCAGTGGTTCTGGTCTCGACGGAGATGGTCCGCCTTTACGGCGGCATCCGGTCCTCTTCGGGTGTCCGACTTCCGCTTTCGGCCATGCGCGGATATCAGATAGGCCCGCTTGGACTGGTCCCAATTGCCTAAATGTAATGCTTGAAAGGCAGGGGCGGCTGATCAGAGTTGGTCGGACCAGCGGTGAGGATCTCACCTACTGAATCGGCAAAGCGCAATGTCACCGGCTGCCCATCTCCGTAAATGCACGCGTTGAAATTTAATTTGGTAAGTCCAAAGACGTCGCGCATCACATCGTGCAGCGAAGCTTCTCCTCGAACGATATCAATTCGCAACGGAGTAGGCGTCTCTCGGCCCGGGTACGTCTTGAAGTAGGGAATGTAGCCGCGCGTCCAGAGGTAGCCAGTTCTTCCGTTCCTAATGAGCGCCGTTCCCCGCAACAGAGGGTGCCTTCCGAATCGAAAGAGCTTCAAGTCTTTTGCGTTTTGAATCCGGACGCAAACGATACTTGTTTGGGCCGAAACTGCATCCTTGAATCCTTCCCATTCGTCGTCGTTGAAGAACGTTTTCCCATGAATGAAGAGCTCGCGCGGCGGAGTCCCATGGAGGTCCTCGTAGGCGCGCACGACCAAGGATATAAGGTTGGTTGCTGCATCGCGACTTAGATGATACTCGCCGGCTCGCGTCGAGCGCCAAGGGCCCACCGCTCCACGAAAAACCATCCCTTCCCCCGAATCCAAGAACATCTGCGCGCCGCAGCATGCTGAAGACTCATCTGAGGCTGTCTCAATCTTCTTAAAAACGAGCCCGATATAGCACACGCCCGCGCGCACACCGGCCAATTTCCATGGCCGCCGTCCAGTTTTGAAGTACGCAGTCGTGCACAAGTTCCAAGCAACAGTTGCAGGATCTTGAGACTTTCGACTTGGCTCGCCTTTCGCATTGAGGAAGGCGCGGGGAGCAATCGTCGACTCGCGCACAATCTGGATTACCGCCCGGCTTTTCCCCTCAAGAAGACGGGCCTTCATCTGGTTGTGAAAGTTCAACTCGTAGTAGTAGGGGGTCGCAGCGGCATCGTCCTCGGCAAATAGCGGGCGCTGATTAATCAGGTCCTTTGCAATCTTCTTGCTGCTTGTCTGCTCTCCCTCAACTCGAATCGCTTTAGGCACGATCGATTGTGGCCTTCCATATTCGTAGACTCTGTCTGGAATTAGAACAATCCACAGATCAACCGGCGCGTCCTCCGTGGCCATGTACTTCGCAATAGGATCTGCAAAGACATCTACCGTTTTGAAGATCGCTTGGTGGCGGTCTGCTATGTACAGCGCCTCGTTAATCTTCGCATCGGTCACTTCGATTCTCCGGAATCCATCTCCTGGAAAATCCAGGCCAAACACAGCTGAGAATCCCGGGAAAGGCCGGTGCTGCGCCGACTGAGACTCTGCCGCCGGAATGTAGCCCTGAATTGACTCTGCCCAGCGCTCAAAATGCTGTATACCTACAGCTGTTCCAACTACACCGACTCGAATGCCCCCCGTGCTGGAATCACTCTTCAGTGGACCGAAGAGAAATAACCCGTCCTTCGGCGACTCAAGGGTTTGGCCGGCACCAAACGTCAATTTTGGTTCGTCAAAGAAGACGATGTTAGAAGACGTGTTCATTCTGCGGCGCTCGCAAATACTTGCTCTTCATCGCCATCATCTTGGTCTTGTTCTTCATCTTCGATGCTTAGGTCACCAAAGTCCGGATCGTCCATAGTTTCCGGTTCAACGCTTTCCGCGCCTGGGTCAGTCGCCGACACTGGCGACGAGAAAACCGAGGGGTGCTTCGACAAGATTATGGCTCTTGAATCGGAGACTTTCACCGTAACCTGACCTGCTTCGTCTGACATGCTAGACAGGTAGGCGAGCATTAGGTCTCGCCAACGATCTTGCCACCACGTCTTGCAGAAGCTCCGCCTAAGGCGATGGGCGCGACCTGCTTCTGCAATCGGTGTTTCCCCGTCTTGAGAAAAAACCACGTGTGCCGTGAGCGAAAAGCGAGGCTGCTTATCTATGAACGGATAGAGTTCGGGTGCGTAGTGCCAATAAACGTTCTTCTTAGGACTATAGCCCCCGAGCGCTCGGCTCCCGGAGACGCCGGTAGGGCCGACGAAGGCAGTTCGTTTGAGTCCTCCCCCGTCAATCTTATGGAAATATCCCACTCTTCCGTTCGAAAGTGTCGCTCCAATGAGTCCTGCCCGTTGCATATGCTTTTCGCAGGCGACTCTAAGTAGGCCTACTAAGACGTTCTGCGCGTCACGGCGCTTTAGGATAGATCCGCCATCCAAGAAGTAGCTCAAGTCAACTTCGCTGACCAACTCAAAATGATTCGGGAGAGTGAGGTCAATTCTATCGAAGCCGAACGTGTTCGAGCCCCTTATCTCCAAAGGCCATTGATGCCTGCTGAGGTCCGGAGCGACGGCTCCAGTACGAAGCTTGCTAATACATATCGCCTTTGGCATCTCCAGAATGTCGATCCAGTTGGATACGACGGACTCGCTTTCCGCGATCACACCCGAGTCGATTCCGAGCAGAGCCCTCGACCAGTCCGACAGCGCATCCTCTCTCGGCGACGATGACCTTGGTGTCGCGTCGACCTCCAGCTTCTTGATCAGCTTGCCAAGCCCCTGATGCCACAACCCATGAAAATCAATGGCGTTCCGGCGAATGATTTCAGCAGGAAACTCGGAGAACGCGATGTCATCAACACGAATTGGAATAACGAAATCGTCAATGGCTTCGGCACGCTCCACCGCGAGCGCCAAAGATAACTCGTCTTTGAATCCCTTCTTGTGCACTCCCGCTTTGGAAACCAGGGATATCACCTTTACGGAGTGGCTGCGTATTGCTTCCTCGATGTCATCCCAGAAGGTTTCACCGCCGATTAGTTTGGTGACATCAGACCAGACGGCGTACCCCGCCGCCGCAAGCCGAGTGCCAAGCCAAAGCGTGAGTACGTTGTCTTCCGGATTCGCATGACTGAGGAAGACAATGTTTCGTGCGCTTGATTGTGTTTGAGCCATCTCAGAAGACCTCTTCCGACGCGATCGATGCTAGCTATATCTCGCTCTGACTCCATCCTTCTTGGTTGCGACTGGTCAAGACGCGCAGATCAACGTTCCCACGCTTTCAGTAGCGGATCCATTTAGAATCCAGGGTAAGGGTAGCCGATCTCGGCCATCCGTCAGGCGTAGTCGGAGGGCCCAAGTCTTGAGTGCCCTCTTCGGGGATCGTGCGGCTTTTCCCAATACTCCAGCGCAACTTCCGGCATAGAGTAGCCCACTGCCTCCATTTAGCTACCTGGTCTCATGTGTCGCGGCTCACCGGCCAGCCGCAATGCTTTGGCGTTGGGTATCGGGTGGCTGGCGCTGAGCTGGAGAATTGACAGCCGGCAGCAATTGGCGTCCCATCTGAGTCTTGGGAGGGGACCTAACATGTCGACGTCATCTACGGACCTGCCTGCGGAGATCCAGATGGTCGCCGAACGGCTTCGCGAGACCTTATGTGCCGACGGGTCTCCGGACTTCGACTTTGACCAATGGCTTCATGATTGGCTCGATCGACCCCAGCCGGCCTTGGGCGGGGCCTCCCCCAATAGCCTGCTGGATAGCGCTACTGGCATTGAGTCTGTACGCCGGGTGCTGGGAGCTGTCCTAAGCGGTGCCTATCAGTAAATGGAGGGCAACCCCTTTGCAGGCGGTCGGAGATCGTGTCCGTCGAGTTCAGGCTAGCTGGAGCCCACATGCACCCCCAGATTACCCTCGCCGCCTTCGAGTATTTCTGCGAGCCAGGCATGGACTATCTGTCGCCGATCAAGTTCGCGAAGACTTTTTCGCTCGACCGGCCTTCCCTCGCAAGACTTTTGAAGGTAAGCCCGGCGTACCTACGGCGGCATGCCGACGCGACGGATGTCCAGGAGGCCTTGACTCGCTTCGTGGTCGTTTACTCCGCACTGCTCGATACCACGCCAGAGAAGGATACGGTTCGCGCGGCATTCCATTTTCGGAATACGCCGATTCGCTCATTTGGCTACCAAACTCTTTTCGAAGTGGTGGAGGCTGGGAATGACGAAGGGGCTTTGGGCTTCGTGCATTCCATCTCCAGCGGCTACGTCGGCTGATGAGGCCGCGCCCGATCCGCGCGAAAGCAGCTCTTTGAGGAACGCCGACCTTCTGATTGCGGCGCCGTTCTAACCATGGGGCTCCAATACTCGGATCGGCGACTGAAATCTGTTAAGTCGCTAATTGCAATAGCCAGCGGGTCGTGAGAGCTATCAGCATCCTTGCTCGTGAATGCTGTGCTGTCCTCGGAACCAGCGGCCTGTCACTCGGCTCTTCCGATATTCGCCGAGAAAGCCTACACGGCGGTCGAAGACCTCGACTCGCCAGGACCTATCTCCCAAGCTAGGCAGCTTAGGGCCAAGGGCCTCAAGATCGGCCAGCCAATGGCTAAGGGCATCGGTAACGAGGACTCCACGCCGTCTGGATGCATCCAGATGGATCAATGGGGCCTCGGACGGGACAAGCTCCTCCCGGCCCGTGTGGGCCCTGAGGTGGAGGGCGTCAGACCCGCCGTAGAACGGGTCGTGGTGGTGGGTCGCCCCTCGGCGAATGAATGTTCTCCACCAGGTCTCGTCTGGCCAGACAGATATTCTCGCAAGCTCGGTAGGCGAGGGCTCCCCTAAGGTGGAGAACTCCTGCGGAAACATCCAGCCCTTATTCGCCGGCTTCCAGGACCAGGCGGCGTAGTAATCGATCAGATCGTCCCTGCCCCAAATGTCCTGGATCAGTTCGAGAACTTCAGATCCCGCCACAGGTTTGCCGGTTCGGTACCACCAGGCCAGGCCTTTGGGGATGTCGCGCCATCCCAAGAGGCAGTTGAACGCGTAGTGCAGCGCACCCCAAGATGCGCACGCATCTTCCAGCGATCCGCTGACTGGCAGGGGAAAGTGAGCCCGGAGTGCCGGGTCACTCAACGATCGAAAGAGTGCAGGCAAATTGAAGCGTCCGCGTTTCTTCGAGTCACCCAGAAGTAGAGGTTGACGGGGATTGTGCCCGAGCGAAGGCGACCGGCGAAAGGCGGGCCAGCGAGCGATGCGGGCGGTGGTGGTTGTAGCGGTGGCGCCAGTCTTCGGTCATCCGGCGAACCTCGGGAAGGCTGGTGAATACGTAGCGATCCAGCACCTCGGTTCGGTAGGTGCGGTTGAAGCGTTCGATCAGCGCGTTCTGTGTCGGTTTCCCTGGCTGGATGTGCACCAGTTCCACGCCGTGCCGCATGGCCCAGTCCCGCAGTGCGACGCTGATGAACTCGGGGCCGTTGTCCAGACGAAGGCGCCGGGGAGCGCCGCGCACTTCCACCAGCTCATCCAGGGCGCGGATGACCCGGGCCGACGGCAGGCTGGTATCGATCTCGATCTTCATGCATTCCCGGTTGTAATCATCGGTGACGTTGAAGGTCCGGAAGCGCCGGCCCGACCACAGCGCGTCGGCCATGAAGTCCGCCGACCACGTGTCGTTCGCTGCCGCCGGGATCTCCAGCGGGTCGCGGATGCGGTCGGGCAGGCGCTTCTTGCCTCGGCGCGGCAGGTTGAGCTTGAGCGCGGTGTAGACGCGCCAGCTGCGGGTCTTGCCCCAGCCGCGCGGCTTGAGCGCCTCTCCGAACAGCAGCCCGAAGCCGTAGCCGGGGTTGTCCTTCAGGTGCGCCTGCATCGCGTCGATCAACGCACCGTCGTCCCGCACCCGCGGCCGGTAATGCCGCGCCGAGCGCGACAGACCCAGGACGCGATCGGCACGCCGGGCGCTGAGGCCATGATCGGTTTGCATGGCCAGGCTCAACTCGAGCCGCTGCGCCTGGCCTAGCCTTTTCGCGACAGGACATCCTTCAGGGCGTGGTGCTCCAGCGCCAGGTCGGCATACATGCGCTTGAGCCGGGCCAGCTCGGTCTCGACGTCCTTCAGGTGCCGCAGCTGCGACACCTCCAGGCCGGCGTACTTCGTCTTCCACTTGTAGTACGTCGCCTCGCCGATACCGTGCTTGCGGCAGGTCTCGACAACCTTCCCGCCGGCCTCGACCTCTCTGAGGATGCGGACGATCTGTTCTTCGGTAAACCGGGACTTCTTCATGCAGAGCTCCTTGGGGTGGAACTCTACTTCGAAGTGGCTCAAATTAACGAGGACGCTTCAAAATGCCCGGTCCATGGATCCGTGAGTTTGGCGCGGTCGTCAGGCATGGCTGCTTCCGCTTGCAGGCGCGTCCATCGGTGGATTCTCGAAAAAGCGTGCAATCACTTCGTCTGCGGCTTGCGCCTCGTCAAGTAGGTCGCAGAACTTCAAGCTTTCGAGGAGTGACACCACATCCGGGGAGGAGGGAGCTGGCGGCGGCAGGGCGCTTGAACCCATATTTTCTGGTGGATTTGCCACGAAGTCGAGGTATAGCGCATTGCATTGGCGGGCCCCGCGAGATCGAAAGTTTGCTAGGTACTGGCGGTTGGTGCGCGTGCCTGAAAACGTCCAAACTCTATGCCGTCCGCGGGCAAGGGCCTCTTCCGGGAATGGGTAAGAGGCCGTCGGGATCTCATCCTGAAGCTCCTCAAGGGCCTGCATCGCACGGCGTGAGAGCTTCACAAGGTCCGGCATCCCCTCCCGAATCGCCATCCTGATCGATTGGGCAATGTCCCAGTCAAGGTTCCCCGAGCTACCCATCCAGCGCGCTTGGCCTCGCTGCTCACTTGGCTCCAGCGCCGCGAGGCGACGCTTCCAGTCGATGGCCGTGACTCGCCAGCTACGGCCCGCCAGCAGGACGCGATTCACCCCATCCTCGCCAACCAAGCTTGTTGGGTCGATGTACCCGATTTCCTGCGCACCGTGGCGACCCAACAACAAATCACTGCCCGAGAAGGTCGCAAGGAGGTCTCGGTAGTGGGAGCCGCCAAACACACGCTCCGCCTCTGGTCCGATCTGGAGGACTCCGGCGTCAAGCTCGGCAAGGTAGCGGCGTTCAATTAGAGTCTGTACGCAGGTGCTTAAGCCGTTTGCGTCTAGCTCCGGGAAGCAGGCTGCCAAGGCGTTTAACAAGTCCTGTTTGGTTATGAGGCCCCATTCAAGGGTCACTAGCAGGGTCTGTTGGGCCACCACATTCCAAGGCAGCGGCGCAGGCCTGACGGGCTCGACCCAACCTTGGCTCCACAGTCGCGTTATGCCCAATGCTTGGAGGAATCCAGGGGTTCCTGTTGCCAAGAAGAGGCAGTTTCGAGCCGTGCCTGGTCGACGGCCGGCTCGCCCCATACGCTGAAGGAAAGAGCTTACGGTCTTTGGAGCGTCGATCTGGATCACGCGATCCAGATCACCGACATCGATCCCTAGCTCGAGGGTTGATGTTGCAACGATCACGCAGTCACGCTCTTCGGAGAAGGCCTGCTCAGCAGCCCGGCGTTCGGCGACGCTCAGGCTGGCGTGGCTCACAAAGGTGCGCACGCCGGCCGCGTTAAGGGCATGGCCCAGCTTCTCTGAGGCAGCCCTTGAGTCACAGAAGACAAGGCGCTTCTCGCCACGATGCAGGCGCGAGATCACTACGGCTGCATTGTCCAGCGACCCGACGTGATCGACGGTTACATCCGCATCTGTGCTGACCGATGATGAGCCGACAACCCGCTTATTGCCCTCTGGGGCTAGCCAGTCCAAGAGTTCTTTTGGGTTCTGGACGGTCGCCGACAGCCCGATACGCTGAAGTGGGCTTTCTGCATACCGGCCAACTCGCTGAAGAACCGCGCGCAGATGCCATCCTCGGTCATCGCCAGCGAACGCATGAAGCTCATCTACGATGGCTGCGCGCAATCCCCTGAAGAATTCGACCCGTTCAGTGCGCGTGGAAATGAGCATTCCCTCAAGCGATTCTGGCGTAGTCAGCAGGATGTCGGGCGGGTCACGGCGATAGCGCTCCTTCACCGAATCGGCGATGTCACCGTGCCATACACCCACACGGCGCCCAACGAGGCCTGCGTAGTAGCTCAGGCGTGGCTCGAGATTGTTGAGCAATGCCTTGATGGGGCAGAGATAGAGCACGCTCAGTCCACGCCAGTCAGCCTCCAGCATGCGCGAAAGGGTCGGGATGAAGGCCGCCTCCGTCTTACCGCCTGCGGTGGGTGCGAGAAGAAGGCAGTGGAAGCCTTCGATAACGGGGGCGATAGCCTGTAACTGAGTGGGCCTGAGGGACGGCCAACCCAGGCTGTTGACTATGTGGTACTGGAGCGCCGGATGTAGGCGATCAAAGTCGCTCACAGTTCGATGTCGTCCACACTGGTGGCTTGTGCGGCGGCCCGCTCAGTGGTGGACATTTCGGTGTCCGCCAAGGTCAATCGATAGTGCTGGCTCGGATCAAAATCTGGGTGGAGGTCGACACGATCCAGAACATCGGCTACGAGCTTCTTCAGGAAAAGGCGGGGAGCAATGCCGGCTTTCCCTCCCAGGCTTCCGGCCACAGCTTCGGCGAGGCGCCGCACATATTCGTTGTTCACGCGCTTGCGCACGCGCTCAGCGTTCGGGCAGTGCTCACAGTAGATGTCGCGGACCCTGAGTCCAACCGCTACCAGGGCAGGCTGCTGGAATGGAGCGAGCCGGACCTGAGGTGCCCTCGGATTGTCGAATCGAGGATCGGTTCCGAAATCCACATGCAGGCGCTGGGCCAATGGGGCCAGTCTCTGTACACCCTGCGGGCCGTCAAAGAACGCCGGTGTGCCAGTCGCCATGAGGTAAAGGCCCGGAAAGCGGCCCGCGTCGAGCTCGTCGATCCATTGCCTCAGGGCATTCAAACCCTTTTCGCGGGTGTCCGCGCGCATGCGCTGCAGCGTCTCCACCTCGTCCAGGACGATCAGCAGGCCTGCAAAGCCGCTGTCCCGCAGGATGGCCAGCAGACCAGCCAGAAAGTTGGATGCCGCGAAATGATCGATATCGCCCTTGATGCCTGCCACCCGTTTGATTCCGGCAGCTACGTTTGGCTGGCCCGAAAGCCATGCGATCAACCCATCGGCTACGCCGTGTTCGCCGTTGGCCAACGCCTGCCGGTAGGCGCGCAACGCCGCTGAGAATGCCGGCGCTACACGGCTAATATGGGCCAGCCTCGACTCCATCAGCTCTGTGCTCAGGCGGAGCAGGGCCTGTGAATCGTCCGGTGCTACGCTGGCATCGGCCAGCACATCCTGTTCAAGAGCGAAGAACCAACCGTCAATTACCGATCGAAACGCGCCACTGGGACTGTCCTGAGTTCCAAGACGCTCCACTACGCGCCGGTAGACCGTCTCTAGGCGATGTAGCGGTGTTTCGGTTTCATTGATCTGGACCTCGCTAGCTGCGAAGCCTCGGCTACGCGCACGCTCCTGGATCCAGCGACCAAAGAAGGTCTTGCCGCTGCCGTACTCGCCCCGTACAGCCTTGAAGCAGGCCCGTCCGGTGCGAGCCGCGTCCAGCTCTTCTTCAATGGCTGGGCCCAGCACGTCCAAGCCAACCGCCAGGTGCTCCAAGCCGGCTGCAGGAACAGTGCCGCGTCGCAGCGCCCCGATGATCTCATCCCGGCGTGCGGCGCTGATCATGCCCTGCCTCGATTAGTAAGTTGAAACTGTTGGTCCAAGAGACTGCGATTGAGCGAAATCGTGCGCGATCCTTCATCCCACTCAAGAACCGGGGACTGATCGACATTAAGCACGCGACGGGCGGCGCTGAGGGCCCCGCCGAGTCGCATCTCAGGAAGCTTCATGCGCTGTGCCAATGCGCTCCAGCCGAGTCTTCCGCCGCGTTCCTCGAGTGCAATGAGCAGGCTACGCATCGACTCGTCGGTTAGGGCAACTCGCGCGGCCAGCTGCCTTTGTGCCTGATAGGTGGAGGACGCCATGAGCGCGGCGATCCAATCCTCTTGCAGGGACGCCGGCTCCGGCTCTGCAGGTCCTGTGAACAGGGAGGGCTGGGTTTCGCTTGAAGGCGGCTTCCGACGTGCCGGACGTGGAGGCTGAACCACCGCGGGTGCCTCTGGCGCGACCGGAAGATCCCACCACTCGGGAACAGCAGGCGGCGCCTCGATCCAGTCTTGGAGGTCCAGTCCGTAGGGGAGGAACACGCTGAGCGGGACGCACATCTCCTGCAGGCTGGCGCCACCGTGGTAACCGTTCTTGCGGCCGGTGTAACGCAGAGCCTCGGACGCCAGACACACAGCGCGGCCGTCCCCACTGGGGGACATGACCCTGCCTCCCTGATACAGGAATTCCCCCTCCGCCAAGGCTTCCGCATTGGCAGGCCGCCAACGATCGCTCTCGGCGCTGCGGGTGACGCTCGAGCCATCTTCAAGTACATGGCCATGGTCAGCCGTGATGATGACCACCCGGCGAGCGTCGCGGGCCGCCTGCAGGAGTGGCATCAGGCCACGTAGCTGTTCCAGATTCCAACTTTGATGCAACTGCTCAGGCCCGCCCAAATGGTCGTCGACAGCGTTGTGCACCACGCCGACCAGGCGCCTGGTCGGGTCGGCCAAAGCATCGCGCAGGGCGCCAGACAAGCCAGCGTCGTCATGCAGTTCGGCTTTATGGAACAGGAGCGGCGCCTTCCTGCCCGATCCGAGCTGGAGCGCCGGATGGGCGGAGAATGCCGATTTTTCTTGGGGCGCGGCGCCCAGTCTGAGGGTTCCGCACAGCAGGCTGGCCCGGCTGCCCTCGGTGACCGTGGGCAACGTAGCCATTCCCACGTGGGCTAGACCTGTCCCGGCTTTCACCACTTCACGCCATCCGAGCGCCTCTGGTCGAGCCATGAGCTCGCGGAAGATCGAAAGACTCAGCCCGTCCATGACCAGCAGTAGTACCGGATGCTGCCCCATGAGTGGGGCCACGAGAGTCTCGAGCACCCTCTCCAACGGAAGTACTCGGCCCTGTTGCCAGCGATTCTCACGGTTAACGTCCTGAATCGCCCGAGCGAACGCCATGTTCAGAGCATTCCGACGGGCCGCGACGGCCTGTCGGAGCGCGGCGTAAGCCCGCGAGAGCTCGGCCTGCTCATCGCCCCCAAGCAGCCTGAAGCGAGCCCAATCCACGAAGGTCCCCTGATCAGCATGCCATGAGACCAGCTGTGCGTAGTCGGCACCAGCAGGTGTGGATTGCAGTAACCACCGAGCGAGGCGACGCGCCATGACGACGCGCTCGGCACGCTGCGAACGCGCCGCTGACAACGCATGGCCGAGCACGGCGCCCGCCGATCTTTCGACATCATCAGCGGACTCTTGCGTGACGCGGTTCACATGGGTGCGAAGCGCTTCGGCAAAGTCTTCCAAGCGCTGTTCCAATGCCAACGGAGTCAAAATCCCAAGTCGGGCATGGTCGCTGACCCGCAACTCCCTAAGGAGAGCGTCGGCACGGTCCAGCGCCGGTCGAAGCCGATCCACGCCTAGGTGCTCGACCAAGCGGTGCGCCTCGCTGGCCCAGGCCCGCCCTTCGCTGGAGGTCACATGGCGGTCGGCCAAGTAACGCTCCAGTCGCACCGCGGCCTGAGCGAGCTCAGGGGGTGGCGAGACTCCCTCCGCAAAAAGCACGCCACAGACGGTCGCCAGTGGCACGGCGTCCATCCGGCGGCCGGCGCGGGCCGCCGCGGAGACAAGCGCACCCACGGCGCCACACTCCACTTCGAACCATGCCAGCACATCACGGCGCACCGATTCGCTGAGAGCTGCCAAGCGGGCGTCGCCCTCCGAATTCAAGGTCCACTCTAGCAACGCCATAGCGTCAGGCCTCGGCGCCGCAAGTCCGAGACTACGGCTGAGGAACTCGCGCCAAGCTGTATCCAGGTCCAGGAAGCGGTTGGGGGGGCTTTGATACGGACCCTCCCCAGAAAGGTCGATTAGTGCCTGAGCCATCCATTCGTATCGGCCGAGCCGCGCATCGACCGAGGAGACGCCAAAAAGCGGTCTCACGATTTCCCAGTCACGGGCCTGGAAGACGCGGGCGCGCACCAGGCGGGCAGCGATGTCGGCCGGCATCGCCGTGTCGGGGATGGGGGTGGCCAAGAGCAGGCCCTCGCCGTCATCCGCTCCCTCGTTTTCCACAAGGGCCTCGCGCAACGCCAGGCGACTCTCGCACCAGCGAACGCCGAAGTGCCGTCCGCGCACGCGAAGATTCGGAGGCAGGCCCTGGCCGTTATCGACGCGTACGGCCACGACGCGGGCTTCCGGCTCCTTGGCCAGCACAGCCTCCAACTGGGCCTGAAGCTGGGCAGTAAGTGCCGACATCAATTCGGCTTCCTGCGTTGCAGGCGCCAGCTCAAGCTGAGCTCAATGCCATCCTCTTGCTCAACCTTAGCTCGCAGTTCGTCAAGCAGGCTAAGGGCATCGGAGGCGGGAAGTGACGCGCGACTGTCCTCCTCGACGACAACCAAGGAGGGACCGGCACTCGTCGGCGGCTCCGCCGGCATCGGCACCGGGCTCGGGGGCTGCCCTTGAGGCTGCGCGCCAGGCCCCTGGGTGGGTTGCGCCGGGCTTGCTAGCACGTGGAGCGCCTGCTGGCCCAGGTCGGCCAGAGCCGCCTTGAGCGGACGCACGTGCTCGTCGTGAGAAAGGGCCTCCGCCAACCCGGCCAGGACACTGGTAGCGGCTTCCTGGCGTTGGTCGACTACGTCACGCAGGGTTCTGAAAACTCCCCATTGCGTGTCCCGCACCACTGCTTCCAGGGCGTCCACGCTGCCCAGTACCCGGGCCACGGCAGCCGCGGACGTCCTGAGGTCGGCTTGTGCCAGAACGCGCACCATATCCGCGTCGTCGGCCTGGCTCATTTCGCTGAGGAGCAGGTTGGCCGATCGCAGGGTCTGAAAGCGGGGAACATCCTGACCAGCCGCATACTCGCTTACTCGGCCCTCCAGGCCTTCGAGTAGGCTGCGCAGCCGGCTGCGTCGCGTCTTGGCGGCTTCGCGCACCTGACCCACGAGAGTGCCCACATTGGCGGCATTGAGCACTTTGGGCGGCACCAGGCCAAAAAGGTGCGCCGCGCGAGCGTGCGCGGCCTGCCAGTCGCTCTCACTGGGCAACTGCTGCTCGCGAAGCTCCACGGTGTCGGCCATGCGGCCGATCTCCACGGGGCAAGGGCCGCCATTGATACTGAAGTGGCGATTGGTCATGGCCGCGAAGCACAGGATGATCAGGTCCTGCAGCTCAATCGGAAGACCCATCGGCCGGGGCTCGTCCATCCACGCCCGAAGCTGGGCCACCTTCGGGCGCTGTATGCTCTCGCGGGCCATGCACTGATGGAAGTGACGCACCCAGTGGTCATCCAGTGCCACAGAGTTCTCGCCAGTCTGACCCAAGCGCAGGGCCGGAACGACGGAGCGCACCAGACGGCGGGTGGCTGCATCCGGCAGATGGGTCCTTCGGTCCTGAGACTCCAGAGCGGGCTGTAGCTGGCTCCAAAGGGTGCGGGCCAGTTGTGGCTTGATCTCAGTTTCGAAGTCGGGATGGGCGGGATACTGATGGCCGAACGCCTGGTCCAGCAGGTCAAGCAGCGCCTTACCCAGATCCGCACCCACTGGCGGGCGAGGGCTAAAGGTGGGGTCAAGCGAACGCAGGTGCTGGTCGGGCGGCAGTACGCTGGTGACCGCATCGCGCGGCTCGCCGGTGATGCCGTAGGCCACCTCCAAGTGGGTCCGCAGCTTGACCTTGAGCGAGTCTCGCTGATTGGTAGCCAAGGCGCGCGCCTGGATTCGATCCACCTGCGAGAGGTGGGATGCGTACTGCTCGAAACGATCACCCTGCAGGATATGGTCCAGGATCACCAGACGCCCCAGGTCCTGCAGGGACCGGGAACCAAGGAACGAGGGGAGCCACACCACCGTGCGGGCGGGGCCGCCGCGGTACTCATTGAGGCGGGCGATGTCGTCCTGAGGGGTGCGGTGGCCTTCGTCGAAGGGATAGTCCAGAACCAGCGTCCAGCCGTCCCCACGGCCCTTGAGGCGGTCATCAGCCAGCTGGCGAACGTTCTCATAGACCACATCGATCTCACGCGCGCTCCCGCGCCACGTAAATCCGAACTGGGTGAAAAGTCCCGCAGCGTCCCTGATACCGAACTGGGAGAACAGCAGGTCTCGCACCAGCTTTCGGCGGTTGCCCTCGTTGTCGTTGGCTTCGGCCGCACGCAGGATGGGTTCCAGATCCACACCGGTGATCTGGATGGAGATCACCGGGTTCTGGTCTTCACCCACCTTGATCTCGCCGATCTCGCCGGCCCAGTCGCGCAGCTTGCGCAGTACGATCTGCGCTTCCTGGCCAGGGATGGGCGACCGAAAGGTGCCGTGGTTCAGGGCGGCCAGGCGCTGCGCGGTAAGCGCCTTGAGCGACTCTACCTCGGGAACAAGGGCGGCCAGCAGCAGGGTCTTGAGCAGCCGCGCATCATTGCGCAGTACCGCGGCCTTCGCTGCGTCGGCTTGACCAAGGCGGATGGCCTCCCAAGTTACGCCGTTGCGAGCTTCCAGCATTGGTAGCAGTCGCTGGGCGTACAGCCGCTTGGCATTGTCGAAGTGCACCCGCATTGCGTCGGAGAACGGCTCATCACCCTCGGCAATGGCGTCCCACAGATCACCCACTGGGATCAGCTGGCCCAGCGCCAGGTCTTCCCGGCGGTCCACGAGCAGCTGCAGCATCAGCTTGAGAGCAGTACGCTCGCGCTGAAGTGCCGCCGACACGGCAATAAGCGTCTGTACGAGAGCCGGGCTGAACGGGTAGACCTGACTGAACAACGCGCGGTCCGCCTCGCTGGTCAACAGCGCATCGAGGACGTCTTTCCGCAGCCTCAGCGTCTCCTCAAAGGCAGCGGCGATCTGCTCGCGAGCCGCCTCACTCACGGGACGGAGGACGCGCTTCTGGGCAATGGCCGGGAGGTTGCGGTCTTCCAGGGTGATTTTGTGGAAACGCGCCTCCCAGTGGCGAAGCACATCGGTGAACTGCACACCAATGGCACCGGGAAGGCTGTCGCCGACCAGCTCTCGCAGATCACGCTGGCGGGCGATGAAGCTGATCAGGGGCACCGGCCGCTGCAGGTGGGTGGCCTCCACCAACTTGACCAGCTTGGTGCCCTCGCGGCTCACAAAGTTGACGTCGGCTGCATGGCTGGCCAGCCATAGCACCAGCTCGTCCAGGAACAGGATGACGCCGTCATAGCCCAGGTTTGCGGCGTGCGTGCTCATGATGGCCAGGCCCTCGTCGAAGCTGACGAAGCTCTCCTGGGTGCCGGCGCGGCCACGGTAGGCGGTGAAGAAGGTGTTGATCAGGTCGCCCACCAGTCGCACGCGCTCCGGGCCGGCGGGCGGCTCCAGCATGGCCGCTTCAAAGGAAGAGGAATCCCAGCGCTCCAACTGACCCCAGCCGCCGGCGCCTCCCTCGGACTGACTACCGTCATTGAGCTTGGCAAAGAAGGTCGCATCGCCGAGCTGGCTCCTCAGGCCGGCCGCATCGCGGAACAGCCCCTCGGCCTGATAGAAGCCCGGAATCGGCGCCTCCGGGTGCAGCCGGCGCACGTGATCGGCGTACTGGCCGAGCACGGCCGACTCCATGTCCACGGCGCCGACCATGTGGTACGGAACCATCAGGAACTTCTTGCCCTGAACCCAGCCGTGGCGCGACACGACGTCGGCCAGTTCGGGTAGCGCCCGGGCCTGTAGGTTGCCGGCTACCAGCAGGTGCAGGATGGCCATGAAATGCGACTTACCCGCACCGAACGAGCCGTGCAGGTAAGCGGCCTTGCTCTGGCTGGACTCCACCGCCTTCTGGATGAACCCTAGCGACTCGTCGAAGGCACGGGCCAGCTGTGGCGTCACCACGTAATTGCGCAGCGTCGCCTCGGCCTGGTTCACGCCTTCGGTCAGCTTGAGGACAAAGTCGCCCTGGTGGACGCGCTTGGGGATATCAATGAGATCCTTGATCAGGGTCATCTAGGCCCGTCCTTAGGACTTCTTGGCGCGCGAGCGCTTGGGTTTGCCGGAGCCTTGGTCGGTCGACGCCTCCGTTGTTACCTCTGCTGCTTTTTCACGATGACTCTTCTTGAGGTCGTGGAAGTTCACTGAGGGAAGTATGGCGGTGCCGGCCGGCATCCGAGCCGTCATCGCGGCAACCTGCTCACGAATGGAACCCCAGATCAACGCAGGACCGTTGACCGCGATGAGATCCTCCGGGGGGCCAAGTTTCTCGGCCCCATGACTTAGGATGATGACCGCACCAGCTTCCACATCCAAAAGATAGGGGCTCATTCGCTGGTTCGGTTCGCCATCTCGCACTTCATTGTCGATTTGAACGCGCAGAGTGACGAAATGAGGCGTGCCTCGCCGATCCTCTTGATCCAGCGCAGCGCAAGTCACCTGGGTCTTCAGTGCCACATTTTCCAGAAGGGCGTGAGCGTCCCGTGCATCAGTGGTCGGCTGAAATCGGTCAAGGTCAACCTCCACGAAGAGTTTTCGATAAACGAGCTCGACCATTTGGATTGGCGCGATGTTCATGCGGCTAGAGCCTCGCTGGAGAAGATTTCGTTCTGTGCCGACATGACCACTTCTCTGGATGTGAAGGTCACTTCGAACGCGCCCTCTCGTCGAACGACGCAGTCGGCATTCGAGCGTGCTTTCTGCACCGCCCGTTGCCATACGTGTGAAAACTCCGGCACGTCATGCTGCGTCATGAGACGAGCGACTTTCTCGCGCCGTGCATCTTCCAGGCGCGCTTGCCACAGAGGTATTTGCACGCCTTCTTCATCAGCCAGTGACTTCAGGACATCCGGACGTGCCATCGCCTGCTTGAGTAGCTTGGTGGTGGTCGCATCCGGATAGCTGGTTTCGTTCTCGTAACGGGAGAATGAAACCAGTCCCTTGCCGAAAATCCGTGCTGCAGCGCGTTGCGTTAGCCCGTAGCGTCTACGGAACCGGGAGATCTCCTCTCCAAGCAAAAGGTGCCCGTAGTGCTCTTTACGCGCCTGTAGCCGGGAAAGATTCTCTTTGTGCTGCTGACTGTTGGTGGACTGGGCGCCACACGCATTGCAGCGGGAAGTCAGCAGGTCAACTACGAACTGCTTGCCAAAAGGCGCAAAGGTGCGCTGCCTAGTCGTAGGGATCAGTTCTCCCTGCTTGCATACGTGGCAAGGACGAGACTTCTCAGAAGGGCTCATCGTTTCTCTCCTTGATTGGCACAATTCGCCAATCGAATCAATCGTGTGCGCTAACGGTTATAAGCAGGCAATCGCCGTCTTCAGGGACTGAAAACTTGACGTAGATAGACGGTCCACTGGCGGATAGGCGCATCCCCACAGGATCGAAATTCATGGCATACGAATCGCAGGGATACCAATCGCCCGCGCTGCCTTTACACCACTCTGACTTTGAATAGTCATGCTTGCCGCCTACCGAATAGGGCTCCAACTCGAGCATGAAGGTTAAAAGGTCGGCGTACTCCCAGCCCAAGTCTTCGAGATCCGAATCACAGTCCTCGGTAACCACGGAGACCGCGCTTTCGTCCAACTCTCCGTTTTGTATGCATGCCTGGATTTCAGCCAAATCAAACAAGGCCCGTTTCCTCAGGGGTGGGCGCGGTTTGCCTGGCACTGGCCGGGGCAGGGTGGTCGGGTCCTGTCGCCAGAACCGGGGGAGTGAATTTATCACCATGATAAGTCCGATGCCAGCCTAGCGGGCCTCATAGTCAGCCAAGCCTCACGTCCGGGCCCGTCGCCTGCGCCGGGCCGGCCCGGCTGGCGGGGCCCAGTCGGCCAGGGTCTCCAGGGTCAGCCCATGGCTGCGGGTCTCGTCGGCCAGGAAGCCGGCGTAGTAGTCGCCCATGCGCTCGCCAAACGTGCGGTCCAGGTCGTTATGCCACTGCTTGAGCCACGGCACGAGCTGCTGGAGGGCGGCCAGCAGGGGGATCAGGCGCTCGGTGGGCCAGCCCTCGGTGTCCTTCATCTCCATGTAGTAGGCGGCCACGGCCTGGGCCTGCTGCAGGTGGTTCCAGCCGGCCCAGAGGATGGGCAGGCTGGCGTCGGCACCGCGCTCACAGCCGGGGTAGCTGACCCAGCGCTCCTTGGGTACGTCCAGCGCGCCGCGGAGCTTCCACCAGCCTGCCTTCAGGAAGTCCTTGCCCTGGTACTTGGGCGGCACGGGGATGCGGCCGACGTTCTCGCCCGCGTCCTCCCTACGTTGCAGGGCCCAGGTGGCTTCCCACTGGGCACGCTTGCGCAAGCCGGACTCCGAATAGCGCTGGGCCGGCAGGCTGGGCACAGACTCGGTGCTGACCAGGTCGGTGACCAGGGCATGCAGGTCGGGGCTGTCCTCGCCGGCGTAGACCGAGGCCACGTGCAGGAAGTCGCGGTCACGGCGGGCTAGCTCGGACAGGCGCCAGGTGCTGAGAACCTGCGGCTGCTCCGGGTTGCGCGGCCAGTAGGCCTCGGTTTCCAGGCGGTCGAGCAGCCATTCGCGCAGGGCCGCATGCTGCAGCTCGGCCCAGGGTGTGTCGTTCCAGCGGCGTTTGTATTCGGGGCGCTCGATCAGGCCGATGTTGCGGTCGGCTTCGATCAGGGCGATGCGACGTTCGACCACGGCGCGGTAGTCGGCCGGCCAGTGCGCCGGCAACTCGGTGATCGGCGTGGAGTCGTGGCGCTCAAACCAAGTGGTCTGCTCGCTGCCGACCGCCATGCGCCGGGCCAGCACGATCTCGAAGGCGCGCTCGCCCAGACGCACCGGCGGCGGCTTGGCATGGCGCAGGGATCCGGGTGTCGTCCCCGCGGGCAGCAGGTCGTAGAGGGCGTAGCAGGCCCAGTCGAGCTCTTCCTGTGCGGCGATCATTTGCTCGCGATGGCTCTGGGTACGCTGCCGGGCGGTTCCCAAAAGAGTGGCGAGATGATCCATTTCGTGGTGGGCCGAGGCGAGGACAGCAGCGGGCAGAACTTCGGCGTACTCGCTCGCCAAGTCAACAAGCGCGCTTGCTTCAGACAGCGGGCGAGCCTCTGGCAGTGGGAAGTCGGCGACCTGGCTGGCGTTGTGCGCGAATCGCAACTCCCACTTCTCGTCGGAAATGCCACCGCCGATTCCACCGTTACCCTTGTTAAAGCAGACTTGCTTCAACCAGAAGCACGCCACCGACGAGTTCAGCAGGCCCAGCAGGCCCAGATGCGCGTCCTCGCTGCTGCCGGCCGGCAGTTTGATCACCGGCGCGGTACGGTTGAAGACCTTGCCGCCACGGTCGAGGATGAAGTGGTTGTGGGTGGCGATTTCTGCGAATGCAATCAGTCTTGGCGCCCGCGCTCGCCCTTTCGGAAACTGGTGGTAGTCCCACCAGGGACGTCCCACCTCACGATATGTCTTGCCGCCAAATACTGATCTGGCCCAAAGATTCGTCCGCACCGGCCACAACCACCTCAAACCAGGATCTGAAGGGGCTTCAGCCCATTGCTCAATTGCCTCGTTGTAGGGAAACAGGATTCGCTCGTCTCCTGACGCAGTCCAATCACGGAGCCCGTCTCCCCGGAAGCAGATGCGGCTGTGCCCTGTGACGCCTGCACGCGCGAAAAATCGCTCTGGAAGTACGAAAACCTCATCCGCATGGGTGTCTTGATAAAAGCCGATTTCCTCGAGCAGATTGCCCAAAGGGGTCGCTGATTCTTCAATCTGTTCCTTGAGCTCGCTAGCACCGCCCCCGCCAATGCTCCAAGGATGCCGTCCGAACACCTCGCGGCTGGTATCTGTCACGCTGACAAAATCAGTCTCTGAACCGGCTCGATCGACCTGGTCGAGGATTGCCGTCCAGACTAGCCCCTGAGTCGGATCATCGGGCGTGCTCGGCTCGCCCTTGATGCCCATCACCGTGCGCACATCGGAGGCCACAGGCCGTTGATGGCGGCCGAACAGGATGACGGTGGGTGTGCCGTGGCCGGGGATGTAGGCGCCGGCGGTGTCGATTACATGGGTCAGGTCAAGCTGGGGCAATACTTGCTCGATCAGCTTTGAACCGAACTCGCGTTTCATAAAACTATTGGCGGTGATCTCGCCGACAAAGCCGCCGGGGTGTTTTGCCGTGCCGTCGCCGCTCACGGCCAACTCGAAGAATCGCTCGGTAAACGGCACTCCCAGCGAATACTGCCGATGGCAGCTGTCGTAGCGCCCACGATAGGCCGCGTTGAGTGCGGCATCGCGAACGACGATGTAAGGCGGGTTGCCGACCACGGCGTGGTACTGACGACCGAGGATGGTGTTGACCGCTTCCAGGTCCTCGCTGGCATAGGCATGGGCGAGACCGGTGCCGTGGTAGTGCTCGCCGCCGTCGAACATGTCGTTGGTGACGCCGATTGCGAAGCGCTTGCCGTGAAGCAGGCTATCGCCGATGGCCACCTGCAGCTTGAAGTTGGGTGCATGGGCGAGGCGCTGCACGCCGGCCACCTTCAGCGCTGCCACCCAAAGTCGGAAGCGGGCGATGGCGACGGCGAAGGGGTTGAGGTCCACGCCGGCCACTGCGTCCAGTGTCTTCTGCGCGATGTCCGCGGGGTTGCGGCCCGGCTCGGCTCGTTGCCATTCGGCCACCAAGCGTTCGAAGGCGCCGAGCAAGAAATGCCCCGAGCCGCAGGTAGGGTCGATCAGGCGCACCTCACGGAAGCCGAAGGTGTGAATGGCCGGGGTGAGGGTGCGGTCGAGGATGAATCGCTCCACGAACTCCGGCGTCTGCAGCAGCGCGTAACGCTTCCGGGTGGCTTCTGAGAGGTCCTGATACAGATCCCCGAGGAAGCGGGTGTTCCACTCGGCATCGGTGAAATCGTGGCGCAGGGCGCCGCTGTCCGGGTCCACCTGCAGCCAGAACTGGCGCAGGGCCATGGCAGCGTCGGCGCTGATCGGGAAGCGGAACACCGGATTGTGGGCGGGGTCGAAGAAGGTCTGCAGACCCGGCAGGGCACCGGCCTCGCGGAAAGCTTCGAGCAGATAGCTGCGGTCGTTGTCGGTCGGGCGGGCGCGCTGCCAGGCATCGAATCGGTCGCGGGCCAATCCCATGCGGCCGGACTCCGCCGTACCCGAGAGCCAGGGTCGCTCCACAAGCTCGTTGTCCTCAAGGAAGCGCAGGAAGACGCAGGAAAGGAGCCAGTGCACCCCTGCCTGAGTGATCAGCTGGTCAGCCCAGCTGTCGAGGGTTTCTGCGCACCGCTCAGCGTCGCGTGCAGCCTGCCACTCGGTCTCCAGCCCGGCCTTGAGCTCCGGCAGCTCCTCAATTCGCTGGCGGAGGTCGCTGTCCAAAGCCTTGAGCTGGCGTGTGAGGTCAGTGAGCAGCGCTTGGGGATTGATCACTTTTTCATCCTTGCGGGAGGCGGCAGTGCCTCAGGCGGCCGGTGCGGCGCGGTGGCGGTTTTCAAGCCAGGCTCTGGTCAGCGGGGCGAAGTCAGCGTCACGGATCAGCGGTACCGTGGCGCCGTCTATGTTCGCTACCGCAGGCTGCAGAGAGGGCAGCAAGAGCCATAGGGCTGGTGTCCGGCCGGGTCGGCCCACTTCGGTTTCCAGGGTGCCGATAAGGTGTAACAGGCCGAACCGGGCCAGTAGGCCCGGGTTAATCAGCAGCAGCGGCTCAGAGGCATTGAGAAGGGTCTGGGTGAGCGCGGGCAAGCAGCGCTGCGCCAGCTGCTGAAGCCGATTGGCATCCTGGCTTCCATCCGGAGCGGCATCGGCGCGCAGAACTACGCTCCAGTCCGCCCCCAGCGCCTGGGCCTGGGAACGAAGTGCGTCGAGCCACCAGGCATCCAGATCGAAGCGGCGAAGTTGCCCGGGGCCGTCGCCGCCGAATCGATGCATCAGCTCAGCCTCCGCCTCGCGGGCGCGCAGCGGTTCGACGCTCAGCACCAGCAGGCCGCCCTCGTGCAGTCGGTGCTGCAGACGATGTTCCAGACCTTGCGCGTCGATCTGTTCGCCCGAACCGGGAGCTTCGCTGCTGCTGCGGGTTGGCTGACGGTGCAGGCGGGTGCCAGGGCTCAAGGTTAGCCCGGAGCCGAGGGCGCGAGTCGTGTAGGCGCCGCCGGGAACGATCTCGGCATCCCAATGCAGGGGAGCCCCAACTTCCTCCAGGAGACGATCGAGCAAGTGACGCTGGGATGGTAAGGGCTCAGCATCGGGGTAGCGCCCTCGGACGCGGCCGACGAGGTCCGAGGCGCGAATGTGGTGCAGGCCGATCAAGGCGTTTAGCGATTGCCTGAGCGCCTGCACTTGGGACATGCCGCGCGGATAGATTTCCTGCCGGCTGGACAGGGCCGCCTCCCCAGCGGCACGGGTAGCCAGGCGCAGCAGACGGGCTGCCGGCAGGGGCGCGGGCTCGGCCGCGCCGGGTTCTACCTCCGGCAGGGCCACGCTTCGTAGTGCCTCCAATGCGCGCTGTGGCGAAAGCAGCGGGTCTGCTTGGGCACAGCCATCGGCCTTTGCGCCAAGCTGCTGGGCGTATCCCGCCCAAGCTGGGTGGGTGGCGATGAGCGGGTCGGGGCTGTGCGGGTAGGCCTGGAAGCGGGGTGATTCCAGCCCGGCCTCCGCCTCGATGGCGGCACGCAGAACGGCACTGGCCTGACGCATCCGCTCCCCGTCGTCAGTGAGGGCGCAGCCGCGCAACGCCAGCAGGGCCTCGCTCAACTCGCGGCTGCTCATTACTTCGCCATGGCCCTGCAGCAGGCTGTGGATCTGGGCGCGCAACTCGGTGAAAGCCGGGGTCTTTAGCCAGCGTTCGCGTGCCTTGGCCAGGGCCGAGGCGAAGGCCTCGCGGCTGATCTGGCCCGCACCTGCCGCTTCGCCCGGAGTAGGCCATTGACCGGCACGCTCGACTGGAAGGTCCAGGCCGAGGTAGTACTCCAGTGCATCGTCTTCGGGTTGTTCCGCCCGCTTGGGCAACAGGGCGTCTGCCATTTCATTGACGGCGACCAGCGTCCTGTCGCCGCGCAGCTCGGCCTCGTCCTGCTCATGCAGGCTGGTGCCACCCAGTGCCAAGTCCGGCCGCAGCTGGGCCAGAGCCTTGGCCTTTAGGCGAATCTCGCGGCGGATGCGATCACCCACGCCCTGCAGGTAGCGGAACTTGATCCGGTCCACTCCCAGCAGCTCAGGCACGGTGTCGATGCCCATGCGTGAGAGCACGTCCAAGGCGGCAGGGCTGTAGCCCAGTTCGCCGACCGTGGACGCATGGCCGAGTCGGGCGGCGAGCGCGCCGATATCGTCTTCAGGCTCAACGCTGGGCGCCGCCTGTGCGGCCTGCTCGAACACGGCGCGCCAACTGCGCAGCATGTCCTCGCCGTTGTCGAAGCGCTCCCGGAAATCTCGGCGCAAGGCTCGGGTGAAGAAGTCAGCCAGGCCCTCTCGCACGTTGGGGTCGAAGACGCCTGCCTCGATGGTGGCTTCGTCGGCCAGCGCCTCGGGGGCGGACTGCCCATCGCCAAATCGTGGGGGGCGGCCCACAGCCATCTCGTAAAGGGTAACGGCGGCGGCATAGCGCTCGGCGTAGACGTCCCAGCGCCGATGCGAGCGCAAAGCCAGGAAGGGATCAAGATAGGGCGGAGTGCCGGCCTTGATGTTTTCCGGCGGAGTGCGACTGAGCGAGAAATCGAACAGGACAAGCTTCAGGCGACCGGTACGAGAACTCGCGATGCCGATGTTCTCTGGCTTGATGTCGCGGTGGCTGACAGCCTGGTTGTCCAACTCGCAGACCGCACCAAGCAGCTCCTCACCGAAGCGCTGCAGCAGGTCGAGGGAGAGGCGTCCCTCCTTCTTCAGGCGCTGGGCGAGGGTGGTGTCACCAGCGCTGCGCAAGAGGAGTGCCGTGCGCCCGCCGATGCTCAGCGTTTCCCGATGCTCGATGATGTTGGGGTGGCGCAGCTTCGCCAGGGCCTCGCCCTCGCCGCGCAAGGCATCGTTATGCGCCGGCTCGTGGGCGACCTTGAGGACCAGGGTCTCGTCATCGCTGTCGCGCTTAACCAGAAGCACCGTAGCCGAGGAGCCGCGGCCCAAATGGCGGGTGACAGTGAGTCCTCCCTCCAGACGGTCGCTAGGCTTGGCTTGGCTGGGATCGACGGTGGTCTCGCGGTCTGGCGTCGTGAGCTCATCTTCGGCCTCGTCCAGGTCGGCCAGGAACCCGTCGACGTCGTTGTAGCGCGCCAACACCTCCGGTTGGGTCGCGTACCGCACCAGGTCGTCCAATTTCTGGGGACATCCGTCCATTACGTCGGCGAGCCGTAGTCCCTGGTTGGCGCGGAGGGTGGCCAGCAGCGTAATGGGGGAGTCCGCCGGCGGCTGGCCGCTCAAGATGAGGTAGCTAAGCGCGCCCAGGGAAAAAAGGTCCAGCTCAGCACTCTGTCCCGGCTCGGCATGGGCGGTTTCCGGGGCCAGGTAGACGCGCTCCCGTCCATCAACGTAGTCCTCGACGTGGTGCGTGCCGGTGGTGCGGTGGAGTGTGTGGCTGCCTTCGCCACCACGGGCGCCCGTCTGCCAGTTCATCAGCTGCACGCGCAGATCCGCTGCCGGCCAACCATGGACCAGGACGCATTGCGGTGTGAGGGCGCGGTGGTAAAGCCGGCGGCCGTGGGCAAATTTGAGTACGTCGGCGATACCGCGCACCAAGTTAAGGCGCTGGGTGATGGTCAACGCGCCGCCGTGCTCCAGCATCAGGTGGTCCAGCCGCACGGCTCTGGGGTCGTGATCGAAGATCAGGGCAGGGCCAAGGTCGGTCTCCTTGAGGTCGCGACAACGCAACATCCCGGAGTGGTCAATGCCCTCCAGTACCTCGAATTCACGCCGCGCAGCCCGGACCCGCGCTTCCCTAACCTCGGCACTTTGGGCCGAGGCCAGCGAATAAACGCGTATGCGTCGCTGCACGGAAGCCACCGTCTGGTGCTGCGCCAGCCACTCCTGATAGTCCTCACCTTCGGCGATGAGCTTCTGCAGGCGATACTCGCCAATGATCCGCTGCCGATTGGACGGGCGTACGCCCGCCTCGGCCATCGCCCTGCCCACGGCGCGCATCTGGACGGCGTCAACGGCGGCTACTCCGGCCCCTCGAACGCCCCGGGCAAGCGCGGCGATGATGCCGTCGTCCTCGGGATGCCCGGGTCGCCCGCGCGTGTGTACCCCGACCCGGGCGCGTCCCTCCAAGTGGCAAAGCAGGCGCGATGCGGAAAGGAAGACCACTGGTTCGATAAAGGGCAGGCGGATCTTGGCCTTGGTCACGGACGGCTGGCGCCGCAGGATGCTCGCGAGGCGCTTGGCCTTGCGATCCGTCAAAAGGCGCGGATTGTCCAGGGAGATTTCCCGTCCATCCGTCTTCCAGAGCCAGGTATGGGTATCGCCCTGGACTTCCCCCGGCCTCGACTTGATCTCAACGACGAACAGGCCGGGGGGACCCAGCACGAGGGCGTCGACCTCGTTGATCCGCCCGTCGTCGTCGATGAACTCGAAATTGGTCCAGACATGCCAAGGGTCGTGGTTGGGCAGTTGCTCGCGCAGCCACTCCAGTGCCTCACGCTCCCAGCTGTAGCTGGACTCGGCGATGACGTGCCAACGGTTGGCTCCAAGGCTCATGGTGCCCTCCCAGTGCTTTCGTCGACCCGTTCCAGCAAGTCACCTACGCCACAGTCGAACAGCGCACAAAGGCGCTCAAGCGCGGGCAACTCGATCCGGGTGGCGCGGTCACGGTAGAGGGCCGTGATGGTGCTTCGATTCAGGCCCGTCAAACGGGCGACCTCGGTGATCCGAAGCTTGCGCTGGTCCATCAGAGTGGCGAGGTGGCAGCGGATCATGGGCGGGCTAGGCTGGGTCGGGGTGCTGCGCAGGATAGCATCTGGTGCTGGTCGACAAGCGAGGGCTGGCGCGACCTCCGGGAGCCCTTGGGCACGAAAGATTCTGACTTCCCCTCTCCCAGTCTAGTCGTGCGGGATTGTGGCTTGGATTGGGTGGGAAAAATTCTTGGGGGTCGCCAAGGGTGCTTTAGCCACTCAGCCCGCAAAGCAGCGGTCACCGAACAATCCCGCATAGTTGACATACAAACTGTCCCGGGTAGAGTCGGCGTTGGAGGGCCTATGATTGCGAGATCGCAATTACCTGGCGCCCGACGAGTTCTTCGGTGCTAATTGAACTCGGGCGCATTTCATCGAGGAGCGCAACGCTCCTAGTCTCTTTCACTCTCTCTCAAAGTCCCCTGCGGCTCCCGGTCGGGAGCTGTTCTCGGCACGTGGCGCGCCTGACGCGCAGTGTGAAGCCATGACCCGCAAGCGTCGCAACATAAGCGACGCTGACGTGGATCGGTGGACCCGGCAGGGATTTGGCCAAGGTGAAGGGGATCACTTCAAGCCTTGGGCCAAGGTCCGCGACGTTCCATCTATTGGCCGGTCGGCACGAGTGGCTGGCCTGAAGCATTGGCGGACACATCATCTCTACTCGGATGTTGAGCTGGGCCATTTCATCATGGCCGACTTCCGGCCAGGGGTTGAGGAAATTCGCGAACAAGTCGCGCTCTTGCCTCGCGACGAAACAATCGAAATCGCGGAGCGGCTGGGGATCCGGCATCCCTGCTATCCCGGCACATCGACCCCTGTGGTCATCACCAGTGACATCCAGGTTCTCGCGCAAGGCCGCGATGATCCGATCAATTTCGTCGTCTCCGTTAAGCGTCGCGAGAGCTTGCTCCCGGGTGCGAAGGGGCTGGCACGAACAATCCAAAAGCTGACTCTTGAGCGACGGTACTGGCAGGATCGAGGCGTCCCTTGGTACTTGGCTACCGAGGGGCACTACAACTCGACGGAAGTGCGCAATCTTTCGCTACTAAGGCCCGATAGGCGTGCGTGGTTGAGCGAGGAGCGGTGCAATGCCGCGCTCGAAATCGTGGAGCGCATCCGGCGCCTGCCCAGAAGTGGAGCATCGATCAGAGCGTTCCTCTCAAAGCTGCCGCAAGGCGCAGACATCGGACTCCGGGACTTCGGCCTCGCCGTGTGGAAGCGGTGGCTGGGCCTTGATCTCACGCGGGATCTTCGGTGGAACAGTCCGATCCCGCTGAAGGAGGTGCGTGGTGCTGGACAACACAATTCTTCAAGCTGTCGGTAAGAGCCCGGAGTGGTTCCCCGGCCGATCACGCTTCTTGGGTCTCGACAGCGTGGGGCGTGCTGTGCTGATGCCGCTCGACAACGAGCAGCGAGGGCCGAAAGTAGTCTCGATTGAGGTCTTGCGGCGCGCATCGGCAGAAGGAGAAATCTGCGAGGCTGGCAGCGAGCCGTTCCGACTCCTGAGTGATCTTTCTGAAGCTGCCCGAAAGGACTACGACTCATGGCGTCCTCACGTTGAAGAGATACTGCTGGATGGGGGCCACGAAAAGCTCCTGGAGCCTTGCGAGCGCGCCCGCATCATCAAGAGGCTCGCGCGGGTGATGGGCTGCCATGAAAACACAGCCCGACGAGCAATTTACGGCGTGATGCGCGCAGGATGTCACTTGCGAGGCCTCTATCCTGACTTTCACAAGCGGGGCGGGCCGGGGCAGCCTCAAAAGAAAGGTACCAAGCGCCGAGGGCGAAAAGCTTTGCCTGGTGGTATTCGATCCGAGCTTGCGCTGCCTGAAATCCGGGGGGTTCTCGAGCAAGGGGTGGCTGACCATATTGTCAAGAATAAAGAGTCCGTTCCTAGGGCGCTGCGCGAGATAATCGCCGAGAGCTTTACCGACAGAAAGGTCGCAGAAAACGGCGCCATTGTGGATGTGGAGCGCGACGAGTCCCGATTGCCGACGAAGAGCCAAGTCCGATACGTGGCCAAGCACCATTCCGGCAGAAGGAAGCAACAGCTCAACTCCGCGCCTGCGCCACGCCCCGGAAAGGCGAAAGACAACATTCCTGGGCCCGGATACCTTTACGAAATCGATGCAACCGGCGGTCGCCTGGAACTGGTTTCCGATTTTGACCTTCAGCAGCCGATTGGTACCGCAAACGCATACGGCGTGCTCGATGTTTGGTCGACCGCCTGTGTCGGAGGGGTGATGGGTGTCTTCAATGCCGGCTATGTCGCGGCACAGCGTGCGCTCTTCAACACATTCACTTCCAAGCGTGCTCTCTTTGCCCGATATGACTACGACCTGGCCGATGACATATGGCCTTGCCACCATGTCTGCCGAAAACTTGCGGGCGATCGTGGCGAAATGGCCGGCGACGCTGCGGATGCCCTTGCAAGCGAACTTGGTGTCATCTTGCTTACGGCCGCGGCCTACCGGCCGCAAATGAAGGGAACTATCGAGCGATGGTTCCATGACCTGAAGTCCGGCGACCTAAGGAAGCTTGTAGGGTTCGGTCGCCGACCGGAGCGGGGAGAGTTGGATCCGAAGCTGGGGGCGGCAATGACGCGCTACGATGCCATGCGCGTGTTTCTCATGCTCGCGCTCAAGTACAACCTGATGCCGGCGCCAGTGGAGGCAATCCCGCCCGAAATGATCGCGATGGGTTACGAGAAGATCTCACGGATTGTTCTCTGGCAGTGGGGAATGCGAAATCTTATTTCCGGTGCACGCTGCGAAGATCCGGGGTTGATCTACACGTCGTTGCTCAAGAAGTGCGACGCGACTATTCGCGAAGACGGCTTGTACGTGCAGCGCGTTCGTTATATGTCTCCGGGCCTGCGTTCATCAGGTCTGCTGCAGCGGGCCGCCGCTAGCGGCCCCATCCCGGTTCAGGCCACGCTAGATGACTATGCCGGTCGCACGATCTGGTATCGCGCCTCGCCAGATTCGGCCTGGCTCCCTGCCTCGCTTGCTGACGAACGACTCGCGGTTTACGACGCCACTTTCCAAGAGTACGTCGACTACTACCGTAAGCGTGCGAATGTCCACGAGCGAACGGCGATCAACTCTGCCGTCGTCGACTCCTCGTTGGGAAAGGCGGTGGTCGCCGTCTCGGACGGGGCGGTTGCGCGCCAAGGCGCGCCGGTGAGTAGGGGCAAGGGCAAAGGGAACGTGCGGAGCGCACGTTCGGTGAATGCTGAGGCAGAGAGGCGCGAGCATGGTCAAGCGGTGCTCGATTCGTACATGCATGACAAGGTCTCTTCTGGCCAGGCCAAGGTTGAGAAGACGGCTGCCGTCGACGGAGCGGAGGAAACAGGCTCTCGGCAAGCCGATACCACACATCAGCGCCAGCTCGCTCTGAACTCATTCCTGAGTTTCTAAGGAGATCCTCATGACGGACGTTGTCTACACGCCTGCACTGTTGCCCGAGTATGCAGGCAATCCGCTCATTGAATCCTTGCCGCCAATGGGTCGAACTAACGAAGAAATGCTGAAAGCGATGTCCAGCAAGCCCAGCTTCAGCCCCGACGAGCGCCTACTGCCCGCCTATGCCAGAAGGGAGATGGTGTACCGGTTGGCCGAGCTCTTTGTTCCCTTGCCAGTTCATTACGATTTGCTGGAGGAGCTGTCCATTTGCGTGCGCCGCAGCTACGCGTGGAGGAATCCTTTAACTCCTGAGACTCAAGCCTACCTTCACCACCCTTGCGCCAGCGCTGTGGCGGGTAAGTTCTTGTCGATTCGTGCAGCATCTAGCTTTCTGCTTCTGGTGAAAGGCGTCTCCGGTAACGGGAAAAGCAAGGCAATCGAAGCATGTCTTCGTGCCCTTGGGCCGCAGGTTATTCGCCATCGTTCGTATCAAGGAGTGGCTCTTCACGAAACGCAGCTGGTTTGGCTCAAAGTCAGTTGCCCCGAAGATCGGTCCCTGAAGACGCTTTGCCTCGCGATTCTGCGCGCGGCAGATGCGGCGTTGGGCGAGAGGAAGTACGCAACCCCTGACCGTCTTGACCCTCGCATTTCTGCAGGCCTGCTTGTGGATGCGGTGTTTACGTGCCTTGCCAACGAGCATGTTGGTGTTTTAGCCGTGGACGAACTCCAGAATATCTTTGCTTCGAAGGGAACCGCGGCGGTGGAGATGTTGAATTTCCTCCTTCGCCTGAAGGACGAGAGCGGGGTTTGTCAGGTTCTGTGCGGTACCTACGCGGCGCTCCAGTTATTGGGGCAGAAGTTTCGTCTCGCCAGGCGCATAGCCGGCGGGGAGGTGGAGTTGATGTTGCCCAATGACTCCTCGGACCCGGATTGGCAGAGTCTTGCGCAGATACTCTGGCACTTTCAGTGGCTTTCGAAGCCCCTGGAGTACCAAAGTCATCACGGCGAGGTGTTGTTCGATTTGACCCGGGGCGTTCGCGGCGTTGCTGTTTGGCTGTTCATACTGACGCAGGCCGATGCCATACGTTCGGGTGCTGATTCGATATCAGACGCTGACTTGCGAATCACTTGGAGGCGACGATTTTGTCAGTTGGACAAGGCAATGGCCGCTTTGCGTAGCGGCAAGCCGGCAGACCTTGCCAAGTGGGATGATCTTTGTGACTCGCTTACCTTGGAGAGGTTAGGTCAAAAAAGGGTGCCGGACGTAGTTGCGCAAGTCGAAACACCTTCGTCGGCCAAGCCTGGGCGTACGAAGGGAAAGGCGCCAAAGACGGACGGCGGGTCCGCGCCAGATGATGAACTTGATAAGTTGAAGGCGGTCGGTGGTTTGGATGAGCTTGAGGGTGAAGGCATAGTTGGATTGCCGGAGTAGCCCGTGGGCATTCCCGTTCCGTTCAAGGGCGAAACCTACTTCAGCTACCTGACGCGGACGATCTTGAGGTCTGGTGCGACCGCAACTACGTCGGTCGCGAGAAGGGCGAGCTTCCCCTGCGGCTCATTGTGGTCCCCTTTGGGGGTGGGGATCTCCGCTTTCTACCAAATGTTCCCTGATGCTCAGGCAGTTATCCAGCCTGACGCCATGGTCTGGCAGCACACCACTGCCCCTTTACTGATTGCATTCTCCGATCGCTACCTCAGCCCTGAATCCAGGGCGGGCTTTGCGGCATCGGTGATTGCCATGGGCGGCTGGAGGAGTAGAAATGGTGGCATCGCTGGAAACAGGCCGTCGGGGCTCCGGGAGTGTCCGGAGTGCGTCGTATCTGACGCCGAAAGTTTCGGTGTGCCTTACTGGCACCGAGAACATCAAATACGAGCAGTTGTTCGCTGTTGGCGCCACGACGTGGTTCTCCGAGAACACCGATGGTTCCCCGGCGCGCGTTTTATTCCGGAGTTGCCTGGGTTCGGTCGCTATGGGAAGGGTTCAATTACCCAGGAAGTTGGCGGGTCGTTATCAGCCGAAAAAGACCTTTGGCTAGCCAAAGCGTTCGCATCTGTCTTGGATTCGGACGAGTCAATTTCCCACGCAGATATCAGGAATTGCCTGGCGGAGCCGGCCATTCGATCCGGAGTAAGTTTACGTGGACGGCCAAGCATTGAACGAGCGTTCTCATTGATTCTGGATTCCTATGGGGTTGAGTATCTACAAAGGCTTGACGTGCCGGTGAACTACACGCAGCACTCGGCGATGCGTTACTCAAGGGCGCTGAGCAAATCGTCAACTGATCGGGACCCTCTTGCGACTCTGCTGCTGGCTGGCGCTCTTTGCGTTCCTTATCAGTTGCTGTCTACGAAGTCGGCAGTGGGCTCTCCCCCACGGACGGAGCATTCGGAAGCAGCTGATTTGACTAGTAATGCCGAGAAGGACGCCCTGCAGAAGGTTCTCGCCGATTGCGGCTATGTGCTTGGGCGGTCGGCGGTGGCTATGAACCTGTCGAGAAGTGAATTGATCAAGGCGATCAAGGAGGCCAGAATCCAATGCCCGATCGTGGTTAGTCCCAACGCAAAGTTCGATGAAATAACCATTCGGGCGATGATCTCGGACATGAAAGCGGGGCTGGAGTGGTCCGAGTTAAAGAAAAGGTTCGGCTGTAGCGACGATATCCTTCAGGCGCTGCCGATTTATGACCCGACCCTGCGCGCCGCCGCGCGGGATTCTCGCATTCAGAAGCGAATCGAAAAGTTTCGGAGGGTAGTGCTTAAGGCCGCAATGGCTGGCCAGAATAGAAGTTCCATCCGAAAGGGCTTTCCGACAGAACTTAGCTATCTGGATCGCCACGATCATGTTTGGCTCGGCGCACAGCTAGCCTCAGTGACGAGGCGTGTGACTTCCCGTCCCGCCAAAGGAACCGGCAGGGGCCAAGGGCCAGGGGACAGTTCCGAGGACACCAGGATCCTTGCGATGCTGGAGAGCGCCCTGCAGTCTGCAAAGGCGCTCGAGCCTCCAAGGCGTGTCACCAAGACCCTCTTGGTCCAGATGGCTGGGTTGAAGTCCGGTCTTTTCAGCAAGCTCGGTAAGGGCAGGTATGTGAAGGTCGATGCGTTCCTGGTGGCGAATGAAGAGCCCTACGAGGAATTTATCGGGCGCAAGTTGGCTTTTGCGTTCAGGCACATGGAAGCGGAAAGCCCGATCCGGCCGATCACCCTTGTCCGTCTCCGTTTGGCCAGCGGGTTGGCTGAGGGCGTTCTCGTCTCCCGAAAGGCCCAGATTGGCGAGCTGGTTCGGGCATCACCCCTCGTGGTCAGCCCCTGGGCGGCTCTCTGGCTCAGGGAGGCCCGGCTGACGAGGCTGTCGGCATGACTGGTACACTTGGGGCCAACGGCCCGGCCCACCCCTCTGGCCCTGGCTTCGACGAGAAACGGTTCAACTTTGGCAGCGGCCACTACCGGTTACCTTTGCCACGTACCACTAACCTTTAGCTCTTAACACTAACCTTTATCAGATAACAAAAGGAAGCCCCATGGCCCGCGGCATCAACAAAGTGATCCTGGTCGGAAACCTCGGCAACGACCCCGAGGTGCGCTACAGCCAGTCCGGCAGCGCCATCACCACCCTGTCCGTGGCCACGTCCGAAAGCTGGAAGGACAAGGACGGCAACCCGCAGGAACGCACCGAGTGGCACCGCGTGAAGGCCTTCGGCCGCCTCGCCGAGATCATGGGCGAGTACCTCAAGAAGGGCCGCCAGGTGTACATCGAAGGTTCCCTGCGCACCGAGAAGTACACCGACAAGAACGGCGTCGAGAAGTACTCCACCGACATCATCGCCGACGAAATGCAGATGCTCGGCGGCATGGGTGAAGGCGGCGGCGGTGGCCAGCGCGGCGGCGGCGAGCGCAGCGAGCGCCCGGCGCGTCCGTCCGGCGGCGGCGGTGGCGGCGGCCAGCGCGGTGGCGGCGACTACGGCCAGCGCAGCGGCGGCGGCGACTACGGTTCGCGCTCCGGCGGCGGCTCCGCGCCCCCGTCCTCGCGCAACGACGATTTCCCGGACGACGACATCCCGTTCTAGGGAGAAGTGGGATAGGTTTTGTATAGTCAGGGTGCATTTGTCTTTATTTTCAGATAGATGCGCTCTGGCAAGTCTTGCTTTGCCCGCGACTCTGTAACACACCAAGAAGAACTGGATTGGTGTCAAATCACCTGACGTCATCTCGGGTGCTAGAGGCCTGTGGCACAGAACAACAGATCGACATGGAGTATCCGGTTAGCCATCTTGGGTTCCGGAGAGAGGTTTCCCCTCCTCGTCAGAGGCGCCCACTCACT
>Ga0075160_10000199_pt1 | contig 37692 bp, 33 predicted proteins | sample JI91814C2DNA_FD_70969 | JGI IMG/M metagenome (GOLD analysis project Ga0075160, IMG submission 70969) | Wastewater effluent complex algal communities from Wisconsin, to seasonally profile nutrient transformation and Carbon sequestration -... | ecosystem: Engineered > WWTP > Effluent > Algae... | reverse complement strand
CATTCTCGGTGCGCACGACGCGCACACCGACGTTGCCGTCAAGCATGTGCTCGTCCAGGCCGAAGTTGAGCATTGCGTAAGCGCTATCGGTGGTCTCGCGCTGCCGGTTGGTGTTCGATTCGCCGGGGACCCTGGGTACGTACGCGATGCAGCAGAGATAGTACGGGCTGGCCGCATCGTGGATGGCCTGGTAGCTGTCCGGGAAGCCCAGCGCAGTCGACAGCACGGGCGCGAAGAAAGAACCAGGCGTATTGGCACCGCCGCGATAGAAATTGTCGAAGGTATTCTGGTTGACTAGGCTGGAGTTGACCTCGGCATTCAAATCCAGGCTGGGCAGGGGCACCCCGCCCGGCAACGCCCACCACTGCATCCACGGCTGGAACACCGCCTGCCAGTTGTAACCGGTATCGATGCTGGTCGCCGTACGCTGGGTCAGGCGCACGCCGCCCTTGATGCCCTTGAAGAAGCCAGTGCTTTCGAAACGGTGGCTGAGGTCGGCACGCCAGGCCAATGAATCGGCGACGTTGTCATCACGATGATCCATCGTGAAGCCCCAGTAATAGTTGCCGGAATTGGCCGCGTAATCCCTGTCGATGCCGATTTGGGGCAAACCACCGCCAAGCGCGACATCGATGAACGGCATCTGGATACCCAGGGCCACCGTGGAATCCAGGCCCTTGGTGGTGGCCTTGATGTACTGCATGTCGGTCGAGAATTCTGTGTTGTCGCTCAGTGACCACTTCAAGCCAACGGAGAAGTCGCTGGTTTTGGAATCACGCTTGGAGGCACGGATATCGGTTCCCATCGGGATGCCGCCGGGCTGCGTGAGCCGGCCCGAAACGAACACGTTTCCATCCAGTTCATAGGGCTGGCTGGTGTCGATGCGTACTTGCGTCGGATCGTTGTCGACGAAAATGGCATCCTCGTTCCAGACCTCGTTGTACTTGCTCTGGAAGGCGGTTGCGTACAGCTCCACGTCTTCACTGGGACGGAATTGCAGCGCTATGTAGGCACCATCGCGCTGGCGTTCGAATTCCAGCGTGCGCCAGTCGGCGCCACGCGGCACCCAGACCGGGTCATTGACGTTGTCGCCGGTGACGTCACTGTTGGAATTATTGAAGAACGGCCGCACGAACATGCCATCCGTACGCGTTGCCAGCTCGGAACGCGCGACATCGACCAGGATGCCGAACTCACCGATGCTCGTGTCCCAGCGGTTGCTGTACAGGGCCGAATAGGAAGGCTTGCTGGTCTCGACGAAATCGCCGTAATTCTGGCTGAAGGTGAAGCCGATCTTCTGGCCTTCGAAGTCGAACGGCATGCGCGTACGCAGGTTGACCGTACCGCCCAGGCCGCCCTCGATCATTTCCGCGGTCTGGTTCTTGTAGACGTCCACGCCGGCCATCAATTCGGACGGCACGTCCTGGAAGCTGAGGTTGCGGCCGCCGGAAGCGGAGAAGCTGTCGCGGCCGTTGAGTTCCGAACGTACCTGGGTCAAGCCGCGGACCTGCACGCCGTTGCCCTCTGCCGAGAAGTGTTCCGGGTCACCCTTCGACAGGAAGTGGTCGATGGTGACGCCGGGAATACGCGACAGGGTTTCAGTAACGCTGCGGTCGGGCAGCGCGCCGATGTCCAGCGCGGTGACCGAGTCGACGAAGGTGTTGGCGTCGCGCTTGATGTCCTGGGCGCGCATCACTGCGCCGCGCACACCGGTGACTACTACCGCATCAAGCTCGGTCGCCTCGGCTTTCTTCGCGTCCTCATCGGCGGTGGCCGTTGCTTCCTGGGCCTGCACGCCCGCACTGAGCAGCATGCCGATGGCCAGGGCCATGACCGAATGGCGAGGACGGCGGTTGGACATGGTCCGGACAATCGGCGAATTGCTGTGACGCATTGACATGGTTGTTCCCTCCCAGGACACCTTGACGAACGATTTGGTTTTTCTTGCGGACCCCAAGCGCCATCGCGCCGGAATCCATTGATTGTTTATGCGTTGTATTCCTGCTCGTGAGTCCGGATTCCCCAAACTCTTGCCGCACCCTGTCGGTTTCAAACGTAACGAAACAGTTAAAACCTGACTTGCCGCGCAGAATAGGCTCGTCAAACATGCCCTACCAATGAAATATTGATCACGTGATATATCGCGATTGAATACCTGCCCCTGCCCGACCCCAGCGGGCTCGCCCCATGGGTCAGGGCTTGGCGTACAGCTGGCTGGCGGTCGTCCGCAAGGCCTCCAGCACCCGCTCGGCCCCGGGCGACAATTGCTGGTCGCGGCGGCGGATGATGCCGAAGAACTCCATGCGCACCCCCAGTTCGATCGGCAGCACGCACATCTGTGCCGTCTGCAGGTAGGGCGCCACCGATTCCGCCGGCAGGGCCGTCAGCATGTCGCTGTGCCGCAGCAAATGGATGATGACCGGCAGCGAGGACGTCTCGATGATGTTCTGCGGCGGCTGCAGGGCATGCTCCAGGAATACGGAATCCAGGCGCATGCGCAGCACGCTGGCCGCCGGCGGCATGATCCAGCCGTAGTCGGCCAGGTCGGCATGGCTCACCCTTTCGCGCTGCAGCAGCGGGTGGCCGGCACGCACGATCACCGAATGCGGTTCGTCGGCCAGCGGCTCGAACTCGAGGTCACCTGCACCCTCGGGCCCCATGATGCGGCCGATGACGATGTCCAGTTGCCCGTCCAGCAGCTTGGCCACCAGGGGCCGGCTGTAATCCATTTCCACGCGGATGAGGATGTCGGGGAAGTCGCGCTTCACCGCCGCGATCGCCTGCGGGACCAGGGTGGTACCGGGATTGACCACGGTGCCGATGGACGCCTGCCCCATGCGCCCGCTGCGCAGCGCGGCGATCTCGTCGTGGGCGCGGCCGATCTCCGACAGTGCCGAGCGCGCCCGGCGGATCAGCACCTGCCCGTACCAGGTCGGCTCGACGCCGCGCGCATGGCGTTCGAACAGCGGCACGCCCAGCAGGCTTTCCATCTCCGCCAGCAGCTTGGAAGCCGCCGGCTGGGTCATGTTGGCGGCCTCGGCCGCACGCAACACGGAACGCTGTTCGTAGAGATGCAGCAACAACAGCAGGTGCCGGGTCTTCAGTCGCGAAGCATTGAACCAGCTGGTAGTGGGTTGGGCCATGGCATCTCTCTCCGAAGCTGAAAGCTAGCTATTCAGGCAGGGAATAGCATATGACGAAAATTTCATTTGTCGTACATAGCTGTCACGGGCAAGGCTATGTCACGCTGAACCTTGGCGCACACCAGGCTGGGGAAGGCTGGGATCAGCGGCCGGCGACAACCGCTCCCTTCGGGCCGGATGCCGAGCCACAACGTTTGCTGCGAGCCGGAGGAGGGCCCATGGCGCGACAGGACAACAGCCAGGCGCAAGCGCGTGGGCGACCCCGGCAATGTCCCATGGGGACAGCTGCATGAGCGGCCGCCTGCACGGCAAGGTCGCCATCGTCACCGGTGCCGCCAGCGGCATTGGATTCGCGACCGCGCGGCTGTTCGCCGAACACGGCGCGCAGGTGGTCGGCCTGGATCGCAATCCCACCGCGCAGTCCAGCGACCGCCTCGCCCACGTGATCGCGGACGTGACCGATGGCGACGCCGTGACGGCTGCAGTCGCGCAGGTCCTTGCAAGGCATGGACGCATCGACGCGCTGGTGAACAACGCCGGCGCCGATGTGTTTTCGGAACCACTTTCCCTGAGCGATGCCGACTGGGATCGATGCCTGTCCCTGAATCTCAAGGGCGCTTGGAATGTCGCCCGTGCCGTGCTGCCGTCGATGCTGGCGCAGGGCGCGGGCGCCATCGTCAACATCGCTTCCGTGCATGGGCACAAGATCATTCCCGGCGCCTTCCCCTACCCGGTCGCCAAGCATGGATTGATTGGCCTCACCCGTTCACTGGGTATCGAGTACGCCTCGCGTGGCATCAGGGTCAATTCGATCTCCCCCGGATTGATCCTGGTGCCGCGCATCGAGGCCTGGTTTGCTTCGCAACCGGACCCTGACGCCGCACGCCGCGCACAGGCCGAGCTGCTGCCACCCAAGCGCATCGGCACGCCGGAAGAAGTCGCGCATACCGCGCTGTTCCTGGCCAGCGACGAAGCACGCTTCATCAACGCCACCGACATCCTGATCGATGGCGGCCGCTCGCAGCTATACCACGAGTGACGGCATGAGCCCTGCCCTCGCCACGTCGCCATTCCAGTTGCCGCTGATCGCGATCCTGCGCGGCGTCCTGCCGCACGAGGCATTGGCGCACGTGCAGGTGCTGGTCGACGGCGGCTACGACGCCATCGAGATACCGCTGAATTCGCCGGACTGGGCGGAGAGCATCGGCGCATCGGTCCGCGAATTCGGCACGCGTGCGTGGATAGGCGGCGGTACCGTGCTGCGCGGCGAGGATGCGGATGCGCTGGCGACGATGGGGGCGCGTTTCATCGTCACCCCGAATACCAATCCCACCCTGATCCGCCACGCGGTGGATCGCGGCCTGCAGGTCGTTGCGGGTTTCGCCACGCCCAGCGAAGCCTTCGCCGCACTCGATGCCGGGGCACAGATGCTCAAGCTGTTCCCCGCCTCCACTTACGGGAGCCAGCACGTGCGCGCACTGCGCGCAGTGCTTCCGCCTGTCCCCATGTTCGTCGTCGGTGGCATTACGCCGCTCAATCTTGCCGAATACCTCTCCTTCGGCTGTGCGGGCGCGGGCATCGGCGGCGAACTCTACAAACCCGGCCAGCCGGTCGAGCGCACGCGCGAGCACGCGCACGCCTTCCGCCAGGCCTTCATGGACGCTGCCCGATGAAGATTGTGCGACTCAGCACCTACCATGCCGCCCCGCGCTGGCTGTTCCTCAAGATCGAAACCGACGAAGGCATCAGCGGCTGGGGCGAACCCATCGTGGAAGGCCGCGCACGCACCGTCGAAGCCGCCGTGCACGAGTTTTCGGATTACCTGATCGGCAAAGACCCCACGCGCATCAATGATTTGTGGCAGACCCTCTATCGCGGTGGCTTCTACCGTGGCGGCGCCATCCTGATGAGCGCCATCGCCGGCATCGACCAGGCGCTGTGGGACATCAAGGGCAAGGCGCTGGGCGTGCCAGTCTACGAATTGCTGGGCGGGCTGGTGCGCGAGCGCATGAAGACCTACCGCTGGGTCGGCGGCGACCGCCCTGCCGACATCATCAAGCAGATCCGCGACTACCAGGCGCAGGGCTTCGACACCTTCAAGTTCAACGGCACCGAAGAACTGCAGCTCATCGATTCGCCGCGCACGATCGACGCGGCGGTGGCCAAGGTCGGCGAAATCCGCGCCGCGTTCGGCAACACCATCGACTTCGGCATCGACTTCCATGGCCGCGTCGGCGCGCCGATGGCACGCGTGCTGCTGCGGGAACTGGAACAGTTCCATCCCTTGTTCGTGGAAGAACCGGTGTTGCCGGAACAGGCCGAGTATTACCCGCAACTGGCCGCCGCTTCGTCGATCCCGCTGGCGGCGGGCGAACGCATGTACTCGCGCTTCGAATTCAAATCGGTGCTGGCCGCCGGTGGACTGTCCATCCTGCAGCCCGACCTGTCGCACGCGGGCGGCATCACCGAGTGCTTCAAGATCGCTGCCATGGCGGAAGCCCACGACGTGGCGCTGGCACCGCACTGCCCGCTCGGGCCAGTGGCGCTGGCCGCCTGCCTGCAGCTGGACTTCGTTGCGCACAACGCGATGTTGCAGGAACAGAGCATCGGCATCCATTACAACGAAGGCGCCGACCTGCTGGATTACGTGGTGAACAAGGAAGACTTCACCTGCACCAACGGCCAAATCGCCGCCCTGCCGAAGCCAGGACTGGGCGTCGAGGTCGACGAAGCACGCCTGCTTGAGGCCAGCCGGAATCCACCCGACTGGCGCAACCCGCTGTGGCGCCACGCCGATGGCAGCGTGGCCGAGTGGTGAGTCGTTGACGGTGCACAACGCCGACGGAAATGCCGTCGCCAGTCTTCTGGTCGACAGTCGCTGCCAGTTGGGCGAATCCATCCTGTGGTGCGACCAGCGCGCCGCGCTGTTCTGGACGGATATCGAAGCATGCCAGCTGTGGATGCATACGCCGGCTACGGGTGAGACAAGGCACTGGGCACTGCCATCGAAGCTTGGTTGCCTGGCATTGGCCGCGGACGGACGACTCCTGCTTGGCCTGGCCAAGGCACTCCAGGTAGCCGATGTGGACGCGGCCACGGACACGTCACTGCCCATCACTGCGCTGGTCGCGGTGGAAGCTTCCAACCCAGGCACGCGCATCAACGACGGTCGCGCTGATCGTGCAGGCAATTTCGTGTTCGGCACCAAGGGCGAACGCGACGACGGCGCGGCGATCGGCAGCTTCTACCAGTATTCGAGCCAGCATGGCCTGCGCCGGCTGGATTTGCCGCACGCGGCCATTCCCAACTCGATCTGCTTCAGCCTGGATGGCAAGACCATGTACTACTGTGATTCGCGACGACCGCGCATCCTGTGTTGCTATTACGACGCCGCGAATGCAGCCGTTTCCAGCAGCCACACGTTCATCGAAGTGGATGCCGCCAATGCCTCGCCGGATGGCTCGACCATCGACGCGAAGGGTCGCCTGTGGAACGCCCAATGGGGCGCGTCGCGCATCGCCTGCTACCGGCCGGATGGCACGACGGATCGCATCGTTGCGATTCCCGTGACGCAGCCGTCCTGTTGCGTCATTGGCGGCATGGCCAGCGACACGCTCTATGTCAGCAGCGCCCGCGCCGAGCTGGACGAGCAGGCGCTTGCATCTGAACCCAGCGCGGGCGGCATTTTCCAACTGAGGCTGGAGGGTGCGCTGGGCGTGCCGGAAAGCCGCGTGCATCTCGCATGATCGCGGTTGACTGGGGCAGCACCCGCCTTCGCGCCTACCGGCTGGATGCAGCGGGCAACGTGATCGCACAGCAGCGCAATGACCACGGCGTACTGGCATGCAACGGTGACTTCGCTGCCGTGCTGGCGTCGGTGGTGGAGCCGTGGGATGACACCGACATCATGCTCAGCGGCATGATCGGTAGCCGCGGCGGCTGGCATGAACAGCCGTATGTGGATTGCCCCGCAGGCATCGCCGAACTGGGCGAAGCCGTTTCACTGGTGCCTGTTCCTGAACTTCCGACGCGCCGCCTGTGGTTCGTGCCCGGCGTGGCCGACCATACCGCGCCCGAGGCACCTGACGTGATGCGTGGCGAGGAAACCCAGGTCTGTGCATTGCTCGGATTGCTGCAGCAGGGCACGCATCTGCTGTGCCTGCCGGGCACGCACAGCAAGTGGATAACGGTACGCGACGGACGCATCGCCAATGTCTCGACGGCAATGACCGGCGAGACCTACGCCGTCCTGCGCCAGCACAGCGTGCTGGGCAAGCTGATGGACAAGGACGACTCGCGTTTCGATGCGCATGCCTTCGATGCCGGCTTGCGCCGCAGCGCGGATGACAGCGGCTTGTTGCACCACCTGTTCGGCGTGCGGACCCTGGGCTTGTTCAACCAGTGGTCGGCGGCCGCCTTGCCTTCCTATCTTTCCGGCCTGCTGATCGGGCACGAAGTGCGCGCATCCGGAGTATTCACGCGCACGCCGCGGCCTGCGCAAGTCCACCTGATCGGCAACGACCGCCTGCTTGCCGCGTATGCACGCACGCTGGTGGCACTGGGCATTGGCGTGCAGCGCCATCCCGAACACCTGGCTGCCAACGGCATGCACGCGCTATGGCAATTGCGCGCACAAGCCATGTGAACCCACACCTGTCCACGTAGCACCCGCACACCACCCGCAGGAGATCGCGACATGAAACCATGGCCATGGGTACTGGCGGCATGCCTTGCCGCCGCACCTGCCTTTGCGGGTGACGTACGCTTCACCGAAATCCACTACGCCGGCGACGATGGCGGACCCGCGCTGGCCGCCAACCAGTTTCGCAATCCGGTAGTCGCCGGTTTCCATCCGGATCCTTCGGCGATCCGCGTTGGCGATGACTTCTACCTGGTGAATTCGACCTTCGGCTATTTCCCCGGCTTGCCTGTCTTCCACAGCCGCGACCTGGTGTCGTGGCGGCAGATCGGCAATGCCATCGACCGCACCGACCAGATCGACTACGGCGAGAAGGATGAGCTCACGCGCGGCCTGTTTGCGCCTGCCATCAGTTACAACGAGGGCACGTTCTACATTGCCAACACCTGTTTCTACTGCGACGGCGGCAACTACCTCATCACTGCGAAAAATCCCGCGGGCCCGTGGTCGGATCCGGTGTGGCTGGGCTTCACCGGCATCGATCCCTCGCTGTTCTTCGATGACAACGGCACGGCATGGATGGTCAACAACGACGTTCCGAAAGGCGAGATGCGCTACGACGGACACCGCGCCATCTGGATGCAGCAGTTCGACATCGCCAGCCAGAAGATGACCGGCCCGCGCACGGTGCTGGTCGACGGTGGCGCAGACCCGGCCAGCAAGCCCGAGCACATCGAAGGCCCGCACCTGTTCAAGCATGACGGCTGGTATTACCTGACCGCCGCCGAGGGCGGCACCGGCGAGCAACATGCGCAGATGGTCTGGCGCAGCAGACAGGTCACCGGCCCTTACGAACCATGGCCGGGCAATCCTTCGCTGACCCAGCGCGACCTGGATCCGAATCGTCCCGACCCGATTACCTCCGCCGGACATGCGCAGTTCGTAAAGCTGAAGGACGGTTCGTGGTGGGCGGTGTTCCTGGCCACGCGCCCCTACCGTGGCAATGAGTACAACCTGGGCCGCGAGACCTTCCTGCTTCCCGTCACCTGGCACGATGGCTGGCCGATGGTGTTGCCGCGCGGCGCACGCATCCCCGTGGCCGTGCAGCGTCCCAACCTGCCAAGCAGTCCGCAACCGCTGCCCACCACCGGCGCATTCCAGTGGAGTGAAGCGTTCACTGCCGGAACGATGCCGCTGCAATGGATGACCATCCATCCACCGAAGCAGCCCTGGTTCAAGACCGCAGCGGACGGCCTGCACATCACCCCTTCCTCCACGCCAATCGGCGGCCACGGCAGTGGCGGCCAGCCGGCTTACCTGGCCCATCGCCTGCAGCACCATCGCGCCACCATCACGGCGACGCTGGATCCGACCAGCATCGACAGCGGCGCCTTGGCCGGCCTGGTGCTGCTGCAGAACGAGCGCAACCATTACGTGGTTGCCGTCGAGAACGATGCACGTGGGCTCGCCGTGGTGGTCTTGCAGCGCACCGGGGAACACAGTCCGATCGCAGGCCAGGAGTTCAAGCGGGTTGTCCTGCCCGCGACCACCCGTCCGGTGTCATTGCGCTTCGACCTGGATGGACCACGCCTCAACGTCTACTACGCCGTCGAACCCGGCCAGTGGCAGCCCGTCGCCACCAATCTCGACGCCAGCCTGCTGAGTGCGGCCGTCGCAGGCGGCTTCATCGGCAACACGTTTGGACCGTATGCGCTGCGGCGTTGAGGGGATGCAGGGTTGCAATAAGGCCATATGATCCAGCTGGCCATGAGAGTCTTCTGGAAGACGCCGCTCTCCGTGCCGGGGGCCAATATCCGGCGTGGAACCACATGGATTGCCCCCCAGATGCAGGTTCGGTCGGGAAAGCGTTTCACTGTGGGAGCGGCTTCAGCCGCGACGGGCTTTCCCGGTAAAGCCCGTCGCGGCTGAAGCCGCTCCCACAATTCATGGGCCGGATCGATAGTGCAGCGCTCGAGGCCAAGCTGGTAGAATGCCGGCTCGCAAACCGGGCCAAGCCTCGATTTGTGGTCGTATCGGAAGCAAGGCAGTACGGGACGTCCACCGCACCCTTCTTCCCCAGTTTCAGGATGTTCCGTCGTGTGCATCCAGTCCTATGGTGGCCCCGTCGGCCCCTCGCGACGCTAGGTTGAAAACTCCGCCAGGGCCGGAAGGCAGCAACGGTATTGACTGATGCGGGTGCCGAGGTCAGCCGGCGGGGCCGCCACCTTTGTGGCAAAGCCTCTTGTCCTCTTTTCAGTGAAGGCGGCTAGAAGCTATCTCAAAATAGACCACGCTTGTTTCCCATAAAATTTCAAATCGTCATTCCCGCGAAGGCGGGAACCCATGGACTTTGATTTTCAACAACTTAATGTCCCTGGACCCCCGCCTTCGCGGGGAGGAACGACACATAAATTTGGTGTTGTCCTATTTTGAGATGGCTTCTAGTCACGATTTCTTGCCGTTGCGACGGCCTCGTTGCTACTGGCCTGGTGGTTTCTGCGGGGCGCGGGGCCGCCACCTTTCTGGCACGGCCTCCCTACTTCATTCATTGCGGATGTAGCCACTCCGCGCGGCCCTCGCGGTACTGCTCGTGTTTCCAGATCGGCACCCGTGATTTCACTTCGTCGATGATGTAGCGGCAGGCATCGAAAGCCGCCCCCCGGTGCGCGGCGCTGACGCCTACCCACACCGCCAGGTCACCGATGGCGAGGTCGCCTACCCGATGCACGCATCGCGCATCGATGATCGCGAATTTCCCCAGCGCCTCCTGCACCACGCGCTCGCCCTCGGTCGTCGCCAGCGCGACATAGGCCTCGTAGCGCAATCCGTCCACCGCGCGACCGTCGTTGTGGTCACGTACCCAGCCCTCGAAGCTGGTGAATGCACCGGCTTGCGGATGGGAGAGCGATGCACGCAATGGCTCGAGCTGGATCGTGCTGTCAGAGATGGTGAATTTCGTCATAGGCAACCAATAACAGAAATCGTCATCCCAGCGAACGCTGGGATCCATTTTGACTTTGCCTGTGCTTTTCGATCACGCCAAGAATCAAGATCAAGATGGATCCCAGCGTTCGCTGGGATGACGGGAATTACCCTATCGGATCGATGAATCATGTTCATTCACCCCCCCGACACCGGCGGAATAAACGCAACCTCGCTGCCGTCGCGCAGCGCATCATCCCACTTCGCAAACTCACCCTGCGCGGCTACCCGCAACGTGTCCGTCGACCAACTGAAGCCATGCCTGGATTGCAGCTCCGCGTACAGCCCGCGCAAATCACCCGCATCAGACTCGACCACTTCTGACGCCATGCCCGCCGCATCACGCAGGCTGGCGAAATACAGCACCGTCAGCGTCACCATCAAGCGGCTCCCACGTCGCTTTTGCCGCCGCGCTTGCGCAGCAGTTTCGCCGGACCGATGACGATGTCATGCGACAAGGCCTTGCACATGTCGTACACGGTCAATGCTGCGACAGTGGCACCCGTCAATGCCTCCATTTCAACGCCCGTGCGATGGGTGGTGGTGACGCTGCACTCGATCCCGAGCGCGGTATCGCCTTCCCAATCGACGGCGAAGCGACACCCGTCGATGGGCAGCGGATGGCAGAACGGAATCAGCTCGTGCGTGCGCTTGACTGCCATGGTCCCAGCGATGATCGCGGTCTCGACGATGCCACCTTTCGCACTGCGCAGGCCATTCGCGCGCAGCTGTGCAGCCACCTTCGCGGGGAAACGCACCCGACACCCCGCCGTAGCCGTACGCACGCTCACTGCCTTGCTGGACACGTCGACCATGGCCGGCAATCCACTGGCATCCAGATGGGTCAGTGTTTTCTTGCGCGTTGCCATTCAACCCCCGATGAGGAACATTTCGACATGCTTGCCGTGTGTAGCGATGCGTTCGCCACGCAGTTCACTGTACCGATCCGAACGACGCGACCACAGGCCAGTGACGTGTTCAGCCAGCGCGTCCTCGCCACGAGCGACCATGCCGCGGAGATCCGTGCCCTCCGCGGAGAACAGGCAGGTATACAGTCGGCCGTCGGCGGAAACGCGTGCGCGGTGGCAATCACCGCAGAAGGTCTCGCTGATGGAGCTGACGAAACCCACCTCGCCCGCTCCATCTTCGAAGCGATAGCGCGTGGCGACTTCGCCGCGATAGTTGGGGTCCAGCGGCTGGATCGGCCAGCGTGCCGCGATACGGTCGCGCAATTCAGTCGAAGTCACCACGTCTTCGCGCGTCCAGCCGTTGCAGGTGCCCACGTCCATGTATTCGATGAAACGCAGCACGTGCCCGCTACCGCGGAAATGCGCGACCAGCGGCAGCACCTGGTCTTCGTTGACGCCCCGCTGGATGACGCAGTTGATCTTCAGCGAATCGAATCCGGCATGCGTGGCGGCTTCGATTCCGGCCAGCACCGCATCCACTTCGCCACGACCGCCTGAGAGCTTGCGGAACAAGGACGCATCCAGGGCATCCAGGCTGACGGTCAGCCGACGCAGCCCTGCTTCGTGCAGGGCCACCGCCTGTGCGGCGAGCAATGAGCCATTGGTGGTGAGCGCCAGGTCGTCGATACCCGGGATGCGCGCCAGCCGCGCGATCAACTCCGGCAATCGCTTGCGCAACAGCGGCTCGCCACCCGTCAGGCGCAGCTTGCTGACGCCGACGCGCGCGAATGCGCGCACCAGCGTTTCCATTTCATCGAACGACATGCGTGACGCCGCATCCAGGCCGTAGTCATCGGGCACCTGCTCGGCAGGCATGCAATAGCCACAGCGGAAGTTGCAGGCCTCGATGACCGACAGGCGCAGGTCGCGCAGCGGTCGACCTCGCGTATCCAGCGACAAGGCAGCGCTGTGCAGGACGGCATTCATGTGCGCGGCACGCAGGATGCCGTGCTGTCCGGCAAGGCCAGCACTTCGCCCGGAAGCGCCACGCGATGGCCGCGCGCCGTCAATGCCTCTCCATCCGCGGCACTCGCGTAGTGGTAAAGGACACAGCGCTGCAGCAACGAGGCGGAATACTCGCGCTCCAGGTCATCGATGCCGCTGTGCGAGGGATTGCCATGCAGGCTGCAGTCGTGCGCGATGACTTCACCGGCGTCGGCGAATTTCGCCAGCACTTCCGGGATCGGCCGCGTATCGCCCGTCCACACCACGCTGCCGTGCAGGCGCAGCCCATAGGCGGTTTCCGGCCAGTGATGGCGTGCCGGGAACACTTCCAGTCGCACCCCGTCATGCCAGAACGAAGCACCTACCGGTATCACCTGGAAGGCATCCCAGAAATTCACCCCGCCCTCGGCCAATACGTTGGGGTAGTCACCTATGCGCTGGTGCAGCAGCGGCACCACGGTGGCAGGCACGTACAGTTTCACCTTGCCCCGTCGTGCCGGATCGAAATAGGTGGCGACGAACAGGCGCTCGAACCCGGCGACGTGGTCCAGGTGCACGTGGGTGATGAACAAGGCCCGCGGCATCTCGCCGTAGTGCGACAGGTAGTGCGACAGACCTTCCGCGCCACAATCGATGGTCAGCCACGGCGTGCCGTCGCGTTCCAGCGTGGCATTCGCCGATCCCAGCTCCACCGCCGACGCATTGCCGACCCCATGGAAACGCAGCGACCAGCCCATCAGTAGCCGCGCTCCCAGGCGAGGTCATAGGCGCGACGCAGGCGCAGGAAATCCTGCAGCACCTGGTCGCGAGTACGCGCGCCGCGCAACTTCAACAATGAGCGCTGCAATCGTATCAGGTTGTTTTCGCGCCAGCGGGTGGCGGGAATGCGCAGATGGCACTGGTCAAAATCGATCATCCAGCCCTTGCCCTGCGGGTTGAACAGCAGGTTGTGGGCGTTGAGGTCGGTATGGTCCAGGCCGGCACGGTGGAAACGCGCGACCAGGCGACCGGTCTCTTCCCACGGCGCATCGGTCCCGGCCACCTGCGCACGGTCGGCCAGCGAACGCACGTCCGGCAAGCGCTCCAGCAGGATCGCCGCGCGGTAGTGCAGGCCGTCGCGCACGTAGCTGGCGGCAACGGGTCGCGGCACCGGCAAACCTTTCGCGAGCAAGGCGCGGGTGAGGCGGAACTCGGCGAAACTGCGGGTGCGGTTGGCGCCATGCCACAGGTACTGGTCGCGGCTCAGCTTCGCCGCCCAGCCGCCGCGCAGGTACAGTCGCAGCAGGCTGGGACCGAACGGGGCATCGACGAACCACGCGCCGCCGCGCCCGCCACTATCGACGGGCCGGGCACGATCATTCCAGCGCGCGGGCACGAACCACTCCGGATCCGCTTGCCGAACCTGTTTGCTGTCGAACAGAATCGCACCCAGCCCACGGCCTTCGCGGAACGGCGTCAGGGATTCGGTTGAGTCAAAATCGACCATCTTCGGAGTCTAACAATACTTGTCCACTATTCCCTTATCGCTATGCCTGCTGCGCCTTTCCGCGCTTGGAGACGTGACCCACGTCGTGCCGCTGGTGCGCACGTTGCAGCGGGCGTGGCCGCAATTGCCGCTGCACTGGGTCATCGACAAGGGCGGGCAGAAACTGCTGGAAGGCCTGGATGACGTGGTCTTCCACACATACGACAAGCGTTCCGGCCTGGCCGGCATGCGCGCGTTGCGCAGGGAATTGCCGGCGCAAGGTTTCGACGTGCTGCTGCAGATGCAGGTCGCCTTGCGCGCCAACGTGCTGTCGGGGTTCATTCCGGCGCGCCGGCGCATCGGCTATGACCGCGCACGTGCCAAGGACCTGCACGGGCTCTTCATCAACGAACGCATCCCCGACCGTCCCGGCATCCACGTGCTGGATGCCATCGGCAGTTTCTGCGAACCGCTGGGCCTGAAGCAGGCCGACGTGTCCTGGAACCTTCCCGTACCCGACGCGGCGCGCGAATGGGCCGCGGCGCAGTGGCAGGACGATGGATCGCCGACCTTGATGATCTCGCCCTGCTCCAGCCATGCACGACGCAACTGGTATCCCGACCGCTACGCCGCCGTGGCCGACCATGCCGCCGGCAAGGGCTGGCGCGTCGTGCTGTGTGGTGGCCGCAGCGACCTGGAACGCAGCACTACCGACGCCATCGTGGCGGCGATGCAGCACCCGGCCCTGGACCTGGTGGGCAAGGACACGCTCAAGCAACTACCCGCGCTGCTGGAACGCGCCGACCTGGTGATGACCCCGGACTCGGGGCCGATGCACATCGCCAACGCGATGGGCACCAAGGTGCTGGGCCTGCACGCGGCCAGCAATCCACTTCGCAGCGGCCCGTATTCGGACGTGCGCTATTGCGTGGACAAGTACGACGCGGCCGCACGCAGGTTCCTGGCCAAGCCGGCCAGCGAACTCAAGTGGGGCACCAAGATCGAGTTCGACGACGTGATGGCGTTGATTGGCGTCGAGGATGCGGTGGCGGCGTTTGAGCGCTACATCGACGATCAGCGCACCTGACACCTGAACTAAACCGGCCCGTCCAGCCCTATCATCCGATTGATGCCGTAACGATGCGCACTCGGGTTGGAATTATTAGGGCACGTCTTCATTCGCGCACTCAATTGAACCGGGAGGAGTGAACTCCCCGCCATTGGCAACTACATCCTCTTGCGTGTATACCCCTGGGGAGCATATATGCGAACAGCCGCCGCCTATGTTTTTAGCGCCGCCGTGCTGCTCACACTGAACGAGGCACTTATCGGATTTGGTGCTGCAGCGCAGTGCGGCGTACTTGATGCTGCACCACGTGTCATGCGGATAGTCGCTAGAGCGTAAGGATGAAATGTCGCACTCGGGCGGGTAAGGAGCGCTCGTGGAATTGGAGGCACACGCCGCGATCAACAGCAATATGAGAGTTAAAAATATCAGTCTTATGGGATGCATGGGAGCACCCTGACAGCTGATAGGGCGGGCCCCGGCCCGCCGCATGGAATTCGCGAAGACAAGAGCGGTGGGCCAAGGCCCACCCTACGCTTCACTGCGCTGAAGTGTTCCGGTAATCCTGGTACGACTTCTCTTCCACGTAGCTGGAACCCAGCGCCAGGTTGATGTCTTTCTTGATCTTGGCGCGCTCGTCGTTCTCGAAGTACACCGCGCGGGCGAGGCGGATGAATTCCGCGTCGAACTCCTGCGCCTTCTCCTTGATGCGGATGTCGTCCTCGATCACCCACAGGCGCTCGTTGACGGCCTTCAACTGCGCACGCAGCTCGACGATGTCGTGGCCCGCCGCCGGATGCGCCATCCACGTGGTCTCGAGCGCGGACAATTCATTGCGCACGTTGACCAGCTTGGCCGCGTCGCTCATGCGCTCGGACTTGATCTGCAGGATGGCGATCTTGTCGAGCAGTTCGCCAAAGGACACGGGGGCTTGGATTTCGGACATGGGGGGCGACTCTGGTTGCAGGGAGTCCGATTGTAGGCCGTAGGGTGGGCCCTGGCCCACCATTGCCATCCCCCCACCTGCGATGGCAAACGGCGAAATGGCGTGACTACGTCCAGTCGCAACCCGCCAAAAGCAAAAGCCCCCTTGCGGGGGCCTTGGCATATCTGGCGGAGAGGGTGGGATTCGAACCCACGGTACGCTTACACGTACGCCTGATTTCGAGTCAGGTACATTCGACCACTCTGCCACCTCTCCGGTCGCCCCGTCCGTGTAGTCCGGGGGCGTGAATGATACGGGGCCGGGCGCTTGCCGACAAGCAAATGCCGTTCGGGTCGCCGTCAATCCCTGAACCGGCCGCGCCTGCCAGCGCTCCCACTATTGCCGCTTGACCGTTTCGTGGCGATCATTCCGTTAAAGCCGATAGGGACCATCGGATTCAACAACCAACAGGGCGCCATGATCGAATTCGGACACCTGACCCACGTGGGTCTGCGGCGCGACTTGAACGAAGACACCTATTACGGCGACAGCGAACTCGGGCTGTGGCTGGTGGCCGACGGCATGGGTGGGCACGCGTGCGGCGAAGTGGCCAGCGCCCTGGCCCGCGAAACCATCGTGCGCGAAATCCGCGACGGCACGCCGCTGGCCCAGGCCATCCGCATTGCCGACGAAGAAATCATCCGCACCTCCAAGCGCCGCAACGATACCCTGCCCATGGGCACCACCGTGGTCGCGGTGCGCGTGCACGGCAGCCGCTTCGAAGTGGCCTGGGTGGGCGACAGCCGCGCCTACCTGTGGCGCGACGGCAACCTGGCCCAGTTGAGCCAGGACCACAGCTATGTGCAGGAACTGATCGCCCAGGGTTCACTGACCAACGAGCAGGCCCGCTCGCACCCGCATCGCAACGTGGTGACGCAGGCGTTGGGCGTCACCGATCCCAACCATCTGAATGTCGAAACCATGACCGGTGAATTGAAGCCCGGCATGCAGCTGCTGCTGTGCAGCGATGGCCTGACCGAAGAAGTCGACGACAAGGGCATCGCCAGCACCCTGCGCCACGACGATTGCAGCGCGCAGGAATGCGTGGACACGCTGATCGCCGCTGCGCTCGACGGCGGCGGCTCCGACAACGTCACCGCCATCCTGGTCCGCTGCCACTGATCATCCGCGTGGTAGGAGCGCCCATGGGCGCGAGCTTTTCAGGAATTGTGTTTCCGCAGCCTAGAGCTCGCGCTCATGGGGCGCTCCTACAAGGGCGATGGATCCCACAGGCAGCGGCCGCCTGATTTCTTGCGCAGCGTGGCCAGGCGTGATTCGTGGGCAGCCAACTCGATTTCAGACACCACTACGCGCAGGCGCTCGCCTTGTGCCAGCGAAGTGAAGGCGGGCACGGCTGCGGCCGATGCCTGCGACGACTCTTCATCCCCGCCGAACCCGATCTCGCTCTGCCCGGCCGTCATGTGCAGGTACACCTCGCACAGCAACTGCGCATCGAGCAGTGCGCCATGTTGCTGGCGGTGGGCGTTGTCCACGCCCAGGCGCTTGCACAGTGCGTCCAGCGAGTTGCGCTGGCCGGGAAAGCGCTGCCGCGCCATCAGCAATGAATCTTCGACCTGCACGCGATCGCGCATGCGGCCGTAGCGCTCGCCGAGCAGGGACAGTTCGTAGTCGAGGAAGCCAATGTCGAACGTGGCGTTGTGGATCACCAGTTCCGCCCCGTCGATAAATGCCAGGAAATCATCGGCGATGTCTGCGAACAATGGCTTGTCGGCCAATGCATCCAGGCTGAGCCCAGTGACCTCGGCCGCGCCCTGTTCGAATTCACGCTGCGGATTGATGTACTGGTGATAGGTCTTGCCGGTGGGCCGACGCTCGAACAATTCCACGCAGCCGATCTCGACCACGCGGTTGCCTTTCTTCCATTCCAGGCCGGTGGTTTCGGTGTCCAGGATGATTTGACGCATATGTAGGCTTACCTTGGGGCTTCGTGCGCGAACAGCTTGAGCGCAACATTGTCAGGCGACCATTGCACCATGTTCTCGAACCTGAAATCGAGTTTTTCCAGCACGCGGATGGACGCCGTATTGCCGGGATTGGTGATCGCCAGTATGCGTGGCAGTCCAAGCACGCCGTGTCCGTATGCCAGCACCGCTGCGGCGGCTTCGACGGCATACCCCATGCCGCAGGATTCCGGCAATAGCGCGTAGCCAAGGTCTGCATGGTCCAGTGTCGCGCGCTTGACCAGGCCACAGGTGCCGATGGTGTCGCCGCTCGCCTTTACCTGCATGCGGTACAGGCCAAAGCCATTGGCGGCATAGCTGGCGACCGGGCCTTTCAACAGATAGGCATGTGCATCCACGAGGCTGCGCACGCCGCGGTCACCGATGTTCTGGATGAAGCTGGGCTCGTTGAGCAAGCGTTGCATGAAGGCCACGTCGCCTTCGGAATCCGGGTCGAACGCATGCAATGCCAAGCGTTCGGTTTCGATCACGGCCGCGTTCAATTCACTGCACCTGCGCCACATCGCGGAACTTCATCGCCGCGTCGCGCGCCAGCACGTCCACGCGCTCGTTGTCAGGATCACCGGAATGGCCTTTCACCCAGCGCCATTCCACCGTGTGCCGCTGGTTGGCGGCATGCAGGCGTTCCCACAGGTCGCGGTTCTTGACCGGGTCGCCGCCGGCGGTCTTCCAGTTGCGCCGCACCCAATTCGCCATCCATTCGGTGATGCCCTGGCGCACGTATTGCGAGTCGGTTTGCAGGGTGACCTGGCAGGGTTCGCTGAGTGCTTCCAGCGCCATGATCGCGGCCATCAGCTCCATGCGGTTGTTGGTGGTCAATGCCTCGCCGCCGGACAGTTCGCGTTCGCGACCCTGGTGGCGCAGCACCGCGCCCCAGCCGCCCGGGCCGGGATTGCCCAGGCAGGAACCATCGGTGTGTATTTCCACTTCTTTCATCGGCAACTTGCTTCCAGGTGGGGAGTTCGGGTTCATGCAGGCGCGGCGCCGGCGGGACGCCATTGGCGTTTGACCGCGGCGGGCGGAATCAGGGCAACGGCGCGTTTTTCGGCTTCCAGCAGGCAGACGGCACGCAGGCGGTCCGGGGTCGCGGAGTGGGCGGTGCCGGCGGAAGGCCGCCAGACGGGTCCCAGGTGGGACACTTCGCGGCCGCAGGGCTGCAGGCCAATGCGGCGCAGGCGCTTGTGCCACGCATTCACGTCACGCACGACCAGGCCACTGCGGCGCCAGCGCGCGCGGTACGGGCTCCAGGCGTTCAGGGTAAACAGCCACACGCGTCCACCCGGCTCCAGCACGCGCTCGCATTCGTCCAGCAGCGCCTCGTTGCCGTCATCCAGGGCGTGCTGCAGGATGATGTTGCCAATCGATTCGTTGGGAAGCGGAAGCGGCAATCCGCAGCGCAGGCTGCCGGCAAACTGCTCCCCCAAACGGCCCAGGGCCATGCTGCGCGGTGGGAGTGCGTCGGCGCCGGGCAAGCGGGAAGGCGTTGGACCCACCCATAGCCAAGGCTGCTGGGCAGGCCGTGCGACCAGGGCCGCCTCGATCCCCGGCTGCTCGGCCAGCAACAACGGCTTGCCCGACGGCGCGTCGAACCAGGACAAGGCATCGGGTTGACGGCTGATCTGCAGGACAGGCATGGTCAGGATTGTAGAGGACGGCCCCCGGGCCCGCCCCACTCATTTCCCGGTGATCCATGCGCCTGACCGCCCTGCCTGCCTTTGAAGACAACTACATCTGGGCACTGGTGGACGACGACGGCAACGCGGTGATCGTGGACCCCGGCGATGCCGCGCCCGTGCTTGCCGCGGCAGAACTTGGCATGTGGCCCGCCGCCATCCTGCTGACCCACCACCACCCAGACCATGCCGGAGGAATCGCGGCACTGTGCGGGCGCTGGCCGACCTTGCCCGTGTTTGCACCGGAGGACGCACGCATCCCCTACGCCACCGAGCGCGTGGGCGACGGCGCCCGCCTGCGCCTGAACGGCTGGGACTTCACGGTGATGGCCGTGCCGGGGCATACCCTCAGCCACATCGCCTTCCATGGCGAAGGTCACCTTTTTTGCGGCGATACGCTGTTCAGCATGGGCTGTGGACGGCTGTTCGAAGGCTCGCCGGCGCAGATGCTGGCCTCGCTGGAGCGCCTGGCCAGCCTGCCGGGCGACACCGCGGTCTGCTGCGGCCACGAGTACACTCTGGCCAACGCCGCCTTCGCACGGGCCGTGGATCCCGCCAACGACGCACTGCGTCGCCGCACTGAAGAAGCCCACGCCATGCGCAGCGCCGGACGCCCCACCCTGCCCACCTCGCTTGCCACGGAACTGGCCACCAATCCGTTCCTGCGCGTTGATTCGCCTGCGGTCCGCGGCGCCGTCAGCGCCCGACTGGGTCGCGGAACCAACGACCGGGTTGAAACGTTCGCCGAGCTCAGGCGCTGGAAGGACGGTTTCCGCGCATGAGGGCGGCCCGGTGGCTGTTGTTGGCTGCGCTGGCGTGCACGGGCAAGCTGCATGCAGCAGACGCCATGGCCGATGCCGCCGGCACTCCGAACACCGGCGCGGCCCCGACGGGACCGGCCGCGCTGCCAGCCACTCCGCCGCTGGACCTGGCCTTGCTGCCACCGTCCAGCCAGCGCAACGGCCTGGATATCTACGAAAGTTTCCGCGCCGGCCTGGCCGACCCGACCTGCGATGCCGCGGCCACCAGCGCGCGCTGGAAAAAGCATTTCGGGCATGCGCCTGGGCAATTCGCACGGGCCAATGACGACCTGCTGCCGCTGTTCGGCTACGTGGTGGATTCCCTGCGCGCCGCCAACCTGCCCACCGAGTTCGCCCTCATCCCGTTCGTGGAAAGCGGCTACAAGCCGGGCGCACGCAGTCCCAGTGGTCCGGCCGGGCTGTGGCAATTCATCGGCACCACCGCACGCAACCACGGCGTGGTCATGCGCGAGGGCTACGACGGGCGGCTGTCGCCGGTGGATTCCACCCAGGCGGCGGTGCGCTACCTCAAGACCCTGCACGGCATGTTCGGCGGTGACTGGCGCTTGGCGGTGATGGGCTACAACGCCGGCGAATACCGCATCCTGCAATCCATGCGCCGCGCCGGCATGAATGCGCAGAACGCCAAACCCGCGGAATTGCCGGGCTTGTCGGGCATCACCTATTCGTATGTGGAAAAACTGCACGCGCTGGCCTGCATCTTCCAGCAGGCCGATGACCGCCAAGAATGGCTGAAGCTGCTGGATCGCCCCGTGCCGCGCCTTGCCACGCATACCCTTCCGGCCCAGGCCGGCAGCCTGGAGGCCTGGTCGCGCAGCCAGGGCCATGACCCTGCGCTGGTGAAGCGACTCAACCCCGCGCTGGCGGCAAGTGTCCCGCGCGGTGGTAAACCGGTGCGGGTGCTGGCGCCGGCGAGCAGCAGCAATTCGCCGACGTCTGCTTCGGTGATCACCTACATGGCCGCCAGCGATGACAAGTCGGCGAAAAAACCTGCCGGCGCCACCCCTTCAACCGAGCCAGCAACCGGCACCCACACCGTGCGTCGTGGCGAATCCGCGTGGACCATCGCCCGCCGCTACGGCCAGCAACCGCAGCAGTTGCTCGCGCGCAACGGCCTCTCCAGCACGGCCGTGCTGCAGCCCGGCATGGTGCTCAAGCTGGAAGGCGATGCCGGCGGAAAATGAGCCGCCGCGCCTGCAACGGAAACCGGACCGGCGAATAGTGGCAAAATAGAGCCATTGCTCAACCAGCGAGAAAGTCCATGGGTTTCCTGCAAGGCAAGCGTGCCCTCATCACCGGCATCGCCAGCGACCGTTCCATCGCTTCGGGCATTGCCGAAGCCATGCACCGCGAAGGCGCGGAACTGGCCTTCACCTACCAGAACGACCGGCTGAAGGGACGCGTGGAGAAAGCTGCAGCGGAGTTCGGCAGCAACATCGTGCTGCCGTTGGACGTCGCCGATGACGCGCAGATCGCCAGCTGTTTCGAGCAGCTGGGCCAGCACTGGGACAAGTTCGACATCCTGGTGCACGCCATCGCCTTCGCCCCGCGCGAAGCCATCACCGGCGGTTTCCTGGACGGCCTGACCCGCGAGAACTTCGCCCTGTCGCATGACATCTCGGCGTATTCGCTCGCCGCCTTGGCCAAGGCGGCACGCCCGCACATGCAGGGCCGCAACGGCGCCGTGCTGACCCTCAGCTACCTGGGCGCGGAACGTGCGCTGCAGAACTACAACGTGATGGGCGTGGCCAAGGCCAGCCTGGAAGCGACCGTGCGCTACCTGGCGCTGAACCTGGGCCCGGAAGGCATCCGCGTCAACGCCATTTCCGCAGGCCCCATCAAGACCCTGGCGGCCTCCGGCATCGGCGGCTTCCGCAAGATCCTGGGCCACGTGGAAGACTACGCGCCGCTGCGCCGCACCGTGACCATCGAGGACGTGGGCAACGTCGGCGCCTTCCTGTGTTCCGACCTGGCGGCAGGCGTCACCGGCGAAGTGACCTACGTCGACGCCGGCTACAACATCCTGGGCATGACCGGGATCGGCGACGACGACTGATCAGGCTTGCGCCATTCGACATGAAAAAACCCGGCGATGCCGGGCTTTTTTTTGCGCGCAGCTGCGTGGACTTACAGTTTGTCTTCCTGCAGGGTGACCTTGAACTGCTTGCGCATTCCCTTGACGAAGGATTCGACGGCACTGCCGCCATCCATCTGCACCACTTGCTGCTGCAACTGCGTGCGCTGTTCTTGGTTCAGCGTGGCGATGTCACCTGCGGTGACCTTGTCCACCACGAACACCGCATAGCTGCCGTTCTCCATCAGCGCCTTGCCGGCAGATGCCTTGCCCTGCAGCGGCCGCTGCGTCTGGAACACCGCTGCGTTGATTTCCGGCGACGGCATCGGCGCGCCACGCGGAAGACCCGGGATCTGGCCAGCCTGCAGTTTTTCCGCCGCGGCAATGTCTTTGAGGCTTTCGCCCTTGGCCACGCGCGCCAGCAACGCATCCGCTGCCGCTTCCGCCGCCTTGGTGGTGCGGTCGGCGCGGATCGCCGCGATGACCGCATCACGCACCTGCGCGATGGGCTGCGCCTGCTCCGGCGTGTGCTGCAACACCCGGATCAACACACTGTGCTTGGGACCGATCTCGATTGGATCGCTGACGGTACCGTCCTGGACCAGCGTGTCGGAGAACGCGGCACGCAACACGGCGGGATTGGCGGCAATGCCCGATGCCGTGGCGCGCGAGAACGGGCCCAGCTTCTGCACCGGCAAGTTCACGCTGCGTGCAGCAGGACCCAGTGCCGTCGGGTTCTTCAGGACTTCGTTGACTATCCGGCCCGCGAGTTCGTTGTAGGCACGCTCACCATCGGCTTCCGCCTGCTCGCGCGCCAATTCATCGCGCACTTCCTCGAAGGACTTGCCCTGGCCCGGCATGATTTCAACAAGCTTGACCACGTGGTAGCCGAAATCCGTTTTCACCGGTCCGCGGATCTCACCGACCTGCATGGTGAAGGTCGCGTCTTCGAACGGCTTGACCATGGTGCCGTCACGCGCGAACGCCGGCAGTACGCCGCCGCCGTCCTTGGAGCCGGCGTCGCTGGAATTGGCCTTGGCAAGCGCGGCGAAGTCGGCACCCGGCTTGCGGGCCTGCTCGGCCAGCGCCGTGGCCTTCTGCTCGGCCGCTTTCTGCGTGGCGGCGTCCGCATCCGCGGGGGCTTCTATCAGGATGTGCGAAACGACGCGTTGCTCGGGACTCATGAAGCGCGATTTTTCCTGCTCGTAGCGCTTGCGCAATGATGCGTCATCCGCCGTGGCCACAACGCCCAAGGTGCTGCCGTCGATGTCGACGTATTCCAGCGTGACCGATTCGCCCTGCCTGAAATCAGCCACACGGCTGTCATACCAGGTCTTGATCTGTGCATCGGTGACGGCCGCATCATCCAGTACCGGCGGCGGCAGGGCGGCGATGGTGATATCGCGCGTCTCGCCCAGCATGGTGATCAGGCGATCCAGTTCCTTGGAAGGAACGAAGGCCGATTCGCTGATGCCCTGCGGAATCAGGGTCAACTGCATCCTGTCGCGCTGCTCCTGTTCGAACTTGACTGGCGTCAACGCCGGCACCTGTGATGAAAGCATCAGTGCATAGCGGTTGGCGTCGAACTTGCCCTCCACCTGGAAGGCGGGTTCGTTGGCAATGTACTGGCGCACCGCCGCGTCGCTCACCACGATGTCCGCACGTCGCGCGGTCAGTTTCAACACTTTCTGGTCGACCAGCTGGTCCAGCACCAGGCGCTTGTTTTCCGCGGTCTCGAACGCACGTGGATCGAAGTTTTCGCCGAGTGCTTCACGCTGCCGCTGCCTTGCCTGTTCAAAGGCTGCCTGGAATTCCTGCAAGGTGACTTCCTCGCGCTGCCAGAGCATCGACATCGGCCACCAACCCGGCGCGGAGTTCCACCAGCTTGGCGGCGCCTCGACCTTGGCCACGGCGTTGTCGGTGCCGCCACCCATGTATTCGTTCACGCCCACGAAGGCGAAGGGAATGATCAACAGGCCCAGGACCACGGTAGCGATCCAGCCGGAGGTCTTGTCACGGAGTTTCTGCAGCATCGTTGCGTCGAGCCCGGTTTCGTAAGCCGCGCAGTTTAGCGTGCTTCGGGGCAGGCCAGAACAGAAAGCGGCACATGGCCATGGCGACGGGACAGAAAGCCACCCGCCGGTGCGAACGGGAGAAACAGAAAAGGCGCCTTGCGGCGCCTTTTCGGCTTCAAAAAATGGCGGAGTGGACGGGACACTCCTGAAAGTGTCCAAGTCCCCCGGCCCAGCTACCTTTCACGCCCGGGCACTCTGGGTGAGTGTGTCCAAGGAAGTGTCCAACCCCGCCAGACTACACCTTTAACGCGGCCGGCCTTGCGTAATCCGGCCCAATAGCCCCAAAAGCACAGTAAGACCGGCTGTTACAAGCGAAATGAACGAAACGGTCAGGACTAGCTTGCTCATGTCCATCCGGACCCGACACCTCGACGCCCAGCTATAGTCAAAGACTTCAACGCAGGTATCCTCTCGGTCTGGCGGGGCCCAGATGAAGTGATGGCCGACCGGCTCAAAAACATTGTCTCCCTCCCGCAGCCTTTCCGCAGAATAAGGCACATACACGCAGGCAAACGCAGCCAGCAGCAGGCCTAGGCCTAAAACTGAACCTTGCAGGTATTTGAGCATCGGGTATTTACCGGATTGAGTAGTCCGAGCGTCCATCCTCGGCACGCTGGCGGGCTGGGCCACTGCTGGCCCGGGCGCGGAGACTGGTGACGGCTCTCCTATCGGGGGCTCGAATGAAAAATCCGTCCACGGCAAGTCTTTCCCGAAATACTCTGTTATGTCGAACCTTTGAGGGAACGTTACCCCCGAAGAATGCCGATACTCGATTACATCAAACATGCTTTCTCCTTCCCGAATAGCCGCCTGACTAACCCGCTCAAGCGGCCCCACAACAGCTTCCAGTATCGGCTGCACCCCACGCACCATGGCCGCCGCGCAAGGAAGTCCGGGACGGTAAGAAAACACTATGTCATGCCAATCCCAGTTATGCAGGTCCGGCAGTTCAATGCCCCAATCTGCCCACAGCACGGCAGAAAAGTGGGCTTTGTATTTGCTGTCTTCTAAGTTCCTGCTGACCACTCCCTCAAATGGGGTTATTCCCTCGCAAATACTGCGCTTGGGCATAGGGAAGTTTTCATCAGCTTTATATTTTTCAAGTAGGACGCTCGCTTTTCTACAAGCAGCATTGAGTATCGCGATGTTCTCGCGCGTGGGCAGAAATGGCGGAAGGTAGTCTCCGACAAAGGGAGTGTTGGGGCCATTGCTTAGCGAAAAAAACCACTTCCCTGCCTCCGGCTCATCCACAGCCAAAGTAGCAACCAAGCCCTCCGATTCTTTCTGATGAACCGAATATCTATCGGACGCCCAAAACTGCATGACATGAAATGGCTTCGAAAATAACGCCGTTATTTCTGACATATGACCTCCCCAAAAGACCAATCAAAAATGGACAAAATCTTTGTTCCAGACAATCGACTACTGCCAGAAGCTAAGGGCTATTGATACCGCAGCCGTAATGGCTCCCCCCGCAAACAGACCTAGCTGCCAATAGAACAGACGCCACGACCTTTTCCCAAGGATTTCTGTCTCGGTTCGGTCTTCATTTGTCGCGCCTGTTTGCCAGCGCTTGCGGGCTATTTGAGCCGTAAGCCGAAAATCGTAAAGCCGATTTATCGCGCACCCGACGGCCAGCGCTACCGAAATGGCCAGCAATGAGACTGATATGGTCCCAAAGGTATCCATCCAACCATTCGAATGCGAAGAGCATTCCGAAAACAACTTCACCGACAGGAATGCCAGCAGTCCAGTCGACAGCCCTAAAACAAGATTGGAAACAGCCGTGAAGTAATCCCTAGTAACTGCCTGCCATCTGATGAAACTATCTCGTGCCCCTTCCTTCATTCTGCTTCTTCCTCAGTCAATTTTCCGAGCTTATCCGAAACCCCCCTTGCCAAACACAAATCTTGCGGTATGAAAAAGGCTCCCCCACGAAAGGAGCCGTTATGGCTAACAAGCGAAAGACCCCCACCCTTCCTGAGCAACTGCGCCAGTTGGCTGACGCTATCGAGGAAGCCACCCAACCCAAAAAGCCTCCTACCTTCGAGGAAAGCATTGCGGCCCTCAATCGCCCCGGAGAGTTTCGCCGTCGCCTCCTGGCACGGCGCGCACGCCTCGCAGAACAGGTCAATGAAGGGGAAGAGGGAGGTAATGAAGGCGCGCCTAGCTCGCCGCCCTTGCCTCCCAAACCACGCCGCCGCTTTCATTGATTGCTAGACCAACAAACGGCCCTCGACTATCGCAGTCGGGGGCCGCGTCTATTTGGGGTGCTAGGGGTTGCTGGGCGATGGCCAGCACGCGCCGCCAACTTGGCGTGTTTGTTTGCTTCGGACTTGGCCAAGCGCTGGGCCAGCGTCATCGGCAAAGTCTTCACCGCCCGAACAGGAGAGGAAGCCACGGCGGCTTCTACCTTGACCGCACCGGACCCGCTGCGCCTGCTTCCGTAATAGCTCTGGGCGCGGTCAGTGCTGTGGCCCATCCATGCCGCCACCGTCGCCCTATCCTTCCCGGCTTTCGCATCACTGGCGCGGGCGTGGCGGTAGGCATAGGGCGATAGCCCCGGCTGGACCTCCCGCATAGCCCTCCGGACCGCAGCCAAATCCGCATCCGAAAGCTTGACCCATGCTCGCCCGTCCGCGACCGCATCACGCAAGACAGCCACCGACATAAGAGACTGGCCAAAGCCTGTTGCCGAAGGCGTGCGGGTTGCCGTGATAGTCAGGGTTCGGGTTTTCTGTCCGCGCACGGCGTCCACCTTCGCACCCTCTACAACGAGGGATAGGCGGTCCCCGTCTACCACTAGCCGCGCTCCCTTACAAAGCTCGGCAGGCCTTACGCCGAACAGGGCAAAGCACAGCGCCGGAACCTCTACGCGGGACGAGCGCCCCGGCTGACCGGCCAACTCCACCAACAGTTGGTCAGGCGTCGGGGCGCGGCGTCCCGCCGCGCGTTTGCTCTTTCCTGCGGTTTTATTTCCATCACCAGCGGCGCGCAGCGCCGCCGCTTTTGTTCCCCAGGTGGGCCGGTCACCATCAAGGAACATGGCGTGAAAGACCGCCGCACGTTCCAAAGCCTCCCTAGTCCATCGCTTCATATCGTCGTATTGCTTCGCCTTCCGAGCTTGTTCGGCTCGTAAGCGAAGCGACCGGATGGCCTCGGCTTCACAGAACCGGAAGGCCGAACGCAAACGGTTGTGGTGCTGGAAGGTCGTCGCCTTTTCTAACGGCGTGCGCTCCTCCTCCATCATTCGGGCGTAGTCGCGCCGATATGCTGCGACGGTTTTGGCTGCCGGCGTTGTGCTTCCGGCCTGTTCTAAAATCGCCCGCACCCGCCTATCTGCGAGAAGACCGGTATCCATCCCCGACCGCTTCGCCTCCGCCTGTATTTCCTCGCGGGTCGTTAGCAGTGTGGCCGCGTGTGCTTTCCGCAACCAGCCTGGCAATGCTGTCGCATCGCTAGGCTGGTTGCTGTCTTGGTCTCGTGGTGTTGGCATAGCGGGCTCCGGTTAGCAAGGGCGCGGGCTACGCTTTCGCTTCGCCCGGTTCGCATGGCTCCCGCCACGCGCACAGCTCACAGGTTTCACCTGTTCGCTGCGGCCTTCGCTTTCGCTACGGCCGTGGCCCTTTTGCTCCCGCAAACCCTGCTTGCTTCGCAATCAGGGACGGTCCGCCCTTCCCTCATTCCGGTTTGTTCCGCTGGCGCTTTGAACAATCCGAAACGATGAAAGGGCATATTGTCGAACAGCAGTTCGACAATATCTTGGGCTCACCCCAGCTAACCATAAGGTGAGAAATCCGCAAGTCGGCTAGCGCAAGAGTTTGCGCAGCCCTTCCAAGTCCAACCCGAACGACAAGGCAGGATGACAAGTCTTGGCGAGGCTGATGGTGGAGAATGGGTCTTCGTAGGCGCTTGCATATTCGGGCTTGTTCGCGACCGCATGGCCCGTGTATTCCTCGCGGACTTCGCGCACGACGCCACCCGCTTTTAGTTTGTTCAACACCGTATCCCGAAAACTGTGGACACCCACTGTTCCCGTTCCTCGCGCTTTTACCCCGCGAGCAGCAAGGTATCGGGTGAAGGCAGTCATAGGCGCGTTAGCCGGACCATTTTGAGCATTGAAGGTAAGCGCGGGGAAAAACTTCGCTTCCCCTTCAACCTTCAATCGCTCAACTCGCTCCAACAATCCCATAGCAATCAAATCGGGATGGATTGGGGTCAAGCGGGCACTGTCTGGACCTTTGACGGACTTGTCATCCCCAATCAATGAAATGTCGAATATTGGAACGCCGAGGTCATCCACATAAATATCAGCCAACTCCAAACGGGCGATTTCGTTACCTCGCGCACCCGTGTAAAGACAAATCAGCGGAAGCCAGCGGTTGGCGTCCTGCGACAACGCCTCATAGTGCGCAGGGTCGAAGATGGCAGTAAGTTGTTCAGGCCGAAACTTCTGCGCGCCATTAGCGGCATTCGCGGCGGCTTTATCCTTCTTCGGCACTCGACCAAAACCATCGGATGGCAAGCCTTCCTCCCCCTCACGCCTAGGTAGATAGCCCGATTTCCTCGACCATTTAAGAAGCTGGCCGAGCGCAGTGAACTTGTTTTCTACCGTCCGGCGGTCGACACTCTTCAATAGCGCGATTTCTAGCTCTGAACAATGTTGGCTTGTGATGTCGCGAACCCAGACTGGTCGCTTAGACGCGGGAAGAGTTTCAAAAAAGGCTTGGACATCCTCCAATGCCTTCTCTTTCGCCCGCTTGGTTTTCTGCTTGGCCGGTGTTTTATCTGGCAGGGTCTGCGCCCACTTTCCCACAGCCGCAACCAGAGAAATATATCCGTTGGCCTCGGTCTTCTCGGGTTCTGGCTTCCGTGCCATCTCCGAGAGCGGTGTCGGTCCGCCGGGGAGCATGACGGCCACTTGGCCCAAAAAGTTGTTGAAGCGCGTCTGGTCCGCGTCGTCCGAAATGTTCAACCCCTTGAACCGCACCCCGCCGGGGCCGACCTCCATCTCGTCCGTGGTCCATGTCCGAAAGTCTCCGCCGTCGCCAGAGCGACCCGACAGAATGTCATCAATAGAAGGCGGCTTTGCCATTGCGTCCCCCTTGCGCAATGCGGAGAAGGTTTGAGCATATCGTGCAACCAGCACCACGGCGACCAACTGCGCGGTGCGGGGGCATCGGGTGCCCGTGGCTCGTTTGATAAGTCGTGCGCCTACCGCAGCCCAAAGGTCAGCAGGCACGCGAAGGCGGAAATAAAAGAGCCCGGAGGGGTTCCGGGTTAGATAGTGAGCAACTCGCATAGGATTGTGTCCAAGCGAGTGTCCAAGCGCATAAAGAAAAACGCCCATAAATCATTGATTTATGGGCGTTTAGGGTAGTGGCGGAGTGGACGGGACTCGAACCCGCGACCTCCGGCGTGACAGGCCAGCATTCTAACCGACTGAACTACCACTCCGCTTTGAAAAACTCTTCGGTTTGCAGGACCACCGGGCCTTGCAGCCCCCGTCCCTCAACCGCTACATCACCACTAGGGTGGTGGGTGCTGAGGGTTTCGAACCCCCGACCCTCTCCGTGTAAGGGAGACGCTCTACCGCTGAGCTAAGCACCCATCGTGCTAGGCCGATGCCGAAACACCGGCGGCGAGCAGATTAGTTTACGGCATCCTTCAGGGCCTTACCAGCCTTGAATGCAGGATTCTTGGAAGCACCGATCTGGATGGTGTCGCCGGTCTTCGGGTTACGGCCCGAGCGGGCAGCGCGTTCACGCACCTGGAAGGTGCCGAAGCCCACCACGGTCACGCTGTCGCCTTTTTTCAGTGCACCGGTGATGGCTGCGATCACGGCGTCCACGGCACGGGCAGAGTCGGCCTTGCTCAGGTCGGCACTATCGGACACGGCGTCGATCAAATCAGTTTTGTTCATGTAGAAACTCCCATTGCGGCAGAGGCCGCGGAATAAGTGGTCGGACTGCCCCAGACTCGAGCCTGCTGATGATCCGAACGAAGATGCCGCCAAGCGATGTCGTCATGTGCTTGCGGGTGTCGCATGTTATACCAGCCGCGAAAAACCCGCGCAACCTGAAAAGCCAATAATGGCGCGGGTTTTGCGGTGTTTTTCGCGATTTTATGAACGTTCCGGATGACCGATCAATGCTTGACATCGGGCTGTGCGGGCACCTTGCCAGACTCGCGTACCGGCAATTTCTCGCCACTACCCGATGCCGCTGGCGACGACGGTCGTTCCAACGCAAGCTCAAGCACTTCATCGATCCAGCGCACCGGGATGATCTTCATGCCCTCGGTGACGTTGGCAGGAATGTCGGCCAGGTCCTTGCGGTTTTCTTCCGGGATGATGACCGTGGTGATGCCACCGCGTATGGCGGCCAGCAGTTTTTCCTTCAGTCCGCCAATCGCCGATACGCGTCCGCGAAGGGTGATCTCGCCGGTCATGGCGACGTTGGCGCGCACCGGGTTCTTGGTCAGCGTGGACACCAAGGCGGTGGCCATGGCGATACCGGCGCTGGGGCCATCCTTGGGCGTTGCGCCATCGGGCACGTGCAGATGCACGTCCTGCTTCTGCAGGAAATCGGTGTCGATGCCCAGGCTTTCCGCGCGTGAACGCACCACCGACAACGCGGCCGAAGCGGATTCCTTCATCACGTCGCCCAACTGCCCCGTCAGGGTCATGCCACCCTTGCCCGGCACCAGGCTGACCTCGATCTGCAGCAGGTCGCCGCCCACTTCGGTCCAGGCTAGGCCGGTGACCAGGCCGATCTCGTTCTGCTCTTCCGCGCGACCGTAATCGAAGCGACGCACGCCCTGGTACTTCTCCAGGTTCTTCGAGGTCACGCTGATGGCGGTTGCTTTCTTCTTCGCGGGTTTCGGGCCGGCCAGCGCGATCTCCTTCACTACCTTGCGGCAGATCTTGGCGATCTCGCGCTCCAGGTTGCGCACGCCGGACTCGCGCGTGTAGTAGCGCACGATGTCGCGGATGGCGCTTTCGGCGATCTTCAATTCCTCCGGCTTCAGGCCATTGGCCTTGAGCTGCTTGGGCACCAGGTAGCGCTCGGCGATGTGGAGCTTTTCGTCCTCGGTGTAGCCGGGGATGCGGATCACTTCCATGCGGTCCAGCAAGGGGCCAGGAATGTTCAGCGTGTTGGACGTGGCCACGAACATCACTTCGGACAGGTCCAGGTCCACCTCGAGGTAGTGGTCGTTGAAGGTGTTGTTCTGCTCGGGATCCAGCACTTCCAGGAGTGCGGAAGAAGGATCGCCGCGGAAATCCATCGACATCTTGTCGATCTCATCCAGCAGGAACAGCGGGTTCTTGCTGCCGGTCTTGTTGAGGTTCTGCACGATGCGGCCGGGCATCGAACCCACGTAGGTGCGGCGATGGCCACGGATCTCGGCTTCGTCACGCACGCCACCCAGCGACATGCGCACGAACTTGCGGTTGGTGGCCTTGGCGATCGACTGGCCCAACGAGGTCTTGCCCACGCCCGGCGGCCCGACCAGGCACAGGATCGCGCCCTTCATCTTGGTCACGCGCGACTGCACCGCGAGGTACTCGAGGATGCGTTCCTTCACTTTTTCCAAGCCATAGTGATCCGCGTCCAGCGTGTCCTGCGCGACTTTTAGATCCTTGCGCACCTTGGTGCGCTTCTTCCACGGCACGCCCAGCAACCAGTCTAGGTAATTGCGCACCACCGCAGCTTCGGCCGACATCGGCGACATCTGCTTCAGCTTGTTGAGTTCGTTCTTGGCCTTGGTCTCCACGACCTTGGGCATGCCAGACTCGGCGACCTTGCGCGCCAGGTCCTCGAGCTCGTTGGGCGCATCGTCCAGCTCACCCAGTTCTTTCTGGATGGCCTTCATCTGTTCGTTGAGGTAGTACTCGCGCTGGCTTTTTTCCATCTGCGACTTCACGCGGCCACGAATGCGTTTTTCCAGTTGCTGCACATCGATCTCGCCGTCGACGAAACCCACCAGCAGCTCCAGGCGATCACCGACTTCGGTGGTTTCCAGCAAGCGCTGCTTGTCGCTCAAGCGCACGCCAAGGTGCGCAGCGATGGTGTCGGCCAGGCGACTGGGTTCGTCGATGCCGGCCAGCGTCTGCAGCAGTTCCGGCGGCAGCTTGCGGTTGGTCTTCACGTACTGCTCGAACAGGCTCATCAGCGAACGCGCCACGGCCTCGACTTCGCGCCCTTCGCGGATGTCGCTGGAGTCGATTTCCTCGGCACGTCCGTACAGCGAACCCTCGCGCTCGCTGACTTCGCTGACGTTGACGCGCGCCATGCCTTCGACCAGCACCTTGATGGTGCCGTCGGGCAACTTCAGCAATTGCAGCACCTGCGCAAGCGTGCCGATGGAATACATGTCCGCCGCGGCCGGGTCATCGGTCTCGGCGGAGCGTTGCGCCAGCAGCAGGATGCGCTTGTCGGCGTCCATGGCCTGTTCCAGCGCGCGCATGGATTTGTCGCGGCCCACGAACAGCGGGATGACCATGTGCGGGAACACCACCACGTCGCGCAGCGGCAGCACCGGCAGGTCTAGGAATTGCGATTCGGAACGGGCCATGGGGGCTCCAGCAAGTGTGCGGAAAAGTCAGTGCAAGGCACCATGGACCCGTTATGGGGCCATCCGCGAAGGGATGCAAGTGGATAAACAAAAGCCGCTGGGTCGCAGCGGCTTTGGCTTCATTCGGCGGCGGCAACTTTCGGTTGCGGCGGCGTGTTCTGGTAGATCAGGTAGGGCTCGGACTTGTGCTCGATGACCGATTCGTCGACGACCACCTTACCCACGTTTTCAAGCGACGGCAGGTCGTACATGGTGTCCAGCAACACGGATTCCACGATGGTGCGCAGGCCGCGCGCGCCGGTCTTGCGCTTCAGCGCCTTACGGGCGATCGCCGACAGCGCATCGGGACGGAATTCCAGCTCCACGCCTTCCATGTCGAACAGCTTCTTGAACTGCTTGGTGATGGCGTTCTTGGGCTCGGTCAGGATCTTGATCAGCGCCGGTTCGTCCAGTTCCTCGAGCGTGGCGACCACCGGCAGGCGACCGACGAATTCCGGGATCAGGCCGAACTTGATCAGGTCTTCCGGCTCGACTTCCGACAGCACCTTGCCCATCTCGGCCTTGCGCTCGGAACTCTTGATCTTGGAACCAAAACCAATCCCGCTGGCTTCGGTGGAACGCTGCTGGATGATCTTGTCCAAGCCGGCGAACGCACCGCCGCAGATGAAGAGGATGTTCTTGGTGTCGACCTGCAGGAATTCCTGCTGCGGGTGCTTGCGGCCGCCCTGCGGCGGGACACTGGCCACGGTGCCTTCGATCAGCTTCAGCAATGCCTGCTGCACGCCTTCGCCGGACACGTCGCGGGTGATGGACGGGTTTTCGCTCTTGCGCGAGATCTTGTCGATTTCGTCGATGTAGACGATGCCCTGCTGCGCCTTGTCGACGTCGTAGTCGCACTTCTGCAGCAGCTTCTGGATGATGTTTTCCACGTCCTCGCCCACGTAACCGGCTTCGGTCAGCGTAGTGGCGTCGGCAATGGTAAACGGCACGTTGAGCAGGCGCGCAAGCGTTTCGGCCAGCAGGGTCTTGCCCGAGCCGGTGGGGCCGGCCAGCAGGATGTTGGACTTGGCCAGTTCGACCTCGTCGTTCTTGCTGCGGCTCTCGATGCGCTTGTAGTGGTTGTACACGGCCACGGCGAGCGTGCGCTTGGCGCGCTGCTGCCCGATCACGTACTGGTCCAGGACTTCCAGGATCTCGCGCGGCTTGGGCAAGCTGCTGCGGGCGGACTGCGCCTTCTCTTCCAGCTCCTCGCGGATGATGTCGTTGCACAGCTCCACGCATTCATCACAGATGAATACGCTCGGGCCCGCGATCAATTTGCGGACTTCGTGCTGGCTTTTGCCGCAGAACGAACAGTAGAGGATCTTGTTGCTGTCGCCGGAACGGCTTTGCCGGTCTTCGCTCATGCTTCGGTTGTCCAGTCACCCGACCCGTCAAGCGGGCGTTCGGTTTGAGAATAGCACTCCCGGCCGCGCGATGGGCGCGCAGCCGGGAATTGGTTGGAAACGTTGTTTGCCGGGGCTTTCAGCGGCTTCATCAAGCCGTTCAGCCGGCCTGGATGGAGTCTTCCGGGCGACGTTCCAGCACCTGGTCCACCAGGCCATAGGCCACCGCGTCCGCGGCGCTCTTGAAGTTGTCGCGCTCGGTGTCGCGGGCGATGGTCTCCAGGGACTGGCCGGTGTGCTTGGCCATGATCTCGTTCAGGCGCTGGCGCATGGCCAGGATTTCACGCGCCTGGATGTCGATATCCGTGGCCTGGCCCTGTGAACCACCGGAGGGCTGGTGGATCATCACGCGCGAGTTCGGCAACGCATAACGCTTGCCGGCGGCGCCTGCCGACAGCAGCAGCGCGCCCATGCTGCAGGCCTGGCCCACGCAGATGGTGCTCACGTCGGGCTTGATGTACTGCATGGTGTCGTAGATCGCCATGCCGGCCGTGACCACGCCCCCGGGCGAGTTGATGTAGAAGCTGATGTCCTTTTCGGGATTCTCGGCTTCCAGGAACAGCATCTGCGCCACGATGACGTTGGATACGTGGTCGTCCACGCCGCCAACGAGGAAGATCACGCGTTCCTTCAACAGGCGGGAATAGATGTCATAGGCCCGCTCGCCACGGCTGGTCTGTTCGACCACCATCGGGACCAGGTTCAAGGCTTGGGGTTGGATCAAGCTCATAGGATCGTGCTCATAGTGGAAACGGACCTGGTTGAGGATGGGGCGCCCGGATGAAGCCATCCAGGCGCGTGCTGCTTACTGGCGGATGGCTTCCTGGAAAGACAGCGCCTGCTCGGTGTGCTGGGCGCGCTCGGCGATCCAGTCGATCACCTGCTCTTCCATCACGCGATTCTGCAGTCCACTCATCAACTGGGGGTCGTTGCGGTACAACTCAATGACCTGCTCCGGCTCTTCGTAGGTCGAGGCGATCAGGCGCAGCGTCTCGTTGAGGCGCTTCGGGTCCAGGCGCAGCTGGTTGCTGCGTGCCACCACGCCGACCAGCAAGCCCACCAGCACGCGCTTGCGGGCTGCATCCAGGAAGCCTTCGTGGGCATTCGGCGGAACCTGCACGGTCTGGCCATTGCGCTGGGCCTGTTCCACCTGCTGCTGGACCATGGCGCGCGCCTCGTTCTCCACCAGGCGCGGCGGCATTTCCACGTGCGCGTAGGCGGCGATCAGCTGCTCGCCCACTTCGCGACGCAGGCGGGTCATCAGCGCACCCTTGAGCTCACGCTGCAGGTTGCTGCGGATGTCGGTGCGGAACTGCTCCACGTCGCCGCCCTTGACGCCGAAGCTCTTCACGAACTCCTTGTCCACGGCCGGCATCACCGATTCCGACACCTCGGTGACCTTCAGGTACACCTGCACCTGGCGACCGGCCAACTGGGCCACCCGCCAATCGCCCGGGAAATCGACCGTGATGGCCTTTTCCTCGCCCTTGGCCAAGCCAATCAGTGCATTTTCGATGCCGCTGTACATGACGCCGGAACCGATCAGGGTGGCACCCTTCTCGATGCCTTCGGCCGGCAGGCGTTCATCGCCGGCCTGCGACCAGGTTTCCAGGGCCACGCGGTCGCCCTGCTGGGCCGCGCGGGCGACCGGCTGGAACGTACGGCGCTGCAGGCGCAGGTTTTCGATCATCTGGTCGATGTCGGCGTCGGTGACTTCGGCGGTGTGCCGGGCCACGTTGAGCTTGGCCACGTCCACGTCGCCGAAATCAGGCACCACTTCGAACGTGGCGACCCATTCCAGCTCGCTGGCGCCGGCAGGCTCGATGCGCGGGTTGCCGGCCAACTGCAGGTCCTGCTCGCGCACGGCGGAATCAAAGGTTTCACGCAGCAGGCCGTTCAGGGCTTCCAGGCGGACCTGCTGGCCGTAGCGCTGCTCGATGACTTTCTGCGGCACCTTGCCGGGGCGGAAGCCCTTGATGCGCGCGGTGCGGGCCAACTCGCGCAGGCGACCGCCGATATGGGTGTCCAGGCGCTCGGCCGGAAGGGTGAAACTCATGCGGCGCTCGAGGTTGCCGAGCGATTCGACCGAAACTTGCATATCCACTGACTCCTGCGTCCGCGGCACTGGCCACGGCACGATGTTGATGATCTGGTTTGCGACGACCCGGTGGACCGCCCGGCAGCCACGCGGGCCGCCGCGCCACCGGCGCAACGCGGTAGTTTCGCCGATTACGGGGCTGACTGCCACTGGAAAGAGGCCGATGTGGTTGGTTTGGCGGGATTTCCCTGCGTCAAAACGGGCGTGGCCCGATATTGGTCAGCGGGACGATGTTGGCCCCGAGAGGCGGCAAATCGGCTTGAACGGTTGAAGCTCGGTGCCCAAGCGAGGCCACGCGTTACGGCGCGCCCCATACCGCTTGTTTGTGGGTTGGTGAGGCGTGGTGCGAAAGGCGGGACTCGAACCCGCACGGGGGTTACCCGTCAGAACCTAAATCTGGTGCGTCTACCAATTCCGCCACTTTCGCTGGTTCGCCGACATTGTATCCGCCCGCAGTTCCCGCAACAAAAAAACGCCCGGCGTTGGCCGGGCGCTTCGGGTGTGGTGGGCTGTGAAGGATTCGAACCGCGCCACCGTAGCCCGCGATCGCCGTGATGCCCGACGCGCCGCAGCGCGCCCATATCTATGAGTACAGGACATAAAAAACGCCCGGACAAGCCGGGCGCCTTTGATATGGTGGGCTGTGAAGGATTCGAACCTTCGACCTATTGATTAAGAGTCAACTGCTCTACCAACTGAGCTAACAGCCCTGAAACTGCGTGGATATTGTAACAAGTCGCAGCGAATTCAGGAA
>Ga0075160_10000197_pt1 | contig 38037 bp, 35 predicted proteins | sample JI91814C2DNA_FD_70969 | JGI IMG/M metagenome (GOLD analysis project Ga0075160, IMG submission 70969) | Wastewater effluent complex algal communities from Wisconsin, to seasonally profile nutrient transformation and Carbon sequestration -... | ecosystem: Engineered > WWTP > Effluent > Algae... | reverse complement strand
AATGGGTGCGCCAAGAAAAGTGCGTAAATTTCAACTGGTGAAAATCCAGTTTATGCAAAGTTTGACCGACAGCATAAAACCAAATCCTGCACTTGTAGCGGTAACAAAACAAGTGAAGCCGGGGAAAGGGATGTGTCAGGCTACAACGCAAGTGAATGTTGTAAGTCCCGTAATAGCCATCGTTGTAGAGGCCGACGCCGTTCATTGGGGCGGAAGGCAGCATTGGGCCGTGCGTCATGGTAAGTGCGGCACAACTCTATCGGGATCTAAGACAGTTTGCATGACACAAGATGGAAGATACGTGAACTTGGGAGAACCATTAGCTTCTCAAAAGGAACAGAGTATAGAAAGTACAAGCTTGACAAAGCAAGGCTTTCAAGAAGAGCTAATGGTAGTCGGACTGACTGATAGTACTCCGAATACGGGAAAGCCGTTTACATGGGGAAGCGGTCAGCAATGGAGCGATAAGCTAAGCACTGTTTTTCTGATGAACACACAGAGGTTTATACAATGAATAACAAACTTAACTTGATAGCCAAGAAAGCTGAGCAAGATAAACGGATTAAATTCAACGCGCTAATGCATCATTTTAGCGCAGAGAACTTGCTCGGATGCCACAGAGAGCTGAAGAGGAATAAAGCCTGTGGCATAGACGGTGTAACGATGGAGGAGTATGAACAAAATCTCCAAGGAAACATCGAGCTTCTAGTAAATGATCTTAAATCTAAATCCTATCGGCCAAAGCCTGTAAGAAGGGTATATATCCCCAAACCAGGAAAAGGCGAAAAGCGAGGGTTAGGTATACCGGCTCTAGAAGATAAAATAGTACAACTAATGCTGAAGAAGATACTTGAAAGTATTTTTGAAAATGACTTTTTAGATTGTTCTTTTGGGTTTCGCCCAAAACTAAGTTGTCATGCAGCCATTGATTGTATAGATAAAACGATAATGCTAAAGCCTATCAATTACGTGGTAGAAGTAGATATCAGGAAATTTTTCGATAGCATTAACCACGAATGGTTACACAAATGCATTGAGGAAAGAGTGAGTGACCCAAATGTTCTTTGGTTAATTCACCGTCTTCTCAAGGCAGGGTATATAGAAGAGGGGAAATACTACAGTTCAACCTTGGGTACTCCACAGGGCGGTGTGGTAAGTCCACTACTTGCAAATATATACTTGCACTACGTGCTAGACCTTTGGTTTGAAAAGAAATTCAAACCTAAATGCTATGGCTATGTAAAGTTGGTTCGCTATTGCGACGACTTTATAGTCTGCTGTGCAAATGGTAAAGATGCAGAAAACTTTCTGATTGAACTAAAAGCTAGATTAAGTAAATTTAGTTTAGAAGTAGCGCAAGATAAAACCAATACCATAGCATTTGGTAGAAGAGCATGGACGCTATGGCGACAACAAGGAAAAACAAAGCCTGGTACATTCACCTTCCTTGGATTTACTCATTACTGCAATAAGACTCGTCATGGTAAGTTTACTGTTGGACGTAAAACATCTAAACAAAGCCTAAGGCGCGCAATTGCGGATATTCATGGTTGGCTAAAGAAAACCAGAAGCTGGCTTCCTCTAAAGGAATGGTGGAAGACGCTGAGGCTGAAGTTAAACGGGCATTATCAATATTTTGGTGTAAGTGGCAATATGCGTTGGCTACGACAATTTCGCGATAAAGTCGTACAAGCTGCGTATAAGTGGATAAACAGGCGAAGCCAAAAGAGAAGTATGTATCGGAAAGGATTCCAACAATACTTGGAAAAGTATCCACTGCCAATGCCTAAAATTTATCACTCATTAAATACACTATCGCTTTCTGGTAAATGCTTTATTGAAGAGCCGTGTGTGGGAAAACTACAAGCACGGTTCTGTGGGGGGAGACATAGCAATGCAACAATCTAAAGAAAATAGAGGGGACAAAGCTATGACTTCTACCCGACAAACTGCAAGTATTACAAGTACGGGGGAAGTTTACCCCAAATTTACCAAAAGCGCATGCTCTAATGCGCATATGTTAGGATTGATTGAAACCAGGGGCTATTCCGCAATAGCATCTTGTGTCGTTGAACATATAATTACTAATCCAAAGCTCAAAGAGTCAGAGCGCCTGTATTATATACTCGCCGACTTGTATGCTAACTATGAAAGAGCTAAGAATGGCACACGTGCAATTACTATGTCAGGAGCTATTTGGGAGAAACGCCTTAGTTTACGTGAAGAGTATGTCTTTGTGCTGCAGCAATCATTAGAAGCTAGCGGCTATTTTCATATTACGCGCAATAAAATCGATAACCAAAACGAAATTAACGTTATCACCCCAACCCTACCTGATGACGTGTTCGATGCACTTAAGCTTGCTACAACCAGAAACTCCCGCTTAGCCGATACTCAGGAAGAAGATAAACGCAGTTTCTTAGATGATACAAAAATGTTTGTTAAGTTTAACAACAAACAAATTGAATCCTTAGCACAAAATAAAGAGATTACCCCGCTACAAAAACTAATCTGGATATTGCTCTATATACGCTCAAATTGCTCATATCAATCAACTGGTGATTGGCGCTCTACCATAACCCAGGAGGAGCTTTGCCAAATGTTTAACTGCTCTCAATCAACGACGTCCAAAGCCTTAGCTAATCTCACAACACTTGGCTTTATAGCTAAATACCAAAGTAGGGTTAAGGACCAGACAACTGGCTCTAATAGACGCAAAAAGAGCGTTTGGTTTATAGAGGCACTATTTCCAGCAAGTGATATGCATGCTCTCTTTCAACAAAAAAACCGCGCTAACATTACAATTGATGCACAATATACCGCAGAGCTTGCCAAGGCTGTGGATAACATTGATATTATTCCCACAGTTAAGGGTGAATATTTCGATAGATCGGGTAACTATTCACCTCGATCGGCAGCATATTCACAAAGTTCTGTCACTAGTATTAAAGACATAACAACAAAATCAATTTTTATTAAAAACAATAACCAACAAACCTCAGCGTCCCTGGATGTTATTGATGTTATTTTTAAAACATCGATAAAAACACAAGAACAACTGCCAACACAAGATTTAATTGCTACAGCATCATTGACTGTGGACATCGTTGCAGAGAAAAATCGCCGCAACATTGAAAAACTAAGCCCCGAACTTGTGAAAAAAGCTGTGAATTTTGCCAAGAAACTTAAGCGCGACAAGCTTTGCGCCCAATTTTTGGCGGATATCGATGAGCTAGAGCTTGCCAGGCAATTTATTCACCATGCGGCAAATTACAAAATGACCAAGCTAGATTGCAAAACCAGGGAAGAGGAGGTGGAAGCTGCGCTTAGCTTTGCTTGGCGGGCTGCCAAAACAGGGCAATGGCGCTGTCCTGTGGGTTGGGGGCTGGCCATAGATTTACACTTAGAGCGCGAAAAATATCTCTATGAACACTTTGATGCACCAGTTGTTAGAAAATTTGCTGGTAAAGTTGCAAGATATTTGGATAGCTGATGGGACCCCATAAGCGCACAAATGCTCCCAGCCATCCAAACTAACATGCGCGTTTGGATTTGCTATGAATATACAGATTGGAGCTGGCGGATGCCGGGCGTAGGGCCCCGGCATCCGCTTTTGATTAGTTTGTTTTAAATGTGATTAAAAGGCTAGGACCTCTTGGCGGCGCTGCAGGAATAGGAGGGGATAAAAAATATTAAGCAATCATTTCTTTAAGAGGCTTGAGAGCTGTAATTTTGATCTTACGGCTTGCAGGCTTTGCTTTAAAGGTGGTTTTTTCACCAGTAAATGGGTTAATTCCCGCTCTCGCTTTTTTCGCTGGTACTTGTTTCACCACCAACTTTAGTAACCCGGGTAACATAAACTTATCTGGCCCGCCTTTTTTTAAGTGAGCTGCAATAATTGCGGATAACTGGGACAATACATTATTTACCTCTTTGCGAGCCAGGCACGTTCTAGCTGCCAAGGTTGATAACAGGACACTCTTGGTATAAGCCTTTGAAATTTTGCTAAATGGGCTTTTTGCAGTCGTTGCTTTTATGGCCTTAATGGTGGCTGGCTTTTTACTTGCCTTGGCTGTTACTTTTTTAACCGCTGTTCTCGTCTTACTCTGTGGGCGCTTTGTGGCTTTAGCCTGTACCCTTGGTTTTTTAGCACTACTTTTTTTGGTTGTCATTTCGAGGCTCCTCGTTGTTATATAAATATTAAACGCATAATAGCAATAAACTGACATAAGTAAAGTAGCCGCTCTACATTTTATATCTGTCGTGCAAGTCAACGCCACTATAGGGATAGGCTGTTTTGAGATTGATTCGTCCGGCCATTTATTCACAGCAAAAAACAAACCCTGACAAAACTCTCAGATGTTTTTCGCAAACCTGAGATTTAATGCGTCAACCAATTTTTATATTATAATAGAAGCAAAAATCACACTAATGTAATGGTTATAGTTAAAAATAGCGCGCTAAAATTTGTGACTCGATTGTGTGTTTGACTGTGGAAAAATGATTGCACCCATTAGTCCGGCGGCCTAACATACCCCTCTAGTGAGCCACGCTAGTGGCTCGTGTAAATCCTGGTGTCGCCCCTAGTTTCGCGTCTCATAAATTAATTCAGCGCGTCGATTTTGTGACCATGCTTGCTCATTATGAGTGGTAGCAACTGGTTGCTTTGTCCCATAGCTGATAACAGTAATTCTGTCACCTGGTACACCCTTAAGCTCTAATTCACGCGCTACGGATTTAGAGCGAAGTTTACCCAAAACAACATTATACGAGCGAGTTCCACGCTCATCGGTATGCCCAACTACACGTAACCGTAGAGTTGGATTGTCTAATAATTTTTTCGCATGTGCACCTATGATTTCTTTAGCTTCGGCACTTAAGTCATAACTATTGTAACCAAAGTATATCGCCTTCTTATCTAGCAAGGCTGATTTTTCTTTGACCTCCAGGCTCTCTTCAGCTAAGCCAGCTGCTGGGGTTATGCCTGAACTATAAATGATTGCAGCCTCATCTGTGCATTTAGTTCTTGTTTCACAACAAGCAATCAAGCTCAGCATTGCACCACCCATAACTAAAGTTGTAACGATTTTATCAAATGACATTTTCCCGCTCCTAAATTTATAATTAATTGCTGTTAACCGATAACCCATATTAACATATTGTGATAATTATGCAGCTCTTGTAAAAAAACCAGACGTCCTAAAATCAGCAATAAGCAAAAATTTGTCTTAATTTAGTTAAGTATTTTCCAAAGCTAATTTACTACGCAATAAGGCTATGTTTATCTGATTTAAATCATCCTTACTCAGGCGTTGATTTGCAAACTCATACTGCAAAAATAACAATTCCAACAGCTCACGCTCAGCTTTAGTCTTTGCTGCTTGCAGGGGAGTTTTATTATTTAAAGCTGGGATTTTTTGCTCAAACCAATCGTTCCAATGCGCTTGAATTTGCTGGCGCATTTGCGCTCTTATTTCAGGTAATTCATTAAGATTAATATCTTGCTCTCGGTCATGATCCTTCGTTTTATGACCCACTGCCTTCTTTTGTGCTAATGACTCAATTGATTGAGTCTTGGTACTTTGATATGAGACTTTATCTCTCATGATCCTTTCCACTAATTCTCTAGCTTGCTCGGCACGGCGCTGCGAGTTAACTTCGATAATAATATTATCAGCTTTGATAGTGATATGCCCTTTAATGGTATTATCCCAGTTCTTATGGAGCTTATTACCTTTTTCAAGCCATGGGAAACTAAAGGCATCTTTAGGGGTGTTTTTATCTTTTAATGCGCGTTTAAATTGTGTCCAAGCATCTGGCTCTAACATTAAAGGAGCTAACGTCATGCACGCAATCTCGGTAGTTGTATGGAGTGCGAAATGCACCGTACACATATTTATTGGCTTGCCATCTGTATTGTATAATTGCGGGGGCGGCGCGTTAAAGCTCTCGTCTAAGAGGTCAAAATACAAATACCTGAGCTCAAAGCTAGAGGTATTGCGTAGCATCTTAGAGTCTAAGGGTTTACGAGCTCTGCTTTTCAGATCTTTCTTAAAATCAAGCACAATCTTGCTTTTATTTGGGATAATGGCGTAGGGCGACATACCAACTATAATACACTGCTCGTCCATTTTAAGTACACGAGCAAAAATTATGTGTCCAGGCAGGGGCGCTTGTGAGGCACTTTTCTCTTTTACCTTGAATACAATATTAAGCAGTAAGTCTTTTATGGTCAAAGATTGGCCGCTAATTGTCTCTAATACTATGTAGAAGCTAAAATGAGTTTTGTTAATAGTTTGTATAAACTCTTTTTTCATACTCACTAAGGTCTTTGGCATGCAATTGTAGGTATAGCTGGCATATGGTTATATTTTCGTGAGTGTTGTTTGGCGCGTGACTATCTGGCACCCAATCAAAATAAAACCAGGGTATAAAAAAATTATAGCGAAGTTCATCATATACTTGCGCATCTAAGATTAGCTCATCCTCGACAATGAAATCATTCCATGCCATCGCTAATAGGTCCTTGGGCAAGCTTTGTACAAATGGTGTAAGATGCTTTTCAATAATCGCACTCTCCGTCTGGCGAATTTTATACCACTTAAAGTCAACCACCGCGTTGTTGACCAGGGAGTCTTTATACATACAACATTTTTTTTATTTTAGGTTACTACCACAGTGGCATAAATCATTACGACCGAGGTTTTTTTTCAAAATTAGCTCTCCAACCACATCTAACCTTTTTATAACTAAATAATAACTAACCGCATATAATAATTCAATTTAATATTTTGCAGGGCTGCTACATAACAGCAATAGTTAGGTAAAATTTATATACAAGGCAATAGCTGTCGGGAGCAACGGATAGTGAGCTGTTAACTGCCTGGGCACGCCATTGCTTAATTGGAGAGATGGCGCCTAAAAGCTTTAGATATTGTACTTCTAGTTATAAATTTGTTAGAGTGCGGGCTTCGCTCTGCTTTGGTTAAACTTTTCAGAATGAAACCGTCATTTCATTTTAAGGCAGGGCGATTCTATCCTGTTATTTGAACAGGCAACCAAATAGCATCACCCGTTAATCATATAAAACAAGGGTATTGTAAATAAACACCTAGCGTATTGGTATATGTTTATAAATCAGACCCGCAACTTAAATATGCTCACTTAATATTAATAATAAAATTAAGCTGTAATTACGATGGCATTTTGCTATGATTTTAGTTGCAGTATAGATAGGAGCAGTTATGAGTCAATTATTTCTAAATCCGCACCATATTACGGTGTGGCGCAAAGCAAACAGCGAGGCTGTAAGAGGCAACCCTAACAATCAATCGGTATTGCTAGTACAGTTGGGTTTAAATAGATTGTATAATTTATATGTACAAAAACCTAATATTGAAGAGAACACAATTACAGCTCGGGAAAAGATTTTTAGCTCTTTTAAAGAAGCCGCGGAGAATGGCAACTCTCGTGGCATGTTTTTTGAGGGTTTATGCTATTTGTTTGGTTTTGGTTGCAAAATGGATGTTATAACTGGTAATGCCCTTATTCGAGTAGCGGCTACAGCACGCAGTTGTGATTTTGCCCTCAATTGCCTGCAGCTTTGCGTGGGGGTTGAGCATTTGTATGGTAAAAACAGACCGCAAAATTATGCCGCAGCTATCGCGTGTTTAAATATGGCGGGTGAGATAGCGCAGCCACAACGCGTAAAACTGGCTGAGCATTTTAAACGTCAGCACTTAACTCTTGTACAGCTTGTAGAGACACCGCAGGATTTTCCTCGCACAAGCTATAAGCCATCGCTAGCTTATGCATCCTAAATAATACAATAGCCGGGTTGTTGGCATTGAATATAATTTTTTAATTTCATCTTGAGTGAAAAATTTTCGTAAGGATGTTCATGCAAAAAATGCAACCCCTAGAACAAATAGCTGGCTCAATTGAACGCGTCACCTTTCACAATGCTGAGAACGGCTTTTGTGTCCTTAGAGTACATATAACTGGTAAACGCGACCTTGCCACAGTGGTTGGCTCTAGTATCTGCGTTACAGCCGGTGAGTATATTGAGTGTACTGGTTCTTGGCTGAACAATCAAAGCCATGGGCTGCAATTTAAAGCCCAGCATATGAGCGTAGTTCAACCTTCTACCATTGCTGGGATGGAAAAATATTTAGCCTCAGGTTTAGTTAAAGGCATTGGTCCTGTCTTTGCCAAGAAACTAATTGCCGCCTTTGGCCTTGGGGTTTTTGAAGTAATTGAAAAATACCCCGAGAAGCTACAGAGCTTATCCGGCATTGGCAATAAACGCAAACAGGCAATACTTGATGCTTGGCAAGAGCAGAAAAAGGTGCGAGAGATTGTGGTGTTTTTGCATGAGCATGGCGTAGGCACTGCGAGGGCTGTGCGGATTTATAAAACATATGGCGAGCAGTCTATATCAATAGTTAAAGCTAATCCCTATAGGCTGGCACAAGATATTTACGGCATTGGCTTTAAAACTGCAGATACTTTGGCCTTAAGTTTAGGTATTGCTACAAATTCGCCGTTGCGGGCCCAAGCTGGGGTGATGCATGTATTACAAGAGCATAATGCACACGGGGATTGTGCAGCTTTTGTTGCCGATTTAATTCAAGCAAGTGTCAATTTGTTAGCGATAGACCAACAAATTATTCAATCTGCAATAAATGAGCAAATTGAGCAGAAAAACCTAACCCCAACTGATTTTACCGGCAAGCCAGCGGTATTTTCAACTGCTTTATGTAAAGCAGAAATTACAGTTAGCACCAGAATTTGTAATCTACTCAAAGGCGCGACCATATGGCAAGATATCGACTTAGCTAAAGCCATCCCTTGGGTTGAGACAAAAGCCAACATTTTACTATCAAAGTCGCAACGTGAGGCAATCACTCTCACTATCCATAGCAAGGTCTTAATTATCACTGGTGGTCCTGGGGTTGGTAAAACCACTATCGTAAATAGCATTTTAAAAATTATTCAAGCTAAAACTAATAAAATATTATTATGCGCGCCAACCGGCAGAGCCGCCAAGCGACTTAAAGAATCTACTGGCATAGAAGCTAAAACCTTACATAGACTATTAGCCTTTGAGCCACAGAGCAGACAATTTAAACATAATGCAGATAATCCACTGGATGCGGATTTAATTGTTGTTGATGAGGTCTCTATGGTAGATGTTGTTATGATGATGCATTTACTAAAAGCCATATCACAAAACTGTGCTATTATTCTTGTTGGCGATGTAGACCAATTGCCATCTATTGGCCCAGGTGCAGTCCTTGCTAATTTCATTAATAGCCAAAAAATTCTAACCGTGCGTTTAACCCAAATATATCGCCAAGCTGCAAGCTCGCAGATAATACTTAATGCACATAAAATTAACGCAGGTAAGTTGCCGCGCTTGAAATATAAGCCAAGCGATATGAGTGATTTTTATTTTGTCAGTGCAAATAGTCCAGAAGATATCCAAAGCAAATTACTTACAATTGTTGGCACCAGAATACCCAAAAGTTTTAATTTAAATCCAGTGCGCCAGATACAAGTACTTACCCCTATGAATAGAGGTAGCCTTGGGGCAAGAAGCTTAAATGTGAGCCTAAAGTGTATTTTAAACAACACAAATCAACCAGAAGTCCAGCGCTTTGGCACTACTTTTTCGGTAGGTGATAAAGTTATTCAATTGGTAAATAATTATGACAAAGAGGTCTACAATGGCGACATAGGCTTTATAACCCAGATAGATGCAGAAGCTAACCAAGCCCTAATTGATTTTGAAGATAAAGTTGTACAATATGGCTTTGATGAATTTGACGAGTTATCACTAGCATATGCAATTACTATACATAAAGCACAAGGCTCTGAATATGCAGCAGTAGTCTTACCACTAGCCATGCAGCACTACACCTTGCTTGAGCGCAATTTGGTGTACACAGGGGTGACGAGAGGTCGCGGCTTGGTCGTTATTGTTGGTCAAGAAAAGGCACTGGCTATGGCGATTAAAAACAATAATGCTGGCAGACGATTAACCAAACTAACAGAGCGCTTACAAGAGCTTATTATATAGCCTGTAGAATATATATGGGACCTTAGCTTGTGTTATGAAGTCACTGTTAATTAGCTATAATTATTTTACACAATTTAAGATTACGATATTTTTCTAAAAACTATTATTACACCGATAGCATTAGAGCCATGACTAACGTCATTTCGCAGAGTTCACGTTACACATCATCATAGCTCTAGGGCGAGGCAACAGTGTACTGTATAATGCGAGTGTATAGTAATTTTGGTATGTAGATGAGTTATCAGATGACAATTGAATTAAGGCTGTTAACCCAATGTTAATGGCCTCTATTTTAAAGCTGTTGGTTGACTGTGAATATCAATATAATTGAGTGAAATATGTTATTATTTTTTGTATATAATTTGAATGGGAAGAAAAACATGAAGACTTTGAGCGTAGAGGCGGCAATTGATGTATTAACCGCCAGTGGATATCTTGTGATTGAGCAATATGTAAAATTACAACAATACCATATAGATGAGGCATGTCCAAAATCAATAGGTATATATTTAGATGTTGAAACAACTGGCTTGAATGTATATTCTGATCAAATCATTGAAATAGGCTTAGTAATTTTTGAGTTTTCAAGTGACGGTAGAATATTTAAAATTCTAGAAGAATTTAACCAATACCAAGATCCTAAAATGTCAATTCCCAGTAATATTACAGAAATTACTGGGATAACCAACGAAATGGTTAAAGGGATGAGTATTGATAAAGACCAGCTTCTAAGTTATATAGCCAAAGCCGATGTTATTATTGCTCATAATGCAGCCTTTGATCGGGGATTTATAGAGTCTTTTATGCCATCAATACCAATTAGGCTATGGGCTTGCTCTATGACGGATGTGCGTTGGGGTAAGGAAGGAATTGAAAGTTCTAAACTTGAATATTTGGCATATAAATACGGTTTTTATTATAGTGGACATCGTGCCATCATGGATTGTTTGGCTGGGGTTCATATTTTATCAAAGCTATTACCTAAATCTAAAAAAACTGTATTGAGCGAAGTGCTGGAAAATTGTAAAAAAATTAAATTTAGACTTTGGGCCAAAGATGCACCATTTGAAAGTAAAGATCCTCTAAGAGCGCGCGGTTATAAATGGAATCCTGATACAGAGGATGGCAAATTTAAGGCCTGGTGGATTGAGTTAGATGAAGCTGGGGTTGTTGACGAGCTAGAGTTCTTATGGTCAGCAATTTACAAGCGGCAGTTAAAATTGCCAATGGATATAATAAATGCACAAGCACGATTTTCAATCTTAGGTAACCATACATCTCAAGAGGAAAAGAGTGCCAACAATATAGTTGTTAATAATATTTATGCTGATGCTTTTAAAAGAAAAGTATAGTCATGATTAATTATTTTTGAAATAGCAATGGCCATATATTTATTGAAAAATGGTTGCTTAATATCTTGGTTATTTCGACAAAAACAATGAAACTATAGAAATTTAGTATGCGACAAGGTTAAGTGGTTGTGAGCTAAATGCTGAAAAAACTAACATACTTTCTTTTGATTTGAACAAAACCAGGCGGCCTTTAGGGCTAAAATAATTGAAATAAGTGCATGTTTAGGAAATTAGCAAGATAGAAAAATCATTGATAGCTATACAGCGATTATTAATCCAAACAAGCAGATTGAAGCGTACATTATTACACTTACTGGTATAACACAAGCTATGGTAGGCAATGGTGTAGCTTTGCTAGATGCATATGAAGGTATGATTAAGCTTGCAACCGATTATGCTTGCATGCAGATGCCGCTAACTTTGGGATGCGGTGGTCTCCCAGCTTTAAGAGCGGGATTGCCGGCAAGTGTGACTAGATATTTTGGTCAGCACGACTTAGATGTAAAAACTATATATCAAAGTTATCAACTTGCAAGGGGTGAGAAAATCCAATCTGGGTTAGCAAAATCCATGGTAAAATTAGGTTTAAACTTTAAAGGCATTAAGCATCGAGCAACAGATGATGCAAAGAATACCTTTGTTATTTTTTGCAATTTATGGGATCGTTTTAAGAAATAAAGTACTCTGTAATCTTTGAAGCTATCGCAACTTAACTTAGGAAAGAGTTGATCAACTTCATAACTAACTATTGCTGTAATAAGAGAAAATTAGGCGGTAGTTTTAGAAAAGTGGCATGTTTCCTCATCTCGGATCCGTTTGTACAAGTTATAGTGCTCTGTAAGCTCTCAGCACCAAGGTTTCTTACTCTAAATTCATATGCTTTATTTGTTTAGATCCTACAAACGAGATATAAGATCGTGCTTAAGTTTAGCAAAGTTACACATCTAGAGACATTTATAAAACTGGAAGGACACAAACAAGGCACTATTGCTGATTAGCAGTCTAAAACAGAAGCTATAATATATAAATCACAATTATTAACATACATGTGCGTCCTATCGTAGCCGTAAAGCGAAAGTCAAGGTTTGTCGTGATGTCGGCAATAAAAAATGTAACCCCTTATGAAGCAAAAAAGTTGGGTTTACGTCTTGAATTTGAAAGTCATTGACTGGTTAAAAATATTATGAATAATTTTACTGTAAAGATGCGTGCACCTGCTAATTTTTATCTATATACACTTCCTAACTATAGCTTGGTGGTTTATCATGGCTATTGGTTATCGTTTAATTAATGGTGTATTTACACGAAATATTGTCGGGTGGGTAATACGTAAAACTATCAAACGAAAAATTATTTAACTGGCAGACGGTATGTTTATGTTTTGCCTTTAACAATGTCTTTAAATACGTAAAAAATATTAGCGGGCCATACCCAATAGACAAGCCTAAAAAATGTATGCCCATCAAGACACTGAAGTTTATTGCTAATAATGTGGTTGGCTTGTAAATAATTAAAGGGGGGTTGTAATTAATTGAGAGTTTTAATCGTGAATGATACAACAGCTGGGCATCATTTTGGTTGCACTGGCACTAGCATGGCTTTAAAAATGGAGATAGAGAGCTTAGGTTTTGAGTTGTCAACATTTGCTGCATTAGATTGTGCAGCTCTTGATTATCTGCCAATCACGAGCGTTGAATTTTTTGACGAAGATATACTGGCAAACTTTCTGGCGCATAATTATAAATTATGTGCTCTAATTCAAGCTAATGATATAGTAGTTATAAATGGGCAGGGCAGTTTGCATGAGGTAGAAAGAGAAGCTTTGGCGTTTTTATATATTGTGTATGTGGCCAAGACTGTATTTTGCAAAAACGTTCAAATTATTAATCATTCGGTGTATCCACACGACACCTCAGGTGTGGAAGATAGTGACATTATTAGCTTGTACAAAAAAATATACGCAGTTGCAGATTTTGTGGCAATTCGTGAGCCGCTAAGCGCAGCTTTTATGCGAAGGATAGGCTTGGAGGTGCATGATAGTTTTGATTGTCTACCTCTTTATATTAAGCGGTATTATCAATCTAATCTTTGTAATACGCAAAATGATCTAATCGTGGTTGCAGGCGTTGCTGCTTTGTTTAATCTTAATATTTCTACCGCTGGTACTCAAGCAGGGGCTTCTGTAGAGCGTGGTTTAATGCAAATGGTTAAGGTGTTACAATTAAAGATGATGGAGGGTTATACCGTTAGATTTTTATATAGTGATGGGTCCCCAACAAAAGAGGAACAACAAATGCTCTATTTTCTTAAGAGTTATATGGGCAAAAGCTTTGCTGTGATTCATGCTCAAACTATTGATGGCTGGCTCAAAACAATTGAGAAGGCAGATCTCTTAATCTCTGGAGGGTTTCATCATTGTATCGCTGCAGCTTGTCTTGGAACAAGCTTTATTGCCTTAAATAGTAATATACCCAATATGGCAGGTTTAATGAAGGCTTTGTGGCACCCAAGGCCACTTATATACAGTGATCTACACCTTGAGAATAAATTACGAAAGGCTATATCAAAATCTGCTATTTGCACAAATTCAGCCCATATGTTAGACAAATTATGCACAAGAGCTCAAAATAATTTTGCCATGTTAAGGAAATTATCTAGGTTCTAAATAATGTAAGCACAACGATTTGTTTTGTGGCCTGGTACAAGTAAGCTTATAACTAAATGTGGGAGTGACATGATGGTTATTTTTTTGCTAAAATCTAAAAAAGTGTCTTGGGGGAGAGTGTTGTGGATATTAACTCGGTAGTCATGCCTTGCGATGACTGTGGTGGTGAGGCTGCCATGATGATTATTGCGCCACCGGATACCCACACGCAATCGCAGTTTGAGGATTATGCGCAAATGCTTATGTGGACTATGCCAGGATTGAAAGTCCCTACCTGGCTAGTTGGTTCCGAGCGACAGGTTTCAGTTGATGGTAAGTTGGTTGGAGAGGCTTTAGTTTTAAGGCTGTGGCCGCTACGAGATGTAGCGCAAATTCTTTATTCTACAGAACTTAATGCAATATTTGTAGAATTGATGAGAACGCATTGTTGGCCAGTACTCAGAAGTTATCATTAGATGTGGGTGTTTATAATTCAAAGCCTTTATAAACCTTTCTGCTATGTTATTGATGTGGTGCACAGATTATGAATGCAAGCTCTTGGCAAGGGTTGTAAGTTTGCAGTAAGAGCTCACACAAGGTATGAAAGCAAATTTCTAGTATTTTGAACTCCGCCAAAATATTTAGCGCCCCGATGCTAAAAAGAATAAATTAGCATTTGTTTTGCGCTATAGTTTTTAATGATTAATGCCTGCGCCATCTTATAGATTTTGTTTTAAATAATGATATATTTGCGATACGCCATAAAAATAAAATTTATCTAAGATGTGTACGCATGGTTGCAATTGTTAACAATAGGTCGTATAACAAATATATGGTTGCAAGCATAAACACTCAGGCTGGTTGTTATTATGGTGTATATGCACTGAGGGATCCCCACAAAACTCATAGCTGTATTCCCATTTGGCATGGCACTAGCTCCTTGTATGCCAACTCAGGGGTAATTTTACATCGCCCATTTAACCCATGCTTTACAATCTGCCAGCCCAGGCTAAATAGGGATAAAGTTCTACCATCACGTTTCGTGTTCGCCTGAAAACCATACTGCAGCTTTTTTGCTTCAGCAACAATTGCAATTAACCATAAAATTATCGACGCTATAAATCCCACAAGTAATAATACTTCTAGACGCTGAATATTTTCAGTCTTACTATCTCGTAAACCAAAGCCCCATTGCTGATTTTTAATATCTCTAAAATTTTGCTCAATTTGCATTCTAGCGCGATAAATATTTATTACACGTCTTGCTAGTTTTAAATCACCTGGTAAAGATGTTGCTAAAATCCATGGCTCATTATGCATTCTGCCGTATTTAATATTTTTGTCAGGATGAGAATTACTGGAGTACTTTTTACGTTTCCACTTTCTTCCTTTATATAACCCTTTATATGCAAATATATTTGCCTGCATTAGCTTGCTGGTTTTACCAAGCTTTGCCAAACCTAAAAAAGTAGCTCTGTTAGTGATTTTATCGTTAAAATAGCTGATTTTATGCCATATATAGCCACAAAAACTAATCATTATTCTGCTGCGTAATCTGCCAACATAATGCCAGCCTAGCTTCCTTACCGCCAAAAACCATGGCATTTTAAATCCAGCATCGGTTACGACAGTAACAGATACATTTTGAGGAATGATTGCATGTAATTTATCCAAAAAATTCTTTTCAACTGCTCTATTGGAAATAAGTGCTAATGGATATATTTCCTTGTATATAGGTATACTTCGCCCGCTCATTGCAAGGGAGGCTTGCAAAATCCATCTTTGCTGCGAACAACAACCAGACCAATCTACTATGATTACAGCTTCAGTTAAATTTTTAAGAATATTATTTGCAATTTGTTTATAAATATAAAATTTATCCGCGATTAAATTATCATTGCCTAGCAATCGATCAACGCGTTTAATTTTGTGTTTGACTAGAGCGTGGCCATGCATATTACGCCCCAGTGCTGTTAAAGTAAGTTTGCCTTGATCTAACAAGCTAGCAACTGTACAAATTAACGCATTGCGGCGAATTTTGTGTACTTTAGGGAGTGCATTAAAAACAAATTTATGTAAAAATTCACCTACTTGCATGGAGTCCTCTGTCTAAAATTGTTTTGGTAAACGTATTAGATCATAGGATTCCGTGCATTTCCACTCTATCTGCCTGATTTATAAGATAATTTATTTAAAATTCCTGGGGATTCCTCAGTGTATATGCAACATAAATCACGTGTATCACATAGCCACATTCAGGTGTTTATGACAGACGACATCCAATTTCATCTTGAAGGTATTGTAAAGTCCAAAAACGGCTTTGAAGCAAGGATCAAAGATTTAAAATATATTAATGAATTTGAGCTGGTGCCCATTAATGATTATTTAAAACTTGAATCGCGCAAAAAGCAATTGAAAAAATTTGATGTTAACCAAATGTTAACTTTGGTGTCGCTAGCTTTAGGTAATGATCAATATCAAATAATTGAGAAGCGCACCGAAAATGATAAAGTGTTGATTCTGCTGGCCATGGTCTTTAACGCTATAATTCTAATTTCTAACTTTACATCATGTCGTCTAGTTGAAGTTTTTGGTTTTACAACAACGGGGGCGATGTTTTTCCCGCTGACATATTTTATTGCCAATACTATAACGGAGGTGTATGGCTTCAAAAAGATGCGTCTAATTTTATTTATAACCTTAGCTATGAACTTATTATTTGCTTTAAATATGTGGTTTATTACACGTATTGCACAAGCACCTTATTGTAGCAGTTGTAATGAGTTTGACCTTGTGGCTCGTGAGATTTTAAGCGTAACAAGGGCCTCAATTGTTAGTTTCATGCTTGGCACTTATATAAATTCTTGTCTTTTGGCCAGAATGAAAACCAAACTAAGCTACTCCTTAGCTAAGCGCCTATTTCTATCTACAGTGGTTGCGATAATTATCGATAGCTTATTCTTTGTAAGTTTAGCATTTGGTCCTTGGAATGGTTTTGGCTCAATACTGTTAATTTTAGAAATCATTGCAGAAAAAATTTGCTATGAGGTTTTGCTGCTTTATCCAACCATATTATTCTGTCGTTATATTAAGGCCTTGTCAAAAACAGATATATATGATTTTGCGACCAGCTTTTCGTTGTTTGGGTTATTTGATACCGCATATATCTCACAACATAATGCCTGGAGTATAGTGAAAAATAAGGATTAGCTAAATAACAGCTTATTTCCTAAAGGTTAAAAACATGTATGGTGCTATAGTTGTCTCGCTCAACCAAACAACATCTATTTTTCTTGGTAAGTCCTTGACCAATGGGCGCCATACCTGCTTACAGCTAAAGCCTGCAAGCTTGGCGACATTTATATAGTCTGTGTCAGTCCAATAATAGTCAAATAGTTCTAAATCAATGTCTTTGAGTCTAATTTTGCATTTTTTGCCGCTAAAGGGGTGTATATTTTCTGGAAAGTCGTTGTCGATGCTTAGCCATTTATATTGTAGATTAAACATTTCAGGGCTTGCGGTTGCCATAATAAAGGTGCCATTTTGATGCAGCACACGATAAATTTCTGCAAAGGCTGCTAATAATTCAACTTTAGAGCTCATTTCTAAAAATACCAATGAAGAGAAAATTAAGAAGAGTGAGCGAGACTCAAATGGTAAAACATTGGGTTTAATGAACCGATAATCACCGGTTGGATCAAGTGCTCTGGCTTGCGCGAGCATATCTATGGAGATATCTACCCCAATAGTGTTAATCCCTGTTTGTTTAAGAACTCGTGTAGAGCAACCGGTGCCGCAACCAAAATCAAGGATAGGGCCTGGCAGGGGTTGTAGGTCCTTAACTAGGTTTGGGATGGCCTGATATAGTAGTTCGGCGGTGCCTAAGTACTCTAGGGCTGTTGAATATACTTGCGCAGTTTTGTGATAATCATTGGTGACATTAAGAGGGGATAAGTGCATAGATTACTCCAGAATAATGTATATGCTCCTGTTCAAGAAGCGCAGGAGAAGGCTTGGTGTATTTACTTTCTTTAAACGAAAACCTAAGTTCATAAACAACGCCTAGAATTAGATCCTCAGACTTTAGCTCAGTAATAGCATTGTCCCCAGCGATGATTGACTTTAAAAATGGCTTGCTTCCTTCCAGGAGCAATTTTTTAAATACAGGTTTTGGATCTACATGCAATTTAACTAATACAAAATCATCGGCAGATGGAGATGTGTTATGCATTAGAGCTATAGAGTTCATGGGGATTAGCGGCTCGTAGGTGGAGCTACCTATTTTAATTGCAAAACTTAAGCCCACCTCGTTAATCCATTGTGCAGTTTCAGTAATTGGGATTAGGGGTATAAGTTTATTATTTGCGGTGTATATGGGGTTGCCAGTTGCCTCGCCGATCAGCTCGCTTACGGAGATATTAAAAAACTGGGCTATGGGCTCAAGGGATTTAATGGTTGGATTGATATTTGAGGCATTTTTTAGACGATTTAAAGTCGATACTGCTACACCTGTTTCGCGAGCTAAAGTGAGCTCGTCAATAGAGTTCTCGGCCATTAATCTTTTTATATTATCATTTAATTGTTTCATACATATACCGGTATTGCTTTATTCCATTCTTTCTCATATAATAATTCCATATATGGGTTAATTTAAGCTTAACCCATATATAATACCATAGATTGCCGAAAGTTGTAATGCATTGGTTAGGCGCTCGACACATTAACTGGCGATGTACTTTTGAATTTGGCTTTAACAATACGTCAACTCTCGGTAACAACCAAGAATTAAGGAAAGCATGCTAAGCGTACAAAATGTAGTTCCAGATTTTGACAAGAAGTGTCGCAAACTAAGGCATGATACTGGGTTTGGTTTTACTCAGCGCGAATCAGAGGTACTGGTCTTATCCTGCTATGACTTTGAGGTGGAAAAAATTGCGCAACTTATGCATCGCAGCCCCAAAACTATTTTAAAGCATCGAGAAAATGCCAAACAAAAAACTCCATTTAGCACTTTAATGCGAATGGCGACATATATCTGGCCATTAATTAATCATTAGGAGAAAGACCGTTGGTTGAAAATACAATTAAAAAATATCGTTAGGCTGTGCGATATGATCTTAATTAACTTTGCAAAGCGGTACAACGGTTAATTAATTGATCCTAAACTAAGATCAGGCGCTTAAAGATTAAGGCCTTAATATTATTTTATCTGGGAGATGTTTGCTTTGTTTATTAAGTTATATCTTAAAAACTGCGAAAATTCGCAGTTTTTCAAAAAAACCTAAAAATGCGAATTTTCGTAGATACTTTCCTAAATTTTAATGAAATACTAATTCTAAGTGAAGCTTGGGAGCATAGCGATGTTGAACATAATAGTGATGATTGCCAAAAATCAAAGTGTTGTTAAGAGTGGCTATAATGATTAGCGAAAAGGGTAGGCAATTTTTAATCCAGCTTATTTTAAATGATGACATAGATCAGCAAATTCAAGAGCTTGCTTATTCTGAAAGAGTAACGATTGCATTGGATCTGCAAATACTAGTTAAGCAATTAGTGAAAGAGATAGAAGATAAAACAGGAGAGGATTTATTTGCGACAATGTTTACAGGCATTCAGATAAATTAATAGGCTTTTAGCATGAGGGTTTAATTGTGAAATTTACTAATTTTGAAAAATTTGTGTTAGTGGCAATATCAAGCTTTATATGTGCAACGGCAATAGCGGCACCTGTCAATATGCCAGCAGAAATTGCAACTATTCGAACTGGCACCGAAGGTTATATCAATGGTATTTGTTATCTGGTTGGAACAGCCTCTGCAGCAGTTGGGGTTTGGAAATTTGTAGAATCACAAAGTCTTAAAATTGCAGCATTAGCTGGCACGGTTACGGTTATGTCCTTTAAATTCCCGGCTTGGGTAACAGCTGCTGCGGTAATTTAATATGGATGATTATATAGTTCCTATGATACCAAGACCGCTAAATGAGCCATTAAAGATGTCAAACTTTAGTGTGACCGAGATTACTATTTTTTTGTGCTGCATGTTGGGTTTGTGGGTGCTGGGCTCGTTAATAATAGGTGTAATTGCAGGTGTCACGGGTGTACGATTGAGTCGCTATCTATCTAATACCAAGTTTGGTAATCTGACAACCAAAGGCGTGTACTGGTTCTTTCCGCATTCAAAGCGCAAATATAAGTTTTTAATCCCATCACACATTAGGGAGATACTCGGATGATTGCCGATAACTTTAGTGCACAATATAATCTGCTATTTGAACAGCGTAAGAAGCTCACTTATTTGGTTGTATCCCAGGCAGCGGTGTTAGTGATATTAGCGGCAACGATTGCCTATCAAGCATTAAATCCAACGGTGATAATTGCTCCTCCCATTATTGACACACTATTTAAAGTAACTGGCGGTAAGTTATCTGATAGTGGATTGCAGCAGCATGCCAACTACTTTATTCATCTATATTTAGATTTAACGCCAGAGACTATCGATAACCAGCATGTGCAACTTGCCCAGTTTATACACCCTAATGCACAAGTTGAGTTTAAGAAACAATTGGCTGACCACGAAAGCATCGTTAAAAAATTACACTTATCTAGCAGATTTGATATTAAAAGCATATCAACCAATGTTGCAACTCAGACAGTAACACTTAATGGCAGATTAGTATTCTACCAGGGGCCAAGCCCGCAGGGTGAGAAGGATAAGACCTTTGTGATGCAATTTTCAAACAAGCTTGGCAAACCATTTATATTAAAAATAGCGGAGAGTGGTAATGAGCGGAAATAAACTGACAATTATCTTGCTAATGTGCTCTGGTTGTGTTTTTGGCGTACAAAATATTACAGTCAATGAATTACAGCAAGTCAAGGCGGTAGTTAGCCAAAATGACATTAATCTTATAAGCATTAAAAACGATAAGATTGAATCATTAGCTCTGCCTAACTCAGTTGAAGTTGAGCAAAATACTAAGAACGGCTCAGCCTTTATGCGTTTTAAGACAAGGGGCGTGGTTAAAGGCTTTTTAACAACAGAGACAGGTGCTAAATATCAACTTGAATTTGTGCCAAGTGATATTGCATCTGAAACTATTGTTTTAATTGCGCCAGGGTTAAAGAGCGCAGATGCGGTTTCTGCTCGTGAATATACCCAAATGTTAGCTCAATTATTGCGTGCAATGTATAACGATGCAGAGCTTGATGGCTATGCCAGAGGCGTAAATAGCAAAAACCTTAAGATTAACAAAATGAAACTAAATTTAGATGCAACCTATGTGGGGGCTGCAATTGAGGGCCAAGTTCTAGAGTTTAAAAATACCACCGACAAAGCTATTGAGCTTAAAGAATTAGATTTTTATGATCCAAACGTGCGCGCAGTATCTATTGTTGATAAAACAGTGTCCCCAGGCGACACCACCCAAGTATTTATTATGCGAGATAAGATATGAATATAAATAGCCTCAAAGCACGCTTGTTACAGAAGAAAACATTGAGTGTTTGTATCTTGGTGGTAGCTGGTATTATTATGGCGGTTGTATTGTTAGGACAAGAAAAAGCCAAGCCAGATAAAGGCGCTGATAATGTTGCATATAACTTTTCAAATGATATAGATAGGCATGGCTTTGAGTGGGATTTCTCAAATCGAGTTGAGAAGCAATCTAAAGATATAGCTCAACTGCAAGAAAAGGTTGAAGCTAAAGATGGTGCATCTGTTGCTGTAAGTGACGCACTGGAGCTGGCAAATGTGCAAAATAAGGAACTAGAGCAGCGCCTAGAGGTGCTGGAAGAAAAGCTATATGCACAGTCTTCCAAACAGTATAAAAATCCATTAAACACGAATATTCCTGATGATGAAATATCATTTGACAACCCAAGAGATACATTACCTCAATCCTTTGATGATGAGCATAAATTTACGGTGCATAAGTTTGCACTAGAAGTCGGACACACTAAAAAATTTAATAATATTGCAAACACCATACCGAGTAATAGCTTTATCAAAGCCAAACTTGCCAATGGCGTGGATGTCTCAGCTTCTCAAAGCTCACAACAAAACCCAAAGCCAGTGTTATTGACTATCACGGGATTTGGAAATCTGCCTAATGGGCATAAACTGCGAACCTTAAAGCAATGTCGGCTACATGCAACTGCTTGGGGCGATATGTCTTCCGAGCGTGTGTACTTATCCCCGGACTTGATGACTTGCATTGCAGACAATGGCGATATAATAGAGACCTCAGTCCAGGGCTATGTAGCGAGCGAAGATGGAGCTGCGGGGATTCGTGGGCGTATGATAATGCGCGATGGTGAATTAGTACGCTCTGCCTTAATTGCTGGCACCTTATCAGGTTTGGGTAATAGTTTTGCCTCAACCCAAGGCACCAATTCAATTTCCCCACTGGGAGCTACCACCACATATTCAAGCACGGACATGTTAAAAGCTGGAGCTGGCAAAGGTATTGGTAATGGCTTGGATATGCTGGCCAAATATAAAATCAAACAAGCTGAAAACCTACAACCTATTATTCAAATCAATGGTGGGCGCGAGGTAGATATAGTTTTCTATACCAGTAGTACAGTAGGCGTTGTGAGCGGTAATCCGATGCCAAAGGGTGCGCAAGGCAATTCAAATAATGAACTAATGAACGTGCTATCTAAAATTAACCAAATTCCAGGAGATGAATAATGCGCCGTATATTTATTATTATTGCTATCCTAACCCTAAGCGGTTGTGCTGAAAAATCTCGCTTTGATTGCCCATATGGTAAGGGCCCATCGTGTCTTAGCATGAGCGAGATTGATAAAAATATTAAGGCCAATACAAACTCTAATGTAAAAACCAGCGCACCTTGCGGCAAGGCATCTTGTGGTAAAAAGACTGCCAGCAAAACGGCATCTAATATAGCAGTGCTGCCCATGCACGCAGATGCAAAGCCTGCTACTAGAATCCCTGAAACTGTGCTGCAAATGTGGGTGTCTCCATATGAGGCAAATACTGGTATTTATTATTCAGCCTCCTTTGTGAATATCATAGTAAAAGATGCCGTATGGCAGGCCCCTGTATTAGATGATGTATCAACTCGTGAGAATTATAATGGTTAACCTTGATAATTTGAAAGCAGCCTGCACCAACTTCAAACGTTTTTTTGAAAACCTGGTTAGTTTTGATGATGTAGGTGGTGCTATACCCCAAAGCTGCCTGCATCAATTTAATGAAACACTAGGTTTGTATCCAATAAGCAAATTTTTACCGCATCAGTCCTTTGATTCAAGTACATCTTTGTATACCACACAATATGGTAAGGCCTTTTTATTTGAAAGCGACCCTCTTGTTGGTGTTGATACATCAATGGTTAAAAATTTGCACCAAATATTTCAATCTCAACTACCAGTTGGAGCTTGTGGGCAAATTTTACTAAATGCCTCCAATAAAATTGGGAATATGTTAGATTCTTATGTGGCAGAAAGAAATAATGCATCTCCCATATTTAAGAAAATTGCGCAAAATCGAGCAACCCACGCTGCTGTTTCTGCCAACACCTCAATGATTGGTGAGCCATACTTGCTGCGTGATTATAATCTGTACTGGTCATTTTCCATCGATGATACTCTAGGTTACACAGCGCCAGAAATCCTAGATTTAAAACAAAAACTAGAGAGCTCAATTGCAACGCTGCAACTAAAGCCTAAGAACGTATCTGCCACGGATTTTCTAAATTTATGTGCACAAATTCTGCGCCCCAATGAATCAATTTTAGGTGAGAACATTGTCTGGGATGGCAAAAAAAGCTTAAACGAACAACTAACCGATCCCAATTACTTGCGTAAAATAACATCTCTGCGTATTGCAAACCCACACAATGATTTAGAGATATATACCTTTCGCGTAAGAGATTACCCATTGACGGCGCCTAAAATCTGGGATATGGCTCAATCCATAGGCGAAGTATTTGGTAACTCACGCTTTGCTTGCCCATTTAGTTTAAGCCTTATTTATAAGGTCATGGATGCCAAAGATGTAATTAAAGGCGGTGAGACACAAGCCTTTAACGCAGAAGTTAGAGCACGCGAGCGTCAAGGTAAATCACGCTCTGCCGAATTAGACTCTCAGATGTGGCGTGATATTTTATCTAACAAGGAAGCGGGTGAGCGTATTTTAATTACCAACTTTCAAATTCAAATTACATGCTCTCGATCTGAATCAAGTCAACATATTGCAAGCTTGACCAATATTTTTACCTCAAAGATGAGATGGCAAATTGAACGCAACGACCTAATGCATATGGCAACTTTACTCGCCCACCTCCCTATGAGCCAAACAGCAGCATTATTTGATGATTTTGAAAAATTAAATCTAACGCATAAAATGTGGGCAACCAATGCTGCCAATATTGCACCAATAATAGGGGAGATGAAGGGCGGGACAAGCTACAAATTAATGCTCGCTGGCAGGCGTGGGCAGATAATGTTCTGGGATCCATTCGCTAACAATCGCGGTAATTATAATGTTGCAGTAGTAGGTGGTAGTGGTGCTGGAAAGTCGGTATTTATCCAGGAAGCAGCTTACGCGCAACTTTCAACTGGTGGCAGGGTTTGGGTGGTGGATGTTGGTAGAAGCTATTATAAGATGAGCAAATTATTTGATGGTGAGTTTGTGGTGTTCAACCAGGAATCTAATTTGTGCCTAAATCCATTTTCAGTTGCCAATTTAGAGACCTTAGATAGCTTCTACCAATTCATGACTGGCTTTATCTATACCATGGCATTTCCGGGGGGAATATCACAACAATATGAAGGTTGGTGTAAGGCAACCATTACTGAGGTAATTCGAAGTAGCTGGACTGCTTGCCAGGCACTTGGCAGACGGCCTGATATGCAGGATGTTATAGATTTGTTGGCTAAGCATGCAGACCTTCGCGCACAAGATATGGCTGTGCAATTAGGTGCATTTGGTATCAATGGCCATTATGGCAAGTATTTTAATGGACAGGGAAAATTAGATTTTGAAGGCGATTTTATAGTTTTTGAACTAGAGGAAGTATCACAAGATAAGCATCTACAAAACTTAATCTTTATTTTGCTTATTCATTATGTAACAGAAAAGATGTATTTGTCAGACCGCTCTAAACGTATGTCATTAATTATTGATGAAGCTTGGGATATGTTAAAAGGCGGGCATGGCGCAGATATTATCGAATCAATTGCTAGACGTGCACGTAAATATAACGGCAATCTTTGGACTGGCACTCAAGGAGTTAATGATTATAATGCATCTCCCGCAGCCAGAGCTGCCTGGAACAACTCCTACTGGCAAGCTCTTCTATCTCAAGATAAAAGTTCAATCACTAAGGCGGTTAAAGATGGCTTATTAGAGATAGATCCCTTTGAGGAGCGTTTGATGAAAGATGTACATACTGAGCAGGGCTATTTTTCGGAAATTCTATTGCGCGGTAAAAGTGGTGAGTATGCAGTTGGACGCTTTATGTTAGATCCCTTCTCCAATGCTGTATACAGCACTAGGGCCCCAGAATTTTATGAGTTTAATCAGCTGATAGATAGTGGGGTTTCAACAGTAGATGCTATTACGAGCATTGCAACTAAATATTATGGGGAGGTTATATGATAGATAAAGCTTTAAAATACCAACTAATATTTTTTGCTCTGTTAAGCCTCGCCAATATGGTTTTAATGGGGATTACAATAAACCATGCTTCCAAAAATAAAATTTACACCATTGGCGTTAATCGTTTAACCGACAGTTTTACTAAAAACCTAAACAGCAGCAATTTAAGTTCTGAGCAACAAAACTTGCAGGTAATTAATTTTGGCAAAGGGTTGGAGGCAGCTCTGCTTGAATTTAAGGTGCAGGGGAAGGTGTTGTTAATGGAAGAGGCGGTGTTATCAGGCGGCACCGACATAACCATACAGGTGGTAAATAGGATTAAAGGTGGTATGGATAATCATGGATAAAAAGCAAAACATCTATATTTTATTAATGCTTACACTTCTATATGTAGCAGTTAAATTTGGCTATGCATCTAATATCACAGAAAGTCTGCCCTATAAGCACTTTGTTATTGTTCGCCGCACGAAGGTTGCAGTCGGTGATTATATTATATTTGATGCACCCAAATATTGCCAATATGCAGGCATGAAATTGATTAAACAAGTAGTTGGAATGGTGGGGGATGAAGTTTCGGTTGAGAATGAACATGTATTTGTAAATGGGGATGAGGTTGGTGCTGCAAAGAAATATTCGAAAGCAGGTGAGGCGCTTACCATAACGCAGGAGCTGCAAATACCAAAAGATAAATACTATGTGGCAACTCCGCACGTTGATTCCTATGATTCACGCTATACAGAATTTGGATTAATTGATGAAAAAGATATTATTGGTGTGGCTTATCCTCTGTGGTAGCGCAAATGCAAAAGATTTAGGTATTTTTGGGCCAACCTATAAAATTACCGATGTGGATGCTTTTGAGTGGATTGTCAATGTTAGATTACCAGAGCTGCAACAATCGGGCGAGATAGACAATATGAATAAAAAGTTACAAAACCAATCTAAGTTTAGGGTAGAAAACCCTAAGGGTGCGCCCCTGCCTGCAGCTACAAAGGTTAGAGTACGTCGCCAAAGCTTAATTTACACCTTAACTCGTGATGTTAAAGATGCTAAGGGGCGCGTGTTGTTTAACAAGGGCGTAAGCGCAAATCCGGCAGATATTCTGCCTGAATCAAAAAAGATGCTGTTATTCATTGATGGTACATCCCTTGAACAAGTGAAATTTGCAATACGACAAGCCACGCAAAATAATTTCCTAAAAATAGTGCTAGTTACTGGCAAGCCACTCGAGCTTATGCGAGAGCATGGCCTAACCTTTTATTTTGACCAGCATCAGCGCTTAATTGATAGATTTAATATTAAAGCTTTGCCTGCCAAAGTATATAGGCAAAAGTCAGAGCTGGTAATTGAGGAGGTGGTTTTATGATGGCCATAAAATTATTTAAAGCCTTAATTATAGCTATGACCCTTGCCATTGCAAACGCAAGTTTTGCAACAGAAAATCATACAAAAAGCTTTATATTTTTTTATTCAAGCAACTGTGAATACTGTCATGAAATGGCTGATATTTTAGTTAAAATTAGGCAAAAGCATAAGATTAGAATAATTGCCAATAGTTTAGATGGCAAAAAAATTGCCCAGTTCCCTGATGCCTTACATGACAATAAGATAACCACGAAATTCAAGATTGTATCTATCCCAACGATTGTTGCAGTTGATATGCATATAAAGCAATTTGAAGTAATAAGCATAGGCCTTGAGAGTGAGGCCATGATTGAAGCTAAAATTTTAGCATGGATTAATAATGCGTAACTTAATTGTAGTTAGTTTATTACTTATAACCTTTAGCAACTCTGTGTTTGCAACAGCTAAATGTTATGGGCGCTTTATTAATCCTATAACACATGTTGACTGGAAGGCGCTGTTTCCACTCTACATTGCCGGAGTTAAGCTTGTATCAAGCAATAATGATAAAACAACCACCACCTCAAGACGCGAGGTAATTTGTACCTGTAACGATAGATATCCATTCATCTATGGAATACCGGTAGCATTTTGGCAACCATTTAGAGCAGTTGATGTCACCCGCAAACCCTATTGCATGGTAAACCTGGGTGGTATGCAAATGCCAATTGGTATTGCCGCACCCAATGGGGATATAGCAAATGATACAACATTAGGATTAGGGCGCGGTCATCAAAAAGCTTTCTACCACGTACATTGGTATGTCTACCCACTCTTGCTGTGGATGAATCTACTAACTGATTTGGCCTGTATGGAGAGTGAAGACTTTGATATAGCCTATATGACTGAACTTGACCCCATGTGGGCAGATGATGAACTTGCTATGTGGATAGCCCCCGAGTCTTTATTATTTGGCAACCCTGTGGCCCAGCTTGCATGTGTGTCTGATTGTGCAGCTGCAAGCTTTGCAACACCAATTGATAGCTTATTTTGGTGCGCAGGATGTCAGGGCGGAGTATACCCCTTAAGTGGCACCATAAGCGCCCATCAAAGCGCCATGGATTCAACAACGCTACTATTAGAGCGAATGTTATTTAAGTTGCATCGCGAGGGCTTACTGCATGGCTCAATGGGTAAAAGAGGTATGTGTGGCAAATATCCAATGCTGTGGTGGAAAAAGAGCCAATACAAAATCCAGCCTGTTTACCCTAGTATTAATAAAAACAAATCAACCTCCACCAACGCTATTGGCAAAACAGTTATGCCTTGGAGTTTAGCAAAGGATTTAAATCCAATGGATGGTGATTTTGGCTATTTAGTTTGGAGGCGCAAAGAATGCTGCGTTTTATAGTTTTATTGTTAATTGTAACAAGTGCCGTGGCGCAAGATGCAAACACAAAAGACGCGGCTCTTATTAAGCAAGTGCAAGAGTTTGCTAAGGACGTTAATAGCAAGATACCTATTAATCGAATTTTAGAGTCACACTCAGAAAATCAACAACAAGAAAAAGCTCCACAATTATTCGTATTTATATCTAGCAGCATGCCAGCAAAAAGCATACAGCAGTGGGCGATACAAGCAGAGAAACTAGGGGCAGAACTGGTGATTCGAGGTTTTGTTAATAACAGCTTTAAAGAGACGGTACTCCTTGCCCAGAAATTATTTTCCAAACACCAGGTTGGCGGCTTTAATGTTGATCCCTTTAAATTCACGCAATACCAGGTTGAAGTGGTGCCCACGGTAGTTTTAGATGTGGGAGGCGTGGTTGATAAAGTTCATGGAGATATTGGTTTATTTGAAGTGTTAGAGCTTATTAAGGCTCAAGGTGAGAACAAGATTGATGCACGAAACTATTTGTCAAAAATATAAAGCTATAATTTGCTTTATAGTATTTGCAGCTGTCTCTTGCGGTTGCCTTGCAGGCGAGCTTGAGGATGCTATCGCCAAAATGTCCGACAGTGCTAATGCAGCTGATATTACAAATGGCAGTGAGGGCAATATAACATCGCGTGCAGCTGGTATAAAACCTGACATGTCTAATCTAGATCAGCAGCTTGCGCAAATTGAAGCCAATTATAAAGAACAAATTGATGCCGCAACTCTTGCCCAAAATCATGATCCACTAAATTCTGAACTGAGCACACATAATGCTTCTAATAAATCAGCTACGGTGAATGATATTAAACAGATAACTGATAAAAACTCATCCGCGCGCAAAAAAATCAAGATTACAAAAAACGATGAATTATTAGTTGCAGCACAGAATATAGATAAAGCAACTATTGATGAAGCAAATGGGATGGTAACAATGCCAACTGTTGTGCGCACGCAAGCATCAATTGAAGACAGAATTGTAACATGCCACGAGGCTGGAGATGAGATTCCGAGAAAATGCTATAAAACTCTAATTATTAAGGCCACCCAGCCTGATGATATTAAGTTTACAACGGAGCTTTATTTTTCGGCACAAAGTTATGCGGGCCACCGTACATACGCTGACTTGAAAACCGGTAAAATCAGATATGATGGCGCAAACTCTGTACATTCTTCCTCTCGTGTTGAAAATGCCTTTGATATAATATCCCCTAATGCCCAAATTATCTCCATTCGCCACCTAGGCGGTGGCTGGTGGAGTGGACATACTCATGAGGTGTATAGTAACCAAACGCAACCAAGTGCTGCTAATGAGTATGTGTATAGCAGTGATATTGCTCAGGGTGGTATGGGGAGCAAAAAAAATCGTCGAAGAAATGGCGATAAATATCGCGGTCGAGTTGAAAGATGGGAAGTTGTAGCGCGCCCTGCTCCGGTTTTAGTTGAATCTTGGGATGATGGCGGTTGCGCGCAGCTTGCAAGTTATGCACAAGACTCGTTTTGCGAAGGTCCTGTTATAAATCTAATAGACGTGAATGTAACTCGTACTATTGCTGGCTATCCAACACCTGTAACGCGGCCTCATTGGCAAGAAGAGCATATTTACTCTTGTGGTGGTGGGAGCTGGGCTCACGAATGTGAAAGCCTGCATGCAGCAGGCTGCGCACAAATTGATTCTAAGTGCATTGAAAGCCGCGGCCCATTTTGTGTTGAATACCTACAAACTTTTAACTGTGGTAACAAGCATATTACATCTAACTTAAATCTTGATGGCGCTAAAATGGCAATTGGTGCAGATGCCAAAGAGTGCGCAAATGATGGTTTTGATGTGGAGGATTTTGGTAATGCTGTAGCCCAGCTAAGCATGGTGGATGAGATGCAGAAAAACATAGTCAGGGATGGCGAGGGCAGTGTCTTGTTGTTCAAGGGCGATAGATTAACCTGCGATAAAGACTGGGGCTCGGATATTAAAAACTGTTGTAACCTCAAAGGTATTTTTAAAAACATAATCGGACATAAATGCCCCAAAGAGGTTGAGGAGATTCTAGCTCCAGCTGTAATTAGACAAAAAAGATGTGTTGAAGTTGCTGGCTGGCAGTGTATTGCCAAAACACTTGGCAAATGTCGCAAATGGCGCAAATCATTTTGTTGTTACCAATCAAGGTTGGCTCGCATATTTCAGCAAATTGCTCGCCAGCAACTAGGCCTTGGTTGGGGAAGTGCTGAGAGTCCTAGCTGTGGCCCTCTTGACCCACATAGCTTTGGTAGACTTAATTTTGATGAACCTTTTGCCCGCAATTTATTAAAGGAGTTGGTTGATGAGGCTAACATTAATGCGCAAAAATATGCAAACACTGCTAATGCGAAATTAGCCAATAGCGCTGATTTAAATGAGAAGGTAAAGAGACTGCAAGATAGAATTGGTTCTTATTATGACAGCAAAATTAATAATGCAGAACACAAGCAATGAAATACTTATTAATATTTTTAATTTTATTTGCCCCGATCATGCATGCCACCGACAGGCAAGGCCCTGATTACTACGAATTTAAATTTGAAAACGAAAAAGAACAAAAGGAAGATAAATCTAAACCTAAGTCTAATGTTAGTAGTACGCAAATTATGACAACGCTTAAAACTATTCATGAAGAAGCGCTAAACACAAGCATCTTAAATCCAACTCAGCAAAACATTTTGCATGAACGGATGCTAGCGATAATTTATATGGATATGGCACAGAAATATCAAGAGCGGGCACAAATGGTTGTATCTCACAACCCAAAAATTAATTACATGTTAAGACATCCTGTTGATGATGCGGCGCTAAAACTGCAAGAAAACATTAATGACAAACAAAGAGATGCACGTATTAAAAAGCTCACTAAAACCCATGGCTTGTTTTTCTTCTATGCAGGCAACTGCGCTCATTGTAGGGCCTTTGCGCCAACGATTAAGCGTTTTGCCGACATGTTTGGTTTTGAGGTTATTGCAATCTCGCTAGATGGCGTGGGGTTGCCAGAGTTTCCAAATTTCAAGAAAAATTCTGGCCAGGCCGAAAAGTTAGGGGTTAAATCTCTGCCAGCTGTGTTTGCAATCGATCCACGAAACGGACCTCAGCAATCAATACTTTTGAGTTATGGCAATGTAAGTGTTGCAGAGCTAACGCACAAGCTTGATTACAACTATCAAAACTTAAAGGGGGAGTTAAAATATGAACTGCTTAATTAAATTAATAGTGATTGTAACATTCTCCCTTTGTAATACTGCACAGGCATCTCTGTCAGATGATTTAAAGAAATCCTTTGACAGAATGGGGATGGCTACCAATATTACAGCAAGCGATATATACAAAGGCCAGGAAGGCTCCTTTGCCTTTGGGGGAAGCGCTCATATGCGAAGCCCGCACGACAATATTCAGCCAGCATGGCTTCAACCACCTGGCTGGCGAGTTGGAGATTGCAACATGGACTTATGGGCTGGTGGTTTTGGATTTTTAAACGAGCAAAAATTTATTGATATGGCTCGCAACATTGGCACATCCTCTGCGGCCTACTTTTTCTCTCTTGCCTTAAAGCAAGTGGCTCCACAGGTAATGAACCAGATGGAGGCCCTGCAAGAGATGGCTAATAAAATAAATCAGCATAATATTGATTCATGTGAGGCTGCTAAATATTTTGTCAATAGTGGAATAGATGTAATTAGAAGCTCAGCAAATAAAAGCTGTCAAACTAAAAGTGTGAAATCAGACAGCAATCTCAAGGGTAATCCAATAGCTGCTAAGGATGCATGCAACAAGCCTGACCATGCTAAAGAGGTGGCCAATGCAGCAGCAGAGGACCCAGCTTTTAAAGAACAAAGCTTAGTTAATAAAAATATAGCATGGAGTGCAATTATTAATAACCCTACCCTAAATAAATTCGATATTGAAACCAAGTATTTGTTAATGAGCTTAACCGGAACTGTAGTTATATCTCAGCCAGATGGTGCCGATGCCCAAACTGAGACATTCTATCCTTCAAAGCTAGATAGTGATACCGCCGCCATTCTTGAGGCAATCTCCAAAGAGAGCAAAATAAAACTATATGCCTGTGCAGACAATGAGCACAACAAGTGTTTGCAACTTGTAGAGCGAGAGATTACGCTAGATGCCGCAAAAACCATTTATGGTCAAGTGCTGGAATTACTGCACAGCATCGAACAAAAGGTTAAAGACTCTAAAGCATTGAGTGTTGCTGAGAAAGATTTTATCGCTAAAACTGACTTTGAAATCTATAAGCTAATTAAAATCCAAACGGCCTTTAGTCGCAATGTCCCTTTAAAATTTATTAGTAGCGAGTATGCAGATGTAATTGCGATGGACTTACTGCACCAATATTTAGACAAATGTATCTCCGATGTATCGCAAGCCTTCGCTAATAACCAATTACCAGAGCAGTACAGTACTAAATTTAACAACATGATAAGCAGCGCAAGGCATCGCTTACTGAGCGTTCGCCAAACATCATCCAAAAAGGCCATGGTTCGAGGGGAGATGCGCCTACGCGCCCAGACCATGCAACATCAACTAACAGCTAATCTGTCAAGTCAAGCAATGGCTTTAAATAAAATCTTAGGGAGCGAATAATGACAACGAGTGTTGATTTAATATCAAATGGCGCAGGGGAAGGACTATATTATTGCTTAAATGCAATGGCATCCCTCTTTCACGGCGGCAGACATTCATTCATAGGCTCAATTATGGTCATTAGCAGTATGTTTGCAGCTGCCATTGCAGTATATAAAATGGTCTTGGAGCAAAGACTACAAATACCCGCGCAATGGCTGCTGGTAAACTCTATGCTCACAGTTGCCCTAACTATCCCAACCGCCAATGTAAGTATTATTGATAGGGCCACAGGCTTTAAGAGCGTTGTTAGCAATGTACCATGGCTCTTTGCAGTCCCGGCAGGATATGTTAGCCAAATAGGCGATGTGATTGCCAAGCAAATTGATATAGCCTTAAATATTCCTGCCGCAGTTAGTACTCCTTTAACATTTAGAGAAGTTATAACTGCCAAGCGGCATGGGGCTGCAATGAATGCCAAACTAATTGCCAATGCTTCGCATTTTAATTTTGTAAGTCATGACATGGCCAATAATGTGCGCGAATATGTTAAAGAGTGCGTCTATTACGATTTGGCTCTTGGTAGATATAGGGTAGAAGAATTAAGAAATGCAGCCAACATCTGGGACTTTATAAGCGTAAACGCAGGACAACTAGGAGGTGTTATATATCAGTCAACAGATGCAGGGCCTATTAATCGCGAATTTTTAACTTGCGAGGAAGCTGCAGTTAAAATCCAGCAAGATTGGTCAGGGGAACTAAAGCGTGCTTATAAATTTTATGGTACGAAATTATTTCCATATGGTGGAGGACCTACAAATACATCTGAGAGCGAGTTCAAGAAAAACCTAATAGATGCTTACTCTTATCTAACAGGGATTTCAAAAAGTGCTGATGAGTTGATGCAACAAAATATTATGAGCAACGCAATCCAAGATGGTTTTATGGCACGCGCACAGGAGGATGGGGCAACAGCGAGCATTCAAAGTTATGCAGTAGCCCGAGCACAAGCCTACCAAGACTCAGTCTATGCTATCCAGGGAGGGGTGGCAGAAAAAGCTGTTGCCTATATGAAAATAGTCATTGAGATTATTTTCTACGGTATGTTTCCATTTGTTGCAATTATGTTAATGCTGCCCGGTGGTATTAACATCCTAAAAACCTATTTTATAGGCCTTATTTGGCTGCAAAGTTGGGCACCCCTCTATTCATTAATTAATATGATAATCCACGTCTATTGCAGAAATAGCACATTTGCGGCCACCTCAACCTTGGCAGACCAAGCATTAACCATGGATACAATCCCGGCATTAGGTGCTGCCGGAGTCTCCGTTGCTAGATATGCAGGGTATGCCATGATGTCAGTACCATTTCTATCTTGGGGTTTATTTAAATACGGCGGTGGCGCTCTTGCGCAAATGTCATCCTACATGGGACAACCAACCCAAAGCGCGAGCGGTATGGCAGCTGGGGAGGTTACCAGTGGCAATATGTCCTTTGGTGTTAGAAACTTTGACTCAACATCTAGAAATAATGTTAACAGCTTTAAGCAAGATGAAAGCGCTAGCATAAGAAGCGGCAGCACCTCCTACCAAACACCAAATGGCTCAAATATTACAGTTACATCAGGTGGGCATGGCGTTATTGATAAAGTGTCGAGCATGTCAAAACTTGGTGTTGGCTTGAACGATAAAAATGAAGTTGCATCCAGCATGAATGAGATGTCATCACAATCATTAAACAGAGCTCAAACATCGCTCACTGGTTATAGCAAAACTATGGGTGCAGCTTATGATCAAATGCAAGACTTTAGAAAGTCAAGGGGGGATAGCTTATCTAATGATTCAAGTATTGGTATGGATCAAAGCTCAAGTATGAGTAAATCAATCCAGAAGGTTGAAAATGCTGTTCAGTCTTATTCTAAGATAATGGGTGTTGATGAAAGAAAAGCAAGAGATAGTCTTGATACAATATCAGCAGGAGCATCATTTTCCGCAGGTGTCGGTCTTGAAAAAGGCATTAAACATGATCTGAAAGCAGATGCTAAACTTTCTGGCAATATAGGTTATGAGCATAAAGAACAATGGGCTGATTCTAAGATTGCAAGTATAAATAAACTGTCACAAGAGCAATTACATCTGGGGCAAGAATACAAAGATGGCATGGATGAAGTATCGCGAATTTCTAAAAGCGAAAGTTTTCGCAACAGTAGCACTGAGGCTGCAAACTTCTCTGATGGGTTTAGCAGCAAAATGTCAGAGGCGCAATCCTACAGGCGCGATATGCAAAACAGCCTAACAGAGAGTGAAGCATGGCAAAAATCTGCTAATCATGTCAGCTCTTCTAGCGTTGGAGTTACGGACGATTTATCGCAAGACTTTGTGAACTATGCTGCAATGGAGCCAGATGCTTATGGTTATGAGATGGGAACTGGTGGCGTTAGTGAAGCCATGAATGATCCAGTGCGCAGAAAACAACTAGTGGATGGGTTTATGGCTGCTCATAAGAATAAAATTTTCAAATCATATGCGCATAATAAACTCAATGATGAGGCCGGTATAAATGCAGCCTATCAAAACTCACAAGCTGGAACGCAAGGGGAGCAAGATGTAAGAAACAAAGGTGATCAGATGTCACAGATAGTAATGAATGCATCATCTAGTCATGGGCTAGATAAACCAGTAAATACTGAAATAAAAGACAAGGCGGAGGCGCAATTTAATGCAAATAACAAATTGTTTGATGGTCGTGCGCAAGAGGCTAGTTCTAGAGCGCAACAATTAGAGCAGGATAAAAATAATTTTGACGCAACTCACCAGATGAAAGATAAATAAATGATATTAGCCGCAACCGATCATAGATCTCAACGCAACGCTTGTAGAACTACTAGAGCTTATCGAGTCTCTAGAGTAACTGCTGTAACTCATATCATCAGAAATGCTTTTGCTCATATTAAAACCATTAGACATGCTATGGTTATTATCAAATGTTATGCCATTAGACACAATGTATTTGATCGCTTTATAAGTAATGCCATATATCAAACCCTGAATAAGTGTGTGCATAATGTAATGTTGAGGCAATATATTGCACATAATGCTCAATATAGTTACAGAAAAAGTAACACACACGAAGAAAAAGGAGTACAACCAAATGGCCTCTGATTTAGTATATTTTCTCGGAACTTTAGGTTCTTCCATTTTGGCACCTCGCATCATAAGATCTGAAACATTGATTTTAAGTTTAGCAAATTTCATACAGTTAAACCAACATATCTACAATATTTTTAATCAAAAATTAACCATAGGTCATAAATTTCGTGGGGAATACCATGCAACACTCAGGGTTTAAGGACTTCACCAGAGGTGGTCAGACCTCTATGCACGCAATACGCATGTTTACTCAGTCAATCCGCTATATAATGATCTTAGCCATCGTTGTATTTACAGCGATCTTTGCGGGTCTAATGTCATACAAGACTAACAGCTATGATCGTTATCTAGGTATGCAATATTTAAGAGCCAAGACTGAGCTTATAATCAGCGATGAAAAAGCTCCATTTTATTTTAACCTAAAAAATGGACGCAGAGCACGGTTACCCCTGAAAAGATTTTATACTCATGACGCCACCCATGATGCGCTATACCGTTTACATACTGCCTTTAATGAAGCAATAAAAATATGTGGCTACAGTGCTCTAGCGACCTTAATATTATTAATTAGCATTTTTAAATACCGTGGTAGATCTAATCGTGCTAAAAGAGATATTCGTGGTGTATCTTTAAAATCCGCGCAAGAATTAAGCAAGCAACTAAAGCGCGCAGGAGAGGCATCTAATATTTTATTGGCGGGCGTGCCGTTGAAGAAAAATTCAGAAACACAAAATATCTCAATTATTGGTACCACCGGCGTTGGTAAAACCACAGCCATGATAGAACTCATGCAACAGACTCGCAATAACAGACAAAAAGCTGTCGTGTATGACAAAAAAGGTTGCTTTGTACAACAGTTCTATCGCCCAGGAAAAGATATAATTTTAAACCCGCTAGATGCTAGATCACCTGCTTGGAACATATGGGCTGATTGCAAAGATGGCGCTGATTTTGAAACCATCGCTCAAGCGTTAATACCAGAGCATCAATCAAATAGCGACCCATTTTGGACATCCGCTGCTCGCACAATCTTTGCCGCAGTTTGCCAGCAATTAAAGAAGCGCAATATGTGTACCATGGCAGCGTTACTTGAGCCAATATTTACTGACCCTGAATCTGCCGAATCTCTATCTAAATTATTAAAGGGCACAATTGCAGAAACTTTAGTCTCAGAGAAAATTGATAAAACTGCATTGTCAATTAAGGCAACACTCTCTACCTATTGTAAGTCGCTAATGTTTCTGCGTGGGTTGGATGAGGGGGATGCACCAATATTTTCAATTAGAGATTGGATAAATAACAAAGATGAAGATAGTTGGCTATTCTTTAGCGTGGTTGATAATCTAAAGATGCCCATGCTGCGCCCATTAATTAGCGTATGGCTGGATGTTGCGGCACGTTCTCTTTTAACTCTCCCGCTAAATCGCGACAGAAGAATCTGGTTATATTACGATGAACTGGGTTCTGCACATAAATTACCCTCCCTTGAGATGGTTTTATCTGAAGGTCGTGAATATGGCGCTTGTAATGTTATATCTCTGCTTGAGAAAGCCCAACTAGTTGAGCGCTATGGTATTAACAACTCTAGCACCATATTGTCATTATTTAACACCAATGTGCTATTTAGAACCAACTCCGAAGATACTGCTAGATGGATGTCTGGCTTGCTAGGCAAGCACACCTTGTTGCACGAACAATTAATGCGATCGGATCTCTCCGATTTAAGCAGCCACTTTGATTTTGACGGATCTCGGCATACCGAGGACTGTCTTTTTATTAAGAACAACGCAGCCAATA
>Ga0075160_10000186_pt1 | contig 39365 bp, 49 predicted proteins | sample JI91814C2DNA_FD_70969 | JGI IMG/M metagenome (GOLD analysis project Ga0075160, IMG submission 70969) | Wastewater effluent complex algal communities from Wisconsin, to seasonally profile nutrient transformation and Carbon sequestration -... | ecosystem: Engineered > WWTP > Effluent > Algae... | reverse complement strand
GTTTTTTCGCTTTGCGCAATGTCCTCGCCTCCACAAAAGTGATCGAAGACCGTTGCTTTAATGAGACCCTTAACAGGCAGGTGAAGCGTCAATCCAAGTTGCACCGCACTCGTGGCCAGCTTAGAAATAGCAGGATGATTAACCAGTGTGAAAATGAAATTCGCTTTTCTTAAATCCTTGTCGGATTTATAAGAAAAAGCAACGGCAGTATCGTCAAAGTGAACTTGAGGCTGAATCTCCATAGAAATCGTTTGCGGCACAAATATAATATTGGACTACAATTCTTATAGCGAAACCATAGTCAACGGCAATAATTCAGTTAATTTGGTAAAACTTAAAGTTCCGAACCCACAATGCTCTCCGAGCCTGTCAAAATTGATTCTGACCCTGCTGTATTACTGCACGCCTTTTTGAAGAAAAAAGGTCATTCAAAATTTGGTGTGCTGATGGATGAGAACACCCGACAGCATTGCTATCCATTGATCAGGAAAACGCTGCCAGACCATTATTCGATTGAAGTCCTATCGGGAGAAGAGAATAAAACATTAACAACTTGTAGTGTAATCTGGTCTCAGCTTACCGAACTTGGTTTTGATCGTCACAGTCTGTTGATTGTGCTGGGCGGAGGAGTCTTAGGTGATATGGGCGGTTTTTGTGCCGCTATGTATAAGCGGGGTATTGACTTTGTTTTGCTGCCTACCACCCTGCTTGCACAAGTTGACGCCAGTGTGGGCGGTAAGCTCGGTATTGATTTTTTGCACTACAAGAATCACATTGGATTATTCCAGGAGCCAACCGCAACGCTGATCGGCACAGATTTTCTTAAAACGCTCCCTGGGAGAGAAGTCAGGTCTGGCTTCGCAGAGATTATCAAACACTGTCTGATCTCAGATAAAGTCATGTGGGATACCATCAGGGCTAAAAGCGTGAATGATCAGGACTGGCAATTGCTGATTCAACATTCTGTAAAATTCAAATCTTCCATTATTAAAGAAGATCCCAGAGAAGCTGGATTAAGAAAGGTTCTGAATTTTGGTCATACTGTGGGACATGCGATCGAAAGTCATTTCCTGACTAGCGGCAACAGGGTTTTTCACGGAGAGGCCATCGCCATAGGGATGATTTGTGAATCCTTTATTGCCCATAAAAAAGGACAAATTTCAGCAGACGAGTTAGATCAGATTAGCAATTACACTAAGTCGATTTATGGGAAAATATCCCTTGCTGATCAAAATGACAACATTCTGGATTTAATGGCGCAGGATAAGAAAAATAAAGGGAATAAAATTCTAATGGCCTTACCCCTTGGAATCGGGAAGGCAGTTTGGGATGTGGAGGTCAGCAAAAAAGAAATAGAAGAATCATTGGAATACTATGCTTCACTTTAAACGTAGTGAACATCGGTGTCATCCAATTTATCATCGTTTTTCTTCAGGGTTTGCTTCAAATCCTGCGCTTTCTTAACGATGAAGTCTTTTGTTTTCTTTTTCCTATCACCCGTTAGTAACCACGCTGCCAAAAGCGCCCCGCCTGCGAGACCCAATCCAATTGCAATTTTTCTTGTCGTACTCATATTACACTATAACTAAATACAAAAATAAATTGTTTCATTGCGAAAGAAAAAATTCTTCCAAATAAATATCAGTTCCTATCGTGAGTTCTCTTCTTATTTCTAAAAACGCTGACGTCAACGGAAGTGCTTCACTTCTTCCCTCGTCAAAAAGTATAAGTAACAGGGCACTTATCCTTAACGCGCTATCCGGCAATACATCCGACATAAGAAACCTTTCTACCGCCAGAGACACTCAACTTATGCAAGCCCTTATCGATTCCCCTGATAAGGTCATCGATATAATGGATGCAGGCACTACCATGCGTTTTCTTACCGCCTATTTCTCCCTTACAGGGAAGAATAAAGTCATCACCGGCTCAGAAAGAATGAAACAGCGACCAGTAGCCCTGCTCGTTAATGCCCTTCGGGAAATAGGCGTAACCATCCGGTACCTCGAAAAAGAAGGATTTCCTCCAATCGAAACCATTGGCTTTAGTGAGCAAAAGACAAATACCGTGAGTATGCCTGGTGACGTAAGCAGTCAATACATTTCTGCTTTAATGATGACTGCGCCTCTCCTCCCAGATGGGTTAGTAATTCATTTGAAAGGCAAGATCGGAAGTCGCCCTTATATAGAAATGACAGCAGCGCTCCTAAAGGAGTTTGGCATCCTTTGTGAATTTAATGGCAACTCCATTCACGTCCATCACAGCGAATATCAGCCAGCAAGCATTACTATTGAAGCCGATTGGTCTGCAGCCAGCTACTGGTTTGCCTTTGTGGCCCTCGCAGAAACCGGAGAAGTTACGTTGCCTCATGTATCAGAACAGTCACTGCAAGGAGACCGGGTGGCAGTGGAAGTGATGGGTAGACTGGGTGTGAAAACTCAATTTGGAAAAAACTTAACTACGCTTACCAAACAACCTCACAATACCTCGCTTGAGTGGGATTTCATGGATTGTCCTGACCTGGCACAAACGGTTTTGCCGGTGTGCGCAGCAAAGGGCATCTCAGGAAAATTCAGGGGTCTGGAGAGTCTCAGGATAAAAGAGACCGACCGAATTGCAGCACTTCAGGCAGAACTTGCCAAGATTGGAGCTGCCCTTCTCGAAGAGCATTCTGTTTGGAACCTATCTCCTGGCCACCTGCCGCAAAATAAATTGGTCACCATAAAAACGTATCACGATCATCGTATGGCCATGGGCATGGCGCCTCTTGCTACAATGATGGACTTGGCCATTGAAAGCCCTGATGTTGTCAATAAATCCTATCCGGGTTTTTGGGAGGATATGAAGGCTGTAGGTTTTCGAATCAAAGAAGCTTAGAGGACAAGATTTTTGAAATAATCCGATGCTTTTAGCAATCGGCTTCCATACCACGAAAACATTTCGCCATCGACAAGAATGATCTTTGTCTTTGGAATCAATTGCTTTACGTCATCCAGATGCTGCTCGTTAAAAGGATAAGGCTCTGAGGAAAGAAACATTACCTCGGGATTGAGTTCTTTTATTTTTTCCTCCGATAATTCAGGATAGCGTTCCGTCTGAAGCACATTCGTAAAACCTATCATTTCAAGCAAAGAGTGAATAAACGTGTTCCTGCCAACCCCCATCCAGGGCTTCCTCCAAATCAAGTAAAGGACTGAGGCGTTAAACGGTCTAATTTTTTTGAAAGACGCTGCAATCTGCTCAACCATTGCTTCTCCTGAATTTTGCTTCCCTGTAATTTGACTTAAAGAAGAGATCATCGCCAGTGCATCGTCAAGGGTAACGATGTCACTCATCCAAACTGGGTATTTCTTTTGCAGTAACTCAATTCCTTCCTGATAATTCTCCTCTTTGTTTCCAATAATTAAATCAGGCTGAAGCCGATCAATTGACTCTACGTTAAAATTTTTTGTTCCGCCAACAATTAACTTCTCCTTTCGCCAATGGGACGGGTGAACGCAAAATTTCGTGATGCCTACAATCTCTTCATCCAATCCAAGATCATAGAGGAGTTCAGTTTGCGAAGGAACCAAGGAGATAATCCGCTTCAGGGGCAATGCTAACGAAAGAACATTTCCCATCTGATCGGTAAATGTTTTTCGCTCCTTCAGAATTTTGTAGTTGATTTCAAAAAAAAACAAGTTAAAAAACCAATCATACTTCATCTCGAGTGTCTGCGTTGGATTAGCTATTGAGCGAAGCTCCCAATTCCTCAGCCGACACTCGCGATAATGATTAAATCAATGGCGTAGCATCTCCTGCGAAAGATGGATCTACTTGATATAACGGAAGTCATGACCGGGCTTCACCTGAAGTAAAACTTCATAGATCAGGTTAATAACTCCCTCCACATCATCTTTATGAACCGTTTCAACAGTAGTGTGCATGTATTTCAAGGGTAGTGAAATAAGTGCGGAAGCTACTCCTTCGGCTGAATAGGCGAATGAATCTGTATCTGTTCCAGTAGAACGTGAAACCGCCTGCCGTTGGAAAGCTAACTTCCTCTTCTCCGCGGTTTGAATAATCATTTTTAAAACATTATTCTGGACAGCGGGTCCATAGCACAGCACCGGGCCTGCACCACACTTCAAATTGCCGCTCTCTTTTTTGTTGTACATAGGAGATTGTGTGTCGTGTGTTACATCCGTACAAATCGCTAAGTCCGGCTTTAGTCTACGAGAGATCATTTCTGCACCCCGCAACCCGATTTCTTCTTGTACGGCATTCACTATGTAAAGACAAAAGGGTAACTTCTTTTTATTCTCATGAATCCTCCGGGCTACCTCCGCAATCATAAATCCTCCCATACGGTTGTCGAGGGCTCTGCCAGTCAGGTAGTTTTTGTTTAGTTCCATCAGGTCCGCTTCGAAAGTGATCACCGTCCCAACATGGATTCCCATCTCATCTACTTCCTTTTTGGACGCTGCGCCTACATCAATAAAGATATTTTTCAACGAAGGGGCTTCTTCCTTACCGGCATCACGAACGTGAATAGCTGGCCAACCAAAGATTCCTTTTACAGTTCCTTTCTCAGTATGAATGTTGACGCGCATTGAGGGAGCAATCTGGTGATCCGAACCTCCGTTTCTTCTTACGTAGATATAGCCATCATCCGTGATGTAGTTTACAAACCACGAAATTTCATCGGCATGCGCTTCAATCACTACCTTATAGTTTCCCTTTGGGTTGACTATCCCAACAGCAGTGCCATACACGTCCACCATGTAATCACTGGTGTAGGGCTTAATGTAATCCAGCCATATCTGCTGTCCGGATGATTCAAAGCCTGTTGGTGAGGCATTATTCAGATAATCGAATAGGAATTTTTTACTTTTCTTGTCCATATACGTAGCGTGTATTAATTATTCAATATTAATCTTCAATTTCTACAAAGGAATATTGCCATGCTTCTTCTTTGGCAATTTAGCAGCTTTATTCTCCAGCATCTTAAAAGCCCGAATCAATTTTTCTCTTGTCTGGTCGGGATAAATTACCTCATCGATATAACCCCGGTGGGCCGCGCGATAGGGATTAGCAAATTTCTTTGTGTACTCCTCTACCTTCTCATTCAGCTTGGCCTCCGCATCGGCTGCTTCAGAAATTTCTTTCTTGAAAATAATTTCTGCAGCACCCTTTGCTCCCATCACAGCAATCTCGGCCGTTGGCCAGGCGTAGTTCAGGTCAGCGCCAATGTGCTTGGAGTTCATCACATCATAAGCACCCCCGTAGGCTTTGCGCGTAATTACCGTGACACGCGGAACAGTGGCTTCGGAAAATGCATAAAGTAGTTTGGCTCCGTTGGTTATAATCGCATTCCACTCCTGGTCTGTGCCGGGTAAAAATCCAGGAACATCTTCAAAAACCAAAAGCGGAATATTAAAGCAATCACAGAAGCGAACAAACCGTGCTGCTTTTACACTTGAGTCGATATCCAACACGCCCGCAAGTGAAGCAGGCTGATTTCCAACAATGCCGATACTTCTGCCGGCCAGCCTTGCAAAACCAACAACAATATTTTCTGCAAAATTTTTATGAACTTCAAAGAAGCTGCCCTCATCAACGACACCATGAACAACGTCTCGCATGTCATACGGCTGATTTGGATTGGTAGGAATAATCTCATTCAATCCTGGTCTGGTTTCGTTTCCTTCTGTGTACGCTCGTTTGGGAGCATCATCCTCACAATTTTGCGGGAGAAAACTCAAAAGTGTCTTTATTTGATTGATGCACTCTGCTTCATTGGCGCACGAAAAGTGAGTTACTCCGCTTTTGGTACTATGTGTTGACGCACCGCCTAATTCTTCTGCTGTTACATTTTCATGCGTTACCGTCTTCACCACATTAGGTCCGGTGACAAACATAAACGAGGTATTCTCTACCATGAAAATAAAATCTGTCATGGCAGGTGAGTACACAGCGCCACCGGCACATGGCCCCATAATGGCAGATATTTGCGGCACTACGCCCGAGGCCATCACATTGCGATAAAAAATATCGGCATAACCCCCGAGAGAAACTACTCCTTCCTGTATCCGCGCTCCTCCGGAATCATTGAGTCCAATCAAAGGAGCTCCGTTCTTCATGGACATATCCATGATCTTAACAATTTTTTCAGCATGAGTCTCCGAAAGAGAACCTCCAAAGACAGTAAAGTCCTGGGAGAAAACATAAACGAGCCTTCCATCTACTGTGCCATAGCCTGTCACCACGCCATCGCCCAAATAATGCTCTTTATCCAAACCAAAATCCTTGCTGCGGTGCATGACAAACTTGCCAAGTTCTTCAAAGCTGCCCTCGTCCACCAGCAGCATAATTCTTTCGCGCGCTGTAAGTTTACCTCGGGCATGTTGCTGCTCAATCCGCTTTTCCCCACCTCCGAGAAGCGCTTCCTGATCCTTCCGCTCTAACTCGGAAAATTTCTTTGATAATACTTCTGAACTAATCTTTCGTTTTGCCATTGCCTATGTCTGATGATTTAAGTTGCGTTCCTTTTTGGCCTGACCTCCACCTCACAACTTTCATGAAAGGTATTAAATTGCTCACAATATTATAAAATTCATGGGTGATAAGATCGCGATTATTGATTTGGGAACGAACACATTTCACCTTCTACTGGCACACCGTTCCCAAGGGCAGTACAAAACGATTCATCAGGAAAAGGTACCGGTCAAAATTGGATTGGGTGGGATCAATAATAATATTATAACCGAGGCAGCAATTACCCGGTCGATTGAAGCTATGAGAAACTTCAAGCTTATTCTCAGCGTTCATAAAATTGATAAAGTATACGCCTTCGGTACAAGCGCATTGCGCAATGCCATCAACGGGAAAGAGGTCGCGGCACAGATTGAAACAGAAACAGGAATCTGCATTGACATTATTTCAGGTGATGAGGAAGCAAATTACATCTATCAAGGCGTACGGACAGCAGTGAACATGACTGAACCATCATTAATCGTAGACATTGGTGGAGGAAGTGTTGAATTTATTATCGGAAATAACGATACTATTTTCTGGAAGCAAAGCTTTGAAATTGGTGCACAGCGATTATTAGAACGTTTTCAAAAACATGATCCAATTACAATGGATGAGTTGGCTGAGTTGCAAAATTATTTTGACAACCAGTTGGGCAAATTATTTATTGCCATAGGTCAATATCCAATCAAAACTCTTGTCGGATCATCGGGCACATTTGATACACTGAGCGACATTTACCGTATGCAGCTGGGTTTTAGTCCTGAGACAACACCAGAGACAACACTCACACTAGACGCTTTCGATGAAATCTACCAAGTACTCTTGAAAAAAAACAGGGCGGAGCGACTGCTTATTCCCGGTATGATCGAAATGCGGGTAGATATGATTGTAGTGGCCTGTTGCCTCATTCAGTTCCTATTAATGCGCCTGGCCGTTCAAAAAATCAGAGTTTCGTCTTACTCTTTGAAGGAAGGAGTATTGGCAGCGCTTAACGCTATTTAGCCTTATTTCAAACGATCGGGCAATTATTGTTTCAGTTAATTTAGTAAGGAATTAGAAAAGAATTAGTTTTGCAACGGTTAAAAAAACAAGGTTGAAAAACAAAACGAAGATATCGCTTACGCTGCTGGCAAGCTTTGTCTTTACCATTGCGTTTAGCTTTATTCTTCAATTTCAACTTAAAGCCGTTGGCTCATCACAGGCTTTTGAATATACTGCCGCTGCCACACACTGTAGTTCATCCATTCTAAGTCTTGTCGAAGAATCACTTGAAGATACAGAAAATCGCAGAGCCGGTTTTAGTCATGAAATTGTCCTGATTAACGATTGCTTTCATCCCCTTACCAGGCAGCAATCATTTGCTCATTATTTTTATTATCCAGATCCGGCACTAACCAGTGGAAATCTATATCTGGAATTTTGTAGGCTATTAATCTGATCCTTCGTTAAGACATCCTTCTCAAGGAGGATTACCGCCTAAGCCGCTCCTATTTCAAAGAGTGTGCTCACTCATTCTTTTAGATTTTTATCTTATCATGAAAAAATTATTATTAACGAGCGTATTTGCGCTGGTCTGGCAAATCGCTTCCTCGCAAAACCAATACAAACAAGATTCGATTGAACGCTATACGCTCAGCTTTCAAGAGGCGAAAGCAAGACTTCTAAAAAAGAATCTTCTGATTCTGGCATCGTATTATGATATCAACATTGCAAGAGCTGCTGTAGTACAAGCAAGGCTATGGAATAACCCTTACTTTGTTTTTAATGGCGACTTATATTCCATTGAAGCCAATGAGTACTTCCATTTTCGAAATCAGCATCTGCTGCAGGTAGAGCAAACTTTTTCCTATGCGGGAAAACATACTAACACCGTGAGATTAGCCAAGCTCGGTGTTGAGATCACTGAAAAACAACTGGAAGATGTTCTCCGCAGTTTAATTTTTGAAACTGGAAATCTATACAGTGATTTAGCTGCACTTCAGCAAAAAGGATTACTCTACCTACAGGTAATGAAAGGTTATGACCGATTGATGGAATCCACCAGAAAGCAACTTGAGGTGGGGGCCATTTCGGTAACTGAGGCATTACGTCTGGAATCGGAATACCTCGCTGTAAAAACAGAAGCCCTGACCAATCAGAGCGAAACCGAAAAAGTAATGTCGGATTTAAGGATTTTATTGAAAATGCCAGCCGATACTACATTCTACGTGGAGCAAAAAACACCTCTTGTTGGAGATGATTTTGACATTACCGTACTCATCCAACAAGCTCTCTCCTCACGCCCTGATATTCAGGTAACAAAATACAATCTCAAATACCAGGAGCGAAATCTGAAATTGCAACACTCCGCAGGTGTGCCTGATCTAAAGTTAGCCTACCAACCTAGGGATCGTGGCAGCAACTATGTAAGACCTTACCAGGGATTCAACGTTGAGTTTAACATTCCTCTATTCAATCGCAATCAAGGCGAAATCAAAGCAGCTGAGTTTCATATTAAAAAATCGCAACTGGAAATTGAGCAAATTGAAAACCAGGCCCAGAATCAAATCACGGCTGCCTATAATCGATACAAAAATTCCAAATCCGGTCTTGCCAACTATAGCAGCCAATTGCTGGAAAAACTCAAGCAACTAAATACCAGTACAAACGAGAATTTCCAAAAGCGAAATATCAGCTTGTTACAGTTCATCGATTACCAACGAATCTACATTTTAACTAACACACAGCTCATCGAACTGAAGCAGCAGTTTATCAATAATGTTAACGAACTAAACTTCATGATAGGTACCAGCATCATCGACTATTAAAATTATGAATATCAAAAATAATATCTGTATCACACTCCTTGTTCTGGGAAGCCTCATTGTAAAGGCCCAAACAGGTGAAGAGATTCTCAGTGAATCTCAAGAGAAAAATGCTTTCAGTAATAAGTTTTATTGGGGCATCAGCGGAAATCAATATTGGGGCAACATTAAAGGGAACAATCTACCGAGGGAGTATTTCGGAAAGCCCTGTCTGGGTTTCAATCTTCGGGTAGAGTATTATCCGCTTTCCTATATAGGAATTGGTTTGGGTGTCGGCATTCAACAACGTGGGGCGGGAATCATCAATGACGATAAATCAGGGGGCTCATTCACCCATCCTTGGGATTACCCTCAATTCAATGGTGATTCCACCTATCGTCAACGACTACGCTTCAATACGTTTGAAGTTCCCTTAACCATATTAGTGCGCACTCCAAATGACTTGGTTAGGGGTGTCAGACCTAGCATTGCCGTGGGAATTTCCTATGTAAAGACACAACGCGTAAATGATGTGTTTCTAAGTGTAGAGGACGGCTATCACTTGGATCAAATTGTCACACGCGACTACTTATCTAATGATCTCGCGATGCAGTTTTCGGCAGGAGCCGATATTGATGCGGGTGGAGGCTGTATTCTGCAATTCCATTTGGTGTATACCAAAGGAACTAAAAACGTATATGCTGCCAATCAAGGCGATGGACGTTTGGAAACCTATGGATTCCGTTTGGCTTGGCTTTACTCAAAGAAAAAATAATTGCTATGAAAAATACAGTAACACTCCTTGTCATTTCCCTGATCGTTTTCGCCTGTAAAAAAAAGGAGAGCACTATCGCGGATAACAAATTCAAACTGACTGAAACACTTGCCAAGGAAAAGGAATTGATGACCGCCCAACTCGAAACCGTAGAGTCAGAATTAATGCTCACGGGCAAAATCAGCTTTAATGAAGATAAGGTGGCTCGTGTATTTCCACTGGCAGGTGGTTTCGTTCGCGATCTTCATGTTGAGCTAGGTGATTATGTAAAGAAGGGGCAAGTCATGGCAATTATCCGAAGTCCAGAAATTGCCGGATTCACTAAAGAAGGTGTGGAGGCCGAATCGCAAGTGCGTGTAGCCGAAAAAAACGGGCAAGTTGCCGCAGAGCTTTATAAGAGTGGTAACATCTCCGAAGTAGAATTGATCAACTCACAAAAAGAACTAGAGAACGCAAAAGGCGAGCTCGCGCGCATCCAGGCTGTACTGGATATGTATGGGGCGGGCAATGGATCTATTTACCCCATCAAGTCACCGGTTTCGGGTGTCATTGTTCAGAAGAACATTGCTTTGAATATGGAGCTGCGCACAGAAGATATAAGTCCTGTCTTTATCGTAGGTGATTTGGAAGATGTATGGGTAATGGCTAATATTTACGAATCAGATATCACCAAAATAAAAGAAGGACAGGAAACAGAAATCACAACCATTTCCTACCCCGATAAAATTTACAGAGGAAAAATCGATAAGATTTTTAGCCTGATGGATGCTGAAACCAAAGTGGTGAAGGCGCGCGTCACACTTAGGAATCAGAACTTCGAACTAAAACCGGAAATGTTTGCCAATGTAAAGGTGAGCTACAAAGAATCTGTTCAGAAAATAAGCATTCCATCATCTGCTATAATCTTTGACAAGAGTAGATACTTCGTGATGGTCTATAGGGCAGATGATGACATTGAAACACGGGAAATAACCATCTACAAAGACACAGGTAAAGTTACCTACATAGAAACCGGACTTTCGGCAGGAGATAAAGTAATGAATAAGTTTCAGTTGCTCGTCTACGATGCACTAAATGATTAATCCTCAAGAAAAACTTTCGTCATGGATAAGCTCGTTAAAAATATTATATCGTTTTCGCTGAAGAATCATTTTTTTGTTTTCTTCAGTACAGCAGTATTAATCATAGTCGGCATTTGGAGCTACCTTAAAACGCCACTGGAAGCATTTCCGGATGTAACCAATACTCAGATCATTGTAGTGACACAGTGGAATGGGCGCAGTGCCGAAGAAGTTGAACGATTTGTTAGTGTACCCATCGAAGTGGCCATGAACAGCGTGCAGCGCAAAACCAGCGTACGGTCCATTTCCATGTTTGGTCTTTCCGTCATGAAGATCATTTTTGAAGATGATGTGGACGATTTCTTTGCGCGGCAGCAAGTCAATAATCTTTTGCGCAATGTCAGTTTACCGGAGGGAGTAGAGCCTGATGTGCAACCACCTTATGGGCCAACCGGAGAAATATTTAGATACACCTTAAAAAGTGAGCGAAACACCAGTGAACTACTCGCATGGCAAGATTGGGTTATCGATCGGCAGTTGCGTGCAGTACCTGGTGTTGCCGATATTGTCTCCTTTGGCGGATCGCGTAAAGTTTTTGAAGTAAATGTCAACCCTTTACTCCTTTCTAAATATGATATCACCCCACTGGAAGTTTATGAAGCCATTGCTAAAAGCAATATCAATGTGGGCGGTGATGTTATCGAGAAAAACGGGCAAGCATTTGTTGTTCGTGGCATTGGATTACTACAAAGTATTGAAGACATCGAAAATATTCTGATTGACGACATTCGCGATGTGCCTATTCTTGTAAAGAATGTTGCCACTGTTAAGGTGGGTTCTTTGCCAAAAGTTGGCCAGGTAGGTCTTGACGAAAACGATGATGTGGTTGAGGGAATCATTGTTATGCGTAAAGGCGAAAACCCTGCCCAAATATTGGGACGTGTAAAAGAAAAAATAATCGAAATCAATCAGAAAGTATTGCCATCAGATATTCAAATGGTAACCTTTTATGATCGCGACAAGCTCATGGACTACTGCCAGGAGACAGTGCTCGGAAACCTAGTGGAAGGAATACTGTTTGTTACCATTGTGGTCTTTATTTTCATGCTGGATTGGCGATCTACCGTGATCGTTTCAATCATCATTCCACTTTCGCTTTTGTTTGCCTTTATGTGCCTGAAATTTAAAGGAATGTCCGCCAATCTATTATCAATGGGCGCAATAGACTTTGGGATCATCATCGATGGAGCGGTGGTGATGGTCGAGGGGTTGTTCGTTCTTCTGGCTCATCGGGCGCACGAATTGGGAATGCCTCAATACAATAGCTTGTCAAAATTAGGATTGGTTAAAAAAACTGGCTCTGAATTGGGGAAAGCTATTTTCTTTTCAAAACTAATTATCATCACCAGCTTGGTGCCCATCTTTTCCTTTGAGAAAGTAGAAGGAAAACTATTTTCGCCATTGGCCTATACGTTAGGTTTTGCCCTGCTTGGTGCATTACTCTTCACGCTCACGTTGGTGCCTGTCCTGTGCAGTATTCTGTTTGCTAAGAACGTAAAGGAAAAGCACAATCCTGTAGTTAACTTTTTTAATCGAATTGTCTCCAATGGATTTGGTTTTACACTTCGTCATCGCAATAAAAGCTTCTGGACGGCCATCGCCATAATCGTTATCACCACGTTTTCGTTTCGTTTCTTAGGTTCAGAATTTTTGCCAACGCTCAATGAGGGGGCACTGTGGGTAGAAGCCAAATTACCCATGAGTAGCTCGATTAACGAGACAGTAAAATTCGTAAAGATATTTCGTGAGGAATTAAATTCATTTGACGAAGTAGAATCTGTTCTCTCACAAATAGGTCGATCCAACGATGGCACAGATCCTTCTGGGTTCTTTTATGTTCAATGTCAGGTCAACTTGAAACCTCAAAAAGAGTGGGAAAGGGACATCACCACAGAACAGCTCATTGAGGAGATGGATGAAAAACTAAAACAATATCCCGGCATTGTTTACAATTATTCGCAGCCCATCATTGACAATGTGGCCGAAGCAGTGGCCGGTATTAATGCCTCCCTAGCTGTAAAAATATTTGGTGACAATCTGGAGATCATGAATGCAAAGGCCGACTCCATTGCCAATATATTAAGAGGAGTTCAAGGCGTAAAGGACTTGGGTATTCTTCGAAATATTGGTCAACCCGAATTGAGTATTGTTTTGAATCAAAGAAAAATGGCCGCCTATGGCATTACGATTGCCGATGCCGAAACCGTTATTGAAATGGCTATTGGTGGAAAGACAGCAACGAAGTTCTTTGAACAAGAGAAAAAATTTGATGTGAGGGTACGATATGAGGGCGCCTATCGTAAATCGGAACGCGAAATTCAGGACTTAAAAGTTCCATCCATGAAGGGAAACAAGGTGCCATTAAAAGAAATTGCCGAAATAAAAGCAGTGACAGGCCCGGCCTTTATTTATCGAGATAATAACAAGCGTTTTATAGCCATTAAGTTCTCCATTCGAGAGCGCGATTTGGGTAGTACCATCGCAGAGGCTCAAGAAAAAGTGGATGCCCAAATTAAAATTCCTAAAGGATACAGCATCGCCTGGAGCGGGGAGTTTGAAAATCAGGTGCGGGCTCAAAAGCGACTAACGGAAGTAGTACCGATCTGTCTCGTACTTATTTTCTTTTTGTTGTTCATTGCTTTTGGCAATGCGAAAGATGCCGGTTTAGTTTTAGTAAATGTTCCGTTCGCTATGATTGGTGGCATTTTAGCTCTCCATATTACCGGCACTATTTTCAGCATATCGGCAGGCATAGGATTTATTGCGCTGTTTGGAATCTGTATTCAAAATGGCGTGATTTTGATATCCGTATTCAAAAAAAATCTGCAAAATGGAATGCCCATGCAAGCATCACTTATTCGGGGCGTAGAAGAAAGAACAAGGCCCGTAGTGATGACCGCATTGATGGCAGCCATCGGTTTAGTACCAGCAGCAGTATCTACTGGAATTGGCTCTGAAACTCAAAAACCTTTGGCCATTGTTGTAATCGGTGGCCTTGTTTCTGCCACAGTACTCACCTTGTTGATCTTCCCTTTGGTTTTTCAGTGGGGTTATCGCAAAACTATTTCTGTGAAAGCGAAAGACATCACGAAGACAGACTACGAAGATTACGAAGGCTAGTAAAATTATGCTGTCTCGATTAGTCGCTTTATCTATTTTTTTAATCGGATGCCTGGCCATACCAACATTCAGTCAGGATAAGATGAATGAACTGACAGTTGATCGACCAGGAATTGCAGAGGCTCCTTTTACTGTAACACCTGGTATGTATCAATTAGAAACAGGTTTTGACTACTATAAAAAAACTAACGGGGAGATTTATTTTCTACCCGTTAGTTTGTTTCGCACTGGCCTTAGTAAAGCTGCCGAGCTCCGGGTAACCATAAAAAATATTCATGACAAAACGCTGAAAGCCCCCTTGCGTGGAATTGCACCACTTTCCGTGGGAATAAAAACGCATCTCATTGGGCAGCATAGATGGATTCCCGAAACTGATATTTTGGTCGATGTTATCTTCCCCTTAGGTAGCTCAAATCTTCACCCGGAAAATTTGGGGCACGATATACTTCTTCTTTTTCAAAATGACTTTTCGGAAAAATTTACAATCAACTATAATGTCGGATTGATTTGGGATGGCAACACCAACAAAAACCAGTTTACTGCATCACTATGTTTTAATTTCCTTCCCTCCACTAAGGTGGGTCTATTCTTTGAGTATTTTGATTACATCAAACAATCTGGCACAGAAGAACATGGATTGGATGGCGGATTCACTGTGTTGTTAAATTCACACATGCAAGCCGATCTGTCTGCCGGTATTAGTCTGGCTGATGGTAACTTCAACCATTTTATTTCTACGGGTTTATCGTTCCGGTTCTATCGAAAAACAAAAACAAATTGATTAGTTTGTAAGCAAATCTGGGAAATTGCTGAAACTAAGCTATACTATTTTCATTTTCTTCATGGGTCTGCCTGCCCTGGTTTTCTCTCAAATTTCATTCTTCAACATGCCCAATCCGGATATGCTCGCACATCCCGGAGCTGCTTACATCGAGTATGATCGGTATCAGTCGTTGCGCAAAAATAATTCAGTGAATGCCTCGGTTGTTCGTTTTTCATATCAGGTAACAAAATTTCTGGAAGTGGGTGCTAATACCTGGATAAATTCTGACCATCCGCTTGATCCTAACCGAATGGTGCTTGCCACTAAATGGAAGATAAATATTTTTCAAAAAGGAAACATATCCATAACGATGTCTCCGGGAAACTGGAGCAGCGTTTACTTTGAAGAAAATCCAGGCGGTAAGCATTTAATCTACAATTTTATAGGATTCACACACCAGGAAGGTCCGAAAGCCTATACCCGATTCATGTTGGGTGGCTATGGGAAATACGTAGGCAAAATAAGCAACGATAGTTATGGAGCTATTGCAGGGTTGGAGCATCGGTTTAACGATAAAATAGAATTCGTAGCTGATTATTTTCAGGGATCAGGTGAAGGTTTTGGCCTGGCTACCGGCATTGTTTACTATGCCATGGATGATGGGCATAATCTGCCACTGTACTTCGCCTACCAATTTGACAACGACAGCCGGGCTAATGACCTTATCCTTTTTCAAATGGGATATTTTTTTACTGTAAAGAATCACTAAAACTCAGAACCACGCTGTTAAACTTGCCAGAGTCGAGAAACTATTCTTGATATACTTGTTATCAGATGTTTCGAAAATTGAATAATCAGAGGAAAGCTGTCGAGCATCGAGCCTAAATAGTGCGTTATGGCTGACTGCCACATTGAGGCAAACGCCCCAACCGATTACTTCGTAGGGGCTATTCACTGGAGTTATCAGCAATACATTATTCTTGTCTTTAAGTATTTCCAACCGCCCCGAAAGTGAAAATTTTTCATCAAAAGAATACCGGGCAATAAAATTACCTTGCCACCAATTGGCGGTTGGGCCATTCACAAATTCTTGCTGACCAAAATAAATGCAAGAAGTGGCATCAAATTTTTTACCTGGCTTATAAATCCAAAAAATATCCGAAAACAAACGCTGCCGATATGTTGGATTGACATCGGAGCGCTCATCTCCAAAATATACATTCCAATTCCAAAGCATCTTTGAATTTGGCCTAAATTCCAATTGGGTAGCCACGGATTTCTTTTCATTCTTATCATCAATTTGTTGCCATCCATTCAGCAAGTAAGCCTGGCCGGTAAACTTTGAGCTAATAGGTATAAAGAGTTTCACTCCAGACAAATAATAAGGTACATTTTCCGGAGCCAGAGATCTGCTGTACATTAGGTGATCCTTGGAGATCGCACTTTCATTAGTGAACGGTGAACCTAGCACACCAGCATCCAACCAAATATTTTTGTTCGGAAAGAGCTTGACTCCAACGTTTGCTTCCACCAGATTTTTTAATGTGCCTGGCTCAGAAGCGTAATTGGCATTCATGTATGTTCCAAAGCCAGGAACAAAGCGGGCACGAAACTTCGAAGAGCGATAACGAACGTCCAGATAAGCAAGGTTTATATTAAATTCATTATGTTGCGCTGAAGAAACAGCATAAGGTTGTTTTCTACCCCTGGGTTTATTGAAGTAATAGCCGTAGTATGTATCCAAATAACCTCCAATAGCTAAATGACCGATCAATGTTGTTTCAAGGGTATCCATTGTGGCTGTATTGATAACTTGCGCATCTGCTGCCGCAATAGATACCAGAAAAACCGAAACCAAGCCGAGCCTTCTCATATTTTTAAAGTCCGCTGACTTGTCTGTCTTTAGGATATTTGACCTCGTATTTGAAAATCACTTTTTTAGTTTCATTGGCAGCAAGATTGAATTCCCAGACTAACTTGCCTGTATCTTTCGTATACTTTGCGCCAGCCACATCTACAACCGTTACCTCTATCTGCGTGTTCGGAGAAACGGGTACCTGGTCTTCAATAAGTATCTTAATAGCCTCCGCTTTTGTATTGCGCACGGAGATCTCCCAACTGTAACTTTCTTTCTGAGTTGATCCAATGTATTTGCGGGAGGTTAAATCCTTTAATTTCTCACGCTTCACTACAATACGCTTGTCTCTGCCCAGAGAAATCGCCAGCGTATCCTTGATATTATTTGGGTCAATGAATGTTTTCCCTACAAAAGTCCCTTCAAAGAAGATGTTTGCCTCACCAGGCAGCAGGCTGTATTCCTCCCAGCCCGTTGCTCTGGCAATAAGGAATGCATCCTGATCAAGCTTGGGTGCAACGGAATACAAGTAGTCGGCCTTTACCTTGTGGTTTTTAATATCAACGAGTGTAGGCTTTGAAGATGACGTAACTGTATAGGGCAACGCAATATCAAACTCCGTGTTTAACGTTGTTTGAATTGTGCTTACATAATCTGCAACCGTTTCTGCAGGTGCGGCCATAACAACTTCATTTAATTCTTCTTTGTCTTCAGATACGCCCCGTGCTGGCGCACTAGCCATTTTTTTACTCCTGTATTGCTCATAAGCAATTGGCTGATAGAAATCCAGCAACCAGGTATAGAGTTCAGGCTTCAGTCCGCTCAAATTCGGATTGGCAGTGGATAATTTAAGCTTCACATTCTTCCAATCTTCACCGGTGGCTTGTTGTACGTTGGCTTTGTAGCTTAACTGTATAGGACTCTTGCTGTCCGCTGCCCGTAAATCATAAACAGGATACCAGCCCGCATTCGCCACTACATAATTTATATCAAGGTCAACGGCAGTGGGTGCCTCTGCAGAAACACTCACCACAATCTCGCTTGTGTTGCGTGCATAAAGTTCATTTTGATTATTAATCTGCTGCTGAAGTTTATTGATACGTTCGTGAATTTTCTTGATCTTATCATCCTGCTTCATTCGTGAAGTAACAATATCTCCCAAACGGCTCCGATAAAAATCAGCCATTGCTTTTAATTCAGCAACTGTCAGATTCTGGTTGGCGCCTCCAATTTTTTGGTTACTGAGAAGCATCTGTTCTTCCTTATTCAAAATCTCTTTTTGACTTTGCTCTAATAAAACTTGTTTCTGAAAGTAATCAACTGAGTCTTTCATTCCTTTTAATGACCTGGGTAGGTTGAATTCATTTAGGTAATTCTGTTGATGAGTAATGCCCAGAATGATGAAGCCTCCCTTTCCGGTAACTTGAATACTCTGTGGATCCAGTAGTGAAGTAAGTCCGGTTATGATAAGATTGGTTTTGCCTGCTTCGATGCGGGTCTTGGCATCCCTGCTCACCTGTGCTTTGTTGAGAAAAACTGTTACCTGATTAATTTTTGAATCAACTAGCTTATCTACCTGACCAAGCGCAGCCAGCGTACTTAAGGACAAGGCTGCAGAAAGAATTTGATTTTTCATGATTTTCATTTGTTTTCAATAAGATGCCAACCCCAAGCAATTTCCATATTTAAGATGATAATTTTTTAATGTGCTTGAAAATTGACCTTAAAAAGAGATTTTTGTTTCTATGAATGATCACCTACTACCGTATTCTCACCTGTGGAATTTTGCCAACGACATTTTCATAAAAATGGGCTGCCCAAAGGAGCAAGCCCGGCAGGCTGCTGATGTACTGCTCAGTGCTGATTTGCGTGGTATCGATTCTCACGGACTCGCCCGTCTAAGCGGATATGTGAGGCTCTGGGAAGCTAAAAGAATAAACGCCAAGCCTACTATCAAAATCGTTCATGAATCGCCAAGCACGGCTGTGGTTGATGGAGATCAGGGGCTAGGATTGGTGGTTGCACCAAGGGCTATGGAGATTGCTATAGATAAGGCTAAATCCTGCGGCACCGGCTGGGTGGCCGTTAAGAACTCAAATCATTTTGGCATAGCAGGCTATCATGCGATGAAGGCACTTCCACACGATATGATTGGTATGGCCATGACAAACGCAAGCCCTTTAGTAGCGCCTACATTTTCTATAGAACGATTGCTGGGCACAAATCCTATTTGTGTAGCTATACCCGCTGGAGAGCAGCCGCCTTTTGTCGCTGACTTCGCCACTACAACAGCTGCCAACGGGAAACTTGAAATTCTTCAGCGTAAAAACGAGAATGCCCCCGAAGGTTGGATCCAGACGAAGACAGGAGTTCCTTCAACCAACCCCAATGAACTGAAAGAAGGTGGTGCGCTCGTTCCACTGGGCAGTGACCGCGAGCACGGAAGTCACAAAGGGTTTTGTCTGGGAGCCTGGGTAGATATTTTTTCTGCCGTTTTGAGTGGTGCCAATTATGGCCCCTGGGTTCCTCCGTTTGTAAGCTTTCTTTCTCCTCCTGCCGATCCGGTGGGAGATGGTATTGGTCATTTTTTTGGCGCTATGCGAGTGGATGCATTTCGTCCTGCCGATGAGTTCAAACTACACATGGATAAATGGATAACACGATTCCGTGAGGCAAAAACAATTGAAGGCCAGGATCATCTTATTATTCCGGGTGACCCGGAGCGGGAAAGTGAAAAACAAAGAATGCAGGAAGGGATTCCCTTAAATTCGAAAGTAGCTGAGGACTTGAAAGGCCTCGGAGTTAAGTTTAACGTCCGGTTTTAAAAAGAGAAGAATACCCTGAGTACCCAGGGAGAGGCAAAGGCACGCTCTTGTTGACTGTAGAGCACATCATACAGGCCCATCACATTTAGTGCGCCACGATTACCAAGAGGTTGAGAATACCCGAGTCCTAATAATAATCTGTCGAAATTTCTACGCTGGGTATTTCCTACTGTTGGTGTATTGATCAGGTTATACTCACCATACGCAAATAACTGACTAAAATTATAGCGGAGAAAAGGACTAAACCCATATTGATCGATCGTGAACTTGGGCTTAAAATCAGGATAGCTGTAATGTTGCCAGGAGATTCCTGTGCCAACTGAAAATTTCTGAGTCACCATGTAACCAATAATCGGACTTAGTCCGTAATAGAAATAGCGATTGCCAAATCCATCGGTGCCGCCATTGAGGCCTAAACCACCTCCTACATAAACTCTCTCTTTCCACGAAGGTGGAGCATTTTCATCAATCTGCCGCTGAGCTGAAGTAACAAACGCTATCAAAATTAATCCCACAAAAAAAACAAAACACTTCATCAGCCAGTTCAATTTTCTTGAATAATAAAAATGTCTTCTTTCTCCTTTTTCATAAGGTACTTTTCACGGGCAAACTTCTCTAAAAGTTCCTTGTTGGTCATCAACTCTTTTCGGTCCTTCTCCACTTCGGTTATTTTTTCCTGATAGTATTCTTTCTCGTCATTAAGCGATCTTAGTTTAGCTCCCATCTTGAAACGCGAAATCAGATCGTTGGAGTCCAAAAAAGTGAGCCAGACCAGAAAGCAAATGAGGGTAACGGAATAGAAATTCTTAAATACAGGAGGAAGTTTCTTCAGCATAAGTTTAAAAAATGGCAATACGAAGATACTATTTTTTTAGAAATAAAAAGCGGCTAAAAAGCGAAGAAGGCTTCAACTTTACGTCTGAAGCCTTCTGTATTTGTCTTTCAACGTTGCAGTTACTTAATCAGTCTCCATTGTTCTTTGAGAACTGATATTCCCTCTTGCGTATGAAGGTGAAGACTTAACAACTCGCTTTTAATAAGCTTCAATTGAAATTGATACTGTTGATGCGTGAAAGGGCAATTATAAATTCCTTTCCCCAATCTAAATCGCATCAGCTCCACGGAGTGTAGAATGCGAGTACCCAATATGCGTTGATTTTGCGCATTCGTCCACACCACTTCTCCCTGGAAAACCGAGTCGATTTCGTAAATTAATATACGAATCGTGTTGTCTGCGTTCTCCCAGATACCCGTAATCTTTGAACCAAATTCTTCGGCTGAATTTCTTATCCAAAAGAATAAGAGCGCCAACCCACCAACAACTAAAAAAACCACTAAATACATCATCACGTTACCGTTCATTGTTTTATAATTTGTCATTGATAAGGCAAAAAGCATACTCGTAACTGACTTCTGAATTTTTATTTTGTAATCCTCAAAAACAACTATTTTATAGGGATTGCCGGCCGATCGCCTTGTTTTGCAATAAAGTTTGGTTTAAAATGGCACTTACTTTCCCATTTCAGGATTAAAAACTCCTCTTTATGACTTCTGAAGAAATCAATCGGATTGCCATTGAATGGTTTGATGCCTTTAACCATCACGATCTTGAGAAGTTACTTTCCTTATATGCTGAGAATGCCGAGCACTATAGCCCTAAACTGAAGTTGCGCTTGCCGGAAACAAACGGTCTTATAAAGGGCAAAGGAGCGTTGAGGCAATGGTGGAAAGACTCCTTTGATCGTTTGCCATCGCTACGCTACCATGTCGTTCAGCTTACACCTTATGATAATCGGGTGTTCATGGAATACACACGACAAGTAGAGGGCGAAGAAGACCTTAGGGTAGGAGAAACACTTGAAATTAAGGACGGCCTGATTGTGGGTTCCAGGGTTTATCATAGTTAGGAAGAAACTCAATTCGAGGAGTTGTCAAAACAAAAAACCTCTGCGAGATATCTCGCAGAGGCTCGTAAAAATTGACGCGCTATCTTCTAAAGGTTTCTCCCGGGAAAATAAGCTACCTCTCCCAGCTCTTCTTCAATGCGCAACAACTGATTGTATTTAGCCATCCTGTCGGAGCGTGAAGCAGAACCGGTTTTAATCTGGCCTGTATTAAGCGCTACTGCAAGGTCTGCTATCGTGCTGTCCTCAGTTTCACCAGAGCGATGTGACATTACACTCTTGTAAGAATTATTCTTAGCCAATGTAACAGCATTGATAGTTTCCGTGAGGCTTCCAATCTGATTTACTTTCACCAAAATGGCATTAGCCACACCTTTATCAATTCCTTCCTGAAGGCGGGTCACGTTTGTTACAAACAAATCATCGCCTACCAATTGTACCTTCTTACCAATGCTGTCGGTTACAGCCTTCCATCCCGCCCAGTCGTCTTCGGCCAATCCATCCTCTAGAGAAATGATGGGATATTTTTTAGACCAGTTGGTCCAGTACTCGGCCATCTCCAATGGCTTTAACTTTCTGCCTGAGGATTTTTTAAATGTATAGGTTTTCGTCTTGCTGTCATAAAATTCGGAAGCAGCCGGATCTAACGCAATAAAGATATCCACACCCGGTTTGTAGCCTGCCTTCTCGATCGCCTTCAGCACAATTTCAATTGCCTCTTCATTGGATTTGATATTGGGCGCAAATCCGCCCTCATCTCCCACATTGGTGGAAAGACCTTTATCGTGTAATACTTTCTTTAATGTATGAAATACTTCAGCGCCCATCTGCAATGCTTCTGAAAACGTGTCGGCCCCTACAGGCATCACCATAAATTCCTGAAAGTCGATGGAGTTGTCCGCATGACTTCCTCCATTGAGGATATTCATCATGGGCACGGGGAGCGTGTTGGCATTAACACCTCCTATATAGCGGAACAGGGACTGACCACATTCCATGGCAGCAGCTTTGGCAACGGCAAGGGAAACACCAAGTATAGCGTTGGCTCCCAGCTTTCCTTTATTCGGAGTACCGTCCAACTCAATCATCACCTTATCAATCAAACTTTGATCAAACACATCAAAGCCCACAATCTCTGTGGCGATTTTTGTGTTGACATTACCAACTGCCTTTAGGACTCCTTTGCCCATGTATTTTTTCTTATCGCCATCACGGAGCTCAACTGCTTCATGTGAGCCAGTGGATGCACCAGAGGGAACAGCCGCTCGGCCAAAAGCCCCGGTCTCAGTAAATACATCAACTTCAATAGTAGGATTGCCACGGCTATCTAATATTTGACGGGCGTGAATGCTTTCGATTAAACTCATGGGATTTTAGATTTAGGATGTGAGATTTATGATTTGTTTATAGTTTTTACTGATGCTGCGAATATTGCTGTTAACTCATCTGATTCCTTGATTAAGACATTCAGCTCTTTATCGTCCCTCTCCATCAATTCAACGTCAGAAATGAAAGTGAGCCAAAAATTGCTTTCATCTGCCTCCTCCAACACTATTTTTAATTTATTGGAGAAATCTGCCTTTGATTTGGCCCTGTTAGCAGCCCTGTAATTGGCAGCAACGGAAGAAGATGATTTCAACAACTGATATGTAATCACTTTTGCTGCTTCAGATTTGGGCAACCGGTTTATTACTCTGAAGACCTTTATCGCAAATTGCCGTGTCCGTTCGAGCAATTCATATTTATCCATACCTTAAATCTAAAATCTCACATCCTAAATCTTAAATCAAACGAATCATTTCAAGAAACTGGTCAAACAAATACCTCGAATCATGAGGCCCTGGTGAAGCTTCCGGATGGTACTGCACTGAAAATGCTTTTTTGTTCTTCAGTCGGATTCCCATGATGGTGCTATCATTTAAGTGGACATGAGTCACCTCTACGTCTTTATTGTTTTCAATATCTTTTTCGCTCACGGCAAAACCATGATTTTGAGATGTCATCTCGCCCAGGCCTGTTACCAGATTTTTGACAGGATGATTCAATCCTCGATGACCATGGTGCATTTTGTATGTAGAGATTCCAGAGGCCAGCGCCAGCAACTGATGACCCAGGCAAATTCCAAATACAGGCTTGCCCGAATCAAGCATCTCTTTTACTGTTTTAACGGCATAGTCCATCACAGCAGGATCTCCCGGTCCATTCGAAATAAAATAGCCATGAGGGTTCCATGCCTTCATTTCTGAGAAACTTGTTCTGGCTGGAAACACCTGAACGTAACAGTCTCTTTCTGCAAGGTTTTTAAGGATACTTGATTTAATACCAACATCCAATGCGGCTACTTTATAGGTGGCCGATTTGTTTCCGAAAAAATAAGGTTTCGCTGTACTTACTTTTGAAGCCAGTTCTAGGCCGTCCATGGATGGCACTTTTTTCAACTCTTCTTTCAGCTGCTCGGGTGATAGCACCGATGAAATAATAGCATTCATGGCACCCTTGCTTCGGATATGACGCACCAGTTGTCGTGTATCAATGTCGGAGATTCCTACTATCTGATGCTTCTCCAAATATTGCTGAAGACTTTCCGTTGCTGTTTTACGACTGAATTCGTCTGAAAAATCATTAACAACAAGTCCGCTAATCTTAGGCGTGGCAGATTCCTGCTCGTCATCTTCCGTCCCATAATTACCAATATGAGCAGTTGTGTTTACAACAATTTGCCCATAGTAAGAAGGATCTGTATAAATCTCCTGATATCCGGTCATTCCGGTGTTAAAGCAAATCTCCCCTCCTGTCGTTCCCTTTTTTCCTATCGATTTCCCTTCCACTAAAAATCCGTCCGCAAGTAGTAAGTAGGCTTTATCGCTCAAAGTGTATTGATGTTGGTTGGGCAAAAATAATTCCTCATTTCTTAAGATGGGCCGAAAGTGCCTTTTATTTTGCCGCATCCGATTGTCCAATCCGTAAGCTGGTCAAAGTGCGGCCAAATTCGGAAAAGGACAATAAAAAAGGGATTGAATTACTTCAATCCCCTTGGTACTTATTAGTTGGCTTCAACTAATCCTTCTTCTTAGAAGTCTTTTTTGTCGCCTTTTTTGGCTTTTCTTCTGTCGCTACAGGTGTTTCTGCCACCACTTCAGACTCAGCTCCTTCTTTTTTACCGGCCTTCTTTCCTCTGCGTGTCTTCGCCTTCTTCTCTGCTCCACCCTTCTTATAGAGGTCATTAAAATCTACCAATTCCATAAGGCACATCTCGGCATTGTCACCAAGACGGACGTCTCCAAACTTAATAATGCGGGTGTATCCACCGGCACGCTCGGCAATACGTCCTGCCACTTCTCCGAATAATACCTGTACAGAATCCTTATTCTGGAGATAAGAGAATACAGTCCTGCGAGAGTGAGTTGAATCTGTCTTTGCCTTGGTGAGCAAAGGCTCAACATATTTTCTCAACGCTTTTGCTTTGGCAACAGTCGTAGTGATTCTTTTGTTAAGAATCAACGAAGAAGCCATATTGGAAAGCATCGCTTCACGGTGGGGCGTCTGACGGCCCAGGTGATTATTTTTCTTTCCGTGTCTCATTAGTCTTCATCCAGTTTATATTTTGCGAGATCCATTCCAAACGTAAGGTTCTTCTCGGCTACTAATTGTTCCAATTCGGCCAATGACTTTTTTCCAAAGTTTCTGAATTTCATCATGTCAGAAATCTCCAATTGAACCAGCTCTCCTAACGTCTTGACATCAGCTGCTTTTAAGCAGTTGTAAGCACGAACGGATAGATCAAGGTCATGAAGCCCTGTCTTCAACAGCTTACGCATATGAAGCATTTCCTCATCTACCTGCTCTATTTCGCTGTCTTTTCCGGTCTCTAACTCGATTGACTTATCAGAGAACAAGCGGAAATGCTGAATCAAAATATGGGCTGCACCCTCGAGTGCTTTTTCAGGATGAATTGAACCATCCGTCTCAATGTCAACCAATAGTTTTTCGTAGTCAGTCTTTTGCTCAACGCGAGTGTTCTCCACGCTGTACTTCACATTCTTCACGGGAGTGAAAATGGCATCGATAGGAATAAATCCAAATACCTGCTCAGTCGGTTTATTTTCCTCTGCTGGTAAATAGCCTCTTCCTTTTTCAATGGTCAATTCAATTTCGAAATGAGAAGATTCATCCAGATTGCAGATAACATGCTCAGGATTAAGAATTTCAAAGGCATTTGTAACCTTGGCGATATCTCCGGCCTTGAACTGCTTCTGCTTTTTGATATTGACGGTAACTTTGGTTTCAAAGTTATCAGCCACCTTTCTCAGGCGAACCTGCTTCAGGTTGAGGATAATTTCAGCAACATCTTCAACAACCCCCTCAATCGTAGAGAATTCATGCAACACACCTGGAATTTTAATTCCCGTGATTGCATATCCTTCCAGCGAAGAAAGAAGAATTCTTCTTAAGGCATTACCAATAGTAACACCATATCCTTTCTCTAAGGGCTTGAATGTGAAAAGGCCGTGGAAATCATCTGACTTTTCCATTACCACTTTCTCCGGCATTTGAAATGCTAATATTGACATAAGCAATTTTAATTTAAAGGGTTAAGAATTACTTGGAGTACAATTCGACAATCAACTGCTCATTGATGTTTTCAGGGATATCCTGACGGGAAGGAAGGTTCATTAACTTTCCTACCATGTCATGGCTATCCCACTCCAACCAATTGTATTTTTTTGCCGACTGTGTCGACAAACTATTTGTAATCGTCTCAAGTGATTTGGATTTCTCTCTGACCTCCACCGTATCACCAGGTTTTAATGCAAATGAAGGAATATTAACCACCTCACCGTTTACAAGGATGTGTTTGTGACCAACCAATTGACGCGCTCCTCTGCGTGTGGTAGCTATACCTAAACGATAAACCGTATTGTCCAAACGAGACTCAAGCATTTGCAGCAACACTTCGCCAGTTACACCTTTCTTACGGGTTGCCTTGTCGAAGGTATGAGCGAACTGTCTTTCCAAAACACCATAAATGTATTTTGCCTTCTGCTTCTCCGCCAGCTGGATCGCGTATTCCGACTGCTTACGCTTCTTGCCTTTTCCATGCATACCGGGAGCATAGTTCTTCTTCTGCAATGCCTTGTTATCGCCCAGAACAGGCTCATTGAACCTTCTGGAAATTCTAACTTTGGGACCTGTGTATCTTGCCATTTTCTATTTTTGATTTAAGAATTAAGACTTACGATTTCTCGTAACTCCCAATCAAATTTTTTATTCTTTCAAAGTCTAAATCGTAAATTCTAAAATCTTAATTCGTAAATATTTAAACTCTTCTCTTCTTTGGAGGACGGCATCCGTTGTGCGGCATCGGGGTCATATCCTTAATGGTAGTAACCTCTATTCCAGCACCCTGAATTGTCCTGATCGCTGACTCACGTCCAGCACCCGGACCTTTGACGAAAACCTCTACTTTACGAACGCCCAATTCAAAGGCTTTAGTAGCACACTCCTGAGCTGCTGTCAATGCTGCGTAGGGTGTATTTTTCTTTGATCCTTTGAATCCCATTTTTCCAGCCGATGCCCAAGAAATTACCTGACCTGTGGTGTTGGTTATGGAAATAATGATATTGTTAAAAGTAGCTTGAATGTGTACCTGGCCAACGGCCTCAACGGTCACCACACGCTTTTTACTTTTATCCTTCTTTTTTTCAACCGGAGCTGCCATATCAAATAGTATTCAGTTCGTTAATTAACCTTTCGTTGCCTTCTTCTTGTTGGCCACTGTCTTACGCTTTCCTTTACGAGTACGAGCGTTGTTCTTAGTGTGCTGGCCACGCACGGGCAATCCTCTGCGATGGCGTTGTCCGCGATAGCATCCGATATCCATCAGTCGCTTCACGCTAAGCTGAATTTCAGACTTCAGTGCGCCTTCAATTTTAAATTTCTCAGCGATAATGGTACGGATGGCATTTGATTCATCATCATTCCAATCCTTAACCTTCTTATCCCAACTCACATTAGAGTGCGTAAGAATATACTGAGCGGTCCTGCGACCAATACCGAAAATATAGGTAAGGCTAATTTCGCCTCTCTTGTTATCGGGAATATCTACACCAGCAATACGTGCCATAATTATCCTTGTCTTTGTTTATACCGAGGGTTCTTTTTGTTGATCACATACAGCTTGCCCTTGCGCCTGATGATTTTGCAATCGGCACTGCGTTTCTTTATGGATGCTCTTACTTTCATATCACTTATATCTAAACGTTATCCTGCCCTTTGTTAAATCATAAGGCGACATTTCTAACCTAACTTTATCTCCTGGCAGAATGCGGATGTAATTCATCCTCATTTTACCCGAAATATGTGCCAACACTTCATGCCCGTTTTCCAACTGTACCCGGAACATTGCGTTGGACAATGCTTCCTGAATAGTTCCGTCCTGCTCTATCGATTTTTGTTTCGCCACTGATACAAATAATTTTTTTCGATGTACTCATGTGTTGTCAAAATCTCTGTCCTATCCTCAAAAATTGCCACCATGTGCTCAAAATGAGCTGAAGGTTTTTTGTCTTTTGTCCGGATCGTCCATCCATCTCTTTCTTGCACTACATTTTTTGTCCCCATGTTGATCATCGGCTCAATCGCGAAGACCATCCCCGGCACAATCTTTACTCCCTTTCCCCGTTTCCCATAATTCGGTACTTCCGGATCTTCATGAAGATTTCTTCCTACACCATGCCCTACTAACTCCCTCACTACTCCGTAACCAAACTGCTCAACGTGGTTTTGAATTGCAAAACCAACATCGCCAATTCTATTCCCGGCCTTTGCCTGCTCTATTCCAACATACAACGAATCATATGTCCGATTGAGCAAGTTCAGTACTTCTTTACTTACACGCTCAAGTGGGTAAGTATAGGCGGAGTCACTATGAAACCCTTTGAACAAGACTCCGCAATCCACGGAGATAATGTCTGTTTCCTTCAGTTCGTACGCGCCCGGAAATCCGTGCACCACAACCTCATTGATCGATATACACAGAGCCGCAGGAAAACTACCGTTGTAGTCTTTGAAGGATGGAATTCCACCATGATCCCTTATAAACTCTTCAGCGATTCTATTCAGTTCACTGGTTTTCACCCCCGGTTTTACCCGTTTGGCTACTTCCCCATGCGCCTTGCCTAAAATTTGGGCGCTTTCTTTTATGATCTGTATATCCTCTGCCGTCTTTAAATGAACCATTTAAAAACCTAAGCCGCAGCAAATTGAGAACGTCCTTTCACCCTCCCTGATTTCATCATTCCTTCATAATGCCTCATCAGCAAATAACTTTCAATCTGCTGGAGTGTGTCTAACACAACACCCACCAAAATCAAAAGTGAAGTACCACCGTAGAATTGAGCAAAATTTTGAGTAATGCCCGTCTTCACTGCAAATGCTGGAAGAATTGCTACGATTGCCAAAAAGATGGCACCTGGTAGAGTAATCTTTGATAGAATACTATCGATAAATTCAGCTGTCTGTTTTCCCGGTTTAATACCTGGAACAAAACCGCCATTTCTTTTCAAGTTATCGGCAATGTCGTTTGACGGAACAGTGATTGCCGTATAGAAGAACGTGAATATAAGAATCAATGAGGCAAACAATAAGTTGTATTGCCATGATGTGAAGTCTGCAAACGTTGAACCTACGTATGCGCCAATATCGCTATCTCTCCACAAACCAGCCATCAATGGTGGTATAAACATCAATGCCTGAGCAAAGATGATTGGCATAACGCCCGCTGAATTCAATTTTAAGGGAATGAAATCGCGCTTTCCACCGTAAAGTTTATTTCCTACTACCTGCTTGGCATACTGAACGGGTATTCTTCTTGTGGCTTGTGTTAATGCTATAACACCCACTACCACAAAGAACAAGGCAAGTGCCTCAATTATGAAAAGGAGTAACCCACCCATTCCTTTAGCATCAATCTCCTGATAAATAGCTGCCGGGAAGCGTGATACAATGCCAATCATAATCAGCATGCTTATACCGTTTCCAATTCCTTTGTCGGTTATCCTTTCGCCCAACCACATGCAGAACATGGTACCAGCTACCAGAATCATTATAGAAGACACCGTAAAGAATAACCCTGGGTAATACACCGCATCGGGTGTAACCAAAATGGTTGAGTTAAGGTACGCGTAAGACTGTGCCGCTGTAATCAGAATGGTCAGCACTCGCGTGAATTGATTTAATTTTTTTCTTCCACTATCTCCCTCTTTCTGCATCTTGGAGAACTTGGGAACGGCCACTGTTAATAACTGCACCACAATAGAAGCAGAGATATAAGGCATGATGCCCAACGCAAAAATAGAAGCACGACTAAACGAACCTCCTAAGAACGTATTAAGAAGGTCAAAAATACCTCCCTGCGAACTCACTAATTTTGTTGAATCAACTCCAGGCAGCACAATGTGAGACCCTAATCTGAAAATAATCAGAAAGCCTATGGTGTTGAGGATCCTGACCCGAAGGTCATCGATCGAAAAAATATTCTTTATGGTGGTGAAGAACCTCTTCATTTCTAAACTTTAGTAGCTGTTCCTCCAGCCGTTTCAATAGCTTTGGTAGCGGTTACCGAAAATGAATGAGCTTCAACGCTGACTTTTGCTTTCAATTCACCTCTGCCTAAGATCTTTACTTTGTCATTCTTGCCGACAATACCGTTATCAATCATCAGCTTAATGCTTAATGCTGAAGCGTTGGTCTTCTTTGCCAGCTCTTCAAGCGCATCTAAATTGATCGCTTTGAAATAAACCTTGTTGTTATTCTTGAAGCCAAACTTAGGAACACGTCTTTGCAATGGCATCTGACCTCCTTCAAAACCAACCTTTGTATGATGGCCAGAACGAGATTGAGCTCCCTTATGTCCACGACCTGCAGTGCTTCCGCCAGATCCCTGGCCTCTGCCCAATCGCTTATTATTATTTGTGGACCCTGCTGCGGGTTTCAATTCGTGCAATTTCATATTATAGGGCTTTTACGCTCACCAAATGATTAACTTTTTTCACCATTCCCTGAATCTGCGGGGTGTATTCTACTTCTACAGAGCGGTGCACTTTACCTAGACCCAGCGACTGAATGGTCTTCTGCTGAGTTTCGGGTCTCTTAATCATACTCCGGGTCTGGGTAATTCTAACTTTCGCCATAACGCTTAACCGTTAAAAACTTTAGACAATGAAATTCCTCTGTTTCGAGCGATGGACTGTGCATCACGCATATTTGTCAATGCCTTAAAAGTAGCTTTCACCACATTGTGCGGATTCGAAGATCCTTTTGACTTTGCTAACACGTTATGAACGCCTGCGCTTTCCAACACTGCGCGCATAGCACCACCCGCTATTACTCCTGTTCCATCTGATGCCGGCTTCAATAAAACCAAACCACCGCCAAATTTTCCAATTGACTCGTGTGGAACTGTTCCTTTAATAATAGGAACCTTCACCAAGTGTTTTTTTGCATCATCAATTCCTTTTGTGATTGCATCGGTTACTTCATTGGCTTTTCCAAGTCCGTAGCCCACCACGCCATTTCCATCTCCAACTACAACAATGGCTGCGAAGCTGAATCTTCTTCCACCTTTTACCACTTTCGCTACACGCTGAATGGCAACCACTTTCTCTTTGAGATCAATCTCGCTTGCCTTTACTGTACTGACGTTACTTTGTGTCATGCGCTCTTAAAATTTTAAACCGCCTTCCCTGGCTCCTTCGGCCAAGGCCTTGATATTACCATGATATAAATAACCATTACGGTCAAATACAACGTTGCTCACTCCTGAAGCCACTGCCTTCTCGGCTACTTTCTTACCAACAGCTTTAGAGATTTCAATCTTTACGCCACCTTTCTTATCCAGCTCTACTGAGGAAGCAGCTGCAATCGTGTGACCTTTTGAGTCATCGATAAGCTGAGCATAAATTACTTTGTTGCTGCGAAAAACTGATAGCCTGGGACGATCAGAGGTTCCTTCGAGCCTCTTGCGTACACCCATCTTTATCCTGCTTCTGCGTTCTGTCTTTACGTTCGTCATGATCTTAAATTATTTAGCAGCTGCTTTACCCGCCTTTCTACGAACAAACTCACCAGTATAACGAATACCTTTTCCTTTGTATGGCTCAACTTTGCGTAGCGACTTAATCTTTGCAGCGATCTGTCCGATCAGCTGTTTATCAATACCTTCCAGAATAATGGTTGGATTCGCACCTTTCTCGGTAATGGCTTGAACCTTTAACTCCTTAGGAATAGCCAAAAAGATGCTATGCGAATAGCCTAAGCTCAATTCTAAAACATTGGCCTGTGCCGTTACTTTGTAACCCACACCAACCAACTCTAATTGTTCTTTATATCCATTGCTTACACCATTTACCATATTGGCAATAAGTGCTCTATAGAGACCATGCATTGCCTTATGTCTTTTCTGCTCGGTGGGACGAAGCACAACCACTTCGCCATTCTCCTGATTGATTTTGAAATCGGGATCAAGCACCTGGTGCAATTCTCCTTTAGGTCCTTTTACACTTACCTTATGATTAGAGAAAGTGCAGGTTACACCTTTTGGAATTGCTATGGGAAGTCTACCTATACGTGACATGCTTGTTGAATTAATAGATATAACATAAAACCTCGCCTCCAACATTCAACGCCTTCGCTTCCTTGTCGGTAATTACTCCTTTGGAAGTAGAAAGAATAGCGATTCCCAATCCGTTTAATACTTTAGGAAGCTCATCAGCTGGTTTGTATTGGCGTAATCCCGGAGAACTTATTCTTGCCAGTTTAGTAATGGCAGACTCTTTCGTTTCAGGATTATATTTCAACGCGATCTTGATATTGCCTTGCTTGTTGGTTGTATCCTCAAACTTGTAATTCAGGATGTAACCCTTGTCAAACAATACCTTTGTCACTTCTTTCTTCAAGTTAGAAGCGGGAACATCAACAACACGGTGACGCGCCTTGATGGCGTTTCTCAACCGGGTTAAGTAGTCTGCAATTGGATCAGTCGTTTTCATTATAATTAAAAAGCAAACCCGCTTTTAAAACGGGGCTGCAAAGTTATTGAATCCTTTCCTTTATTCAAATAAACCCGGAAGTTAATAAAACCGCCTCCAGGCCTTGTTTTTACCAGCTTGCCTTGGTCAAGCCAGGGATTTTACCATCCGAAGCCATCTGACGGAACTGGTTCCGGCATAGCCCGAATTTACCCATGTAACCACGTGGTCTTCCGGTAAGCTTGCAACGGTTCTTGATCCTCACGGCTGACGAACTGCGTGGCAGCTTGTCCAACCCAGCCCAATCTCCGGCTTTCTTCAACGCCTCGCGCTTCGCCTTGTAGCGTTCCACCAACTTCACCTTCTTATTGTCTCTTGCGATGATCGATAATTTTGCCATATCGGTTAATTTTTTGTTACAAAAGGCATCCCCAATGCTTTCAGCAATTCATAGCTTTCCTCATCTGTGGTTGCTGAGGTCACTACGGTGATGTCCATTCCATTGATTTTAGAAACCTTATCAATCGATATCTCCGGGAAGATGATCTGCTCCTTTACACCTAATGTATAGTTACCACGACCATCAAATCCTTTATCACTTACTCCCTTGAAATCACGAACGCGAGGCAATGCAACATTTACAAGCCTGTCCAAAAATTCGTACATGCGGTCGCCACGAAGGGTTACTTTCACACCGATAGGCACGTTTGACCTCAGCTTGAAGTTGGAAATGTCCTTTTTAGATTTTGTTGGAACAGCTTTCTGGCCAGAGATGGTGGTGATCTCTTCAAGACCAACATCAATCATCTTCTTATCCGCCACTGCAGCACCAATTCCTTTGTTGATGCAAATTTTTTCGATTTTAGGCACCTGCATGACCGACTTGTACTGAAACTTCTGCTTCAGAGCCGGTACGATTTCCGCCAGGTATTTGTCTTTTAGTCTAGCCATTACTTAATAAGTTCTCCGGTTTTCTTAGAATATCGCTGAAGCTTACCTTTTTCGTTAAGCTTTCTTCCTGTTCTGGTTGCCTTGCCGCTGGCCGGATCAATCAACATCAAATTACTGATGTGAATCGTTCCTTCCATTTTCTTAATACCGCCCTCGGGCTTTCCGGCAGAAGGCTTCTGGTGTTTTGTCACCATATTTCTTCCTTCTACAATGGCCCTGTTTTTCTCAACGAGTATTTCCAAGACTTTGCCTGTCTTATCCTTATCCTCGCCAGCGATCACTTTTACCGTATCTCCCTTGCGGATATGGAGCTTAGGTTGTTTGTTGTACTTCCTTTCCATCTTATAATACTTCTGGGGCCAATGAAACAATTTTCATAAACTGCTTTTCGCGAAGCTCACGTGCCACAGGGCCGAAAATACGGGTACCCCTTGGTTCGTTTTGAGCATTCAATAAAACGGCAGCGTTATCTTCGAAACGGATATACGATCCGTCCTTTCTTCTGATCTCTTTCTTTGTGCGCACTACCACTGCCTTGGATACGGTACCTTTCTTAACCTGGCTGGTAGGTATGGCCGACTTAATGGTAACCACAATAGTATCTCCAACACTGGCGTAGCGTCTGTGTGTGCCACCTAGTACATGAACCACGAGCACCTCTTTAGCTCCGCTATTGTCTGCAACGATAAGTCTGCTTTCGTTTTGTATCATGATTACTTCGCTTTTTCGATAATTTCAACCAATCTCCATCTCTTATTCTTGCTCAATGGACGAGTCTCCATGATCCGTACGGTATCACCAATTCCAGCGGCATTTTGCTCATCATGTGCCATCAGCTTGGTGGTCTTCTTCATGAATTTTCCATAGATCGGATGCTTCACTTTGCGTTCGATAGCAATCGTGCAGCTTTTGGTCATCTTATTGCTGACAACTTTGCCTATCCTTTCTTTCCTAAGGTTCCTTTCTTCCATGATCAATTACTTTTGAAGTGCTTTTGCCGTTAATTCCGTTTTCAACCGGGCGATGAGCTTGCGGGTCTCGTTAATCTTCATCGGATTTTCGATGGCCGAAATCTGGTGTGCGAACCTCATCTTGCGAAGCGCTTCCTGCTCACTTCCGATTTTCTCCTTAAGCTCAACTAAGCTCAATCCCTTAATTTCTGCGTTTTTCATTTTATACCTTATTCAACGTAGTCTCTCCTGATTGTAAATTTGGTCTTCAAGGGAAGTTTTCCTTCCGCCAGTGCCAATGCTTCTTTTGCTGTGGCAATGTTTACTCCACCCGCTTCAAACAAAATCGTTCCCGGCTTCACTACTGCTACCCAATATTCTGGTGCTCCTTTACCTTTACCCATCCTCACCTCTGCAGGTTTACGCGTAATGGGCTTATCGGGGAAAATGCGAATCCATACCTGACCTTCACGTTTCATAGCGCGAGTTACAGCCACACGAGCGGCTTCTAACTGTCTTGCAGTGATCCATCCTGCTTCCATCGACTTTAATGCAAAGGATCCAAATGCGATTGAATGGCCTCTTGTTGCCATTCCCTTCACACGGCCTTTTTGCATTTTTCTAAACTTGGTCCTCTTAGGCTGTAACATGTTATTCTACTTTGCTATGCGTCTTTCTACCTAATTATCTTTTTCCACCTCGTCCGGCACCACCTGGGCGACTTCCGCCTCTATCGCCACCGCGATCACCAGCACCTCTTCTCTCACCTCCGCGTTCGCCACCTCTTTCATTTCTTTCTCCACGAGGGCCGCCACGTCTATCGCCTGCTCCTGGCGCTCCTCCTTTATTCTCTCCAGCTGCGTTGCTCACCATCCCAATGTTTGGTGACAAGTCACGCTTTCCAAAAATTTCTCCTTTGAACACCCACACTTTGATACCAATCTTTCCGTACACAGTTTGTGCTTCAGAGATTGCATAATCAATGTCTGCGCGAAGTGTATGCAATGGAATTCTTCCTTCCTTATATTGTTCAGCGCGGGCCATATCAGCTCCAGCTAAACGGCCCGAAACTTTCACTTTAATTCCTTCTGCTCCCACACGCATGGCAGAAGCAATTGCCTGCTTCATGGCTCTGCGGTAAGAAATTCTAGCCTCTAATTGCTGGGCGATTGATTCACCTACCAACTTCGCATCCAACTCAGGGCGTTTTATTTCGAAGATGTTGATTTGAACATCTTTGCCTGTCAATTTTTTTAACTCTTCTTTGATTTTATCAACCTCTGTTCCTCCCTTGCCTATCACTACTCCTGGGCGAGCTGTATGGATCGTCAGTGTAACGCGCTTCAACGTGCGTTCGATCACGACCTTCGCTATACCACCTTTTTGAATACGGGCATCAACATACTTTCTGATCTTGTGGTCCTCGACCAATTTATCGGAAAAATTATTGCCACCGAACCAACTGGAATCCCAGCCGCGGACGATTCCTAATCTGAATCCTACAGGGTTAATTTTCTGTCCCATTATTCGTTCGTTTCTTTAACTGCGTTCTTCTTGCTTTTCTTTTCTTCTGCCGGCATGGTGTCTACTACGAGCGTGACATGGTTTGATCTCTTTCTCACCCGATGAGCCCTACCCTGAGGAGCTGGTCTCAATCGCTTAAGCATGCGTCCACCATCAACAAAAATATCTTTAACGAAGAGGTTGGCCTCTTCCAGTTTCACTTCGGTGTTCTTGGCTTCCCAATTAGAAATGGCTGAGAGCAGAAGCTTCTCCAATTTAGCTGCAGGATGCATTGCCTCATACTTGAGAATGCTGAGCGCATGACTTACACGCTGACCTCTGATTAAGTCCGCCACCAATCTCATTTTGCGAGGAGAGGAGGGAACATTTTTAAGGTATGCTGTAGCAGGGCCTTTTTTGGCAGCCTCTTTGATCGCCTCAAGTTTGGCTCTTTTTACTACCGATCTCTTTGTTTTCTTTTCTACCGTTTCCATAAGAAAGACCTATGCCTTATTATTAGCTTCTAGCTTCTACTTTATTGTTCCCTGAATGTCCTTTGAAAACACGCGTAGGGGCAAATTCGCCCAGCTTATGACCTACCATGTTTTCGGTAACATAAACCGGAATGAATTTATTTCCATTGTGTACCGCGAATGTAAATCCAACCAGATCCGGAGTAATGGTTGATCTTCTTGACCAGGTTTTGATCACCGATTTTTTTCCTGATTGCTCCATCACATTGACTTTATTTGCCAAGCGCGCATCGAGGTATGGACCTTTTTTTATTGACCTTCCCATTATTTCTTCCTTCTTACAATGATTAAACGATCTGAATATTTCTTAGGGTGCCTTGTCTTCTTGCCCTTAGCAAGCATTCCATTTCTTGATCTTGGATGACCTCCAGAAGCACGACCTTCTCCACCACCCATCGGGTGATCAACCGGGTTCATCGCTACCGCACGCGTGCGTGGACGAACGCCTCTCCAACGGCTTCTTCCGGCTTTTCCAACACTTTCATTCATGTGATCTGAGTTGGAAACAGTACCGATAGTAGCCAGGCAATTTGACAAAACGCTACGCATTTCACCGGAAGGCATTTTCAATGTAGCATAGGCGCCTTCACGGGCAAGAAGTTGAACAAACACTCCTGCACTGCGAGCTATAGAGGCTCCTTTACCAGGCTTGAGCTCTACGTTGTGAATGATCGTTCCTAATGGAATTTTTGAAAGCGGAAGTGCATTACCAACTTCAGGTGCAACACTCTCTCCTGAATTTACAATTTGTCCTACCTTCAATCCATTCGGAGCCAGGATATATGATTTGTGACCGTCTACATAGTATAATTTAGCAACACGTGCAGTACGTGTAGGATCATACTCAATGGATTTTACCGTTGCGGGTATACCAAACCGATCTCTTTTGAAATCAATATCTCTGAGTTTTTGCTTGTGGCCACCGCCAATGTAGCGCATGGTCAACCTTCCCTGATTGTTCCGGCCGCCTGTCTTTTTCAGTGTGGAAGTAAGCAATGACTTCTCTGGTTTAGATTCGGTGATGTCATCGAATCCGGGAGAGAGTCTGTGTCTCGTTCCAGCTGTGATCGGCCTAAGTTTCTTCAACGCCATTGTTCAGTAGTTATACGTTGCTATAAAAATCAATTACTTCTCCTTCAGCCAACGTTACGATGGCCTTCTTACTATGTGGCTTGCGACCTTCCAATGTGCCTGCCTTTGTAAATCTTACTTTGCGCTTTCCCATGATGTTCATGGTGTTCACACTCACAACATTTACATTATACATTTTCTCCACCGCGTTCTTGATCTCTACTTTGTTCGCATCTGAATCAACAACAAATCCATACTTGCCTTTTTCGTTCAGGGCAGAGACTTTTTCAGTAACCAGGGGTCTTTTTAAAATGCTCATGTGGCCTACTGTTTATTTAAAATAGTATCAATTACACCAAGTGCACTCTCTACCACAATCAATTGCTCAGCATTCATCAAATCATAAGTATTGATCTGACCGGCAGTAATGATTTTGGCATTGGGTACATTTCTTCCTGACAGCACCACATTCTTTTTGTTATCAGGCAACACGAGAAGTGTCTTTTTGTCTTTTAGCGAAAGCGCATTCAATAAGCTCACATATTGTTTGGTCTTGGGGGCTTCAAAATTGAAATCCTCAAGAATGGCTATTGAGTTGTCTTTTGCCTTATAAGTAAGAGCTGACTTTCTGGCCAGATCTTTTAATTTCTTATTCAATTTGAAGGAGTAATCACGTGGCTGAGGTCCAAAAACACGTCCACCTCCTTTAAATAAAGGGCTCTTTATGTTACCCGCACGAGCTCCACCTGTACCCTTTTGTTTCTTAATCTTCTTGGAAGATCCTGATATTTCATTGCGTTGCTTGGATTTGCTTGTACCCTGCCGCTGATTAGCGAGGTAGCTTTTTACATCCAGCCAGATCGCGTGGTCGTTTGGCTCAATGCCGAAAACCTCTGCTGAGAGGTTTATCTTGCGGCCCGTGTTCTCACCACTATGTTTTACAACTGAGATATCCATTACTTATGAAGAATTATAGTTGAGTTCTTAGCTCCGGGAACGGAACCACTTAATAAAATCAAATTTTGCTCAGGCATAATCTTAACCACTTTCAGATTAAGTGTTTTTACGCGATCTCCTCCCATACGACCAGGAAGGCGCTTGCCTTTGATAACACGTGAAGCAAAAGAAGCATTACCCATTGAACCAGGTGCACGGAGACGATTGTGCTGACCGTGGGTCTGACCACCTACTCCGGCAAAACCGTAACGTTTCACTACACCCTGAAATCCTTTTCCTTTTGACGTTCCGATTGCATCAATGAAATCACCTTCAGCAAAAACATCCTGCACACGAATCTCCTTACCCAACTCCGCCATTGTATCAAACTCAGCTTCAAAATCCCTGAACTCGATGACGTTCATCTTTGGCGTTGTGTTGGCCTTTTTGAAATGACCCTTCAATGCATTTGGCGTATTCTTTTCCTTCCGCTCACCAAATGACAATTGTAAAGCCTTGTATCCGTCTTTTGAATCAGCGCTTTTCACCTGAGTGACGATGCAAGGCCCTGCCTCAATGACGGTAACTGCGATATTCACCCCATCCGAGCCAAATACGCTGGTCATTCCTATCTTTCTTCCGATTATTCCAGGCATGATTGAAACCTTTTTGCTTGTTTTTAAATCATTTTGCGGGTTTTGTACCGCAAAAAGGACTGCAAAGATAGGAACA